>Ga0209254_10001534_pt1 | contig 20769 bp, 16 predicted proteins | sample FrelakmetDIP11DI_FD_187148 | JGI IMG/M metagenome (GOLD analysis project Ga0209254, IMG submission 187148) | Freshwater lake sediment microbial communities from the University of Notre Dame, USA, for methane emissions studies - DIP11 DI (SPAdes)... | ecosystem: Environmental > Aquatic >...
TCAGGGCATGGAAAAAGGGCAAGGTGGCCTTGGCGAACGCCCCGGGTGCCGGTGTCGCCGACGACAAGGTCGTCTATACGTACGTTCCGGATATCATCAGGTATTATCTGGGGGAAGAGCCGATCCTGGCCAATGTTCCCTCCTACCGCTGCAACGATGCCGCGCAGAAGGATTATGTGCTCCGCCACCTGGATGAGCTGGTGGTCAAGCCCGCGAACGAGTCGGGTGGTTACGGTATCCTGATTGGCCCGAAAGCGAGCCGGAAGGAACGAGAGATATTTGCCACCGCGATCAAGAAGGACCCCAGGAATTATATGGCGCAGCCGCTGCTGCTGCTCTCGACCGCTCCAACGCTCGTCGACGAACATGTGGAACCAAGGCACTTGGATCTTCGCCCGTTCATTCTCTCCGGGCGCGATGTCTACGTTACCAATGGCGGTTTGACCCGAGTCGCGCTCAAGAAGGGATCGACGGTGGTGAACTCATCCCAAGGAGGGGGCAGCAAAGACACCTGGATCGTCGATGACGAGGAGGCTTGATTATGGCTATGCTGTCGCGTGTCGCCGAACATCTCTACTGGATGGCCCGTTACCTGGAACGTGCGGAAAACACCGCGCGGTTGATTACGGTCAATACCAACTTGATCCTCGATTTGCCGAAGGGCATTCGTCCCAGTTGGGAATCGCTGATCGCCATCACGGGCAGTCATGATCTCTATTTCGAGCGTCACACCGGAAGCAATGAAAGTCAAATCATCCGCTTTCTGATCGGCGATACGCGAAACTCAGGTTCGATTCTCTCTTCCCTTCGCTCGGCGCGAGAGAACGCCCGAACGATCCGCGACATTATTCCCCGAGAGGCTTGGGAGCAGACCAACGAGCTGTATCGGCGAGCGAACGAGCGGGTTACGGACGGACTCTCGGTCCGCCGTCGCTTCGCGTACCTCAAGGAGATCATACTCGGAGTGCAGCAGCTTGCCGGTATCGCCGCCGGAACGATGAGTCATGATGCTGGTTACGAGTTCTACCGCTTAGGGTGCAATCTGGAGCGGGCGGATATGACCACCCGCATCATCGATGTGCGTTGTCAGAACTACCAGGCGGAGCAGGCGGAAGCGCTGAAGGCTTTCGAAAACATCCTCTGGATGAGCGTCTTGAAATCGCTCACCGCGTATCAAATGTATCGGCGGCACCGCCAGGCGGCGGTGCGGCGCGGCGACGTGGTGGACTTTCTGTTGCGGGACGAGGCGTTCCCTCGTTCGACGCGTTACTGCATTCTCGAGATGGAGGACTGCTTGCAACACCTTCCTCGCTCCGAGCAACCGCTGAAAGTCTTGGCGCCCTTGGATCGCCTGATCAAGGAATGTTCGCCCGACAAGCTTAGCCAGAAAGACTTGCATCACTTTATTGATGAGCTGCAGATCTGTCTCGGCGATGTTCATGCGGCGATCAGCACCTGCTATTTCGAAGCTCCAATGGCTGCAGAGCAGGGGCAGGTGACCCAGTCTCAAGCAGCATGAACGAATAATAGGTTACTTCGCGTCTTTGGCACTGCAGAGCTGATGCGCCGAGGCGCCGTTGCGGTTGACACTGGGGGACACAGAATGACCGCAGGAGGCAATCCAAGCCAAATCCATGCCCTGAGCTCACCCGCGATTGCCGTTGCACCAACACAGTCCGGACTAACGTGATCCTTGCACGCCTTTGGCGCGCTATTGGGGGTCGCATGCGCCCGTGAGCGACCTCGAGCGCCCGCTCGATCGAAGAAACGGCCGTCTTTCGGCAGATGTTCGAGAGACGGCGCCGTCCTTGGCATGAGTCATGCTGCACATTAGCTGAGGCTTCGAGCAACCTATTGAGGGCCAGGAGAAGATGGTGACTCTGACCGATAAGGCTATCCGCGCGGTAAACCGATTCGTCACCACGTCCGAGTCCAACGCCGTAGGGTTGCGGATCATCATATCCTCCGCCTGCTGCAACAGCCTGCAATACGGGTTGCGCTTGGAGCAGCGCGCTCAACCCGACGACAAGGTGCTTGAGTACGGTGCAGTCAAGGTCTTCATCGATCAGAAAAGTGTCCCGCTCATCGATGGGGCGACGATTGACTTCGTGGACGATCGGGAAGCTTCCGGATTTCGTTTCACGAATCTGAACGCCAAAAAGCCGACTCAGGGTAGTCTTAGCTGATCGCCCTGGTGCCGCTGGGGCTTTGGAATTGCCGGTTCCAGTGGCGAGGAGCGATGCAGCGGCCTCCGATGGACTGAGCCGGGGTAAGCGCAGGGTGTTTTTTTCTCCCCGACCGGTGTTCGTCATCTCGTGCCTTGACCACGTCGGCCCGGTCCCGCCAAGTCCGTGCGCTCGTTCAATCACTACCACCGCCGATCTATACGCTGATCTATAACTGGTCCAGGAGACAACCAGTAGCCACTAAATTTCGCGTTTCGCGGAGAAACGGTTCTTCGCCCTGTGCGAAGTCGATCCCGTGAAGGGCGGCGATGAATAACGAGCCAGTGGGAAACTCTTTCCAGCTGCGCTGGTCTCAGCAAGCCAGAAAGGCGTTTCTTGGCAACACGGCCTGCTTGGCGCTTAAAGGGCTCGGTGGCGCAGTAACTCTCATCGCCGACTGTTATGGCAAGGACGCTCGGAAGCTGACCCTCGAGCCCAAAGTCGATGTTTGTTTCACGTGTTTCACGCGATGAGGCGGCCAGGAAAGGGGTTTCGGTTTAGAATGTCTCTCTCCAATGGTGATGCAAACTCATATGAATAAACTTGTGGTTCCCTTGTTGGTCATATTTTCAGTTCTGGCGCTGCTGTTCGTTGGTGTGGACGACGCCCATGCCAAGCGACTGGGCGGAGGAAGGTCGTTCGGCAGCCGTCCTTCCTACAGCGAACCTTACCGCGCTCCGTCCGGCGCCGGCCCGATGATCCGCAACTCGCAGCCGGGCTATCAGTCGTCAACGCAGAGAAATCAGGCCATGCGCGACTCGTTCAGAAGCCGCGGCGGTTTGATGGGAATGCTGGGTGGCCTGGCGCTGGGGGGCTTGCTGGGGGCACTGTTTTTTGGTGGCGCGTTCGAACACATGAATTTATTGGACATAGCGGCATTCGGTCTGGTGGCCTTCCTGCTTTTTCGTTTTCTGGCAGCGCGACGGCGAGCCCAGTGGGACCCCGCGCATGCTGGCGCGACGCGCAACAGCTACTCTGACTCGTCCGATCTGGTGCGGACGGGACCGCGGAACGTCAGTGGGGACCAACCCGCCGGAGCAAGATTTGAAACGGATGTACTTTTTGGCAAGAAGCAAACCCCTGCCTATGACCAAGACCGATCGGTTCAAGGGGGGGCATTATCAGTTCCTCCCGGTTTCGATGTGAGTGCCTTCTTGGTCGGGGCCAAGAATGCTTACCGGCATTTACAGGCTGCCTGGGATGATGCCGATCTGGTCGAGTTGCGTGCCCTAACGACGGATCAGGTCTTTGTCGAATTGCAGGACCAGTTGAAGCAGCGCACCGGAGGGAATGGGACCCAAGTCGTGACGCTTGAAGCGGAATTGCTCGACGTACGGGAAGTGGGCACAGATACACAGGCCACGGTACTGTTCGACGGATTGCTGAGAGAATCGGATCACGAGATGCCTCAGCAGATCCGGGAGGTTTGGCACTTTACGAGAGACAAGAACAGCCGCCAGCCGACCTGGTTCCTGGACGGCATCCAACAGTGTCAAGACTGATCAAGGGGTCGTGAATTCGATGCCGACCACGGACCAATCACCCGGGTCGGCTTCGTCACCGCCTGTATAATGGATGCGGCATACATATTCACGGTGCTTGGCGTGGCCCTCATTTTCTAGAATGTCGACCGACCCTTGCACCATGAAGCGGTTGAAGCCGATGTCCCAGCTCTTTAGGGCGGTGCTTGGGAAAACCAAGGTGCGTCCGCGCTCCTGATTCTCCAAGTGCTTGTTGCACTGCAGGAACGCTTGATGAGTCCATTCGTTCGAAACGGCAACGCTGTCACCGCCTGCCTCCGCGCTACCCCTAAACCATTCCGCACCGGTGACTTGCCTGACCAGGAACGGAACGATCCATGCTTGCACGGCCAAAAGGCTGACGATCAGCGCCATCCATGCCCAAGGAGAGTGGTTTTGCATCGAGACATCTACGGCTGCTATTGGGGTCGGCAAGTCAAAGCTTAACGCTGATAGCCTGATTCTGCCAATGGGATTTCCCTTGCTCGTGAGAAGACCACAGCATCTCGCCAGGATAGCGGCTGCGGTTGGTGGTGTGTTGCTGCTAATGATCGCGATACAGAGGATGCGGCCTCAGGATGCCCCTGATGTGTCATTCAGCAGCATTACCGGCGAGAAGTTCCGGCTCTCAGAGTTGCGGGAACACCCTGTCTTAATTACCTTCTGGGCCAGCGACTGCCGTACCTGCCTCACGGAAATTCCGGGATTGGAGGGTCTCTATCGTGACTTTTCCTCGCGCGGTCTTTACCTGATCGCAGTAGCCATGTCTTACGATATGCCGAGTCGAGTCCTGGCCATTGTCGAGTCAAGGAAACTGCCGTACTGGGTGACATTGGATCCCCTGGCACGGGTTGCCGGGGCCTTCGGTCATGTGGAACTCGTGCCGGCCACCTTTCTAATCGCGCCAGATGGAACCATCCGGTACAAGAAACTTGGGGCACTCGATTTCCCCTTTCTGCGGGCCCAAATCAACAGCATGCTGGGAGAATCCTGAACAATGTGGCTGAAAGCGCTGCATCTGGTTTTCATGGTCACTTGGTTCGCCGGTTTGTTTTACCTGCCTCGACTGTTCGTCTACCACGCCATGTGCAGCGACGTCGTCAGCATTGAGCGCTTCAAGATCATGGAAAGCAAGCTGTATTTCGGCATCATGACACCGGGCATGTTGTTGACCCTGGTCTTTGGGGTGTGGATGCTGGTCGATTATGCGTGGGACCTTTATGGAACGAGCGGCTGGCTTCATGCCAAGCTGGCACTGATAGCTCTGCTTGTGGCATATCACGTGGCGTGTGGGAAGTGGTTGCAGGACTTTAAACACGATAGCAACCGCCACAGTCATGTCTTTTTCCGCTGGATCAATGAGATACCGGTCGTATTTTTGTTTGCCATCGTTTTTCTGGCAACTTTGAAGTCCTTCTGATCCGGAGAGGCTGTTTGTTCATGTGGAAAACAACGGGCCGCCGGAGGGCACCGATGGCCAGTATGGGGCGAGGCGGCATGTTATGATGGAATTTGGGAGCGAGTCCGGTCGTCGTGCCCACTCCGCGCCTTCAAGGCAAAGCCGATGCCTTCGCTTCCGGAGGACATCTGGGGTTGGAGATCCTTGAATGGTGCGAAGTATTGCCAGTTTTCTTGTTGTTAACACAGCCGCGGGAGCGCGCCATGCCCACATACGATTATCGCTGCGATAACTGCCACCAGGACTTTAGCGCCCTGCACAAGATCAGCGAGCCGGCGCCGGCTTGCCCGAATTGCGGGGGGGCGGCAATCAAGCAATTATCGGCGCCTGCCGTTCACGGCGGTGGCGCCAGAAACACTGCGCCTGCGCCCGCGGTGCCGAGTCACGGCTGTGGAGCGGGCGCCTGCGGCTGCCACCACTAGCTGCCGCCGTGCTCGGCTGACTCCGGGGCACTGCGCCGCGGTGATGGGGTATTGGGCACCCACCACACCCCACCGCGCCTTTGTCAGGTGTGGTGCACAGGGACATGCGGCTTCATGTGGGCTTAGCAAATCGAACTCCTGTTCGAACTTCAGTGCCGCGGCATCTTGAAGCGAGCGAAATCTCTTTCCAGGTCAGTCCGTTGTCGGCTTCGGGTCTTCGCTGTCCGGCCACGAGTGCGAGGAAGTGTCACTTGAGCCCGAATCGGCCCGGTCCATAGCTGAAACGTCCGCCCCGCCGGCTTGAATATCCTCCGCGGTCTCTGCCGACTCGGGGGTCGGTCGCGTCGGGTAGCGTTTGTCTCGTCGCCCCCTTGCGCGGCGCCGAGATGGACGACGCCCACCAGGAGCCATCGGTCGCTGTGGCGACTCCTCCTCTTCTTCTGGTGACGACAAGATCGCAGGCTTAGTATCCCAGCCTTGGCTGCCGGCTGTAAGTGCAATGTCTGGGGCGCGTCTGTCTTCGTCACCCAAATCCGCATCCTGCGCCTTATAAGAATCCCTCTCGATTGGCTTCTCTTGTGGAACCGGATACACCGATGATTGCTCAAGCGTTCCGCTCCCCGTCTCCAATAGCGTGGCGTCATCGGTAAAGTCGGTGGCGCCAATCGTACCCTCGGGCGACGCATTCGCTTGCCTCGGCGCTACCGGGGCACTACCTTCGTTGGCTGACGCCGGCATTGTTCCAGCGGACAGTTCTTGCCCTTGGTCAACACGCGGTTCTGTCCCCGATGAGTTAAGTCGGTCACGACTGGTTGAACGTCGATCCCTGTCATAGCTCGAAGACCGCGAGGCATCCGCTCCCCCGTCACTGCGCCGGGAACGCCGCCGCCGACTCGGGCTGCGCTTTGGGAGGTCGCGCTGTTGTCGCTCCTCTGGTTGGCGCGAGTTTACCAGCTCGCTCTCGTTTGCCCCTGTTGACTCCGTCTCGGTTTCTTCCAGGTCACGCCTGTTCGTCTGGCGCGTCGACCGAGCGGTCTTGGCATCTGGAGCCGAGTATTCCGGCTGCAACCCTTGCGACCGGGAGGTTTCGGCGTCATCCAGCTCTTCGTCGGGTCGTCCGCCCGTAAGAATGCTGAGGAAGCGCTTGATGAACCCTCCAGTCTGCTTTCCGGCAACGTCTGGTGCCGGCGAGGCAGGTCGGAAGTCCCGGATTGCGGGTTCCTGCGAGCGCAGGGCAGCTTCCCTGGCAACGCTCGGTCGTCGGGTTTCTTCTTCCTTATTAATCAAGACATAGCTGGGGCGCAATGTCTCCTCTTCGCTTGCGGCGGCGCGAACGCGCTGGATCTCGTAACTTGGCGTTTCGAGGTGCTTGTTCGGTATTACGATCACCCCGACCCCATGGCGTTGTTCGATCTGCTCGATCGTGGAGCGCTTCTCATTGAGGAGAAAGGTGGCGGTTTCGATCGGAACCTGGGCGATAATGTTGTCCGTGTTCCTCTTCATCGCTTCCTCCTCGATGATTCGCAGGATGGATAGCGAAAGCGATTCGACGCTTCGGATGGTCCCCTCCCCTTTGCAACGGGGACAGGTCAATAGCGTCGACTCGCCCAGAGAAGGGCGCAGGCGTTGGCGAGACATCTCGAGGAGTCCAAAGCGGGAAATGCGACCCACCTGGATGCGAGCCCGGTCACTCTTTACCGCTTCGCGCAAGCGATTTTCAACGGCACGCTGGTTACGCCCAGCCATCATATCGATGAAGTCAATCACGAACAGTCCACCGAGATCACGGAGCCTCAGCTGCCGTGCGAGTTCGTCAGTCGCTTCCAAGTTGGTGTTGAGAGCCGTCTCCTCGATATCGCTACCTTTGGTTGCTCGCGCCGAGTTGATGTCGATGGTTGTCAGGGCCTCGGTATGATCGATGACGATCGCGCCACCCGAAGGCAGCAGAACCTCGCGCGCATAGGCACGCTCGATCTGACTTTCAATCTGATAGCGGGTGAACAGCGGAACCGTGTCCTGGTAGAGTTTGGCCCGGCCGATAAATTGCGGCATCACCTGTTGCAGGAAGCTTTGCACCAGCTTGTGGGTCGAGGGATTGTCGATCAGGATTTCATCGATATCTCCCCGCAGGTGATCGCGAAGCGCGCGGATGATGACGTTACTTTCTTGAAAGATGAGAATCGGTGCGGTTTTTTCTGCCGCGGAACGTTCGATTGCATCCCACAGTTGGAGGAGATAATTCAGATCCCACTGGAGTTCCTCGACGGTCTTCCCACCTCCGGCTGTCCGGACGATAAGTCCCATCCCCTCGGGAATCTGCAATTGACTCATGACCTCGCGCATATCGGAACGGACATCCCCTTCGATCCTTCGAGAGATGCCTCCAGCGCGCGGATTATTGGGCATCAGGACGAGATAACTTCCCGCGAGGCTGATGTACGTGGTCAGGGCGGCACCTTTGTTGCCCCTTTCTTCCTTTTCGATCTGAACGATCAGTTGTTGTCCCTCTTTGATCAGCGTCTTCAGATCGCGGCGGCTATATTCTTCGTCGACTGGGTAAGAGTAGTAGTCGGGTGTAATCTCCTTGAACGGAAGAAAGCCATGCCGATCGGCGCCGTAATTGACGAAGGCTGCCTCCAGGCTGGGTTCGACACGGGTGATGATTCCCTTATAGATGTTGGCCTTTTTTTGCTCCTTGGATGGGACCTCTATGTCGAAATCATAAAGCTTCTGTCCATCGACGAGAGCGACGCGGAGCTCTTCCGGTTGCGTCGCGTTGATTAACATTCTTCTCATGGAATATATCCCTCGGTGCACCCACCGAGAACTTCCCAAGGCGGAACCGGCCAATTTCTTCGTTCATGAGGGAGATCCTCTTTTTCTCAGGCCTGTTCGACTGCAACCATTCATGGGGTTTGGATAGAACACGCTGGGCGATATCAGCGAACTTAACGTTCTTACATCCCTCGATCCGATTGGAAAGATCCGGAGGTGTGACGTGTCCGCTCGTCTAGGGTCGAGCGAAAAAACCCGTGCACTGCTGGTGCTTGTTCTAGGACAGTTCAAATGGCAGGCTTGGCTCGGTAGGTTGACCGAAGCTCCGTCGGTTCGAGCAACAGGTCTATGGAAGCCCGAGAGGGGTCCTCGACCTAATCGCGGCGCCAGTCGCGACAGCGCCCAGTGACTCACACAGGCAACGCAGGCGCGGCGACCGAAGCATTCAACTCCGCATAACGGCTATCGGCGTCATAAGCCATCGGCGCGGGGTCAAAAACCGTTCTCTGGAGTCCGGTCCGTGTAAAGAGCCTTGCGGGTCGTCCCGAAAACCTCTCTCTGAACTGAGGCTAACTATAACAAGCTTGTCAGGCAGCATCAATTTGTAAGAGGAAGTTGGTATCATCCACTAATGAGCGAAAAAACCCACTCGCCGGTAGGTGTAAGCCTTATTCAGATCGGAGCCGAGAATGCCGGACAGCGTATCGATAACTTTTTGTTGACGCAGCTCAAGGGAGTGCCCAAGAGCCATATATATCGGATCCTGCGCACGGGAGAGGTCCGGGTGAATGGAGGACGTATCCAGGCAGGGAAACGCTTGTCGGCTGGAGATGTCGTTCGCTTACCTCCAGTTCGAACAAGTGCTCCCGTGGAAACCCCTGTCGGCTCCGTAAGCGCTCTTCGGCGACGCTTGGAATCCAGGATCCTCATGGAAGATTCAGATCTTCTTGTGATCGACAAGCCTGGGGGAATCGCTGTTCATGGCGGTAGCGGTCTCTCTCTGGGCATCATCGAAGGGTTGCGCCGCATTCGGGAGGAGGCAAGGTTTCTGGAGCTAGTCCACCGCTTGGACCGCGATACGTCCGGCTGTTTGGTCATCGCCAAGAAACGCAGCGCCCTGCGCGCGCTCCATGAACAGTTTCGCGGCAAGGAGGTCCAAAAAGTGTATACAGCTTTGCTGGAGGGGGTCTGGCATCAGGCATCCAGGAGGGTCGAACAGGCTTTGGAGAAGAACGTGCTGCAAAGTGGCGAACGGCTGGTGAAGCCCTCCGAGCACGGTAAGAATGCCGTGACCGTTTTCCGTCGACTGCAGGGTTACCGAGCGCTAACCCTGGTGGAAGCGGAGCCCCTGACGGGTCGTACACATCAAATCCGTGTGCATGCGAAGTGTTTGGGACACCCGATTGCAGGAGATCAGCGCTACGGCTCTTCGGATAGAACTCGGGAACTGCGGCAGATGGGGTTGCGGCGACTTTTTCTTCATGCTGCGAGACTGACTTTCACCCATCCGGGGACGCGTGAACCCCTCAGCGTCGAAGCACCGCTCGACCCGGAGCTTCAGCACTTTCTGGCTCACTTGCGATGACCCGCCGGCGCTTTGATGTGTTGATTTTCGACTGGGATGGAACCCTTCTGGATTCAGTGGACTGGATTGTCGAGTGTCTGCAGCGAGCGGCTGGTGAAGCTGACATCACCAAGCCGTCACCCGAAGCCGCTCGCTCCGTGATCGGCCTCAGCTTGAGCGAAGCTCTGCAAGCGCTCTTTCCAGATGCAGCGGAGGATAGGCTCAGCGCCCTGATACACGCGTATAGACGCCATTACTTCAGCAAAGAAATCAGTCCCGACGACTTGTTTGAAGGCGTAGAGGAAACCCTGATGGATCTTCGCAACAGAGGATTTCAACTGGCGATCGCCACGGGCAAAGCACGCGCGGGTCTCGACAGAGCACTGCGGGCCACGCGGCTCTCACCCCTTTTCAGTGCAACACGCTGTGCGGACGAGACCGCCTCGAAACCGCACCCTGCCATGTTGAATGAGATCGTGGAGACGTTGCGTGCTCGGAGGGAGCGGGTGGTGATGATTGGGGACTCAATCCACGATTTGAAGATGGCTGAGAATGCGGGAATCGCGGGGATTGGTGTGGCATGCGGCGCTTACAGCCGCGAGCAACTCGCCGCTCAGAATCCGCTGGCTTGTTTACCGCATGTGTGCGAATTGCCTGCCTTTCTTTTCTAGTGGCCTAGTGGCAAAGCGACGAAGAACGAATCGATGCAAGACGAAGCGATGACTGAGCAAGACGTTGTGAACACTGCGGTTAAGGAGACCCCCGAGGGTAAGGTAGCGAACTGGGAGCGCGAGGTCTTGGAGAAGGTGCTGTTGGAATCGATTAGAGAACAGCGACTCGCACGACGTTGGGGCACAGGCCTCAAAGTGGCATTCCTGACCTATCTCTTGGCCGCTTTGTGGCTCGCCTTCAAGCCATTCTCGGATCAGCGACACGGCAAAGCAAAGGAGCATACGGCGGTAGTGGACGTCAGCGGGATGATCGCCGAGGGAAGCAAGACCAACGCGGACAGAATCATCGAGGGACTCAAGGCGGCTCTCGAGGACAAGGGAACCAAAGGAATCATCCTGAAGATGAATACCCCCGGTGGAACCCCGGTTCAGGCAGCCTACGTCTACGAGGAAATTCGCGCGATCAAAAAGAAGCAACCGTCTTTACCGATCTTCGCGGTCGTGTCGGATTTGTGCGCCTCGGGCGGCTACTATATCGCTGCGGCGGCGGACAAGATCTACGTCAGTCCCTCGAGCATCGTAGGTTCCATCGGCGTCATCATGAACGGCTTTGGGTTCGTTGGGGCGATGCAAAAGCTTGGCATCGAACGCCGCGCTTTCACCGCGGGTGATCACAAAGCACTGCTGGATCCATTCTCCGCCGTCAAGTCTTCCGAGAAGGCCCATGTGCAAACTGTCCTGAACTCCATACACCAGCAATTCATCGATGCGGTACGACAAGGAAGAGGTAACCGCCTCAAGGAACAGCCCGGACTCTATTCGGGTTTGGTTTGGACCGGTGCCGAAGGGATCGCCCTCGGTTTAGTGGATGCCTTCGGCGATGTGCGTTCGGTGGCGGAGAAAGAGATCGGTGCCGCTGAGTTGGTGAACTTTACCCCTAAGGAGGACTTGCTGGACAGGATTGCCCAGCGGATTGGAACCGTCGCCGGAGGCCTGATCTCGAGTTCCGGCGCATTCGGAAGCCCCGTGCAGTAACCTCAACGGGCGCTCGGAAGCGATGGATAAGGCATTCTCCGTCCTGGAGGAACAACGGCTCTATGATGGGTTCTTCAGTCTGAGTCGTTTCCGCCTTCGCCACACCCTCTATCGGGGTGGATGGAGCGAGCACCTGGAACGGGAGCTGTTTCATCGCGGGTCCTGTGTCGCCGTCATTCCCTATGATCCTGTGCTGGATCGAGTGGTGCTGATCGAGCAGTTTCGGGTCGGAGCGATGAAAACCCAAGATGACCCCTGGTTGCTCGAAATCGTTGCTGGGGCGGTTGAGGAGGGAGAGGGCGCCGAGGATGTGGCGCACCGTGAGGCAGATGAGGAGACCGGATGCAAGATCCGGCACCTCATACCACTCTATGAGTTTTTCACGACGCCGGGTGGGTGCTCGGAGAAGCTCACACTCTTCTGCGGCATCGTTGATGCGAGCGAAATCGGGGGACACTGTGGACTCGCCGACGAACAGGAAGACATTCTCGTGCGCGTCGTGAGTTTCGCCGAAGCCATGCAGTTGCTCCGGCAAGGCAAGATCGAGTCCGCGATTCCAATTATCGGCCTACAGTGGCTGGCGCTTAACCGTGACCAGCTGCGCACCGACTACGGTTGCGGCTGATCCCTATCGAGGTCTTCCACCGTCAGGAAAAGGTGCCGGTGCGTTGTTGGTTGGACCCAGTTATTTCGCGGCGGTCGCTACGTGCCGAAGCAACCTGGTTCCCGATTTCTATACATTGCCCAAGGCGCCCTCCATCCCAGGGTGGTCTGCGCTTCTTGGATCACGAGGTGTGGTGTTCGGGTCCGCTGCGCTGCGTCGTCGCGACCAAGGCTGGATGGCGAGCGTGACTTGTAAGGGCCATGGCCTCCACGATAGTGAGGAAAGCGAGCCGATGAAAGCGCCTAACTCTCGACGGACTTCGTGGAGTGTGGTCGGGTTTTGAGGCAGTCATTGATCGCGAGGTCGTACAACTCGACATACTGCCGTGCGCTATTCCGCCAGGAGAAGTCCTTGTTCATCCCCGTAGTCTGGATGCGTTGCCAGGTGGGCGGATTTCGGTACAGTACCAGTGCACGCTGCACCGCTTGTACCAGCGCGGTGGAACTCGGCTCATGAAAGACGATGCCGCTCCCTCGCCCGAGCGCCAGATTGGTTGGATTGGCGTCTTGGACGGTATCCGCCAATCCCCCTACTCGGCGCACGATGGGTACGGTGCCGTAGCGCTGACTGTACATCTGGTTGAGTCCACAAGGCTCGAATCGCGACGGCATCAGAAACATGTCGGCGCCCGCTTCAGCCAGATGCGCCAGGGCCTCATCGTAACCAATCCGGATTCCGATGCGGCCTGGGTAGCGGCGAGCCGCCTCCTGCAGCTTATGTTCGTAGAGTGTCTCTCCGGTGCCGAGAATGGCCAGTTGCACCTCAAGTTCGAGCAAGTCGGGAAGGGCGTCGATGACCAAGTCGATGCCCTTTTGCTGCACTAACCGTCCAACGAGGGCAATGACGGCAGTTTCCCGGCTCTCGGCGAGACCAAGCTGGGATCTCAGGGCGGTCTTGTTGATCGCCTTCCCATCGAGGGTGGCCTCATCGTAGGGCGCGGGAATCAGGGGGTCCCGGCTGGGATTCCAGGTCGTGTCGTCGATGCCGTTGAGAATGCCGCGCAGCCGATCGCGGCGTTGTCGGAGGAGACCTTCCAGACCGCAGCCAAATTCGCTGGTTTGAATCTCTTCGGCGTAAGTTGGGCTCACCGTGTTGATCCGATCGGAAAAAACCAGTCCGCCCTTGATGAACGACATCTGATCATAATACTCGAGGGCTTCGGGTGACCAGAGGCGGGTGGGTAGAGCCAGCTTCTTGAATACGCCGTGAGGGAAAAGTCCCTGGTAGGCCATGTTATGCACGGTGAAAACCGTAGCCGGTCGCGCCGGTTCTTCACCGAGCAGCGCCGGAATCAGGCCGGTTTGCCAATCATTGCAATGGACAAGATCGGGCTTCCAGTCCAGGCCAACGCGGTCCATGGCGAGATCGACCGCAGTTCGCGCGAGAAACGCGAAGCGTTCGGCATTGTCGTACCAAGGCCTGCCGTCGGGTGCGAGGTAAGGGTTTCCGGGGCGATCGGAAAAGTCGGGATGAACGACGAGCCAGATTGGCACCGAAGTCTCGGGGCTGATGCTCTCGATCAAGCGAAGCCGGTTGCCGGATTGCTCGACTGAAATCTCTCTGAGCTTTCCCAGGGCGGCCAAGGTGTCTGCGTAAGCCGGCATCAGGACTCGCACTTCCTGACCGAATGACCGCAGGGCGGCCGGAAGACTGCTCGAGATGTCCCCGAGACCGCCGGTTTTCATCAGCGGGAACACCTCGCTTGAGACGAATAGGATCTTCTTCACGTACTTGCGTCTTCCATTGGTTTCAGGACGATTCCAGCGAGAGGTGGCAGGCTGAGCCGAACAGAGTAAGGGCGTCCCATCCAAGGGCGGTCTTCCGTTTCGACGTCACTGTTCCCGACGTTGCTCCCCCCGTAAATCGAAGCGTCGGAGTTAAGCACTTCTCGGTATACGCCCTGGACCGGAACGCCTATGCGGTAATCGTGCCGGGGTACCGGGGTAAAATTGAACACCGCAAGGGTGTAATCTTCGCCGTCGCGACGCAGATAACTGAGCACCGATTGCGGAGCGTCGTGGCAATCGATCCACTCGAAGCCCTGCGACTCGAAATCGTGCCGATGCAGCGACGCATCCCGGCTGTAGAGACGATTCAAATCGGCGACCAGTCGGTGCATACCGCTGTGAAAGGGATAGTCCAGCACATACCAATCCAGTTCGCGGTTGAAATTCCACTCTTCGCCTTGGCCGAACTCACATCCCATGAACAACAGCTTTTTCCCGGGATACGTGAACATGAAGGTGTAGAGGGCCCTCAGATTGGCGAAACGCTGCCATTCGTCGCCCGGCATCCGGTGCAGAAGGGAACGTTTACCATGGACGACCTCGTCATGGGAGAACGGCAGGACAAAATTCTCAGTAAAGGCGTAAAGGAGACCGAAGGTGAGCTGATCATGATGGTAGTGACGGTGGATCGGATTCTTTCCCATGTAGAGGAGCGTATCGTGCATCCAACCCATGTTCCATTTCATCGAGAAGCCCAAACCACCAGTCCATGTGGGGCGCGTCACTTGAGGCCAGGCCGTCGATTCTTCGGCCATGAGGACGACGCCGGGATGCTGTTGATGAGTGATGGTATTGAGATCTCTCAGGAAAGCAATCGCCTCGAGATTCTCGTTACCCCCATATTTGTTTGGAATCCAGTCGCCGGGCTGGCGAGAGTAATCCAGGTAGAGCATGGAAGCGACGGCATCCACACGAAGGCCGTCCAGGTGGAATTCCTCCAACCAGAACAGGGCGCTGCCGAGCAGAAAGTTCTTAACCTCGTTGCGGCCATAGTTGTAGATCAGGGTTCCCCAGTCGCGATGTTCTCCGAGTCGGGGATCGGCGTGTTCGTAAAGAGCCGTTCCATCGAAGTGCGCCAAACCGTGTGCATCCTTCGGGAAATGTGCGGGAACCCAATCCAGAATGACACCCACATTGTGGCGATGGCAATAGTCCACGAAATAGCGGAAATCATCAGGTGTGCCGAAGCGGCTGGTGGGAGCGAAGTACCCGGTCGTCTGGTAGCCCCAGGACGCGTCTAATGGATGTTCGGTGATGGGGAGCAGTTCTATGTGTGTAAAACCCTGCTCGGCGACGTAGGCGACCAGGCGACGGGCGAGTTCGCGGTAGTTGTGGAAACCGCCGTCACTGTCGCGGCGCCAAGAGCCCAGATGAACCTCATAAACCGACATCGGTGAGTGCAGCCAGTCCCATGCTTTTCGCGCCTCCAACCAGCCTTGATCGCGCCAGGGAAAGCTGGTGTTCTCACGAACGATGGACGCTGTATCGGGGCGCAGCTGGAATTGCTGGCCGTAAGGATCGGTCTTCAGCTGAATCGTGCCGAAGGGTCGATTGCGAATTTCAAATTTATAAAATGTGCCGCTGGGCAGTTCTGGAATAAACAGTGCCCAGACTCCGCCGCTGCCGTGAACGCGCATTGGATGGCAGCGACCATCCCAGTCGTTGAAATCGCCCACCACACTAACGCGCTCGGCGTTTGGCGCCCAGGTCGCGAACAAGATCCCGTCTATCCCGTCGATCGTGTGGGGGTGGGCACCGAGGATTCGATAGATGTGCCAATGCCGTCCTTCGCCAAACAAATACAGGTCGAAGTCGGCCAACTGGGGAGGAAACGTGTAGGGATCGAGGTGCTCGCGCGGGTTGCCCTGCTTGTCAATCCAATGCAACCGGTAATGGTAGGGAATGTCCTGCTCTTGGATCAGCACTTCGAAAAGGTCGGTGCCCGCAACACGCGGGACCTCGGGACCGGTTGGCCCCAGGGTGACGCGCTCCGCCTGCGGCAACAGTACGCGGATAATATCTCCCCCGTGTCCGCGATGACGGCCCAGGACGGCGAACGGGTCGTGATGCCGAGCTTCGATGATTGTGGCCAGATCATCGGTCGAGAGGCCGGCGTGCGACTGGAGGCGTTGCGCTTCACTCAGGTTCACTTTGGTCATCCTCTAATAGTACAATTCGGCAGCCGAGGAAGCCGCACAGGTCACGACTCGGCCAACGATGTTATCAAATTTGCGCCCAGATTGCCTGCGCCAACAATCAGGAGTTCGAGATGCCCGACTCAATCCACGCTTCCCGCTTCGTAAGCCGTCTGACCCGACAATCGCTGGCGTTGATCCTGGCGGGAGGGCGCGGGTCAAGGTTGCAGAAGCTCACTGAATGGCGGGCGAAACCAGCGGTTCCTTTCGGTGGGAAATTCCGCATCATCGACTTCGCGCTGTCCAACTGTTTGAATTCCGGAGTCCGCCGTGTCGGCGTACTGACCCAATACAAAGCCGATTCTCTGATCCGCCACATCCAGCAAGGCTGGGGTTTCCTCAGGGCCGAGTTTGGCGAATTCATCGACATCATGCCGGCGCAACAGCGAATCATGGATACCTGGTATGCGGGTACGGCGGATGCCGTTTACCAGAACCTCGATATCCTGCGGCAGCGGGATCCGGAATATATCCTGATCCTAGCCGGCGATCACATCTACAAGATGGATTACGGCTTGATGCTGGCTGCACACGCGGAAAGCCAGGCGGATCTCACGATCGGGTGTATGGAGGTGTCACTCGAAGAAGCCAGCGGGGCATTCGGTGTGATGCGAATCGATGAGGCTGGCCGGATCCGCGAATTCATCGAGAAACCCGTGAACCCGCCGCCCATGCCCGATCGGCCCGATCACACACTGGCTTCCATGGGGATCTATATCTTTAACGCCGCTTTCCTGTTCGAGCAGCTGATCAAGGACGCCGACACCCCCGGGTCGAGTCACGACTTCGGCCAAGACATTATTCCAGCGCTGCTGAAGAACTACCGCGTAGTTGCCTATCCTTTTCGAGACGCTCAGAGCGGTGTGCAAGCCTATTGGCGGGACGTCGGAACGGTCGACGCCTACTGGGCCGCAAACATGGAATTGATTGGGGTGGACCCAGAGCTGAACCTGTACGATCAGGATTGGCCGATCTGGACCTACCAAGCGCAGACGCCTCCGGCCAAATTCATCTTTGACGATCCCGATCGCCGCGGTATGGCGGTCGATTCGATGGTGTCCGGCGGTTGCATCATCTCCGGCTCCGAGGTGCGTCATTCGCTGCTGTTTTCCAATGTTCGGGTGAACAGTTTCAGTGTGGTCAAGGACGCGGTGATCCTGCCGGACGTGACCATCGGACGGCATTGCCGGATTAGCAAGGCGATCATCGATCGCGGTTGTCATATTGCGGCGAATACGGTCATCGGCGAGGACCTGGAGGAGGATGGCAGGCTTCATTACGTCAGCCCCGGCGGCGTTGTGCTGGTGACACCGGACGCCTTGGGGCAGAAGCTGCACTATGCGCGCTGACCGTAAGCTTCGGGTCGTGCTGTGTTGGCACATGCACCAGCCCGACTACCGCGATACCGGGGGCGAGTTTCAGTTGCCGTGGACCTACCTGCACGCGATCAAGGACTACGTCGACATGGTCGCCCACCTCGAGGCGTTTCCGGAGGCGAGGGCGGTCGTCAACTTCGCGCCGCTGCTGTTGGAGCAGATCGACGATTATGCGCAGCAGGTGCGCGAATTCCTCGACGAGGGTCGCCCGCCGCGTGATGCGCTGCTGGGGAGCCTGGTGGATGTGGCCATGCCTTCCGACGATTGGAAGCAGATTGGCCTCATCCGGGCCTGCCTGCGACTGCACCGGGACCGCATGGTAGCCCCCTATCCCGCTTACCAAAGGCTCGTTGAGTACGCCGATTGGTTGCAGAACAACAGCGATGCGCTCCGCTACTTCCACAGCCAGTACCTGGCGGATCTCGTGGTCTGGTATCACCTGGCGTGGATCGGTGAATCGGTCAAGCGCACCGACACGAGAGTCAGCCGGCTGCTGGAAAAAGGCAGCAACTTCGATCTGGAGGACCGTGTCGAGTTGATGCAGGTCGTCGGCGACTTGCTGAACGGCGTCCTGCCGCGGTATCGGGCACTGGCCGACCGTGGGCAGATCGAATTGTCGGTTACCCCGTACGCTCACCCGATCATCCCCCTCCTGCTAGACATGGGCAGCGCCAGGGAAGCCCTCCCGGACGTCGAGATGCCGTTGCTCGAAGCCTATCCGGGGGGAGAGCAAAGGGCAAGGTGGCATATCGAGAAGGGTATCGAGACATTTCGTCGCCACTTCGGCCGGCCCCCAGCAGGCTGCTGGCCCGCAGAGGGCAGCATCAGCCTGCCAACGCTCCGTCTCCTCGCGGATGCCGGGTTTCACTGGGCGGCGAGTGGGGGTACGGTGCTCCGTAATTCGCTTCAAGCGTCGCAGCAACCGACCTCGCTAAACCGGGCGTATCGGCCCAAGAACGCCAATATCGCCTGCTTTTTCCGCGACGACGGCTTGTCGGACTTGATCGGTTTTACCTACGCGGACTGGCACGCGGACGACGCCGTCGCCGATCTGATCCATCATCTGGAAAACATTGCCGGGGCCAGCATGGATGGCAGCCAAGACGTCGTATCGATCATTATGGATGGCGAGAATGCGTGGGAGTACTACCCCAGCAATGGCTACTATTTTGTGCGCCGGCTTTACGAGTGGCTGTCGCGGCATCCCCGGATCGAACTCACGACATTTTCCGACTGCCTTACCTCGGACGTTACGGTGGAGCCTCTCGAGCGCATCGTCGCGGGCAGCTGGGTTTACGGGACCTTTTCAACGTGGATCGGCGATTCCGGTAAGAATCGCGCATGGGAGATGTTGGAAGATGTCAAACGGCACTACGACGAAGTGGTCAAGCGAGGGTATTTTGATCAGTCACATCGCGAGCGAATTGACCGCCAGTTGGCGGTCTGTGAAGGTTCGGATTGGTTCTGGTGGTTCGGAGACTACAATCCGGCCGACACGGTCAGCGATTTCGAGCATCTTTACCGCATGAATCTGGCCAGTCTTTACCGTTTGTTGGGCGTGCGAGCACCCTCCTATCTGTCCGAATCGTTCACTCATGGCGCCGGTTCACCGGTCAAGGGGGGAACGATGCGGGTGAGCACGCAGGAGTGACCACGGCTGACAGCACGGTTGCACCTCAAGTGACACAGGCACATAGCATCCTTGATCGTCGTCGCGCCGGGGTATTGCTGCACATCACATCTCTCCCCGGGGCGGCAGGGAACGGGGATCTCGGATCCGCGGCTTTTCGCTTCATGGATTTTCTTGCGCAAGCCGGGATGTCGGTATGGCAGACGTTGCCGATCAATCCGACGCACGCAGACGGCTCGCCCTACCAATGCCTGTCGGTTCATGCCGGAAGCCCGCTGCTGATCGATCCTGAGTGGTTCGTGCGGCGCGCTTGGCTGCCCAAACTGCCCGCAGCGTCTTCGTTCGAGTCCCCCGTGGCGTTTCGGCAACGCTGTCTTGGGGATGCCTTTGCGAGGTTTCGCTCTCTCGGTGACGGCGATCCGGACCGTCAGTCTTGCGATGAGTTCGTCCGCGATCATGCCTGGTGGCTGGAGGACTTCGCGCTGTACATGGCGATTCGCGAGGAATGCGGTCATGAGCCTTGGCAGGACTGGCCGGTTGCACTGCGGGACCGCTGGCCTGGAGCACTCCGGGTGGCGCGTCGGCGGCTGGCGAACGCTATCGCGCGATTTCAGTTTGAGCAGTTCGTCTTCCATGCCCAGTGGGCCGAGCTCCGTGCCTACGCGCGCAGCAAAGGCATCATCCTGTTCGGGGATATGCCGATTTTCGTGGCCTGCGATAGCGCCGATGTCTGGGCTGGCCGGGAGTACTTCGATCTGACCGAGGACGGTAGTGCGCGCGTGGTCGCCGGGGTGCCCCCGGATTACTTCTCGGCGACCGGGCAACGCTGGGGCAACCCCCACTACGACTGGGCGGTCATGGAAGCCGATGGCTTCCAATGGTGGATCGGTCGCCTCCGCAGCCAGCTGGAACTATACGACTGGGTGCGTATCGACCACTTTCGGGGATTCGAAGCGTATTGGGAAATTCCCGCGGAGTCCGCTACCGCGATGGAGGGGAGGTGGATCAAGGCTCCCGGTGAGAAGCTGCTCGAAACGGTCTTTCGGGTCTTTGCAGGCAAGGGGTTGCCCCTAGTGGCCGAGGATCTCGGCATCATTACCCCTGAGGTCGAGACCCTGCGGGATCAGTTTGCGCTGCCTGGCATGAAGATCCTGCAATTCGCCTTCGACGGCGGGCCTTCGAACCCCTATCTGCCGCACAATCACCCTCTCAACAGCGTCGTTTACACGGGCACCCACGACAACGATACGACCCTCTCCTGGTTTCTAGGTCTCGACCCGGCGCAGCAGACCCACGTCTACGACTATCTCGGTTGTCCGGAAATCCCGATGCCCTGGGCCTTGATCCGATGTGCGCTCGCCTCGGACGCGAGGCTGGCCATGCTGCCCATGCAGGATATCTTGGGACTGGGTAAGGGCTACCGCATGAACACCCCCGGAACGTCCG
>Ga0209254_10001535_pt1 | contig 20766 bp, 19 predicted proteins | sample FrelakmetDIP11DI_FD_187148 | JGI IMG/M metagenome (GOLD analysis project Ga0209254, IMG submission 187148) | Freshwater lake sediment microbial communities from the University of Notre Dame, USA, for methane emissions studies - DIP11 DI (SPAdes)... | ecosystem: Environmental > Aquatic >...
GCGCATGGCGGGGCACCGTTCGATCACCAGGACGTTCAGGAAGAACGACGCGGCCAATCGGCTGCGATGCACATCGCCGCTGCATCCGGTGCTCCTGCATCTGGAACAGCCCGCAAGCTAGACCACCGACGACAGCCAGTGCGTCGACGAGGTCGGCGTGTTTGGCATGTTGTTCCAGGGTCACGTTCTGCCCTCGATTGCCCCGCGTTTCACGGGTCCGGTCCAACGACAAGAGCCGATCCAGTGTGGCCGCGTGCCAGCTCGGGCTCTGGCAACAGCAGCGCGCGGCACCGCGGAGTCGGAGGCGCGCCTGCGGTGCTAACCTCGCGTTCCATGAACAAGTTCGATCCGATCCAGGCCTTTGCCGACCTGCGCCACGAGTTCGGGGAGCACGGCGGCGTGAACATGTCCGTCGAGGAGAGCACCACGTTCACGGTGCTCGATCCGGGGACGATGCCCGAGATCTTCCAGGGACACCTCGGCCCGGACGTGGGCGGTTGCTACCTGTACGGGCGCCACTTCAACCCGACGGTATACGTGCTAGGCCGCCAGATTGCCGCCTACGAGGGCGCGGAAGCGGGCTATTGCACGGCGAGCGGCATGGCGGCGATTTCGGCGGTCGTCACGCAGCTCTGCGACACAGGCGATCACGTGGTCGCCAGCCGCACAGTCTACGGCGGGACATTCGCGCTGCTCCACGACTACCTGCCGGTGAAGGCGGGCATCACGACGAGCTTCGTGGACGTCTCGGACCTCGCCGCGGTGGAGCGGGCGTTCACGCCGCGCACCCGGGTGCTGTACTGCGAGACGATGTCGAACCCGACGCTGCGGATCGCGGACCTTCCAGCGCTCGCCGCGATCGCGCACCGGCACGGCGCGATGTTGGTCGTGGACAACACGTTCGCGCCACTGATCGTGGCGCCGATCCAGCACGGTGCCGACGTGGTGGTGCACAGTCTCACCAAGTTCATGAACGGCGCCAGCGACCACATTGCCGGGGCCGTGTGCGGCGATACGTCGTTCATCATGAAGCTCATGGATCTGCACACCGGATCGCTGATGCTGCTCGGACCGACGATGGACCCGCAGGTGGCCTTCGACATCAGCCTGCGCCTGCCGCACCTCGGCCTGCGCATCGCGGAGCACAGCCGCCGTGCGCTCGAGATCGCAACGCGCCTTGCGGAATGCGGCATGCACGTGACCTATCCCGGCCTGCCGACCCACCCGGACCACGAGCTGCTCGAGCGGCTGGGGAATCCTGACTTCGGTTACGGCGGACTGCTCACCGTGGATCTCGGGACGCGCGAACGTGCGTTCGACTTCATGGGCCGACTGCAGAACGATCACCGGTTCGGACTCATGGCGGTGAGCCTCGGCTACAGCGAGACACTGATGTCGTGCTCGGCCGCGTCCACCAGCAGCGAGATGCCCGCGGAGGAACTCGAGAAGGCGGGTATCGAGCCGGGACTGGTGCGGCTGTCGCTCGGCTATACGGGGACGCTTGAGCAGCGATGGACGCAGCTGCGCTCGGTGCTGGAGTCGATGGGCTTGACCAAGCCCCGGCCAGCCGGAGTCGCGCGGTTGCCAGGGTAAGAGTGTGTCCGGGAGTTAGGGGGATTGTTACGACACGACGAGAACCGATGCAGTGGCTGTGCTCAGTCAACGCGATGCCGGCGGTGGCGGCGACGGCGGCGAGTACGGCCAGCCGCGCTCGGCAGGTCGACCAAGCTCAGCATTGCGACCAGCGCGATTGTTATGGCGCTCAGCGTGTCGCTGTCGGGGACGGGCATCTAGCGAGACGGATCGGCCATTCGTTGCAGACAGCACAACGACCCCGGCCCCGCCGGGGTTCCTGTCTTGGGCAAACCTGACAGAAATTCTCAGCGACAGTGCCCGAGTCTCCGCGTGGCGGCATGGATGACGACACTGTAACTCCCTAGACGACGTGCTCCGCAGCAGCCGTCCGCTCATCGTCGAGCGACTCTGCACGGCGTGCAACTTCCGCCACGGCACTCTGCACCAGTGGGCTGTAGAGCGGCAGATGAGCGTACCAGTACAAGAGCCCCCAGAACCCGCCTGGGTGCCAGTAGGCGCAGAGCTCCACCACCCGCCGATCGCCCCGATCCCGGACGTTGAATTCCTGCAGACCCGAGCCGGGCGCGCGCATCAGCATTGACAGTGTCAGCCGCTCGTTGGGCTTCATGCCGAGCACGCGCCACCCGTCCACCACGTCGCCCATGCGCAGGGTGTCGGGATCGCGCCGGCCGGTCCGGAAGCTCGGGCCGCCGATCAGCCAGTCGAACGCGCGGCGCAGCCACCACAGCAGGCGATACGAGAAGAAGTCGCCATCCTTGCCGAACTGCTGCAGTACTTTGAAAAGCGCCTCGCGGGAGGCGCGGGTTTCGTGTTCGCCGCAGAATTTCTTCGCGTAGAACGAGTAGCGTGGGTTCCAGTCGCGGCAGGCGATGGACCCCTCGACCCAGCGTGCGGGGGTGTGGTGGCTTTTCTCCGCCTCCAGGGTCACGGCCACGGATTCGCGGAAGGTGAGCAGGCGCTGCGGCACGAGCTCGCGCATCTCGCGGTCCTCGCCGATGTAGTCGTGCGCCAGTCCCTCGACCAGCGACATGGCCGTGGTCGGTGGCACGGAGGTGACGAGGTAAAGCCAGTAGCTGGAGAGTCTCGGCGTCAGCACGGGCACGGGAATCACGATCGGCGTCTTGCCGACGAACTCTCCATAGATGTCCATGATCTCCTGGTAGGTGAGGACATCTGGTCCGGCCAACTCGAGAATCCGGTGGCCCTCGAACGGCAGGTCCGCGGCCGCGATCGTGTACGTGAGCACGTTTTCGAGTGCAATCGGCGTCGAGCGCCGGCGCACCCACTTCGGCGTGATCATGATCGGCAGGTGGTTTACGAGGTCGCGGATGACCTCGAAGGCCGCCGAGCCGGGCCCGACGATCATCGCCGCCTGCAGCTCGATGACCTGGATCGAGCCCTCGCGGAGTGCGTCGCCGACGACGGCCCGACCCTCCATGTGCCGGGAGCGTTTCTCCTTCGGCATGATGCCGCCCAGGTACACGATGCGTCGCACGCCTGCGGCCTCGCACGCCTTGCGAGCGTTCTCCGCGGCACGGCGCTCGACCGGCACGAAGTCGCCGCCGGTCCACATCATGTGCACGAGGTAGAAGACGACGTCCGCGCCCTCGAGCACAGGCCCGAGCGTCTCGGGTTGCAGCACGTCTGCCGACCGGCACTCGACGCCCTGCCACTCGCGGGCCTCGAGAACGGCGGCGTTGCGAGCAACCGCACGCACATGCCAGCCGTGGGCGGCCAAGGCTGGCGCCAGGTTCGAACCCATGTAGCCGCTCGCGCCCAGCACCACTGCGATCGGACCTCGAGAGGGCTGCGAGGGGCTGGGACTGACGCCGTGCATGGAACCTGCCTGTGGATCTGTCATCGCGTCCACTGGATCGGTAACGGCAATGCCCGGACTCCAGTCAAAGGTCTGAGGACAGCCCCTGGCCTTTGGTTCACGGGGGGTGAGCCTCGGCCGCCAGATCCAAGACTACACTGACGATGCGGCGGTACGACGATGCGGGAGTAGGGCGATGAAGCTTAGGTTCGACATCTCCGAGCAGTAGCTCAACCGCCGACGAGCAAGGAGTCCCGCGGTCGGCAAGCAGTTCTCGGCGAGCGAGGGTCACGAGGAGCAACACGGCGTGTTGGATATCGGGTACAAGACTCCACTGTTCCCCAGGCGGTCGATGTCGGTGTCACGACAGTCCCGCAAGACCATCGGAATCGTCGACGGCAACCCGTCGCTGTGCCCCCCGCAAGCGCGGATCACGCTGCGCGGCTGATAATGACCCGAAACCCGCAACTCGAGGAGACGTTAGGATGACACGCAATGCAACCCTGTCCGCCGATGCTCTGGTCGCTTCCCTCAGGGCGATTGCCGACCATAGCTTCGACTCGATCATGATCACCCGTGCCGGCAAGGGATCTCCGATTCTCTACGTCAACAAGGCATTCACTGCGCTGACCGGCTATAGCGCCAAGAGCGTGATCGGAAAGTCGCCGGCGGTGCTGCAGGGGCCGGCGACCGAACGGGCCACCCTCGATGTGCTGCGTCGCTGTATGGAAAGGGGCAAGGTCTTCGAGGGTCGTGCCGTCAACTACGACAGCAAGAAGAGACCGTTCGTCATGCATTGGCGCGTTGTGCCCGTCAAGCTGGCGAAAGGAAAGCCCGCGGATTACTACATCGCCATTCAGCGCACGGGCAGCAGGGGGTAAGAGGACACGGACTGCTGGGTCGGTGTGCGTGCCGCCGATGCAATGCCTGTCGGCGGGGCTTCCTGACCGTGAAGCGAGGCATCGAGCTGCCGCTGTCACAGAACTGCAAACAGGCAGGCGTTGCACGTCCGTGGCCCAGCGTGCGCGGTCGCGCCGCAGCGCTCGCAACGAGGAACAGCTCAGCGCCGCCCTGGGCACCACGATCGTCCCCCGACCGTCGCCCAGATGCGTGATGGCCCTTCCCAAGGGATCCTGGATCTGCAGGTCGGCATCGACGACGAGAGGCACTTGGCGGGCCGCCCTGGGGGGCGGGCGGGCTGCCACGGCCTCAGGCGCTCTGATCGCGGGTACGAATCTTGAGCGTGCCGTTCAGTCGCCATTTCGAGAGCTGCGGGTTCTCGTCAACCTGTGACGGAACGAAGATCTCCGTGTTCTCGAACTGGTGCGTGATTTCGGCGCCGCGGCCGGTCAGCTTGTCGTAGAGGCCAGGGCCAGGTCGGGCCGGGTCATCGGGTGCTCCATGAACGTCTACTGTGGTGCATCAGTCGGGTGGGTACTGCGATAGGCTGGTGCGCCGGAGGGCCAGCTTGACCTTACTGCAGAAGGCGCTCGATCGCCGCAGTGAACTCCCGCGAGTTCGGATTGACGGAGCTGTCGAAGACCTGCTGGACGCTCCCGTCCGCGGCGACCAGATACTTCGTGAAGTTCCACTCCGGCTCGCGGGCCTGGCGCGCGAGCTCGCGAAAAACCGGATTCGCCTCCGTACCCGTAACCGGCGAGGTCGCAACCATCGTGAATTTCACACCGTAGTTTACGTAGCAGATCTCGGCGGTCTCGGCGGCGTCGTCGGCCTCCTGCCTGAAGCTATCGGACGGGAAGCCCACGACCACCAGGCCGCGCTCCCGGTACCGCTCGTGCAGCGCCTGAAGGGCCTGGAACTGCGGCGTGTACCCGCAATGGCTCGCCGTGTTGACGATCAGCAGCGCCTTGCCGGCGAATGCCTTGCAAAGATTCACGGTCCCGCTCGCGTGCAGCTTGCGGAAGTCATGATTCAGGTACGCGGGGCAGCCCACGTCGTCGGCGTCTGCCGCGGCCGGCGTCCCGAGCAGCGCACTGGAAACCAGGATAGCCAGAGGGGCAGCCGCGAACCGACGCAGCACGCTACGGGACATTCGGCCCTCGAAAGCGGTGATTACAGGGGCAGTTTCGAGCGATCGTGGGTGGCGGATTCGGCACGGAGATCGGCCGCCGGCTCCGCCTGCCCGGCCCGCGGCCTTTTCGCTACACTACCGGGCCCTCAACCCGGCGGTCCCGGAAGCATCCGGGTGCCCGTGAGACGCGAAGAACCACGCGGATGAGCGACTTTCAAGCATTCCTGGCCTCGTCTCCGTATGCGGCGGGCAACGCGCCCTACATCGAGGCGCTCTACGAGCAGTACCTCGCCGATCCTGGCTCGGTCGAGACCAGGTGGCGCGAATTCTTCGCGGCCTTCGGCAGTCGCCACGACGAGATTGCGCACGGCCCGCTGCTCGAGGACCTCGCGCGCCGCGCGAAACTGCGCCGCGCAGGGTTGGCGTCGGTGGCCGCGCAGCCGGTCGTCCCCGGCGCGGGCGCGGCAGCGAAGCAGGGTGCGGTCTCGCGCCTGATCCAGATCTACGCCAATCGCGGTCACCTGATCGCCGACATCGACCCGCTTGGGCTGATGGAGCGGCCGGTGCCGAAGGTGCTGGGCCTCGAGTACCTCAATCTGTCGGAAGCCGACCTCGACGAGGAATTCATCACGGGCAGTCGCAACGAAGCGATCCGTCCGCGACTTAGACTGCGCGAGATCATCGCGCAGCTGAAGCACATCTATTGCGGCACGATCGGCGCGGAATTCGCGCACGTCTCGGACGAGACCGAGCGCCTCTGGCTGCAGGACCGTTTCCAGGTCGGGCGGACTCAGCAGCATTTCTCGGTCGACGAGAAGAAGGACATCCTCTGGAATCTCACCATGGCCGAGGGTCTCGAGCGCTACCTCGCGACTCGCTACCCGGCGCAGAAGCGTTTTTCGCTCGAGGGTGGCGACAGCATGATCCCGCTGCTGGAGGACCTGATCCAGACCGGCGGTACCCAAGGCCTCGAAGACATCGTCATCGGCATGGCGCACCGCGGGCGGCTCAACGTGCTGGTGAACGTTCTCGGCAAGTCGCCCGCCGACCTGTTCTCGGAGTTCGAGGGCAACTACGACCTGAAGAAGCTGAAGGGATCCGGTGACGTCAAGTATCACAAGGGCTTCTCCTGCGACGTGATGACGCCTGGCGGCAACGTCCACGTGGCACTCGCTTTCAATCCCTCGCACCTCGAGGTCGTGAACCCGGTTGTGGAAGGCTCGGTGCGTGCGCGCCAGGAACGCCGTGGCGACACCGAGGGCGTGAAGGTGATGCCGGTCCTGATCCATGGTGATTCGGCCTTCGCAGGGCAGGGCGTGATCCAGGAAACGCTGCAGCTCTCGCAGGCGCGCGCCTTCCACACGGGCGGCACCCTGCACCTGATCATCAACAACCAGGTCGGATTCACCACGCACGACCCGCGGGACACGCGCTCGACGCTCTACTGCAGCGACGTCGCCAAGATGATCGAGGCGCCGATCCTGCACGTGAACGGAGACGACGTGGAAGCGGTAGTGTTCGCAGCACGGCTTGCGCTCGCCTACCGGTTGAAGTTCCACAAGGACTTCGTGATCGATCTCGTCTGCTACCGAAGGCTGGGTCACAACGAGGCGGATGAGCCCGCCGCGACGCAGCCGCTGATGTACGCAGCGATCCGCCGCAGGCCCACCACCCGCCATCTCTACGCGGAGCAGCTGGTCAAGGAAGGCGTGATCGATGGGGCCGAAGTCGACGCCATGGCCGAGCGATATCGTCACGGTCTCGACGAGGGCAAGCCGCAGGCGCACCAGGTGCTCGGGCTGATCGGCAACGTCCACACGGTGGACTGGACGCGCTATCACGACGTGGACTTTTCCGAGCAGGTGCGCACCGGGGTCAAGGTCGAGGTGCTGCGCGAACTTGGCCGCAAGGCCACGGCATATCCCGACGGATTTGCGCTGCACCGGCAGGTGCAGAGGATCGTCGACGATCGGCGCAAGATGGCCGGCGGCGAGATGATGCTCGACTGGGGCTTCGCCGAGACGCTCGCCTACGCGACCCTGCTCGACCAGGGCTACGAAGTCCGCATCACGGGACAGGACAGCGGTCGCGGCACCTTCTTTCACCGCCATGCCGTGGGCCACGAGCAGAACACCGGGGCCAGCTACATCCCGCTCGCGAACCTCAAGCCTGGTCAGCCGCGCTTTCGCGTCACGGACTCGCTGCTGTCCGAGGAAGCCGTGCTGGGCTTCGAGTACGGCTACTCGACGACGGACCCGAACTGCCTCGTGATCTGGGAGGCGCAGTTCGGTGACTTCGTGAATGGCGCGCAGGTCATCATCGACCAGTTCATCAGTTCTGGCGAGGCGAAGTGGGGCCGCTACTGCGGGCTCACGCTGTTCCTGCCACACGGGTTCGAGGGTCAGGGCCCGGAACATTCCTCGGCCAGGCTCGAGAGATTCCTGCAGCTTTGCGCCGAGAACAACATGTCGGTGTGCGTGCCCTCGACACCGGCGCAGATGTTCCACATGCTGCGGCGGCAGATGCTTCGCGATTTCCGCAAGCCACTCATTGTCATGACCCCCAAGAGCCTGCTGCGCCACAAGCTGTCCGTATCGGCGCTCGAGGACCTCGCGACGGGTTCCTTCAATGAGGTCATAGGCGAGATCGACGACCTGCCGGCCGCAGGCGTGACGCGCATCGTGTTCTGCTCGGGCAAGGTCTATTTCGATCTGCTCGAGGCGCGACGCGCCGACGAAGTTCGCGACGTCGCGATCGTGCGGCTCGAGCAGCTCTACCCGTTCCCGGCGGAGGACTACGCCTTGGCGATCCGTCGCTACCCGAACGCGACCGAAGTCGTCTGGTGCCAGGAGGAGCCGCAGAACCAGGGCGCCTGGTACCAGATCCGCCACCGTCTGCAGGAGCCACTGTCTCACAAGCAGCAGCTGCTGTACTCCGGCCGCGCGCCGGCGGCGGCGCCCGCCGCGGGAATCACCCAGCTGCACAACATCCAGCAGACAGGACTCGTCGCCGCGGCCATCAAGGCGGCGGTCAAAGAGGAATCGGCGCGCTCGACCTCGCGGCTTCGCGCCGCCGCCAGCAGGAAGAAGTCATGACCATAGAAGTGCGCGTTCCCCAGCTGCCCGAGTCGGTCGCCGATGCAACGCTCGTCGCCTGGCACAAGAAAGTCGGCGACGCGGTGAGTCGCGATGAGAACCTCGTGGACCTCGAGACCGACAAGGTCGTGCTCGAGGTGCCGGCACCGACGGCCGGCGTGATCAGGGAACTCAAGGTGCAGAATGGCGCGACGGTCACGAGCGGGCAGGTTCTCGCGCTGCTGGAGGAGGGCGCCGTGGCGGCCCCGGCGGCAGACAGGCCGGGCCCGGCTGCAGAGACTGCGGGGAAGTCGACGGCCAGGCCGGGGCCAGCGACCAGGGAATCGCTCGTCGCCGAGAGGCTCGCCCCGTCGGTCCGCCGCCTGGTCGAAGAACACAAGCTGGATGCCGGCGGCATTGCCGGCAGCGGCCGCGACGGCCGGGTGACCAAGGGTGATGTGCTGGCGCATATGGCTGGCAAAGGCCCGCCTGCCCCGGGCGCGGCAGTGTCGGCCACTCCGGCTGCCGCCGGCGCGTCCTCGGCAGGACGAACCGAGCGTCGAGTGGCGATGACCAGGCTGCGCTCCCGGATCGCCGAGAGGCTGGTGCAGGCGCAGTCGACTGCCGCGATGCTCACGACCTTCAACGAGGTGGACCTCAAGGCCGTCAACGAGCTGCGCGCGCGCCACAAGGACCGCTTCGAGAAGGAGCACGGCGCACGCCTCGGCTTCATGTCGTTCTTCGTGAAAGCGTGCATCGAGGCGCTGCGGCGCTTCCCCGTCGTCAATGCCTCGGTCGACGGCAGCGACGTCGTCTACCACGAGTACTACGACATCGGCGTTGCGGTCTCGACCGACCGCGGCCTGATCGTCCCAGTGCTGCGCGACGCCGACGCGCTCGGCTTCGGCGAGATCGAAAAGGCGGTGGTCGGCTACGCGAATCGCGCGCGTGAGGGTTCGCTGACGCTCGAGGAACTCACTGGCGGTACCTTCACGATCACCAACGGCGGTGTGTTCGGCTCGCTGCTGTCGACGCCGATCCTCAACATGCCGCAGAGCGCGATCCTTGGTATGCACAAGATCCAGGAGCGGCCCGTCGTGGTCAACGGCGAGATCGTGGTCCGCCCGATGATGTACCTCGCGCTCACCTACGATCACCGCATCATCGACGGCCGCGAGGCCGTGCAGTTCCTCGTCGCGGTCAAGGACGCGCTCGAGGATCCCGCGCGCCTGCTACTGCAGGTCTGAGCTGGAGGTTCCATGTCCGATTCCTACGACGTCATCGTCATCGGCGCCGGCCCGGCCGGTTACCCTTGCGCCATCCGTGCGGCGCAGAACGGCCTCAAGGCCGCCTGCATCGACGAGTGGAAGAACTACGACGGGACGCATGCCTACGGCGGCACCTGTCTCAATGCAGGCTGCATTCCCTCCAAGGCGCTGCTGGAGTCTTCGGAACTCTATCACCGCGCGCAGGTGGAGTTCGGGGCCCACGGCATCAAGGTCGGCGGCCTCGAGTTCGACCTCGCGACCATGCAGAAACGCAAAGCCAAGATCGTGAAGGGCTCGACCCAGGGCATCGCGGGGCTGTTCAAGTCCGCAGGTGTCACGGGCCTGCAGGGTCACGGGAGACTGCTCTCCGGCAACCGGGTCGAGTACACGGCGCTCGACGGCAAGAAGCAGGAACTGGTCGCGAAGCACGTGGTGCTCGCGAGCGGCTCGGTGCCGATGGAGCTCAAGTCAGTGCCTTTCGACGGCAAGACGATCGTGGACTCCTGGGGAGCGCTCGAGTTCGACGCGGTGCCGAAGCGGCTCGGCGTGATCGGCGCCGGCGTGATTGGCCTGGAGCTCGGCAGCGTCTGGCGGCGGCTCGGTGCCGAGGTCGTGGTCCTCGAGGCCATGGAACAGTTCCTGTGGATGGCCGACCAGCAGCTTGCCAAGGAGGCGCTCCGCCACTTCAAGAAGCAGGGGCTCGACATCAGGCTCGGCGCCAAGGTCGGCGGCGCGACGCAGGGCAAGGATGGCGTCACGCTCGAGTACGCGGACGCCGCCGGCACCCAGACGGTCACCGTCGACAAAGTGGTCGTCGCAATCGGTCGTCGGCCGTTCACGACGGGTCTGCTCGGCGAGAGCACCGGCGTCGAACTCGACGAGCGGGGCTTCATCAAGGTGGACCACGAATGCCGCACCGGTGCTGGAAACGTCTGGGCGATAGGTGACGCGGTGCGCGGGCCCATGCTGGCGCACAAGGGCAAGGAAGAGGGCGTCATGGTCGGCGACCTGATCGCGGGCCTGGTCTCCGAGGTGAACTACAAGGCGATCCCGTCGGTGATCTACACCGCGCCCGAGATCGCCTGGGTCGGACTCACCGAGGAGGAAGTGAAGAAGACCGGCCGGGCCTACAAGGTCGGCAGCTTTCCGTTCATGGCCAGCGGGCGGGCGCGGGCGATGGAATCGACCGCAGGCTTCGCCAAGCTGATTGCGGCGACCGACGACGACGAGATCCTGGGCGTGCACATCATCGGGCCGATGGCCGGTGAGCTGATCGCCGAGGCCGTGCTGGCACTCGAGTATTCCGCCAGCGCCGAGGACCTGCAGCGCACGATCCACGCCCATCCCACGCTCAGCGAGGCACTGCACGAGGCCGCACTCGGCGCCGACCGGCGCGCAATCGACGTGCCGAACCGCTAGACCGCGTTCACGCGCTCACGATCGCGCGGAACGGCACTTCGTGCCGCGCCCACTCGACCGCCACGTCACCGAGGATCCCGACGGCGCTGTCGAACACTTCGGGGGCCTCGCGACGCAACTCGCCCGCGTGCTCGAGGACGAGCAGGCAACCCGCGCCGCCTGCCACGCCGAGCTCGGCGAGGCAGTCGAACAACGCGTCCCAGTTGTGCCCGAACCAGTCGGGGAACGCGAGCGCGGCGGCGACGCGGCCGAGCAGGTCGTCCTTGGACACGCATCCGGACAGATCCACGCGTTCGACCTGCAGGCCGAGCGAGCCCGCGAGGCCGCACAGCGCCTCGATGCCTGCCGCGTCGAGCGGCAATACCTGCACCGGGCCCGCGGCGCAGGGAACAGACCTCGAATCGATGCTCACGGTGGAACCTCCACGCGCCGGAACGTCCGGTAGTGATCGTCCGTGTAGTAGTACACAACCGGCGGATCGCCGCCGCTCACGATGCGGCGCGCACCGCGGTCGCGCGAGCCCGGAGTCTGCACCGTGTACTCGCGGTAGTAGCCACGCGGCATTGCGGGCAGGCGCTGCTCGCGGTTCTGGAAGACGCTGCCGTCGCGGTCGTAGGGAAACGGGCCGCCGCGCCCGATCAGTTCGAGCGTGGCGATCGCCTCGGGCGGCAGGGAGGCCGGATCGCGTGACGCGTCGCTGCCGGCATCGGGTGGTTTCCGTCCGACCGGCGCCTCGATCGTGGACCGATCAGCTGGCGTCGGAGCAACAGGTTCCCTGCGAGCCTGCCACAACTGCGCGGCGGCGATCGCAACCACCAGCAGCAGGAGGATGCTCGTCCAGCGGCTCAACGGCGTACCTCCTTCAGCGGCGCCGCCGCGCGCTGATCACGTTGGGCAGGCCCGTGAATCGCGTGAGCAGCCGGCTGAGTTCGTCCAGACCGTGCACACTGACCGTGAGGTCCACCTGAGCGGTGTTCTCCGCCGCGTTGGTCGCGACGTTCATGGCCGTGATGCTGATGTGTTCGTCGGCAAGCACCGCGGAGACGTCGCGCGTGAGTCCCTTGCGATCGAAGGCGTGGATCACGACCTCGACCGGAAAAGTGCGCTCGGCGGTCGGACGGCCCCAGTCCACGACGAGGATTCGCTGCGGTTGCGCGTCGCGCAGCCTCAGCAGGTTGGCGCAGTCCGCGCGGTGAATGCTCACTCCGCGTCCGATGGTGATGAAACCGGCGATGTCCTCGGGCGGCACGGGCCGGCAGCAACGCGCAAACGAGCTCATCAGGTCGCCGACGCCGTCGATCACCATGCCCCTGGCGTGGCCTGTGGCCCCGGGCTTGAGCGCCCGCGGCCTTGCCGGTTCCCGCGCTTGCAGGCGCCGGTGTACCGCGCCGGCCACCTGCGCAAGCGTCAGTTCGCCCTCACCGAGCCCTATGTAGAGTGCGCCCAGGTTCGGCAGTCCCAGCTCGTCGAGGATCTCGGGCATGGGTGGGGCGCGCACGCCGAGGCGGTCGAGCTCGCGGTCGAGCATCTGCTTGCCATGCTCGCGGTTCTGGCCCTCGTCGAGCTTGCGGAAGAAGTTGCGGACCTTGGCACGATTGCGTGCCGAGGCGAGGTAACCGAGAGCCGGCACCAGCCAGTCGCGGCTCGGGTTGGGCTGCTTGCCGGTGATGATCTCGACGCTGTCGCCGTTCGACAGCTCGTGGTCCAGCGGCACCATGCGGCCGTTGACACGCGCACCGCGGCAGCGGTGACCGAGGTCGGTGTGCACCTGGTAGGCGAAATCGAGCGGAGTGGCGCCGCGCGGCAGGTCCACCACTTCGCCACGCGGACTCAGCGCGTAGACGCGGTCCTCGAAGATCTCCGCCTGCAGGCCGTCGAGCAGATCGGGCTCGCTCGCTCCGCGGGCGGACGGCTCGAGCAACTGGCGCAGCCAGACGATCTTCTGCTGGAAGCCGGAGTCGAGTTTGCGACCCTCCTTGTATTGCCAGTGCGCCGCGACGCCGAGTTCCGCGTGCGCGTGCATCTCCCGCGTGCGGATCTGCACCTCGAGCGGGAGTCGGCCGGGGCCGATGACCGCGGTATGCAGCGAGCGGTAGTTGTTCTCCTTGGGAGTGGCGATGTAGTCGTCGAACTCGCCCGGGATGTAAGGCCACAGCCCGTGGACCACACCGAGCGCGGCGTAGCACTCGGCGATCGTCTCGACCTGCACGCGTACCGCCAGCACGTCCATGACCTGCTCGAAAGCGAGGCCCTTGCGCTGCATCTTCCGCCAGATGCTGTAGATATGCTTCGGCCGGCCGCTGATCTCCGCCGCGACGCCGACCTTTTCGAGCTCACGGGCGAGATCGCGCCGCACGTCCTCGATGTAGTGCTCGCGTTCGGTGCGCTTTGAGCGCAGCCAGCCGGCGATGCGCTTGTAGTCGGCGGGCTGGCTGTAGCGGAACGCCAGGTCCTCGAGCTCCCACTTGACGTGCCAGATGCCGAGGCGGTTCGCGAGCGGGGCGTAGATCTCGCGGGTCTCCAGTGCGGCACGCTGCTGCTCCTCGGGCGTGGCGGTCTTCAGGTGCCGCAGCCTCACGACCTGCTGCGCGAGGCGGATCAGCACCAGTCGCACGTCGGAGGCGAGCGACAGCAGCAGTTTCCTCAGGCCCTCGGCCTGCGCGGGCGCGAGCGACTCGCCGGGATTCCAGCCCGCCGGAATGCCGCTGTCGGCGACACGTGCGAGTTCGCGTGCGAGGCGCAGCGCGGTCTCGCCGAACACCTCGTGCACAAGAGGTTCGCGGTCGCCGCAGTGCCCAAGGCAGGGAACCAGGAGTCCCGCGAGCAGCAGCTCGTCGTCCGACTGCAGCTGGGAGAGCACGCCCGCGAGCTCGAGCGCGACGGCGGAGCGCTCCTCCGTTGCGGCTTCCTGAACGAGGGTCGCGGCTGCGCGCACGCGCTCCGAGTGGCGACCGATGTCGAACTCCGCGTGCTTCACTGTGTCGGGTATCATACCGCGGCGTTATCAGGACTCGGCGGGTGAGTGCGTGCCCAGGCTCCATCGAAGCGGCCGGCGCTGGGCGCTGGCACCGCGACCCACCGCGGCGAGTGGCGCTCCAGTGCGCATCCTCGGCCTTGATCCCGGCTCCCAGGTCACGGGCTTCGCCGTCATCGACTGGGCCGACGGCGAGGCGGGCTACGTGACGAGCGGCGCGATCCGGACCCGCGGCGCGGAGTTCCCGCCGCGGCTGCGGCAGATCTACGAGGGCGTGCACCGGCTGATGCTGGAGTTCACGCCGCGCGAGGTCGCGATCGAGCGCGTGTTCATGCATCGCAACGCCGACAGTGCCCTCAAGCTCGGCCAGGCGCGGGGCGCGGCGCTGTGCGCGGCGTTCGCGGGTGACCCGGAGGTCTTCGAGTACGCGCCGCGAGAGGTGAAGCTCGCGGTCGTGGGGCAGGGCGGCGCGGAGAAGGCACAGGTGCAATTGATGGTCAGGTCGCTGCTCAGGCTCAAGGGCGAGATCGGCGCGGACGCGGCCGACGCGATCGGCATCGCGCTGTGCCATGCCTATTCGCGAGTGTCACGCGCGACGGGCACCGGGGCAGGCGCGTGATCGGGTTCCTGCGTGGTCGACTCACCGCGAAGCATCCGCCGCAGCTTCTCCTCGACGTGGCTGGCGTGGGCTACGAGCTCGAAGCACCGATGTCGACGTTCTACGGACTGCCGTCGGTGGGCGCCGAGCTCCAGCTGCACACCCACCTCGTGGTGCGCGAGGACGCGCACGTGCTCTACGGCTTCGCCACCGAGCGCGAGCGCAGCCTGTTCCGCGAGCTCATCAAGGTCTCGGGCGTGGGTCCGCGCATCGCGCTCGCAATCCTGTCCGGCGTATCGGTGGACGAGTTCCACCGCTGCGTGGAGGGGCAGGACGTGGCCTCGCTGGTGCGCGTGCCGGGGATTGGCCGAAAGACCGCGGAGCGGCTCGTGATCGAGATGCGCGACCGGCTGAAGACGCTTGCCGGGCCAGCGTCCAGCGCAGGCCACGCCGCGCCCGGGACGCCGGCCGGTGCCCAGGCCGAGGCGTACGCCGCGCTGGTGGCACTGGGATACAAGCCGCCGGAGGTCGCCCGCCTGCTGCAGAAGGTCGATCCATCGGTGACGGTCACCGAGGAACTCATCCGCCACGCGCTGCGTTCGGCGGCATCTTGAGAACGCAGGAAACGGCATGATCGAGCAGGATCGCGTCATCTCGGGCGGGCAGCAGCGCGACGAGGAGGCCTACGACCGGGCCGTGCGCCCGAAGACGCTCGCCGACTACGTGGGCCAGCCCGCGGTGAAGGCGCAGATGGAAATCTTCATCACCGCGGCGCGCCAGCGGCGCGATGCGCTCGACCACGTGCTGATCTTCGGCCCGCCCGGACTCGGCAAGACCACGCTGGCGCACGTGATCGCGAACGAGCTCGGCGCCGGCTTCAAGCAGACCTCGGGGCCGGTACTGGAGCGTCCCGGCGATCTCGCCGCGCTGCTCACCAACCTGCAGCCGCACGAGATCCTGTTCGTGGACGAGATCCACCGCCTGAGTCCGGTGGTGGAGGAGATCCTCTATCCGGCGATGGAGGACTTCCAGCTCGACATCATGATAGGCGAGGGGCCAGGGGCGCGTTCAATCAAGATCGACCTGCCGCCGTTCACGCTGGTGGGTGCCACCACCCGGGCGGGACTGCTGACCTCGCCGCTGCGCGATCGCTTCGGCATCGTGCAGCGGCTGGAGTTCTACGGCCGGGATGAGTTGAAGCTCATCGTCGAGCGCTCGGCCGCCATCCTCGGTGTACCGGTGGACGCCGAGGGTGCCGAGCGCATCGCCGGGCGCTCGCGCGGCACGCCGCGCATCGCCAACCGACTGCTGCGCCGCGTCCGCGACTACGCCGAGGTCAGGGCCCAGGGGTGCGTCACCGATGCGGTCGCCCAGGCCGCGCTCGACCTGCTCGACGTGGATCCGCAGGGCTTCGATGCCATGGACCGACGCCTGATGCTCACGATCATCGAGAAGTTCGAGGGCGGCCCGGTCGGCGTCGACAGCCTGGCTGCGGCGCTCGGCGAAGAGCGCGGCACGATCGAGGACGTGATGGAGCCGTTCCTGATCCAGCAGGGCTACATCATGCGCACTGCGCGCGGGCGCGTCGCCACGCGCGCGGCCTACCTTCACTTCGGCCTCGCACCACCCGCCGTCGAGCGCGCTCCCGGCATTCCGGGCCTGTTCGATTCCTGAGGAACACGGATGATCGGCGAGCACTCCGCACTGGACCTGATACTGCAGGCGAGCCCCATCGTGCAGTTCGTGATGGCGCTGCTCGTGGCGGCGTCGGTCGTCTCCTGGGCGATCATCCTCCGCAAGCAGCAGCTGCTGAAGGCCGAGCGCCTCGCAGCCGATCGCTTCGAGGACCAGTTCTGGTCGGGCGGCGACCTCGCGGCCCTCTACAAGCAACTCGAGGCAGGGTCGGCCAGCGGCATGGCCGGCCTGTTCGTCGCAGGCTTTCGCGAGTTCTCGCGCCTGCGCAAGCAGCCGGGACTCGGGGCAGGGCAGCTGCTCGAGGGCAGCCGCCGCTCGATGCGAGTGGCACAGCTGCGCGAGACCGACCGCCTCGAGCAGAACCTCGCGACGCTCGCCACCATCGGGTCAACCAGCCCCTATGTCGGCCTGTTCGGCACGGTGTGGGGCATCATGAGTGCCTTCCAGGCACTCGGAAACGTTCAGCAGGCCACGCTCGCGATGGTGGCTCCCGGCATCGCCGAGGCGCTGATCGCCACTGCGATGGGCCTGTTCGCCGCCATCCCGGCGGTGATCGCCTACAACCGTTACGCGGACCAGGTCGGCCGGCTCGAGCTGCGTTACGACGCGTTCATGGAGGAGTTCTCAACCATCCTGCAGCGTCACGCTGGCACGCAGAGCTGAGCCATGAATCCGGTTTCACGCAGGGGCGGTCGCAGGCTGATGGGCGAGATCAACGTCGTGCCATACATCGACGTGATGCTCGTGCTGCTGATCATCTTCATGGTCACGGCACCGATGTTGAGCCAGGGCGTCAAGGTGGACCTTCCGAAAGCCGCGGCCGAGCCGCTGCCGGCGGACAAGGAGCCGATGGTCCTCAGCATCGACAGGGAGGGAAGCATGTACCTGAACATCGGCGATCCGCAGCTCGCGCTCGAGCCCGATCGAGTGCTCGAAGTCGCCTCCGCGGCGCTGCGCAGGGAACCCGAGCGCCCCGTGGTGGTCAAGGCAGACACGGCTGTCGCCTATGGGCGCGTCGTGGAGGGCATGGCATTGCTGCAGCAGGCGGGCGCACAGAAAGTCGGGTTCGCGACAGAGTCCCCGGCGTCAACTCCTCCGCAGCGGGGGAAACGCTGAGGGATGCCGGACTTTTTCAGGGAACACCTGCGGCCGCTGGCCGGCTCGGCCGGACTGCATCTGCTGCTGCTTGCGATCCTCGCGGGCGCTGCGCTGCGCTGGACGTCATCCCAGCCGCCGGTCGAGCTTGCGATCGAAGGCTATGTCGTCGACAGCGCGCCGCCTCAGCGCCCGGCGACCAAGTCGCAGCGCGTGGAGCCCTTGCCGAAGCCTCAGGTCGACAGTCCGCAGCCGCCCGAGCCTGCTGCCGAGCCAGCCGCAATGCGCCGTGAGGAGGATGCTTCGGTCGCCGAGCGTGCCGCACGAGAGCAACTCGAGACCGAGCAGCGGGCCGCTGCCGAGCGCCAGCGCGCGGCCGAGGCAGCCGAGGCGAAGCGCAGAGCCGCGGAGGCCGAGACCAGGCGCAAGGTGGCCGACGACGAAGCGAAGCGTCAGGCCGCCGAGCGTGAGGCGAAACGCAAGGCCGAGGCGGAGGACGCCAGGCGTAAGTCCGAGGCAGCCGCGCAGGCGGAGCGCGATGCCCGGCAGAGTGCCGAGCGAGAGGCGGCGCTGAGGCGTCGGCTCGCTGCGGAGGAGGAGGCCGGTGCCGCCGTCAGCGCCGGCGTGATGGACGAGTACCGCCGCATGCTTGCACAGACCATCGAGCGCAGCTGGATCCGTCCGCCGTCGGCCCGAGCCGGACTGCAGTGCACGCTGCTCGTGACCCAGGCACCGGGCGGTACGGTGATGGACGTGACGCTCGGCGCGTGCAACGGCGACGCCGCGGTGCGCGAGTCGATCACCAACGCCGTCTACCGGGCCTCGCCGCTGCCCGCGCCGCGCGATCCGCGGGCCTTCGAGCGGCGACTCGAGATCGTATTCAAGCCCACGGAGTGAGCGACACGATGCTTTACCCTCAAGTCCTGCGACGACGCGCCGTGCTCGCCCTGGCTGCGTTCGCGATGCAGCTCGTGGCCGCCCCGAGCCAGGCGCAACTGCGTCTCGACATCACGCAAGGCGTGCGCGACGCCGTACCGATCGCGGTCGTGCCCTTCGGCGGACAGGCCGAGGGAGCGCCGACGGAAGTCGCCTCGGTAGTCGCGAACGACCTGCGCATGAGCGGGCGGTTCGCGCCGCTCGAGCGTCGCGACATCGTCGCGCGGCCGACCTCGGGGGAGGAGATCCGCTTCGAGGACTGGCGACTGCTGCGTGCGGACTTCATCGTCGTCGGGCGCGTCGAGACCGATGCTTCCGGCCTCGCGGTCAGCTTCGAGCTGCACAACGTGCGCACCGGTGCCCTGCTGTTGTCGGAGCGCCTGCCGACCACCGAGCGCGGCCTGCGCTCGACGTCGCATCGCGTCGCGGACCTCGTGTTCGAGAAACTCACCGGCCTGCCCGGCGCTTTCTCGACGCGCATTGCCTACGTGGCGGTGGACGGCCGGCCGCCCGCCCAGCGCTACCGCCTGATCGTCGCCGATGCCGACGGATACAACCCGCGTACCGTGGCCGACTCGACCGAGCCGCTCATGTCGCCGGCGTGGTCGCCGGACGGCCGCAGCCTTGCCTACGTGTCCTTCGAGGGCAAGGCGTCCGCGATCTACGTGCAGCGCCTCGCCACCGGCGAGCGCGTGCGCGTCTCGGCCCGCGCAGGGATCAACGGCGCCCCCGCCTGGTCGCCGGACGGCGGGCGGCTCGCGCTCACGCTCTCGCGCGACGGCAACCTCGACATCTATACGCTCGACCTCGCCTCGCAGGCGCTCACGCGCGTCACGACCGACGAGGCAATCGACACGGAGCCCGAGTGGGCGCGCGACGGTGAGAGTCTGTACTTCACTTCGGATCGCGCCGGCAGCGCGCAGATCTACCGCGTGGCGCTCGATGGCGCGCGGCGCGCCGAGCGCGTCACCTTCACGAACTCGTACAACGCCCGGCCGCGACTGTCGCCCGACGGAAAGGAACTCGCGATGGTCACGCTCGACCGCGGTGGCTATCGCATCGCCGTGATGGAACTCGCCTCGCGCAACCTGCGGGTGTTGACGACCTCCGCGCAGGACGACTCGCCGAGCTTCGCGCCCAACGGCGCGATGCTGATCTATGCGAGCCGGGAACGGGGCCGTGGCGCGCTCGCCGCGGTCTCGGCGGACGGCGCTTTCCACCAGCGATTGAGTTCGGACCAGGGCGACGTTCGCGACCCCGCGTGGTCGCCGATCCCGCCCCGCGGATGATCACCGACCTGCGTTGTGGTACAAGGCGCGCTGCCTTTGCGGACCGCGTCCGTCGGACGACGGGATTCCCTCGAGGAGACTGATGCAATGAAGACGATTCACGTGCTCGCCGTCGCGCTGGTGGCGCTGGGACTGGCGGCCTGCCAGAAGCCGACGCAGACCAAGCCGGAGGCTGCCGCCGAGCCGGTGGACGCCGCCGCGACCAGCGGGCTCGGCAGCGAGGGCGCGGCGGCCGGCGGCAAGTCGACGGCCGCCGCGGCCCTCACGCCCCAGCAGCAGGCGCTCGCGGACCTCAAGCAGAAGAGCGTCGTGTACTTCGAGTACGACAGCAGCGAGATAAAGTCCGAGTACCTGCCGGTCGTCGCCGCGCACGCGGCATACCTCGTGAAGTACCCGAGCGCGCGCGTCCGCCTCGAGGGTCACACCGACGACCGCGGCTCGCGCGAGTACAACGTCGGCCTCGGCGAACGACGTGCCCAGTCCGTGCGCCGGGCGCTGCTCGCGCAGGGTGTGGCCGAGGCGCAGACCACGACGCTCAGCTACGGCGAGGAGCGTCCCGCGGTCGAGGGCTCGGACGAGGCCGCTCTGGCGCAGAACCGGCGCGTTGAACTCGCCTACTGAGAGGAGCCTCAGCATGAATCTGCGTCCGCTGCGGGCCGTGCTGTCAATGCTGGCGCTGGTCGCGCTGCTGGCGCCCGTGGCGCCCGCGAGTGCGACCGCGAGCAACAAGGAACTCGAGGCCATGACCAACGAGCTCGCCGCGCGGCTCGCCACGCTCGAGCGCGCGAGCAAGAGCATCGTTGCGACGCAGCAGCAGGTCGAGGCCGCGCGCGCGGAGCTGCGCACGCTGCGCGGGCAGATCGAGGAGGCGAAGCACGAGCTCGAGTCGCTGCGCCAGCAGCAGCGTGATCTCTATTCGGACCTCGATCGTCGACTGCTGCTCGTGGAGCACGGTGCGGCCGGCAGTGCGGCCG
>Ga0209254_10001536_pt1 | contig 20761 bp, 15 predicted proteins | sample FrelakmetDIP11DI_FD_187148 | JGI IMG/M metagenome (GOLD analysis project Ga0209254, IMG submission 187148) | Freshwater lake sediment microbial communities from the University of Notre Dame, USA, for methane emissions studies - DIP11 DI (SPAdes)... | ecosystem: Environmental > Aquatic >...
CTCCTCCAACATCAATACGAGAGATGATACGTAATAATCCTGCCATAGCTCGTCCACCACCTAAAAGCCACAGATTTTCTCGCACTGGTATACAGGCATCTATAAACTCGGCTTCTCCGCTAACAAACTCAGCTAAACCCAACTTAGGCTTCGCGTTAAATGACCTGGAAACTTGCCCCTGAGTATCCGCGTCTATCAATAGTACTGTTTTTCCAGCTTTCGCCAAGCCAGCCGCAAGACTAATCGCAGTGGTTGTTTTTCCCACTCCCCCTTTAGATAGAGCGATTGCAAGCTTTTTCATTCAAAGGCCTCCAAAGAAATGTATCCTCAATAATTTTATCATGAGGGTATCTATATTTGGCCTTTCGAGGTTCTTACTGTGCCACCTAATACCAAACTTCTAGATTTAATTCTGATACTTTGCTAGATTTGGATTCGAGGTGATCTACAAAATTCAACAAGAATTGACTTAGCAACTTTTTACGATTTTGGTTACAATGGATGAGAAAAGTACATGTTAGTAACATTTATCTTGTCAAGAATTATTATAAGAATTCGTCTTATTATATGTTTCATATCTTAAGGTGGCTGTGCAGGTATCAGAACAACTAAGACTGCAATTGGATACATTACCTGGGAAACCAGGATGTTACCTTATGAAGGATACCGATGGGAAGGTGATCTATGTGGGGAAAGCTATTAACTTGCGCAATCGAGTTCGATCCTATTTTCATACCAGTGCTACTCATAGCCGCAAGATTTCCCAAATGGTGGATAACATAGGAAACATTGAATGGATAGTAGTTGCCTCTGAATTAGAGGCTCTCATCCTGGAGATGAACCTTATCAAGAAACATCGTCCATTTTACAATGTGCGATTAAAAGATGACAAACGGTATCCATATATTAAAGTCCATTGGGGAGATCCTTTTCCAAAGGTTACTGTTACCCGTCAGATGATTCGAGATGGATCACGATATTTTGGACCTTACACCAGTGTATGGGCTGTACATCAAACGTTAGATTTTCTGAGGCGAATATTTTCATATTTATCCTGTGATCGAGAAATCACTGGAAAAGATGAACGTGCGTGTCTATATTTTGATATCAAATTATGTTGTGCTCCCTGTATTGGGAATGCTGATCAACCGACGTATCGACAGATGATCGACGACATTTGCCAGTTCTTGGATGGACGGACTGAAAAGATTATTACCCGCCTGCAACTGGAGATGGGGGAAGCTTCGGAAAAGATGGAATTCGAACATGCTGCCAGTTTGCGTGACCAGATTCGCGCCATTGAGACCGTGGTAGAGCACCAGAAAATCATCTCTAGCGATTTTATTGACTCTGATATTCTTGCATTAGCCAGATCGGATGGGGATGCGTGTGTACAGGTTTTCTTCGTTCGTGGCGGGAAATTGATTGGAAGAGACTATTTCCTTTTAGAAGGTGCAGCGGAAAATACTGACACGAGTGTATTGACTGAATTTATAAAACAATTCTACAATCAAGCTTCAACGATTCCCTCCAGGGTACTGCTTCCCCAAGAAATCGAAGAAGCCCAAATCATCCGTCAATGGCTCAGTCAGAGGCGCGAGGATCAAAAAGTAGAAATTTCAGTCCCAAGAGAAGGTCCACAACAAGAGTTGATCCAGATGGCAGCAGAAAATGCCAGTGAGACCTTGCTCGCATTGCAAGCCCAATGGCAAGCTGACCGTCACAAGCAAGAGGAGGGTCTGCTTGAACTTCAACAGACGCTAAACCTTACAAACCCCCTCAATCGAATTGAGTGTTACGATATCTCCAACATTCAGGGTACCGCTGCTGTGGGAAGTATGGTGGTATTTGAACAAGGTATTCCAAAGAAGAATCTTTATCGCCGATTTAATATTCGGAATGTAATTGGACCGGATGATTTCGCCAGCATGGAAGAGCTATTAACCAGGCGATTCAATCGCTGGAAATCAGCTCAGGATTTTAGAGAAGTTCCGGGTAAGAAACCTGACCAGGCATTTTCACGTTTACCCGATTTGCTAATTGTGGATGGAGGTAAAGGACAATTAAGTAGAGCAGTTTCTGTGTTGGAGAATTTTTATTTATCGGCTACGGTTCCAGTTGTAGGATTGGCAAAACAGAATGAGGAGCTTTTTTTACCTTCCAGGATGGATGCGATCATAATGCCACGCAATTCTCAAGGTTTATATTTGATCCAACGGATACGCGATGAAGCTCATCGCTTTGCAATTTCATCGCATCGAAATCTAAGGACAAAGACTAGCATCACCTCCAGTTTGGATGCAATACCAGGGATAGGACCAAAACGCAGAAAGCTGCTTCTTGAGCAATTTGATTCACTTGACCTGATTCAAGATGCAACCATTGACCAACTCACTGCGATTCCAGGAATAACGACTGCACTTGCTCATGTGATAAAGGAACAATTAGCTTAGATTGTTGATCTGTAGATAAATTTGGAGAGATTCTTGATGCCAAAGAAAATAACACGTACAAAACGGGAGTTGCGAAATTTAAAGATACAGCAGATTGTAATTATTCTAATTGGATTAATGGTTATTTTTACAATGCTTATCTCTCTGGTCGCAAGATAAAGAGAGATGAAGAAACTACTTCATCAAAATATCTGTAACTATCTTATTCAATTCGACGACAGAAAAAGGTTTTTGCATCCATTGAACATTCCCCTTTTCTAGAAAATACCTGGTTTCATCTTCCATTGGATGACCTGTGAGAAAGAGCATTTTAATCTTTGGATCACGACTTATTAATGCCTGATAAAGGTCAAATCCTCCCATTTCAGGCATAACGATATCACTGATAACTAAAGCCACTGAACTGGCATAATCGTCAAACCATTTTATAGCTTCAATTCCGTTAGATGCAGCTAAGACATTGTATCCTTGCATGATAAGTAAAGCACGCATGGCTTCCAGAATTTTTTGATCATCCTCGACCATTAAGATAGTTTGCCCTTTTCCTTTGAAATCAGTTGGGACTTCAGGTTCCTGGAGCACCTTTTCTTCTAATTCCAACGCTGGAAAATATAAAGAAAATGTAGTGCCTTTAACAGTTTGGCTTTCAACATATATGTGCCCGCCGTGTTGCTTAACGATTCCATACACTTGGGCTAATCCGAGCCCGATTCCTTGCCCGGCTGGTTTAGTGGTATAGAAAGGTTCAAACAGGTGATCACGTAACTCATGTGATATCCCAATTCCAGTATCTGCAACCTTAATATTAATCCATCTTCCTTGTGTGAGATCTGAAATTGGTGGTTTCTCATTTGATCCGATTTCAATTATGGATAATTTAAACGATAAATTTCCGCCTTGTGGCATTGCATCACGCGCATTCAATGCAAGATTCATGAACACTTGCTGCAATCGAGTAGGATCACCATTGATCCAATATTCATCAGGTTGGTAAGCAAGCTCCAGTTGGATTGTCTCTGGCAGAACACGCGCCAACATGCTATCCAATTCCTTTATGAAAGGAAGAAGATCCATTTTGATGTTCTCCATCAATGATTTCCTACTAAAATCGAGAATTTGTCTAATCAAACTGGAAGCTCTTTGAATTTGTTCATGGATCACGTTCAATTTTTCCTGGCTGGATAGAGGCATAGACGTGTCATACCTCATTAAGTCAGTGTAGATTAAGATTGTTGCCATAATGTTATTAAAATCGTGAGCTATGCCAGCTGCAAGCTGACCTACGGTTGCCAGTCGTTCCTGGCTTTGAATCCGTATCATGTTTTCGCGTTCTTCAGTGACTTCATTAATCATAAGGATCCACTGATGACCGTGGCTGTCAGGGTCTATACCTGCTTGCTGTACTTGAGCATGGAAAAAACGCCTTGGAGGACCTTCAATTTCTATCTCAATGGGTGATGCTGTCATTTCTTGATTGTGAAGAACTTTAGAAGGAATTAATTCTTGGATGTCATTGACACCTACTTTTAGCAAGAATTGACTTGAAGTGTCTCCATTATTATTAATTACTGAAATTAATTCACGACCCAATGGGTTGGCTGCCAGGATCCGAAACTCTCTGCTTAAGAGTAGTACCCCTACCGGAAGATATTGAACTAAACTTTCCAGTTGCCTTTTTTGCTCTGAAAAAATGGTTGAAAGGTGTGTTACAACCGATGATGCTTGGTTGGCAAAGGTTGTTAATACTCTTTCTTGATCAAATCCAAAGGCGTTGTGTTGTTCACAGCCGGCTATGAGTAAACCTACAGGTTTATTATTGACCAGGATTGGTACCTGTAGCAAAGAATTGATTTGTTGAATTTCTGGTAGATTATTATCATAATCATCAGATCGCAGCACTTCGAATCTGGCATACTTCTGAGGGGCCATCTTTTCTCCAAGATTCTCATCTGCAGAAAAACAAATTTGGTGAATTTCCCGGAGAGATTTTGAAGAAATTGGTTGGTTAGACTCGATCATGTAAACCCGACGATCATCAACATCAAGGCAACCAATCACCAAATCACATCCCATAGCCTTTTGAAGGTGTTGTAAGACTAATTGGATCAATGTCCGGTAAGATAATGGATATCCAATTTCCTGGCTAAGTTGGTAAAGCTCCGTGAGTTCAACAGTGCGTTTTGAAACAGTTTGTTCTAATTCTGTGGCATGCAATCGAACCTTTTCATACAGAAATGCGTTCTCCAATGCAATGGATATTTGTCCAGCTAAAACTTCCAAGAAATCAAGATCCTGGGTGCTAAGCTGGTCAGTTTTTTCGCTCAAAATGCAGATAACCCCCACCACTATTCTGTGAAGCATTATTGGAACTACCAGCTCAGCAACGCTATGGATCGAGCATGGATAATAATTAGGATCTTCGGAAACATTAGTGACAAGAACACCTTGTCCAGAACGTGCTGCTCTTCCAGTGATCCCCATCGAGAGAGGTATTTGTTTTTCTTCTGGATAACAGTCGTTTGTAGCCTTTAAAACCAATTTATCTTCTTCTATAAGGTATATAAGAACATATGGATATCCAAGCTTATTCCCAAGTTGTATCGCTACTTCGTCAAGAAGAACCTGTACTTCTAGACGTTGGCTGAATATCTGTGCAAGATTTTGTATTAGTGTTATCTCTGCTAAACGTCTCTTTGTTTCCTCGTATTGGTTAGCATTACTGAGAGCAAAGCCAACTTCTTGGCAGATTGCTTGCAATAGCTCAAGATGTTCCTCTGAAAACGCAGCTGTTTGTTGGTGCAGAACCGAGAGTACTCCTATAAGTTTATTCCCCGAGAGGATTGGGCTGCTGATCACTGATTGGACATCTTCATCCAATCCTGGAATATACAACCAGTCAGGGTTGAGGTTAACATCGGGGATACAGATTGGACTTTGTCTTTCAGCAACCCAACCTGCCAGCCCTTGACCAAGATGCAGGTTCAATTTCTTGTCCATCTGGTCTAATGATTCAATTCTGCGACCATAAATTGCTCTTAGGCTCAATCGGTTATCTTCTGGCAGATATAAAAAGGCCTCTCCAACCAGACCGTTCAAAGCTTCAGAAGTGAGGCTAACTGCCCGAGACAGGATCTCATTGACATCCAAGCTACCCGCCAGTTCTCGACTGATATCGTAAAGCAGACCAAGGTGACTTCGTTCCGTTTGTGATTGGCTAAACAGGCGAGCGTTTTCTATTGCAATGGCTGCCTGGTTTGCCAATGCTTGGGCGAGGGTTGCATCATGTTGTGAATAGATACCGGTTTGTCGACTATCGCAGGTTACATAACCAGTAACCTTGTTTTGCACAATCATTGGTATACCCATCCAACTGTGAACATTGTCGGTTTCCCCCCACTTCATAAAACTCGGTTCAATTTGTGCATCCTCCAGGATGAGTGGAATTCCGGTTCGATGAATCTCCTCTATGAGAGGATTATCGGCTGGAAAAGCATGTCCCATTATTTCTTCCGGATTTGGTAGACCGATGGTTGCTTGGGCAATTAGAACATTACCTTCCGATAAAAATACAGTAGCGCTATCGAAAGTGATGATTTCCTCCAGGTTTGTCAAGATATTGGCTAAAACTGCAGTAAGATCGAGAGTCGAAGTCAACGCTGTCGAAGCATTTCTCAGCGTTTCTGCTTCTTGGCTTCGACGCCGTTCGCTTTCAAGCAAGCGTGCGTTTTCGATTGCTATGGCTGCATGGCTGGCAAAGAAAGTTAATAAATCCAAGTCCTTTTGAGAGAACCTGCGATTTTCGTTTTGATCAAGTACATGCAGGACACCTGTGACCTGGTTCTGCCAAATAACCGGAACACTAATAACTGCACGAAAAGGTTGCTCATTTTCAAAGACATTCGCCCGACCCGGCCAAAGGCGATAGTCATCTATAATTAAAGGTTTCCTGGATTCAGCAACGATACCAGCAACACCTTCGCCAAAATCAAGAGTAATCCCCCTATAGTCGTTTGGAGTCTGATAACTGACCGCACATTGAACCACCCGGGTCTCCGGATTTGCGAAGTAAAAACCACCTCCAGAGCCACTGATTAGCGTTACAGCCTGTTCAACTATTTTTTCGAGCAATAAAGAAAGCTCTTGAGATTGTTCATATTCTTGAAGTGAAGATGCTGCTTCATTTACTGCATGCATCAAAGCTGCTTCACTTTCTAATTCTAACGAGCTCTTATTGGAAGTAGGATGGTTTGAGTCCATAGGTTTTTTGGTTAGAAAAATTTCGAAGAGAAATTATTAAAGGAATGGTGAGAGTTTGTTGAGTTGTTATCAATATAGTAAAACCTCTATTTTCTCCAATAATTTTACTTAATTGGATGATGTTACCAAAGGGACACATTGACTATCAATATGCTATAATTCTACTCCCATATGGCGCTTGATCGATTTGGTCGAAACATTCATTACCTTCGAATCAGTCTTACTGATCGCTGTAATCTACGATGCTTGTATTGCATGCCGGAAGTGATGTGCTTTAAGCCGCACGCCGACCTGCTACAGGATGACGAGCTTCTTGAGCTTGTAAATTTGTTTGCTGAAATGGGTATCGATAAAATCCGTCTGACTGGTGGAGAACCAACGATCAGAGCTGATATTGTCGACCTGGTACGTGAGATTGCCCGTACTCCTGGAATTAATTCCTTATCCATGACAACTAATGGAGTGTTATTCTCTAAATTGGCGGAGAAACTAGTAAAAGCAGGTTTGCAGCGTGTGAATTTTAGCTTGGATACGCTCGATCCCGTTAAGTATACTCATTTGACACGTTGGGGGGTATTACAGGATGTTTGGGACGGAATAAAGGCAGCTGAAGATGTGGGTTTGATTCCCATAAAGATAAATTCAGTACTTCTAAATGAGCTCACCTCTGATGATATTGTCGATTTGGCTCGACTGACCCTGGATCATCCCTGGCAAATCCGTTTTATTGAAAGGATGCCGCTTGGACCACTAACGGATTTTCAGCATTTTCCATTATTGGATGTAACCCAAGCTAAATGTTGGATAGAATCTGCCTTGGGACCTTTGGAGATCGTCAACGACGGCCTGTTGGATGGGGAAGCACAGTTGTTTCGCCTACCGAAAAGCAAAGGAATCATTGGTTTTATAACAACCTTTTCCCAACCTTTTTGTTCGGTTTGTACACGTGTTCGACTAACCGCCGATGGAAAATTAAGATTATGTCTTCTTAATGAGAAGGAAATCAACTTGGCATCACCATTGCGAGCTGGTTTTTCTAAGGTGGAACTTAGGAGGATTATACTGGAGGGAATCTGGCAAAAACCCTGGGGTCATGAGCTTGCTCAAGGGATTTTTCCAGCTAACCGGCTGATGTGTGAAATCGGTGGCTAAAAGTAAAGCGCTAGACGGGCTTATTAATTCCCAGAAATATTAATCCTCGATATCTCAATCCCCTGAAAGACGTTGGATCTTCATGCCAATTTCGCGCCATTGGATTTTTGATATTCCAAGTTTTTGGCGAATTTTTTCGTGTTCCATTCCACTACGATAATCATTCAAAGCACAAGTCCATCGACACATGTCAAAAGAAAGATGTTTTTCCAAACCAGCTTCATTACATAAATCTTCAAGAAGATACTCCAATCTCCGCGGTGACCAGGGAAATAACCGGTCTCCTAATTCATATTGGATTTGATACTCATGATAAGCGTTTATCCAACTCTCAAGGAGGGGGATTTTTCGTTCTTTATACCGGTAGTTAGGATTCATGTATCGGATGAATAGAAGGGGACCGCCTGAAGCTTCGATCTCAACATGATTTGGGCTGAGTGCAAGACATTCCCCCTTCTTGATGCCGGTGCTGAGAAGCAAGGTTAAGAGAGTATATGGTCGGGCATCAGGTTTGGGTGCTCGAAGATGTTCTTCAGCAGCGGAAATGACATCCTGCATTTCTTTTTGGGTCAGTACAGTTGGAAGTGGGCTTATGACTGATCTCTGTGGCACTTCTTCAGCTGGATCGATAATCAAAATGCCGAACTTGTGCAGCCATCTAAAGAAAGCTTTTATCGATGTTATCCGCCTTGCAAGAGATTTTGGGCTGCAAGGTACACCTCTGTCTGATTGTAACCAATCCAGGAAGTTCGTCAAATCCCCCGTGGTTATTGCACCCAAAGATCGGTCGGGAGGCAGGAATCTTGCTAATAAATTCATATCGGAGGTGAATGCTTTTATAGTGTGAATTGAAACCCCTTGGTCCTCAAGGTAATACCTCCAGGCTTTGATTGTAGGGAAAAGAAGGTGGTCTGAAGAGATATGAGCTACACTCGAGTAATCCTTTTGAGAAATTGCAGATTCTGGGGACATTTATTACCTCGTGAACGATATTATTCGTATAGTCGAACATTGTTAAGTATAATGTAAGAACCCATTAATGTCAATCTCTTATTCCCTATTAAAAAGAGAGGATGTATATTGATGTATAATATCTAAATCTCGATGAATTTTTAAATGATAATGGAGGCTGAGAATGATGATGCTTAAAAAGAACTTGGTAGTTCTTATACTGGTGTCAGTATTAATTACTTCATGCCAGCTAGTTGGTTCACAAAAACCAAGCACAGACACTTTAAAGACACCAGAGACTACTGCTGCATATCCATCTCCGGTTGCGTCCCTTTACCCTGCTCCCGTGTATCCTACCTCTCAACCTTATCCAGATCTCTCCACTTATCCGACACCACAAACCTTAACTGTATTGTATCCAGACGCAACAGACGGGGATGAAGTGTCGTGGACGAATGCTGTAGCGATGATTTTGAATGGAGAAGTGACTCAAGTCACCCAGACTCATGATCTAAAAGTAACCTTATCTCTTAAAGATGGACGAACTTTGATAACTACAGAAGAAAGTATCGATGATGTGATTGAAATAATCGAAGCCTGTGGAGAAAAATGTAAGGATATCCGTATTGCAACAGAATAGTGTAATACAGAAATTTAATAATCTATGTTAAAAGTCCTTCGGTTCTGCACCAACAATGCCGAAGGACTTTCTAAAGTAATTTGAGGGGGTTCACTCATAAGGAAGAATCGAAAATTATATATTCCCAGCCAGTTCTAAATCAGCAGCAATCAACCGCATCGCTTGGATAACATTATCGACATGTTCCCATAATGGAACACCAAATTCCTCCGTGGTTTTTTCTATTTCATCTCGATTTGCACCTGCCGCAAAGGCGCGGTCTTTCCACTTCTTCTTAACGGATGATGAAGTCAAGTCGTGAAGTGAACGTGAAGGACGAACCAGTGCAACTGCAATGATCAACCCTGTAATTTCATCGCAGGCAGCCAACGCTTTCTCCATCAATGATTCTCTTGGAATATTCGTATGATCTGCATGGCTCAAGACCGCGCGTATGATTTCTTCGGATACACCATAATCCCTGAGAATTGGAGCTCCAGCTTGAGGATGTTCTTCAAGTGTCGGGTGGATTTCCCAATCGAAATCGTGGAGCAAACCGGTTATTCCCCATTCTTCAACGTCTTGATGAAATTTACTTGCATAAAACCTCATCGCAGCTTCGACCGCAAGAAGGTGTCGTATCAGATTCTCGTTCTTTATGAATTGATGTACTATAGTAAGAGCATCCGAGCGATTCATTGCGCCTCCAGGGGAAAGATCGGTTCTGACACACCTAACACTGGGACTGGCCGGGAGATGTATAACTCCCAAAGTGCGACCAATGTTGCAGGAATTTCCCGCAAATTCCAATAAAATAGAGAACTTCGGCGATATCCACTTTGTGAATATTGATCAACAGGTACACCGATTGCTGAGACTCCTAATGCTTTGCAAACAAAGATTGCACGCGATATGTGAAATTTTTGAGTGATGAGTATGACATCATTTACTTTAAAAATATCTCGCGCCCTATAACAGGTATCATACGTGCGACGTCCAGCATAATCTAGTACAATGTCTTCTTCAGGAATCCCCAACTCCAATGCATATGCTTTCATAGCTGCAGGTTCGTTGTAGTATAAAAATCGATTGTCACCACTCATGAGAAGCTTCTCTACTTTCCCTTGAAAATACAACGATGAAGCGGTTGCCACTCGATCGCGCAAGACTGGTGTAGGTCTACCATCTCGCCACAATCCAGCACCAAAAACTATTGCGACCCGCCTCGTCGGTACACTGTCCAAAGAATAGATATTCTTTTTGGAAATCCAGATTGTCAACAACCGAGGAATCGTCAGGCAAAATAGACAAAAAAGAAGGGTTACTAGAGTGAGAACAGCTGTGAACTCTGAAATACGGCTGAACATAAATTGGATTTTACCATCTGTTTCATAGTTGATTTAGTGCCTCTTGTCTATAACTTCCTATAAGATTACAATCCACTAACTTATGGATTCTGACCATTTATACCAGGAAACATTAGATTATCTTTATAGTTTTGTTGACTACAGCCTGAGCCATTCTTTTAGATATTCCCCAGAGTTATTTGATTTGGGGAGAATGAAGGATTTTCTAGAATACTTAGGTCAACCTTTCCAGCCTTATCCGATCATTCACGTTGCGGGAACGAAAGGAAAGGGTTCTGTCTGTGTTCTGTGTGCTATTGCGCTTGAAGCAGCAGGATATCAGGTAGGTCTCTATACCTCCCCTCATTTGGAGGATTATGCTGAGAGAATCAGAATGAATGGTCAGCCTATTCCTCACGATGATCTAATTGACCTTGTTCAAGAAATTCGACCATATTTAGATAGAGGTACAAAACTTACTACTTTCGAAATTACTACAGCACTGGCATTCTTGTATTTTGCCAGGCAAGGGGCGTCGGTTGTTGTTGCAGAAGTTGGCTTAGGTGGAAGATTAGATGCTACAAATACTGTATCGCCTATTGTATCGGTGATCACTTCGATTTCCTACGATCACGTCCAAGTGTTGGGAAATACAATAGCAGAAATTGCTAGAGAAAAAGCGGGCATTATCAAGCAAGAAACTCCAGTGGTCATTGCGCCTCAACATAATGAAGAAGCTCGTCTGGTTATTGAAGCTATTGCTGCAGAACGATCTGCGCCCGTTACTCGAGTAGGTATAGATTACCTGTTTGCCGTTGTTGCTTCTTCCTTTGATAGTCAATCTTTCTATGTCTGGCCAAAGGACGAACAGCATCAAATGGAAAAATATCTCGACTCCGGTGGCTCGGGAGATTGGAAGCCTGTAAACCTTAACATACCGTTACTGGGATCCCATCAGGTGGAAAATGGCGCCACAGCGTATACAGTTTTACAGGTAGCTCGAGATCGAGGATTATCAATCAGCGAAGAGGCGATACTAAGAGGATTTTCTCAAGTAGTGTGGCCAGGTCGTTTTGAAATCCTCCGTAGAGACCCACCAGTCATTGTGGATTGCGCCCATAATCGAGATTCTGCTCTGAGATTACAGTTAACGTTGAATGAAATCTTCCCAGATAAACCAGTTATTTTAATATTCGGAGCTTCAGAAGATAAAGATATTGAAGGAATGTTTATCGAACTGTCCCCGAACATCCAAGAAGTGATTGCAGTCAAATCTGTCCATCCCCGAGCGCTGGAACCTGAGATGATTGTAAAAATTGCTCACCGTTTTGGTCTTTCTGTAAAGGTTATACCAGGAGTTAGGGATGCCCTTAAGTATGCAATAAATGTGGTAAATAACCGTTCAACCGTGCTAGTGACTGGAAGCATTTTTGTTGTAACGGAAGCACGTCAAGCCTGGTACAATAGATTATGCCAAAATATTTAGCAAGAAGAAATCCATAGGTGATGTATTGATAGTCATTAGATTGGTTCGATCGCACTCCGAGGATTTATCAAAAATAAAAAAGGGGTGTGAACTATGAGAAATGAAGATTGGTATTTAAGAGACGGTGAAGAAGAATTTGGAGATGCGCTCCATCGGCGTACCGAAGAGCTGTATGTCATTCCAGATAGCTTGCCAGATAATGAAGGTCTAATTGAATGTCCAGTATTGCCATTGAGGGATATGGTAGTTTTTCCTCATATGGTCTCACCTGTGTTTCTCTCGCAGGAAATCGCATTATTAGCCGCTGAAGAAGCTCAATTAAATGATCAAACTGTTGTGGCGCTCATTCAGAAGGATCCAGAAGTAAACGATCCTTCAGCCCATGATTTTTATCGAGTCGGAATAGAAATGGCGGTTGGACGCCTGCTGAGTATGCCTGATAACTCCAGTTCAGCGCTGGTTCAAGGTCGGAGGCGTGTGGAAGTAGTTGAGTTTGTTCAAACAACTCCTTTCTTTATCGTACGTGCTCGGCGATTTTTTGAATCACTAGATGTCGATCAACAGATCGATGCTACCATGCGTACTGCTCTTGAAATGTTTCAAAAGTGCGTTCAACTGGATCGCAGCCTACCAGAGGAGGCTTATCTATATGCCCTGAATATCGATGATCCAGGGTGGTTGGCAGATATGATTGTCACATCCATTTCACCTCCATTATCCTCACGTATAGAACTATTAGGAATTATGGATCCTTTGGAGCGACTAAAGCGAGTGATCAAGTTGTTAGCAAAGGAAGCTGATGTTCTGGAGCTGGAAGATGAAATCCATTCCCGCGCTCAAAGTGAAGTAGATCGGTCCCAAAGGGAAGTCTACTTACGTGAGCAGATGAGGGTGATACAATCTGAATTAGGCGAGAGTGATCCATGGGCTCGAGAGATTATCGAGCTTCAGACAAGGATTGAATCAGCCGGTTTACCCGAGGAAGTACAAATTCGCGCCATCAAGGAAGTCGAACGCCTGGGTCAAATGCCACCTTTATCACCTGAAGTAGGGATTATTCGCACTTATATCGAGTGGATACTTGAATTACCTTGGATAAATTCCACTGAAGACAACCTAAACGTAAGGCATGCCGCAAATGTCCTGGAAAGAGACCACTATGGCTTAACTCGAGTGAAAGAACGTATTTTAGAATACATAGCAGTTCGAAGTTTGAAGCCAAAGCGACAACGGCAACCTATATTATGTTTTATCGGTCCTCCAGGTACAGGGAAAACCTCTCTAGGTCGCTCAATAGCCGAAACCTTGGGTCGCAAATTTGTACGTCTCTCATTAGGTGGAGTGCGTGATGAGGCTGAAATCCGCGGTCATAGGCGCACTTACATCGGCGCATTACCAGGTCGGATATTGCAGACTATGCGGCGCGCTGGCACCATCAATCCACTATTTATGCTGGATGAGGTAGATAAATTAGGTTTGGATTTCCGCGGTGATCCAGCCTCAGCCTTACTGGAAGTGCTTGATATCGAGCAAAACTTTTCTTTTTCGGACCATTATCTCGAGTTACCTTATGATCTTTCTAAGGTCATGTTTATTACAACCGCAAATACCACGAGTACAATCCCGCCTGCATTATTAGATCGCATGGAACTGATTGAATTTCCTGGTTATATTGAAGAAGAAAAAGTAGAAATCGCTAATCGCTTCCTGGTCCCTCGTCAAGTAGAAGAAAATGGTTTGAAGAACGAGGAGCTTGCTATTGGAGAGCAGACTCTCAGACGTATAGTGAGAGAATATACTTACGAAGCAGGGGTGCGGAATTTAGAACGAGAGATAGGGCGTGTATGCCGTAAAGTTGCTCGAATGAAAGCGGAGCGTAAACGGTATCCTTCTGAAATTATCCCCTCTGCCCTTGAGCGGTTTCTTGGTCCACCACAGTTTTTTAATTTAGAAGCAGAACGCAAGAATGAAATTGGTGTAGCGACTGCTGTTGCCTGGACTGAGAATGGAGGGGAGATAATGCCAGTAGAAGTGTTATTAATGGATGGCAAGGGTAATTTACAAATCACAGGTCAGATTGGAAATGTAATGCAGGAATCAGCACAAGCTGCACTTTCCTTTATCAAATCTCGGTCTTCTCGAATTGGTGTGAACAACGAATTGTTTGAGCAAGTCGATATTCATATCCACATTCCTGAAGGAGCAATACCTAAAGATGGTCCTAGTGCTGGAATTACAATTTGCACAGCACTATATTCTGCTCTTTCTGGGCGCGAGGTGCTAAAGAATGTGGGTATGACCGGAGAAATTACTTTACGAGGTCGTGTCCTTCCTGTAGGAGGTTTGCGCGAGAAGGTTCTTGCTGCTCATCGTGCCGGCTTGAAAACTGTAATCTATCCAAAACGTAACCAGAAAGACCTGGTGGATGTGCCGAAGAGGGCGAGAGATGAACTCGTACTTGTTCCGGTTGAACATATGGATCAGGTGCTAGAAGTGGCTTTGAAACCAATTTCGGATCGTCATAAGAATTCTCAACCAAAAAATCGAAATGCGACCTTGAAACTGCCCAGCGTGAAACAGAGTGAAAATTCTGATAATTCTTCAACCAGAACCAATCAAGACTCGTTTCCATCACAACCTGCTTCTTAATCATTTAGGCTTCTGCTGAAATTCAGCCTTTGAACCTTGTCATACAAGCAGTTGGATTGTTCCTCGATGATCTTTGGATCGCTTCGATTGAGGAATTTCTCACCTACTCCTCCATATTCAAAAGCCAATAACCAGGGCATCGACCATTTTCCTTCACGGATGTTCTGAATCACCCAATTCAATACCTCCCAATCTGCTTCCTGCGCCCCCAAATGGTCTTGCAATCTTCCAGATTGATCCTGGACTCCGGTGAAGTGTAATTCTTTCAAAAGCTTTACTGGTAAACCAGAAATATATTCATGCTCATTCATACTCATATAATGAGCAGAGATTCGTGCATGAGAGATATCTAGCAACAATCCTACCCCCGTCTCAATTATGATCTGGTGGATCACCGAAGGGTCAGAGACAGGACGCAATACTTCACCATAAGTACTACGATATGGGACGTTTTCTGCAATTACTCGTTCTCTTCCAAAGCGTCCGATTGCGATCTCCAGATCTTTTAGTATCTGTTCAGTGATTTGTTCTGTGTGGATAGGATCAATTGTATCGACAGGAATTCCAGGAAAATCCGTGCTTCTTGTTTCAAGGTGCAAATTGACAAAAGGAGTCTGTGTTTTCTCTAGCAAGTGTGAAATCATTTCCCAATCTTTATTGGTTAGCTTCCCCCTGCCTGCCTTCAGGTTTGTATGAACAGCTACCTGACAATAAAAACTGGCCTCTGAAATCATGTCCGGCCAATCTGGGCACTTGAAGCGATCGACCTTAATTCGTTTTTCGCTAAGAAGAGCAGCAGCTTGGTAGGAATAGTTTATTGCAAAAAGCATCCGGTTTTCTATGGGCATGCGTTTTGCTGGTGTTCTTCAAAGGTTTGTGCAAAATTATGAAGGCCTGAGCCGTCACATTTCGCACGGAAGTAGAAATAGTTTGTTTGCTCAGGATAAGCAATGGCTTTTAGAGCGCTCAAACCCGGATTAGCAATTGGCCCTGGAGGAAATCCTGGGTATAGGTACGTATTATATGGGGAGTCGATAGACAAATCATCCGCGTGTAAAGGTGATTTCCACCAATTTCCCCAAACCGGATCATATCCCAGCGCAAATTGCACAGTAGGATCTGAGTCGAGTTTCGTGCCATTTGCCAGTCGATTTAGGAAGACTGAGGCAATCATAGGCATTTCTTCTTCTACAATTGCCTCACGTTGTACGATTGAAGCCAGGGTAACTGCTTGATGTAACGATAATCCTCGAGAAGTATAGTTTTCGCGAATCTCTTCGCTGACTTTAATCTGGAAGTTCTCTAAAAGGGTATTGATAAATTCGTTTAAGGTAATTTGTCGAGGTAAGCGGTAACTGTCTGCGAAGAGATAGCCCTCCAGAGAGGCTCCGGATGGAAGGTCTAAAACAAGGGAAAAATGCGAGGCAGGATTATTGACATTCTTAATAAAGGATTCTGGTGAAAAACTCAACCCGGAGGTGGGCAAAGCTGCGGCAATCTCCTCCGTTCTCCATCCAGGGAGGATTTGAAAAACAACCTCAGTCGGCGTAGAATCCTGCAATGCAAGTGCAATTTGCAGGGTGGTCATCCCTGGGTTGAAGATGTAGTTTCCTGCTTGTATACTTGTATCTAATCCAGAATAGGCTAGATAGTTGCGTAATACTTCATCGTCGGAGACGATACCTTCGACTTTCAATCGGTTTATGATGTCGTAAGTAGATTCTCCTAGTTGAACCTCAAAAGATTGTCCTTCTTGTGCCATTACTTGAGGCGCATTAAAGTCGGCTTCTTGGAGCAGCAATTTGAGTGAGAGGTATGAACGTTGGAAAGGATCCAACCTAGAAGAAGATTTGCCTAAGGAACCTTCTGCTATGAGGGGCAAACCAATAAAAAATCCAGTAGATAATATTAACCCAGAGCAGAGGAAAAGAATAAACAGGATCAAACATCCGATTTTTCTCTTTTTTGAATTCCTTGAAGGTGATCTTCTCATAGTTTTTGTGCTGGAATAATCCCTATTTCTGAATCCAGGTAAGTCTGAAGGATATAAGCAGCAGCCAGATCGTCTATATAACCACGTCGCTTTTTTCGTGAAACGGACATAGCAATTTGTGCTGAATGAATAGCTTCTGTGCTACTACTTTCATCCCATAATTTCACTGGTATCTCTATTCTTTCTCGAATAGCTTGAGCCAATCGTTCTGCACGTCTACTTTGTGGTGTGGCAAAGTTGTTCTCGTCTAAAGCCTGACCAACAATTATCAGGCTGACTTCCTTCTCGATGGCTAATTTAGTAATGGTTTCACTGTCTATCTGGCGGGATATATGTCGAATTATGGTCAATGGACTGGCGATTGTGCAGCTTGGATCGCTTAAAGCTATGCCCAATCTCTTCTCGCCAGGATCTACGGCAAGTATACGCATATTTCTAAGAAGTAATGATTATGATTCGGAATGGGATAAAGGGCATTCGAGGCCACCAGCTCGGAAATAAATAAATTTGAGGGGGTTTTCCTAATGTCAGGTATGAAGAAAGTAGTTTTTGAGCTTGATTAGGTTCCATTCCTAGAGCTATTTGAATTGTCTGCGATTCAGAGATTTTTGCTTGCACTTTCCGTTGAGCGTGCAGCTTCCAGCGTGCGATATTTTCATCATCCAAAACAGGTTTTCCTTGGTGTGCGATTTCTAACGACTCTTGATCAGCAATGAAGTTTATGGGGAGATTGGCATCCAATACTTTTTGAGCCAGGATTAGCAAGTCTTCTCCTTTTACATATGATGCCTGGAACTCCAACCGCTGGTTGAGAGTGAGGTGGTCGGCGGGTTCGAGATCGGCTGGAAGGTAAGTCTCTTCAACCGTGCGAATAAGTTTCATACTGGGATATATTAATAAATCTCCACTTTTTAGATCTTTCTGCATTTCTTCAAATGCTGTTTCTTTCAATCCTTCATAAAGTTTTGAAGCCAGTTTTTGACGATCCGCTTGAGTCGGGGCAACTTCAGTCCTTTCTGATCCGAACATTGTAGGCTCAGGATTACTAACACTCAATTTTGTCCCTAACAATCCTTCAATCGCAATTAGACTATTTGCAGGTAAATTACCTGCGCTTCCTGGAACAAGGCAATCTACTGTTGCGGTAATACTATTTCCTGGACCAGCGGGAATCTCTTGGGATTGAGTAACTGAAAAACGGAGGGGAAATGCATCGGTTGATATAGTTTCCTCAGTAGCGCCATTGAGAGGGTTGTCTACGCTGGATTGGTTTGCTGTAGGCGTTGCTTCAAAGAATCCTTCCAGAGCACGTACTATTGTCCCTTCTGGAATAGTAACCTTCTGATCTGACATATTTGTGAATGTAACATATCCCGTGGCTACTTTATTTGGCAGAGTGATTGAACCACTCACAGGTGCTGAGTCTCTGCCTTCAACAATCACACTTTTGAGATTTATTGGAACAGCTCCAGAAATGTTTACTGAATTGACCGATGGCCTCGCCTGAACGTCAATTGTAATTTCCTGATTCTGAACCTTGGATTCTAGAAGCACTTCTGCACTTGGGAGTAACGTCGCAGCAATTGACAATAAGGCTACAACACCGAGTAGAAAGAATAACATTCGTGCAAGGGTCGAGAGTTTGTTTGTGCTTTTTTCAGGTCTCAATCGTTCAATTTCTTCCCGACTTTTTTTACAAGGAATGTCGGTATCCAGTTCATCACCTGTTGCAAAGAGCGTCTTCTCAAATTGAGATTTACGAAAGGTCCGGGATACTCGCCAATGAGGATTCTGTGCTTTTTGTAATGATCTAAAGATGGGGATTCCAAGGCGAGGGGCATAATAACGGATGTCCGGATCCTTTGATACTAATGCTAAGGGAGCGCCCAGGGAGGCGCTAAACCGTTTTAGAAGTAATAAATCCAACCTTCGGTTAAGTAGACGACCAGCTTCAGGCCAAACCAGTATAATGCGTCCGGATTTTACCCTCTTCATCTTGTCTCGAGCTGAAACGATGTCATCGTGTGGCTCTAGCAGCAGAATAAAGGTTTTCATATGTTCTAGAAAAGTAGTTCCAATACCATTTTACTATCTGGAATTCATATACAAGGAAGGATGGGAAGGATAATTACCGGTCGAACCATTTATGATAGTACAATTGGCATGAACGAGAGATAAATCCATTTCTTTGGATCATTCTTTGAGTTGGGATATTACGACCTTGAGTCGCTACCCATATGGATTTGATTCCCGATCGAACATACCAATCCAATCCACTCCTAAATAACTCCTGACCTATACCAGTTTTTCTAACATCTTCCTTCACTCCGGTGAGCTCATATATGCCTTCCTGGGTCTCTTTGTCGATGGTTCCAGTAATATATCCTACTACTTCGTCTTCCTTTTCAGCGACAAGTGCAAGATCTGCGCCACCCTGGCAACTCTTGTTTACCCATGTTTCATAGTAACTTTGCCATTTATCCTCGGAAAAATTCTTATCAAAATAATAGCGAGAGTCAACATAGCTGGTTCTTGCAATCGCTCTCAAGGTGGGTAGATCTTCAGGGTGTACTGGACGTGTATTAACCTTAGTTATATCTCTCGGTCTGGTTACTGGGTCCCAGTTCATCAGTGATCGCTCATATACCATTCGGATTTCCACCAAGTGGAATTCCTGGTCTTCTGCCAGGCGAATGGTTAGTGGATCATCTGAGTTGGCGAGGAAGTACAGGCAATCAATCGAGTGTTTTTCTGCCCAGGCATTAATTGATTCAACCAATTGAAAATTTAATAAATGAGATTTCGCTCGGGCAATCCGGTGACCGAAGAAATCCGTATCCCACTGTAGAAATTCGCATGGACCATCAGTTTCGTTCATCATTTGTAATGTCTTTAGTTGTCATTTCTTGGTTTCTGCAATTTCTCTCCTCTCGGATGATATATGCGGGTTTTTCCATGATACGAAAGTGGATGCGTGCAAGGTATTCCCCAATAATACCTAATGCGAAAAGTTGGACGCCAGAGAAGACGGCTATGATGGATGCCAGGAATGGGAAACCTGGCACACTACCTCCCTCGATTAAGTAACGACCAATTACATAAAACAATACCAATAATCCAAACAACGCAAAACAAAACCCAGCAAGACTTGCCAGTTGTAAAGGGATAACTGTAAAACCGGTGGTCATATTGATTCCATGTAAAATCAGTTTCTTGAAATCGTAATTGGAGTTACCGGTCCGGCGAGTTTCATGACTTATGGGGACAGTTACAAATTGAGTGGTTCCCCATGAGAGAAGCACGTCTAAAATTACATAGGGGCTTTGATAGCTCTCAAACGCCTGGCGGATTTGTGTTCGAAATGCTCGAAACGCGCTTACTTTTCTGGCATTCTCTATTCCCATCGCGCTCTGTAAGGCCAATCGAATAAAATATGAAGCAAGATTCCGCCATAAACTGTGTTTTTGCTTAATTGGTGTACCATAAACAACATCGTAACCCTCGGATATCTTCGCAAGAAGTTTAGGAATCTCCTCTGGAGGATGCTGTAGGTCATCATCAATGGTTACCGTGATATCAAACCGAGAAGCGCGCACTCCGCATAACAGGGCGTTATGTTGGCCATAATTACGCATCAAGTTAATCCCCCTTACCCAAGGATAAGATTGAATTAACTTATTGATTGTTTCCCAGCTCTGATCTTTGCTTCCATCGTTGACCAGGATGACCTCGAGTTGATTGGATTTATCATGATATGAGTCAGAACAGATTGGAGCTTTATCAATTCGGTTTATTAATTCCTGGAGGATATTTTGACTGTTATAAACCGGAACGACAATCGAAATACCCGGGGAT
>Ga0209254_10001537_pt1 | contig 20754 bp, 8 predicted proteins | sample FrelakmetDIP11DI_FD_187148 | JGI IMG/M metagenome (GOLD analysis project Ga0209254, IMG submission 187148) | Freshwater lake sediment microbial communities from the University of Notre Dame, USA, for methane emissions studies - DIP11 DI (SPAdes)... | ecosystem: Environmental > Aquatic >...
GCGGGGACAGTATACGTAACTCAGTGCCGCGGCGAGTGTCCGCTGTCCACTCGACTACGGACCTTGGTCCGCGAAGCATCAGTGGCTGCAAATGGCCGGTAAGCGACCGCCGACTCGACGCCCGGCCCGGGGTGTCCGCGAACGGGCGGTCACCGACCCAAAGCGGAAAGTGCGCATCGACCGCCGCGAGGCACCGTTTTGTCGCATAGCCGCCACGCCTCCGGTGCAAGCTGACTTTGTTCCACGCCTCCGAAGCGGACACTGAATCCTTGAAGAATGACCGGGAATTTCAAGTCTATCATGAGATTTGGAGCGGCTTTTCCGCGGATGTGGGGAACGAGCGCAGCACCAGGGCGGTCTCAGGAAGGCACGAGACCCCAATCGCATAGCAGCTCTTGATAAAATATTGCTCTTACGGGGCGGCCATTTTTTGCTTGTCGTCGTCGTGTACCTCGGAGTGAGGCTCGATCTGCGTGCTCTCGGATGACTCCGGCAGGCGGGAAAGGAGTACCAGGTCGATATCGTCGCGGGCCAACTGCATGAGCAGCTTGCCGATTTGTTCGGGGATTGCGTATTGTGCGAGTATGCGCTCCGATAGAGAGAGCGCCGCGTTTCGCGCCGGTGCCAGGGGTCTTGCGATATCGGCGAGCATCGCGCAACAAGGGGCATAGGATCTAAGCCGCTCTGGGTCTGCCTCGATGCCGACTGAAGCGGCGACGGCATTGGCCACCGCCAGCGCCCAGGGATCCGAGGTGCGAAGATCGGCATTTGCGGCGTAGGCGATGATCTCTTTCCGCGCTTCTGCTTCGAGCTTGGGGTGCAGAAGCGAGCGCAGGCGCCGGATGCGCTCCGCGGCGGCGCGATCGGCGCACAACGACTTGTCGAGCTGCAGGAAACCGCGAGTCAGAACCTCGACATGGAGACTGCGCAGCGCGCGGTTGCCGAGGTCCGCGAGCAGTCGCGCCGCGTGCCGTTCATAGGTTCGGGCGATCTCCTGGAGGTTGACACGCTCGTTATTGAGGGCTTCTACGCGCCCGATGCATCCGGGATCTCGCACGACGTGCAGAAGGATGTACAGCGCGGCCAGCGCCGGCAGCAGGTCCATTTCGGGACGCGACGGCGCGCCGCGCTCTGGTACCATCCGTTTCGCCCACGAGCACGCGGCCCGGGCCGCGTCGTCGATGCGGGCGTCGGCGCGTCCTATATCGCGGGCGCCGACCAGAATCAGCCCCTCCAGGGCCGCGGTGCTCCAGGCGTCGGGTCCTGTCCCTTGCGGGGGCTCGGCTGCCAGGCCGGTGGTGAGATGGGCGAGACGGCGCCGGTGCAAGACGCCCCGATCGGCGCGCTTCTCGGGCTCTGCGAGCAAGGTTGCAACCGGCAGGTCCAATCGGCGCCGAGGCGCCGCCAGCGACACCGCTGTGACGCCGATGCGTCCGAACCGGCAAACCTCCGAGATCTCCAGGTGCATTCCGCAGGAGGCATCGCTCCGGTCGGATGAGATTGTGATCGCGGAGCACTCGAACAAGACACCGGTGGCCGTGGCACGGGCAAAGGATCTTTCCGAGTCGAGGCAGCTCACTCCCAACCACTGGGCGGCGACAATGGCCCCCGGTCTGAGCTCGTCGAGCTGGGCCCGCACCTCGGAGACGTCGATGACCGACAGAGCGCCGGAGTCGAGCTGCCGAGCTCGGAACGGAATGACCTGTCGTTCGAACAACTGCCGCGCCTCCTCGGTCTTGAGCGCCACCCAGCCACTCAGCGCCTCGGATAGCCAATGGAGCGTCGCCGAGCGTAATCCGCGACAGACCATGCCAGCCGGTCTGTCCGGATCGTTCGGATTCGGGACCACGAGCAGCGATTCGACCATGAGCTCGCTGCCCAGGACGCTGCTCCAGGCAGGGCCGAAGCGATCGTCGGTTCCGAGCCTCAGCCAGACGGTCTCGGCCGATCCCGCCAAGACATCGATCGCGGCAGCCTTCATAGCATCGGGTACGCCCCGAATAACTCGGCTCACGGGAAGCCGCGTCAGTCCTCCACCGATGCGCATCAGCACCCCCTGGTCTCCCGGCAGCAAACCCTGTGTAAAAGCAGCGATTACAGCGCCTTCCGGAATGCGGGACGCACGGAGCTGAGCGGAGCGCGAAAAATACAGCTCAGATCTCCGAGGCGCGCAATGCTCGACGGTCACTGGCAGACATCCGCCAGCGGCGCGCAGCAGAGTAGCGATTCTGCCACGATCCTCCCAGCGGTCCTTGCCAGGCTCATCGGAGAAGAACAGCGCTGCGAGCGGATCGTCGCGCCAGACATCGGGTCCTTGGCGGTGCGGATGCGGCACGATGCCTTCGAGCCCTTGAACGATCGGCTGACCTTGTTCATTCAGCGCGAGCAGCACGACATCGCCCGGTTGCGGGTCATCTTGGGCCGAAACCATTTCGTTGTCTTGGAGCAAACATCCCAGCTTGGGCGCCGTGTCCGGGGTCGCATGAGGCAGCTCGAGCACAAACCGACCGCCGCCATAGGCCACAGACCCAGATCGGACATCGGCTCGCAGACGAGACAGGAAGCAGCGCTGCTGGCCTAAAGCGCCTCTTGGACCCGGACGCCAGCGCAGGAGTAAACGTTCCGTAGAAAATCGGTCGCGTGCGCGAGCGAGGCTCAGCTCGACTTGGTCCCCAGGCGCAAACAGTCCCGGCCAGAGGTCGCCAAGCGAGTGTGACTTGTGGTGATAGCAGTTGACGCAGATTCTGAGCGGAATCTCCACGAGTCGGCCCGGGGCCATTTGGATCCAGATGCTGCGATCATCCGAGCTGCCGGCCACCGGGTAGACCGAGCCGATGGGGGCATGAGACGATGCCGCACGTTTCGCTCGGTCGCGAAGCACCCGCAATAGCACCTCGACCGGCAGACCGACGATCCTGAGCTCACTCGGGTCGTAGCGCAGAGAAAGCTCGCCTCTGCTCGTCTGACGGAAGAACAGAGGCCCGGTTTGTCCCGAATGAGGATCCATCTCATCGGGCTCGATCGAGAATTGCCCCCGCTGACTTGCCCAGTGTCCGGTACGCTGGTCGTGGTAGAGCCATCGCTCTCTGTCGACCCGATCGCGAATCCTCTCGAGGGAGGCATCTTCGAAGCCCATTCGGTGCCAGGGAACGGCATAGGCCGCCGCTACGCCGTGGAAAATGGGTACCGCGTCATACTCCCTTCTGCGCGCATCCATCTCAAGTCGACCGATCCACCAGGTGCGCGGCAGGATTGCCGACACCGCCAGCCGTTGCGGCGAGTCCTGCGCCTCGCGCATGACCTGCAGACTCGCGACCTTCGGGTGGCGATGGCTCATCAGCGAGATGAGGTCCTGGTTGACAGGGTCTTGTCCGGAGTCCGCGGACGCGACGCCGACCAGGACGTCCGGGAGGTCTCCCAGACTGAAGGGGGTACTGGCGGCCGGGAAGACGTTCGATGGCGCCCGCGTGACGGCCTCCAGCATCGCCGGCTTGAGCAGGTAGTTCAGCGGCAAGATCACCACCGGTCGATCCTGACTCAGATAGCGCGCATCGGAGAATACGGCGCGGACGATCACGAAGCGTTGGCCGTCCGCTGCAAGCTGCACCTGAACGATGTCCCCGAGGATGAGCCCCGACTCGAGCGACGCAAGCTCCGACAACGCGAGCTCGACGAAGGTGCCGGGGCGAAGCTCGAGGACGAGGCGCTCCGAGTCGATCAGCGCCAAGCTGGCAAGCTCGCCCCCGCCGCCGACGCCGAGACGGGCACGGAGTGCCGCGGGCGAACGCGGCGGCATTGCGACGAGGATAGACGCGCGGACCCGCCCGCGCTCTTGAGCGAGCCGCACGAACAGAAAGCTGCCCTGCAGGCAATCCGGATCCGACGCATGGAGTCGCGGCAATAGATCCTGGCGAACGGAAAAATCCCGCCGCAGCATCAGCAAGCCTCGGCCGTTCTCGGTGCGACGGAGCTCGACGCCCACGTCGTCGGGATGCAGCTCGGGGAGCGGGTCAAGCTCGAGGCCGAAGTCGTTCGTGAGGCGGGCGATTCGACCGACCCGCAACAATACCTTTTCGCCGGCGCGCAATGTCGATCCGGGACCGTCGCCGGCGAACGAGAGGCGCACATGCTTGTAGCGCAGCACAGCGCCGCGAGTCTCCAGAAAGGCCTGGACGTCGAGGCGTCCCAACACGACTAGCTCGGGCGATTCGTTGCCGGCGGCAGGGGATGGCTCCTTTGCGGCCTCGGCGTTTGCCTTGTTTGCCGCCCAGCGTCGCTCCAGCGTCAGATGATCGCCATCGTCGAGATCTGCGGAGACTGCCGTGAAATCGATCCTGGACGCGCTTAGCTGGCGCTCGTTAAAGCCTTCGATGCGGCCTATCCGAAGCCCGCGATCGTCTCGCTGCAGATGCAGCAGATGGACGATCCGGTAGCGTGCCGCCTGGTGGAACAGACGCGTCCCCTGGGACTGCCGAATCTCTTCGAGGGACAAGCACAAGCCTTCGGTCTTATCCGCGAGGGTCCGGGTGACGAAGGCGATGCGGGTGATTTGATCGCCGGTGTAAAGCTCAAGCTCGCCCGTTTCGATGGACTCGCGCCGGTATAGCAGCCGTTGCTCCGGAATCAGCCAGGTTCGCCCGAAGCCATACTCGAAGCGGTGGCAGCCGCTTGCGTGGTCTGCCTCAGACACGGGGTCGCGCGTCTCGTAACCGACGTAATGGAGCTGGATCCCGCTGTCGTCCAGCGAGACCTGCTCCTCGCCCGGCGCTCCTAGGTTGGCATGAATGGCTTCCAGGTCCTGCTCGGCCGGAACCAGGCGAGCCGATGCGAGGTAGCCCTGTTCTCCTTCGATGATCCGTGCAAGCCCTGGGGTCCGATAGGGGCCGTAGGGAATGAAAAGACCTTGCCCCGGCGCGACCGGGAGTGGAGGCGGATTGTGGACCGGAACCGATGCATCCAACAGGAAATGTCGGCCTTCGCGGTCCAGGGCTCCCGGCAAGTCGCTCGGGTTACCGAGGTAGTCCTCTCGAACCCAGGTCTCCCAGTCCGTGAGCCGATGCCGGCGATTGGCCGACCGCTGGCTCGTGCGTGCCGGCTGCAGCACAAGCTCGCGGCGCACCCGGGCCATGCCGTTGGCCAGTTGTACGCTGTCGATGCGGATGCCGCTGACCCACACCCGCTCGCCAGGTGCGGTCGCGCTGCATTGACCGGGCAGGAGCAGGGGCTCGTCGCGTCCGGGGATCTGCAGGCAGCAGCGGCGAACGCGGCGTCCGGGAGGACCGAACGACGGGCTGTCGCCACCCCCGTCCCACAGTACCTGCTCCGGCGCGAAGCCACCGGGCAGCAGCGCGGATCCATGAAGATGCGGCGGGGTCTCAGGGCCGATCTGAACCTCCACGAGGTACCCTTTCCCTTGCTCGACCAGACCCCTGCCCGAGTTTCCCAAGCGCCCGAGAAAGATGCCTTCGGTGGCGGAGAGACGCCCGCCGCGCTCCACTTGCCACAATGCCTGGGCACGAACGCGCAGCACCTGAGCGCGGAATTGCCAGTCATCGCCGCTCCGCCTTCCGATCAGACTGGCACCCGGCACGAGGGAGTGCGCGTCGCCGAGATTCGCGATGCGGATCTCGCTTTCCGAGTAGCTGTCGGAGCTGCGCCAATGGACAGTGCAAATGCCGCTCTTTTCGCGGTGTTTGCGCTTGGGTACGGCCGTGACCACGCCTTCGCAGAGGCTTCCCGCGCGAATCTCGCACGGCAGATCCCGCGGATCCAGCTCGATGTTCTGGCGCTCGTCCGTCATGCGCCGGCACCAGACAACCTGGGCCATACGCCCACGGCGACCGAGTCCGGGTCGCTGCTCCTTCGGGATCGGCTCGAACGTCAGGCTCTCGGCCTCGACCTGTACGGCCAAGCCGTAATCCGTCAGGCAAGACACGTAGCCCGAGTCAGCGCGCACCTTACCGATCACATGCTGCAGATGCAGATAGGTCCCCTCCGCCAGGCTTGCGAGGTGGTCCAACAGGCCCTGCATGTCGCCCAGGCCCTGCATGTCGCCATCGACGGGCCTAAGCTCATCGGTAGGCACAAAATGGGCCTTGACGCTTGCCAGATGTTGGCCCTCGTCCGTCCAGTCCTCGACGACGCCGCTGGCGATCTCCCCCGGATGTTGGGGTGCGCCGGTGTCCGCGTCTGGAGACACTACCCTCAATTGTGCCGGAAAGCCCTGCGGAGCCTCGTCCCGCTCCAGCCGCAGGATCAGCTCCCGGCTTGCTGGATCGCGCTCGACGTCGCGCACGGCCTCGTCCTTGAACAACATGCGCCAGCGGATGTTGCGGCGGTCGAAGGGCACTGAGAGTCCGGGCCACAGGTGCGCGCTCGTTTCATCGGCCTGGAGTCCGTCCACCAGCTCCAGCCCGTCTCCGGCGTCGTTGAGGCGCGCGGCGATCAGCAATCCCCGCAAGACATCGGATTCGCCGTAGCACTCTTCCAGACGTGCGATCTCATCCTCGATCGATTCCCGGTCGCGGGCTGCGAAACGATGCAGCGGCACACGGAACAGACGGCCCGGTCGATCGCTCAGCAGCAGCTCGCTGTCATGCGGCGCCGAGCGCTCTCTCAGGCACGCGACTGACAACACCGCGATGTTCGGGCTTGCCTCGCGTCGCGGCATCGCCAATACGAGATCGAGGAAGTCCTGCTCCAGCGGGTACAGCTTGCCGTCCTGACCACGCACGGCAGTCGCGGACAAATGGGGGCCGAGGCGGCGAAAGCTCGCGGAGGTATCGATGTGCCAGTCGCATAAGGGGAATCCGATGCGGTCGAGCCATTGCCCGCCGACGCGATAACGCCATTCGCCGCGTCCTGCCTCTTGGTGCCAGCGCTGGGCGATGACGATTTCAGCTGTCCATCCCGGTGTGCCGTTGGGCACTTCCCGCCGTGCAGTCTCGCGGTTGCGATCGCTTCGCTGGTCGTATTCCCAGTGTCCGCCCCGTCCGTCGAAGTGCGAGCGCCAGACGATGGGGCAGACCGCAAGCTCGCCCGGTTGACCGGCCGGCGCCTTCTCCCGCTCGAATCCCTGGAAGACTGTCAGAGGCAGCCCGATGTTCCAAGCAAGGGATGTTCTGGCTCGATCTTCCGCTCTTGCGATGACGAGACCGTAAACCCGCCTGTGCTGACGACCCGATGCGGCAATCGCTTGCGAATCGACCCAGTCTCTTCTCTGTTCTCGCGTCAGGTCGAACAGGTTCTCCGCCGAGCTATCCGGGCTCGGGTCACGCAAATAGAACCAGGTGCGTCCACTGTTCAGGTCACCGTGGGCCGCCCGCGTCGGCAAAGTACCCAGCGGCAGCTGCACGTCGGCGTCCAGGCGCGGTATGCCCTGGTCGTCGAGAGAAACGTCGGCGACAACGGATGTGCTGCGGGACTTCCGTTCGTGCATAAGCAAACGGTCGCGAAAACGCGCGACCTCGGAGCGAAGCACGGCGTTTGCGTCGTCGCCGGCCGACTTCGCCTCCCAGTCCAACAACCGGAGCAGCATGGATTGCGCCAGCGCGTGCCTCTGCCCATCCACCAGACGTTCCCAGGGGTCACGCTCCGCTGCGAGCCGGTCGTCGCTGCGGAGCGCGCCGGTCAGTATTCGCGTCAAGGCCAGCGCTGGCGCCCGAAGCTGCATCGTCCAGCCGAAAGTGCCCGGCTTGCGCCGCGCCATGCCAGCGTTGAGGCGTTGGTAATCCAGTACCGATCCGTATTCCAGTAGCAGGGCGAACAGCGTCGCGGCCAGTTGCGGATGCCCCTCCATGAACGGCAGCTCCAACAACTCGACGATGCGCAGGCGCAGATAGCGATCGACCTCGATCGAACGAGCGACGCGATGGGCAAGCGAGTCCAGCTCTTCGAGCCACGTCGTCTCAAGCTCCGGATGGAGGTCGGGGTCCTTCGCCAGTGCATGCGCGCGCTGCACGGCGCGGGTGATCCGCACGACGTGAACCCGCTCGGAATCGCTCCAGACCGGGTCCTGGGGCTCGGGTGAGCGATCAAGCAGATCGTCCACCGTCAGGTCGTCGTCGATCAGCAGGGAGCGGTGCCGCCGCGAATCCCAAAACCCTTTTTTGTCTGGAGTTCGCCCGCCGCGCCAATCGAGGCGGGCATCCATAATCCGGGGCCGCCGGCCCGACCCCAGATACCGGTAAACCAGCTCGCGCAATAGACAGATTCCTTGGTCTCGGGTGCTGAGACTGAAACTGCTCGATGCGTCCTCGAAGTGCTTGTCGACGTCGCCGACCCGCTCCACCCAGCGGGCTGATCGGTGCTTGTCCGTACCCATCTGTGCCGCGTCGTGCAGCCAGCGAGTCAGGACTTCAGGAAAACAGTAATCGAACAGAATCGCGTATCTGCGAGCAACTTCCTGCGGCTGCCCGTCGCAAAGCGAGACGCTTTGCCGGAGTGTGTCCAGGAACCGGGCTGGAGGGACGTTCGAATGGACACCGCAGCCGGTCAAGGTGACCAACCGCTGGGCGGCGAGAGCGAGCCCCTCCAAAGGCTCGGCAATCTTCGGCTGAAATTCCGCCTCGGGACCTCGTCTCGCCGACCAGGTATAAACCGACAGCACGTCTGCCGCATGCATCAGATAACAGGCGAACAGGTCCAGCCCTTGCTCGTCGCGGGTGTCCGCAACTCGAGTCAGCACACGCACGGACGCCAGAGCCGCAGCGACGAGCCGCAGCAGCACCCGCCAATCCTGCTCGCGATGAAAACGCAATTTCTGCGACGTGGTCGGTCCGGCGACCTTCGGCCGTCCCCACGCGGCAGCGCTGTGCAGCCATGGGGAGAAGACCATCCATTGGTCCTCACGCGGCACCTCGGGTTTGAGCCCCTGACTTATCTGGATGTCGAGCTCATGGATGCCGGGCTCGAATTGAGCATTCATTCCCGCAAGTCGGATGAGATCACGTCTCCATTGGTCGCGGGCCCGGCTGTCGCTCTCGTCGGTTCGCAGCCGCATGGGGCGATACGGGTCGGTCCGCGGTTTCCACATCGGCATCAGGACGACCGCCGCCGCCGTCGGGTTGTGCTCTACCAGCCACTCCCAGAGCATTGCCTGCCAGAAGATCAGGGTGACGTCGCCGGTCATGTCGCGTCTACCAGCTAAGCCGAGGAGAGCAAGAACCTCATGCTGGCGGGCTTGGTCGGGCTGTTTGATAGACAGCCCTATCTGGTGCAGTATCTTGAAGGAAAGCAGCTCGCTCACCACGGCCCGTTGCGCCCCTCGGGTGCTTTCGTTGCCGGGTGCACCAAACTCGATCAGGGCCGACAGCCATAACAGATCGGGCTCCAGGTCGCAGTGCAAATGATCGCTCTTGCGCAGCAAATCTCTTAGAGTTTCACCGGACCAGACGTTTCCGAACCGGATAGCGATCTCGAACGCCGTTACTTGGGCATATCGGCCCAGATGAAACCCGAGTGCATCTTCGATCAGCGCCTTGACAGGTGCGCCCAGATCGCTCTCGCCCTCGATGGCTGCCGCGAAGGACTTGTCTCCAGCTCGTGCGAGCTGCAAGGCGACTGCCAGCAAAACACCCTCTACCGCGTAAACGTACAGATCCAGGTAAGGGGAGTTCGACGGCTGCCGTTCCTCGGCATCGCGCCGGGCCGCCGCGCAGCATCGCAACGACTCGAGCACATCGGCCCCGCGACCCTGCGTGAGACGGCGGAATAGAAGCCGAAGGGCATCGGATCGCTCTTCCGCCAGAGCATTCGCGAGGCGCTGGAGGAACCCTTGGCAGGCGGACTCCAGATCGTCATCGCTATTCGTTGGGTCGCCGATCAAGCGTAGTACCCGCGACAGCGCATGAAGCTGCAGCGTCGTGTCCAACTGTGCGAGCTGCTCGACTGCTCCGCCTTGCGCCCCAGGAGAATCGCTGATGCCGTCCAGCAATCCGAGCAACGTCAGATAGCGTTTGGTGCTTTCGGCTGGAAGCCGCAAGCTCGCACAGAAATACCAATCTCGAAGCATTGTCACTCCTCCGTAGCTTTGCTCGTGTCCGCGGGGACTCTATTCAACCGGCCGGAAATGCTGCCGGACCTATCGGTCAGCGCTGTTCCCGGATAAGCGCTGCAACTTGATCGCACGGGTGAACGCCGGCGCGACGGAACGCTCAGGGCTCGGCGACGTCGAACAGCAACGGCCTGTAACGGCGGCAGGCTATGAGTCTCTCAAGTAGAAGAGGTGCCTGGTGAAGGCGCTCCGATTCCGCCGGTGTGCACAGGCCAAAGATCGCGCGCTTGTTCGGCTCTTGCCGGAGCAGGTGGGACAGAAATGCGCGCTCCGGAGGTTGCATGGATAGCGCCCACCAGTCTTGAGGGGTATCCAAGTCCAGCGCCTCGAACAGGCCCTCGTAGGGACCGATGCCTTGGAAGAGGGCGGAAAGGGCGAGCCTTAAGCGGATCCAGTCGGCGTCCCGACCTCTGGTTTCGAGCAAGTGGTCGGTGACCGTCCTATCGCTTGTCGCATCAGCGGCTGCGTTGCGCAGCAAAGCGACCGTGGGAGCGAGCGGGAACGCATTATCAAGCTGGGCGAGGAGGCGTGCGACCGGGTCGGACAAACGCAAATTCTCCTCCATCAGACGCATCAGAGAGATTGCCAATACATCGGCCGTATGGGATCCGCCGGTCTGGCCAATGAGATCGGCCGGCACTATCGAGAAGCTCGGTCGCCGCAGTTGGCCGCGTGTCCAGGCGTCCAAAAGCTCGTCCGAGGCTTGCACCAAATGCAATGCGGCGATGCCTGTGCGTTCATCGCCAGCGCAGGCGACCTGCTCAACCAAAGCAGCGGAGACAGCCGGCTGGGTCGTTAGAGCGAACAGCAAGTGATCGAGCGCAGCCGCCGCGCAATGCACCGGCAGCGGTGCGATGGCGCGCTGGAACAGAAGATCGGCATCGACACAATCGCCGCCCATCGATCCAAGCGCAGCGACGGCGTGCGCGATCGCTTGGCTGCAATCGAGATCGTTGCCCGTATCCTTGTCGGTTATTCTGCGGTGGCCGACGTTGAGCCTTAGGAGCTGGCCTCCAAAGCGATCCTTAGGCAGCGAATTCGCGATGGCTTTGAGTCTAAGGTATGCGACCTTCGGGTCCGATTCCTGGACAGCTACGATCAGGGCTGGAGAGCTTCCGCAGAAGGGCGGGCTTGCGAGCGTGTGTTGGAGCGCGACCAAACGACGTCGTTGCTCGACAGGGGATCCCTCGTCGGCACAGACGACGAATCCCAGGTGCGGGCCGTCATTGGCACGTCTGCTCGCCAGTGCGTCGTCGAGCGCGGCGAAAGGGTCGCATGCCCTCAGTATCTCCCCGGGGTCGAACCCTGAGCCGAAGACAGGAACGTTAAGCCTGTCTAATGATAATTGCACCCAAGTGCGCATCGGAAGCGATGGCAACGAATCCTGTGATGCCAACGTTTCGCTCAGCAAATCCTCGGTTTCCTTCAGCGCCGCGAGCAGAGCGCTCGCGTCGCCTCCGACGACGATCGCCGCGTAGCGACCACGTTCCAGCCCCAACAGAGTGCGCAGCTCTAACGGCGGTGCCTGTTCCGGGGCCTCCAGATCCCAGCCAAGCACGCGGTCGGGACGTCTTGTCGGAGGTTGCGGCATGCCCTCCCAAGGGGGCTTTCCAGGATGCGCCGCCAGCGGCACCAGCGGCACCAGCGTGCTAAGAAACTCTGTCAGGTTGCGGAAGTCGCCGGCCCACTCCGCGATTCGCAGAGGGCGCGCCTGGCAAGCGGTGAGGTTGACCAGCTCGGGTATCCGTGCGAAGGCCGCTTCCGACGGGAGCTTTGCGTCGTTCACGAGCAAGGGAATTACTCGGGCCGTGCCGGCAAGCGCGATGGCGACTTCGCGTCGCACCCAATCTTCAGGCATGCTCAATCGGCGCTCGCCATGGGCGTCCTGCGCCTTCAGCCATGTCTCGCCGATCAGCACCAGCACCACTTCGGCACCAGCGACGGCGGTTTCGATGCGCCCTGGGAACCTGTCTCCCGGCTCCATGGTACTACGGTCGAAGAAGACCTGTTTTCTGCCGAACAGGCGCTGGAGTTCCGCGGCGAGACGGTCAGCCGTCTCCAGCGTGTCGCCGATGCGGTAGCTGATGAAGATCTTCGGACGGGCGTCTTGTCCCTCTGCGTCGTTCACTGGCGGTTCCTCGGATGCGTCTGCGCATCATAACGCCGCGCGCGTCAGTCTACGACTGTGTCCGCTTCGCCCGGTTGCGGCGGCTTCGGCTTGTGCCCCGCAATGTCCGCAATCCGGCGTGGACCCGCCAGTCAGACCCGCCTGCCGAGTGGCAGGAGTTGGCCGCAAAGCGCCCATCGACGCCGAGGCCCGCCGCTGCTCGAGACCGAGGGACGGTCAGCCGACCCAGAGCGGTCACCCGCACTCGCCAGGCGAGCGTCCGCTGTAGTGAGGTCAGCCGACGCTGGTATCCGGTTTCTCTCGCCTTATGGGCAGAAGGAAAGTCTCGACCCCGACAATCCCTCACCGACATCGGGGCGCCGCCCGTGCTGGAACACCCGCCGGTCGACGCCGTACCCGACTCGGACGCCCTGGCCCAACCGCAACCCGACTACGTCTTCGACCAGCAGGTGCAGTAGTAGCCCGCCGCCGCGCCCCTCCAGCCCACCAGGCCCCGGCAAACCATCCACCGCGCCCGCTCGGCCCCCTCCGAGACAGCGACCTCATCCCCGTCCGTCCCCGTCGGCTCGCACGCGGCGCTTGCCACGCGCCTTTCGGCAATGCTACTTTCCCCCAGTCACGCCGTCCATGCGGTCGAACTTGCTATCCCTCAACGACGCGTTTCACCGCGTGCTTAACCTACAAGCCGCGTGTGACCGCCAGCACGTGGCCAATGGGGGTGCCGCCAGGCCCCCCGGCCATCACCCCCAGGGCGGCATTGGCCAGGGACTCCACCCGTTTGGCGCGCATGGAGGATCGAACACTTCGTCCACGAAGCCATGCATCCAAACGTACTCGAATCCCTCCCGCACCTTCGCCTACAACCAAACCATCGCGTGCCCTCCGCCCATGACCTGGCGCACTACCCTGATCTCCTATGGAGCAATTACGCAAGTATTTGGTGAAAATAGATTGTTTTGCGGGCGCTGATCAGCAGTGCATGAGGGGACCCCTGAGATGTTAGTGGTTGCAGCGCTGGCAAGGAATTGCGCGACCTCCTTGCTCGACGGTCCACCATCCTGGAATAACCATCAATTGGCAGCGGGACGGAGTTGAATCCATGAGCATGGCGTTGCAGACAAAAGCGTTAGATGCCCTGTTACGTACCCTCAAGCCGCTGGCGGACGAGAAGCCACTGACCACAGAGCAGCAAACCGCTGCGCTCAAGAAAGCCCTGGCGGCGTTGGATGGACTGGACATTGCGGGTCTGCGGTCGGAGCTCGATCGCCGGCACGATGAGCTACAGCAGAAGGCGACCACCGATCTCGCACGTCGGCGTGAAGATTTGCTTCGCGGGTCGCGGGAAAAGAGCATTCCGCACAAGCGGTTCACCGACTATGACAGGGTAGGCCCCTTCAAGGTGTCCTACAAAAACAAGAAGGTGGCCCTCGATGTCGGAAGTGAAAAGATGGTGGAGCTGGAGGAGCTTAGCGGCACACGGCTGCTCGCGGCGCTGCAAGAAAAAATGGCCGAGCTTGAGAAGGACCCCTTCTCACGCGAAGAGTTCTTCGCGTGCTTAAAAGAGGCTCTTCGAATGGCCAAAGAACGCGGCCTTGCCGAAGATGGCCGCCTTCCAATCAAGCGAATATTCCCGTTCTTCGTATTGGCCAAGCAGGCAAGTCGGGAAGCGTTTTTGCAAAAGCCGAGCACCAAGACGTTTCAGGAATATCCCATCTTTCAGTTCGTCTACGACCTTGCCCGATTTGGGCGCGATGGGTGGCGTCTCGGTGACGAAGTACTTCGGACGCAGACGCCGAACATGGCAACAATTAGTCAGGGAAAAACCATCATGCTACCGGCACTTGATTCGCAAGATGCTGTCGGGCAACAGGTGGCGGTGGTCTGGATCGAAAAGCGCGAGGGCTAGATGGACCCGTTGGAAATACTGGCGCATTTGGCTGGTGTTGGAACCCCGCCGGATGGACCGACAGCGCTCGCCATATCTGTTGGGCTGGATGCCACCATCGAGCGTCTAAAGAGCGAGACGCTGCCGTTCTTGGCAGGAGGCGGTAGCGAGCTGCAATTCGTCTATGGGCAATATGGGCGCGGCAAGAGCCATTTTCTCCAAACGGTCAGAGAAGTCGCCAGTCGAAAAGGATTCGTCACGGCATATGTGGATTGTCGGGCAGGGCGATCCCCGTTTAAGTCCGTGCGCGACACCTACGTCATGCTCGCCGAGAATATGGCCGCGCCGCCGACTCATGACTCCACCCTCCCAGCCAAGGGCGTTGCTGGTTTGATAAAGCAACAGGTGCAGGGCGGCGACCGACACGAAGTACTACAGCTTCTAACGAATATTCGGGGCAATCCGCACCTGGCGCCAGATTTCCGCAATCTCGTCTACGCATATGCATTGCGATGCGTTGCCAACGACTCTCGCCATGCATTGCGCGAGGCATTGGAAGCCCTTCTGAATGCCGACGCATCATACCGAGTCACCCTTGGGGCATTACACCAGGCCAATCCCGATCTACCACGCCCCATCGGCAAGCTCGGCAGTCGGAACGCAGGACTGTGGATAAGATCCCTGCTCTCTCTTCCCCGTGCACTTGGCTATCCAGGGCTTGTGGTGCTTTTCGACGAGACGGAGCGTGGCCACTCGTTTGGCACGCGATTCTCGCGTGGACAGCAAGAGCATCTAGCTAACCTTCGGAACTTCGTCGACTACATGGCGCTCGGTACGTTTCGCGGTGTCGCGATCTTCTACGCAGTGGTTGAGGACTTTATCGAGGTGGCGAGAGAGCGGCTGGAAGCCCTAAGCCAGCGAATTGAGCGGGTCCGCATCTCCCTGGATAACGACTCACGCGTTGATGACCGAAACCCACGGGCCGTCTGGGTGAGCTTAGATGAGCTGACCTTCCCGACACCGCTGGAACCAAGCTTTTTCGGGGAGCTAGGAAAGAAAATCATTGGTGTTGGGCTTGATGCTGGTTTGACGCAGGGACGAGCCCGAAGCCTAGCCCCGCTTTTCGAAGCGAAGGCAGAGGAAGCGGCCGGATCGTTTTACGAGGGTGCAGTGCGTGAATTCGTGAAATTCGCAGCCGCGCAGGTCGCGCAGGGGGTCACCTCAGATGCCTGAACTAAGCCTGGATCGAGCGGACGCGCTTCAACTTTGGGCCGTGTTAGGGGAGGAGGGGAAAGCACCGACCGAGATCGGCGCAGCAAGAACCCTGATACCCGCCTACTCGGTTGGCGTGGACGCTTGGATTGATCGCCTCGCAACGCTCTACCTGCAGAATCTGTGCCGAAAGTACGCACACTTCAAGGTTGTCCTTGCGCCATATGGCGGGGGAAAGACCCACTTCCTGATGGCGCTTGGCGCGCGAGCGCTAGAGGAAGGATTCGCAGTCTCCTACGTTCCTTGCGGGCCGGGGGTAAGTCTCGGAAGCCCCCTGGACATCTATCGGATATTCGCCAAACATGTTCAGCTTCCGGGCGACGACGCACCGGGGATACGCTCGTTGCTGCGACATGTCGTGAACAACAAACGTCGGCAGATTGAGGAGCATTTGGCTCCGGATCCAAACGGCGCCTTCGAACGCTGGCTACAGCAGCTGAAGCAAGCGCCGCATCCGGAGAATGCGTTTGGCAGAGTCATCGTCGAGGCGCTGCGAGAAGCATGGGATCCTGAGAATGCGGCGTCGGCAGACGCCGCGATTCGTTGGCTACAAGGTGACGTGGACACGCTTACGACGGGGGATTTACAAGAGCTTCACCTCCAGCGACTTTCCGCAAGGGCACAGGACGAGCTTGGGAGAAACCTACTTTTATCCGTAGCTCGCTTCGTTCAGCAGGCGGGCGTACATGGCATTGTTCTGCTATTCGACGAGGTAGAGACGCTTTTCAATCAGCGCGGGAAGGCGCTGTTGCGAGTTCTCTCGGCAATGCGTGTCCTCATCGATCTGCCAAACGCGGTCGTGGGTGGGGTGCCAATGTTGGGGGTCTTCTCTGCTGTGCCCGACGTTCTACAGGAGCTTGGAAAATATCCGGCGCTCCAGCAGCGCTTGGCGGTGCTTGGCGCATCGTTTGATCAAGGAAATGATCTTGCCACGCAGCTGCTTCTTGAGAGGATGGCGAAGCAGGAGGAACTGCTGGGGGCAATCGGCAAGAAGCTGATCAACGTCGGCGAGATTGCAATAAGTTACAAGTTTGATCGAAGCCTTCAGAGCAAGAACGCCGAATCTTTGGCCCGTGTGGCGGCTGAGCTAAGCCTCGAGGTAGACGCACGCCGCCTCTATGTGAAGGCGTGGGTGAATCTTCTGAATCTCCAACGACAGGACGGCGAGCGACCTTTTCCGGATGAAGAGCTCGCAAACCGATACCGCGGCTACTTTGATGACATCCGGAGCGGGGAAGAGGAGCAGGAGAATGAGCCGTGATTTCCGGGGACCGAGTGTCTCATAGTATGCTGGGTATCGGAACCATCACAAAGATTTACCCGGAGGGGCCGACTGCCCTGGTTGACTTCGGCTATTTGCAAGAGTTGCTGCCGGTCGCAGACTTGTCAGTCCTAGCCGAACAGGTTGCGCAACACCCGGGAGGCACACCTCGCGGCAGCAGGGGCGCAGCGGAAGGAATTTCTGCCTCGGCGGCCAGGCAACCACGCCTCCGTGAGTCTTGGCGCCAGGACGAGGCGCCGATCCCTACGCTCTCGCGCGAAGCCGTTGAGGCGCGCCGCGCGGTCATCGCGCTGCGCCTCGGCCAAGTCCTCGAGGCGCGGGTCAGCGAGCTTAGCGTCGGCCTTGCGAAGGTCGAACAGCAACTCGATTCAGCGCTCGCGCATGCGGGCCATCGGCGCCCCACTTATCTGCTAGTGCGAGGTGCCTGGGGTGGAGGCAAGACGCACGTACTGACTGTACTCGAAGCGGCGGCGCGTCGAGGCGGCTTTGTTACATCCAGTGTCGTCATGGACGGCATTGCTGTGACGCTGTCGGAACCGATGCAGTTGATGGAGGCCATTTCGAACGCGATGCGCTTTCCGAGCGATGCGCTTCCCGGCGCGATCATGCACCACGTTGCCACCGCGAAAGCAAGGGGTGATCTGGAGCGTCTCGGCTTGGACGGCACGCGTATTCTGGGGGGTGTCTTTGGCGAGCTTCCGCGAAACGCGTTTGAAAACGCGGACGTGGTCGCAGTACTTGAAGACTATCTGAGTCTCGGGCTGGCAGCATCCAGCGCCAAGATGCAGCTCAAGAAGCTTGGGTTTCCAGGTGTGGCGCTCCCTTCACTTCGCGCACAACGCCTCTCGGACCGATCAGAGCGCTTTTGCGACCTGCTCCATGATTGGACCAAGGTATGTGTTGCGGCCCGCACGTCCGGGCTCGTCGTCATTCTCGATGAGCTAGACGTCGAGTATGCGACGACAGTGTGGGACAGTAATCAGAGTCTTGAGCGGCGTGCGAGACGAACCGGGCTTCTCGAAGCGCTCGCCGGCCTTCGAAGAGAGCGCATACCCTTGTTAGTCGCGTTTGCGGCGGCACCGGCGGGAGCGGGGGTGGAGGCAGAGAAAGATGCGTCACGGGACATCGCGCGCGTGCTAGGAAGCCTAGATGCAGAAGTTGTCGCACCGATTCCCCGCGATGCGGACCTGCGTGAGCTTGGCAAGAAGGTCTTTCAGCTCTACCGGGACGCGTATCCGGAGGCCTTTTCGCGCGGGAGTAGCGGTTCGGCAGAGCGAATCGCCGATCTTCTTGTTGTCTGGTATCAAAAGCGGGGAAATCCGGTCCCACGCTATTTCGTCCGCAGTATGTTGGAGGTAATGGATGTAATGTCCTTCGCAAGCGTGAACCGCCGGTAGCGGAAGACGTGGTGGAGATCGGTTAGATGGCCGACACTGACCGGCAAATCGTAGCAACAATGGGTGTCGTTGGTCGCGCATTCTTCGGCCAGCGCTTTCACAGCTTGACGGAGATTCAACGCCAGGCGATGCCGCTCGTCCTAGGGGGACACAATGTGTTGCTCAGCGCGGCCACAGCGTCAGGAAAGACCGAGGCCCTTTGTGGTCCGATGGTGTCGCGTCTTTATCAGCGACAGCCAGGAAGTGCAGGCACCATCCGGATGCTGCTGGTGGCGCCGACTCGAGCGTTGGTAAATGACCTGTTCGCGCGCTTAGAGGGCCCGCTTTCGGCTATCGGGTGGCAGTGTGGGCGCCAGACTAGCGATCATCGTGACAAGCACAGGAAGCCTGATGTTCTAATTACTACTCCGGAATCGCTAGATTCAATGTTGGTCCGCGACGGTACCACGAGTAGTGGTGTTTTTTCGGATCATCTGCTCGCACGTGTCGAGGCTGTGTTCATCGATGAGGTACACCTGTTTGATGGCTCTGCACGAGGTGACCAGCTGGCATGGCTAATGCGGCGCCTGCGAAAAGTTCGGGCCTTCGCCGGACGCACGGGTCTGGCGCACTCAGAGGAGGTGCAAATCTGTGGCGCCAGCGCCACCGTTGCGTCGGGAGAGCTTCTCGCGGGAAGGCTGCTCGGCGACGGGAGCGAGGTGGTGAGTGTTAAGGGCGCTAGGCCGGTGGAAGTGCTGGCGGCGAGTGGGGGGCAATGGCGTGAACTCAAGTCGACCACGTCGCTGCGTGTCATTCGGGACATGGTTGCAGAGGTACCGGGGCGGAAGGATCTTTTGCCGATCTGCGAACTTATTGCCCGTGCGCTCAAGACGCCGACCGCAGAGGATGTGGTGTGTCGCAAGCTCCTGGTTTTCGTTGGTGCGCGGCGTCTCTGTGATCAACTCAGTAGTCGACTTGCCGAGGTGCTGCCGCGCTACCGAGCAGTTAAGGTCTATGCGCACCACGGTAGCCTCGAGCGGCCGGCTCGGGAAGTGGCCGAGCGGGGCTTCGCGGGATCGAGGGATGCGGTCTTGGTTGCGACAACAACGCTTGAGGTCGGGGTGGACATTGGCGACGTCGATGGGGTGGTATTGGTTGGACCCCCGCCGAGTACAAGCTCGTTGCTACAAAGGGTAGGGCGCGCCGGTCGGCGTAGCGGTGTCGTTAGAATCCTACCGATAGCGCGAGACCCCGTGGAAGCTTGCGCGTTTGCCAGTCTTCTGGCTCAGGGCCGGGTGGGAGTGGTTGACGAGGTGGTGTACGCCCCACGCTGGTCCGTCTTTGTACAGCAGGTGGCCAGCCTTATTGCGCAGTCGCCGAGAAAAAGACGTAAACGGAACGACCTGGTCCAGCTGGCCACAGAGGTGTGGCCGGGTCCAGTGGCTGTGCAAACCGCGCAGTCGGTTCTTGATGAGCTGTGTAAGGAGGAGGTATTCACTGAATCGGCAGGATATCTAGGGCTCGGTGAAGAGTGGTCGGATAGCTTGAATTCTGGGGGTGGCGCGTTTCACTCGAATCTGGACACTGACGGAACAGGAAGGCCGGTTATTGATTCGTCCACTGGCGAGGTGATTGCTCACGTCCAAGGGCGTTCTGGGTCGGAGAAGTCGGTAGTACTGGGTGGGCAACGCTGGGATCTAGTACATGAATTGGGAGAAATCTTTCTGCGACCGAGTCGGACGTCTGCGGAGGCTGGGACATTTCAATACGCGTTTCGGTCAGCGCCAACCGGCTACGCCTACGCGCGCCATGTGGCGCGCGGATTTGGGCTTCGGGAAACCGAGGCGCCGCTGGTAGAAATCGGTGAAAGAAGCTTGTTGTTGCACTGCGGCGGGAGTGCGTATGAGACAGTGCTGGTAAAGCTTTTTCCCGATATGAAGCGCGTTAGGGGTCTGGAGGGACTGGGGGTTTGGTATCCGCTGGCAGACACGCAGATTGAATCGCTCATCGCGGACAGAGAAAGAGTCGAGATAGTCATTGAGGCGTTATCTGATCAGTTGGCGTATGCATTGGCGCCAGGTCCGCATCATGGGCGTCTGCCGCTAAACGTCAGAAGCCAGGTGGTAAAAGGGCTATTCGGGATAGAAAGGTTCGTCGACTGGTTGGCATCGAGGCGCATTGTACGAAATACGGCGGAGGAGTGGGCAGCGGATTATCTTGGACGAATGCTCGCGCCGAAATGACAGTGCCTCGTTGGGCGCTCAATATGGTAGCGGCGCGGGGGAAAGACATCCGGCAGTGTCTTTGCGAGTAGGGAGGCGGTCGCGCCGGTTTTCCTGTGGAAAGGTGTCTCCTAGGGACTGCTGGCATTGCTGTCTGCCCGGCTGATGAGGAAGCGGACGACACCTGAGCAGCCGCAGGGGAGCCATGCTCGAATCTGGTGGATCAGTCGGGGCTTATTGAGCTTGGAAGGTGGCGCACCGTTGCTGACAATGCTGTTGTCGAGACCCATCGCAGCAACGAACGAGGTGCGCCATGCGTGACGATACGAGCAACGGAACCAGGGGGAGGAGAGGGGACACCAGGGACACGGGAAACCAGCTCAGGGAAACCCGGGGTCGCGGTAGGGACGGAGGTTACCCTCCGCCCCCTGCACAGATCCGTACGTGCGGAATTACCGCATACGGCTCCTGCCTCGGGTCATGACGCGAAGCGCACCGCCGAGATGGCTCATCCAAGCGCACCGACGGTCGGTAC
>Ga0209254_10001538_pt1 | contig 20742 bp, 13 predicted proteins | sample FrelakmetDIP11DI_FD_187148 | JGI IMG/M metagenome (GOLD analysis project Ga0209254, IMG submission 187148) | Freshwater lake sediment microbial communities from the University of Notre Dame, USA, for methane emissions studies - DIP11 DI (SPAdes)... | ecosystem: Environmental > Aquatic >...
AGTTCGCCGCTGCGCGAGAAGAGCGCGGAGGCGTGCAGTCCCCCGGTGGACTGGAACACGGCCTGCTGCTCGTACAGGCGGCGGGGCAGGTCGTCGATCAGGGCGGCGTCCACGCGGAAGCCGGCAGGGGTGGTCACTGCGCGAGCCCCCGTGGCCAGCGCATCGAGCGAGGACTTGCCGCAGACGCCGCAGCTCGAGGTCGTGTAGAAGTTGCGCTGCAGCTGGCCGGCGTCGAAGACGGCGCTCGCGGCGAGCTGGATGCGCACGACGTTGCCGACCGGGCCGCAGATACGGCTGTCGGCGATGTCCTCACGCGCGCGCACGATGCCCTCGCCATGCAGGAAGCCGACCGCCAGCTCGATGTCATGGCCGGGCGTGCGCATGGTGATCGACATGGAAGTGCCGGGCCCGGTGTCGCCCGCCTGCGCGACGCGGATCTCGAGCGGCTCCTCGACGACCACCAGGTCCTGGCGCGCGGTCAGGTGCTCGTCCCGCATCGCATCGATCGGCACCTGCCGGACCGAATCGAGGTGGTGCTGTGCGCTCATCGCGGCCGGCGACCCGCGCGGCGACGTTGCAGCGGGGCTTCCGCCAGGGCGTGATCGGGCGGCGGCGGCAGGACCGGCAGAGCCTTCTGGTCCTTCAGGCCCGACATCACGATGCGGCGCATCTCGGCATCCACGGCAGCGTCGGTCGGAATCTCCACCCAGGACGCGAGGCGCTTCTCGACCTGTTCGACCGCGCGGGACTGCAGGTCGCGCGATCCCTGCTTGATCCAGGTCTCGCGATTCTCGCGGTCGATCACCGGATCGGTCAGGTACAGCTCCTGCGGCCAGTACTTGAGCGTGTGCGGCGAGGTGATGAGGTGGTCGTTCGCGCGCACTTCCGCGACCAGGTCGCCGCAGGGCAGGTCCTCCAGCACCTTCGTCTCGCGCACGAAGTTGAGGCACTGGCCGCAGACCTCGTTGTCGAACAGCAGCTTCGCCAGGCTGAAGGTCAGCACGAAGTCGAGCATGCCGGGACCGGAAACGGAGTTGACGCCGGCGAGCGCGGCCAGCAGCGCGCTCGACATCGTCTCGGCGCCCGCCTGGGCGTCGAGGAACTTGCCGTCCGAGAGCGCCATGTAGGCCTGGGTCGGCAGCCCGAGCGACTTCGCGATGGCGACATAGCCGACGTTCAGCCGCTGCGCCTCGATCGCCGCCATCGGCGCGCTCGCGGCGCGCATGTGGAAGGTCGCGGGCGCGCCGCCGAACAGCACCGGCGCGCCGGGCTTGATCACCTGCGCCATCGTGATGCCGGTCAGCACGTCCACGCAGTGGAAGACCAGGGCGCCCATCAGCGTGACCGGCGCGATGAGGCCCATCAGCGTGACCGGCACGATCTCGACCGGGATGCCGGCCTCGACGCAGTCCAGCAGGTTCTGGCAGGAATCCTCGCCGAAGCGGAAGTTGCCGGTCGCCGTGATCGTGAAGATCGACATCGGCTTCGCGATCAGCTCCGCGCGGTCGCGGCGGAACAGCTGCATCATCTCGGCCATGCGCGGCACGCCGTGCTCGCCGAAGGCGCCGGAGACGACCGGCTTCTTCGTGTTGGTGAGCACCATGTAGAGCCGCCAGACGTCGGAGACCTGCGGTTCGATGTCGGCGTTGGTCGAAAACGCCGTGGCGAGGTAGGGAATGTGCGGCAGGCCGTCGCAGAGGCGGGCGTACTCGACGAAGTCCGTCGAGTCCGCAAGGCGCGTCTCGCCGGTGCGGTGATCCATGATCTTGAGGCCGCTGGAGCCCGGGATGAAGTGCACGTTCCAGCCGCCGATCTGTGCGTGCTCCGCGCCATCGCGGTTGTAAAGCGTGAAGGACTTCGGCGCCGTCGCGATGGCGCGATCGACGACCTCGGTGGGGAAGAGCACGCGGCCGGTCGAATCGGTCGGCAAGCCCGCGTCGATCAGGCGCTGGCGCATCTTCGCGCCACGGATCTCCATGCCGGTTTCGGCCATGATCCGCTTCGCCTCGGTGAGCACCGCGGCGATCTGGTCGGGATCGAGAATCTGGATCGTCGGTCTCATTTAACCGCCACTTCCGTTGACGCTGCAGGCGGGCTTATTGTACGATCGTTCAACAATGAATGCACGTATCGACGCCGACTGCTTCAATACCCCGGATCTTCGCACAGAAGACGATTTCAGCCTGCCCGGCTGGACCTACTGGGACCCCGAGTTCTTCGAGCTCGAGCGCCAGGTCGTATTCAGGAAGAGCTGGCACCTGGTCTGCCACGTCAACGACTTGCGCGAGCCGGGCGACTACCTGACCTTCAAGTTCCTGAACGAGTCGATCCTGACCGTGCGGGGCGCGGACGGGGGCGTGCGCAGCTTCCACAACGTCTGCCGCCACCGCGCCGCGCGCCTGGTGGACGGGGAGCAGGGCAACTGCGGCAAGCGCATCACCTGCCCGTACCACGCCTGGACCTACTCGACCGACGGACGACTGGTCGGCGTGCCGCTGCGGGCCAGCTACCCCGAAATGAAGGCCGAAGACTACGGCCTCGCCGAGGTCGAGCAGGAAATCTGGCGCGGCTTCGTGTTCGTGCGCTTCGCGCCGGGCCTGCCGTCGGTCAACGACCAGATGGCGCCTTACGCGGCCGAGCTCGCCAGCGCACCGCTCGAGGACCTCGTGCCGCTCGGCCCGCCGCGGGTGCAGACGCGCCACGTCAACTGGAAGAACGTGGCGGACAACTATTCCGACGGCCTGCACATCCCCGTGGCGCACCCGGGCCTGATGCGCATCTTCGGCAAGAGCTACGCGATCGAAGCGCGCGAGTGGGTGGACAAGATGTCCGGCGAACTGGTCGAGAACGATTCGCCGCACGCCTCCGAGCGCATGTACCAGAAACTCATGCACGACATGGGCCTGGCCGAGGGCGCGAAGTGGGCCTACTACAAGCTGTGGCCGAACGCGGCCATCGAGCGGTACCCGGACCAGATCGACTTCATGCAGTTCATACCCGTGTCGCCGACCGAGACGCAGCTGCGCTACATCAACTACGGCGTGCCGGACGAGCGCCGCGAGATGAAGGCCGCGCGCTACCTCAACTGGCGCATCAACCGGCTGGTTAACCTCGAGGACAAGGAGCTCATCGAGCGCGTGCAGGCCGGCATGGCGTCGTCCAGCTACACGGTCGGCCCGCTCGGCGAGGGCGAGGTGTGCCTGCGCAGCTTCGGCCGGCGCATGCGTGCCCTGTTCCCCGAGGCACGCGAGGGCGCACCGCCGCCGAAGGGCTGGAGCATCAACCGCAAGGCGCCGAGACCGCAGTGAGCGGCGCAGCCCGCAAGCCCCGCTACGAGCGCCAGGTCGCGAGCGACCGGCGCGAGGCGCTGGTGGACGCGGCGATCGAGAGCCTGAAGCGCTATGGCTATGAAGGCCTCTCGGTGCGCCGCATCGCAGCGGAGGCCGGGGTCTCCATCGGCCTCATCAACCACCACTTCCCGAACAAGGACACGCTGGTAGCCGAGAGCTACCGGACCTTCGGCCGGCGTCTCGCCGCGACCTTCGAGGCGGCGGTCGCCGCCGCGGGCCCGGACCCGCACGCGCGGCTGCGCGCCTACCTCGACGCGTTCTTCTCGGGCCCGAACCTCAATCCGCAGGTGTTGACGGCCTGGGTCGTCTACTGGAGCCTCGTCCAGGTCTCGCCGGAAATGAAGGCAGTTCGAGACGAGGAGGGCAGAGGCTACAGCGAGGCGCTCGGTCAGCTCCTGTCCGATCTCGCGAAGTCGCGCGGCGCGATGACCTTGGACATCAACCTCGCCGTCACCGGCCTCACTGCGCTGCTCGACGGCCTGTGGCTGCAGCTCTGCCTCGATCCCACGAGCATCCGCCCGAAGGATGCGGCCGCCCTCTGCGGCGACTGGGTCGACCGCGTCGTCGCGCCGCGGCAGGCGCTCACGGCGGGATGATGCAGCCCTTGTTCAGGACGTCGTTCGGGTCGAACGCGCGCTTCAGCCGCTCGAGGATGTAGTACGAGCTGCCGTATTCCTCGCGCACCCACGGCGTGCGCGCCTTGCCCATGCCGTGGTGATGGACCACGGATCCGCCCAGTTTCAGCGTTTCCTCGCAGATCACGCGATTGATCTCCGTGCGGTACTTCGCCACTTCCTGCTCCGGCGGGCACTTCACGTCGTAGTAGTAGACGAAGTACATGTTGGTGCCGTTGATGTAGGCGTGCGAGCTGTGCCCGCCGGCCATGGTGATGTCCGGCACCTCGGCGCGCAGGCGCTTGAGCGCGTTCTCGTAGATGTCGCAGATCGTGCTCCAGTCGGCGGAGACCTCCGTCGTCCGGCCCATCGCCCGGGTCGCCAGGATCTCCTTCCGCTCGTTGGCGATTTTGTCCGGACCCCAGTTCAGGTCGGCGAACCATTCCTCGAGGTGACGCGCATCGACCGGCCTGCAGCCCGGGAATCCGGCGACGATCTCCCGAATGCCCTCGACGGTCGCCTTGACGATGCCTGCCGGGCCCTCGGCCATGAACAGCAGCACGCAGTCGTCCTTGGCCGCGAACTTCGAGAAGTGGAAAGCCCCGTCCGGCGGGTCGTACAGGCGCGCGACCGACGGGCGGTAACCGCCCACCAGGACCCCGCGAAGGGCCTCGAAGCCCTGGCGCATGTCCTTCAGCGTCCAGCCGGCGAAGGCGTTGTTCTGGGGCAGGTACGGGAACAGTTTCACCGTGACTTCGGTGATGTAGCAGAGCGCGCCCTCGTTGCCGATGATGACGTGACGGATGTCCGGGCCGACGGCGCGGCGGGGCACGTTCTTGATCCGGGTCACCGTGCCGTCCGCGAACACGGCCTCGAGGCCGGCGACCATGTCCTCGATGCCGCCGTACAGCGTCGAGAACTGGCCGATGCTGCGCGTCGCGACCAGGCCCCCCATCTGCGCGATCGGCTTCGACTGCGGCGAGTGGCCGGTGGTCACGCCGAGTTTGCGGCACGCGTCCTCGAGGTCCTGCAGGCAGACCCCGCATTCGGCCGTCGCCTGCATGTTGTAGGTGTCGATCTTCAGGATGCGGTTCATGGGCGAGCCGTCGAGCACGATCGAATCCGCGACGGCGGTCTCGAGACCGCCCTCCGTCGCCGTGCGTCCGGTGCGCGCAACGACGTTGATGCGGTTCTGGTTGGCGAACCTGAGCACGTCGGCGACCTGCTGAACGCCGCGCGCCATCACGACCGCCGCCGGAATGGGGCGCGTGTACAGGCCGTGCACGTCCTCGTAGAGCCGCAGCCGGTCGATGCTGCTGCGCTTCAGCTCCGCTTCGTCGGTCACGACGTTCGTGGCTCCGACGAGCTGCTGAAGCCCCTGGACGATAGCGGTCCTGGTCAAGGCCATGGTGTGTTCCTCAATGGAAGATCGGCCAGGTCTGTTCCAGGACCCGGTCAGTGGAGTCGCGGACGCCGCGAAAGACCTCGAGGTCCAGCCGGCGGTAGACGTCGGCGTTCCCGGCGTCTGGGGTGAAGTGCTCGCGCGGCTTTTCCATGCGCGCCACGGCGGTCTCGAAGTCCGGATACGAACCGACGGCGACCGCGGCGCACAGGGCAGCGCCGAGACTCGCGCCGCCGGGGCCGCGTGCACGGGACGCCTGGATGCCGAAGACGTCCGCGAACACCTGCATGAAGAGCGCGCTCGCGGCGCCGCCGCCCGAGACGACGATCTCGCGCAGCGGGCTGCCAAGCTCGCCCATCATGGCATCGACGCGGCCCTTCATCGTGAGCGCGATCGCCTCGAGGATCGAACGGTAGCAATGTGCCCGGGTGTGGCGCGCGTCGAAGCCGAGCATCACGCCCTTGCGGAAGGGCTTGTCGGTCGGCGCGAGCCAGTCGAGCACGGTGATGAGCCCGTCGCTGCCTGCGGGAACCAGCCGCGCTTCCTGCTCGAGCAGCTCCTCGCGCACGGCACCGCGCGCCGCCGCGGCAGCCGCAAACTCGGGGCCCAGCAGGTCCATGAACCAGGTCAGTGTCCACATGCCGCGGCGGATTCCGTGGCTCTCGTACAGGTAGCGGTGCGGGATGCAGCTGAAGTTGGTCCAGAACGCCTGCGCATCCTGGCGATTGCGATCCCCGTGCACCATCGCAGCGATGTAGGTGCCGAGCGAGACCAGGGCCGTGCGCGCATCGAGCGAGCCCGCGCCCAGCGCCTCGACGGCCTTGTCGTTGGCGGTGACCACGACCGGGACGCCGGCCGGAAAACCGGTTGCGGCGGATGCCTGCGCCGTGACTCGGCCGGCCACCGTCCCGGGCAGGACGAGTTCGAACAATTGCTCGCGGCGCAGGTTGAATTGCCGCAACAGGGCCGCGTCCTCGCTCCACTGCCAGCGGTCGCCGTCGATCGGCCACTGCAGCCCGATGCTGTTCGCCGCGGTATCGCGGAATTCGCCGGTGAGTCGATGCGTGAGGTAGCCGGAAGACGTCGTCGCAAAAGCGATGTCGGCTCCCTCGGGCACGTAGGGCTGGTAGGCACGCGTGTCCATCCAGCTGATCACGGGGCGGGCCAGCGATCCATCGGCGCGCAGGAACGCCTTGCAGCAGCGGATGGTGCACAGGCCGACTGCGACGATGTCGCGCGAGTCACCCTTGAAGCTCGCAAGCGCCTGGCGGGATGCGGCGGCGAGCGAATCCCACAGGTCGTCGTCCGGGTGCTCGACGATGCCGGGTTGCGGCCGGCTCGACGGCCGCAGGGCCTGGCGCCCCTCCGCGACGGCATTGCCGTCGAGGTCGTAGATGACCACCTTGGTACTCTGCGATCCGCCGTCCACGCCGACGACATAGCGTTCCCGGGTCGCCATCGTGCGATCAACGTACCAGGTAGCCGCCGTCGACGACGAGCAGGTGGCCGTTGACGTAGTTCGACGCGTTGCTCGCGAGGAAGACCAGAGCGCCCATCAGGTCGGCGGGCTCGCCCCAGCGGTTGGCCGGGATGTGGTCGAGCACGCGCTGGTTGGTCACGGGATCGCTGCGCGTCCTGCGCGTGATCTCGGTCGCGTAATAGCCGGGGGCGATGCCGTTGACCTGGATGTTGTGCATCGCGAGCTCGTCGCAGTAGGCCTTGGTGAAACCCGCGAGGCCGTGCTTGGTCGCGGCATAGGCGGACGACCAGCGGCCGCCGAGGAACGAGAACAGCGAGCAGATGTTGATGATCTTGCCGCTCTTCTGCGGGATCATCCGCTTCGCGGCCTCGTGGCCGAGCTCGAATGCCGCCGTGAGGTTGACGGCGACCGTGGCATCCCACTGTTCGCGGCCGAACTCCAGGACGTCGGCCATCGGGCAGATCCCGGCGCTGTTGACGAGGATGTCGACGCCGCCGAAGCGTTCCACGCAAGTTTCGATCGCGCTCGCCGGCGCGCCCGCTGCGGTGATGTCGGACTTCAGGAATTCGAAGCGACGGCCGGCGGCCTCGACGAGTCGAGCCGTCTCGCCGTCATCCTGCATCACGCTCGGCACGAAGACATCGGCGCCCGCTTTCGCCAGCGCCAGCGAAAAAGCCCGGCCGAGCCCCGTGTTGCCGCCGGTGACGATGGCTTTCTTGCCCGCGAGCGAGAAGAAATCCATCGAGAAGTCGCTGATTTCCATCCGGTTCATTCCTTGTTCGGCACGACCTCGAAGCCCGGTTCCTTCGGCAGGTTGTCAACCATCGTAGCCGGGAATCCCGTGCCGAGCACCTTGACGCCGCAGGCCTCCTCGTAGCGCCGGATGATGTTCGGTGAATGCTCTCGCGCACCGTAACGGGCGACGCCCTCCTTGAAGATGCGAAGGATCAGCGGCGACAGCTCGAGCGGCACGCCGTGGTCGATCGCGAGCCTGTCGAACAGGCCTACGTCCTTGACCACGAGGTCCATCGTGAAGTTGATGTCGCGGCTGCCGTTCAGGATCACCTGCGATTCCGTCTCGTGCACGAACGAGTTGCCGGAGGAGATGCGGATGCCCTCGTAGGTCGTGTTCATGTCGAGGCCCAGGACCTTCGCCGTGGTCAACGCCTCCGCCAGCGCCACGAGATGCGCCGTACACAGGAAGTTGGTCAGAACCTTCAGCATCGACGCCGAGCCGATCTCGCCGGTGTGCAGGATCTGGTGGCCGAGGATCGACAGCACCGGCAGGGCGCGCTCGAACGCCGCACGCGGCCCGCCGGCGAAGATCGAGATGTTGCCGGACGCGGCGCGGTGACACCCGCCGGAGACCGGGCACTCCAGCGCGGTCGCTCCTTTCGCAGCGACCTTGGCCGCGAGCCGCCGGATCTCCGCCTCGTCGGTCGTGCTCATCTCCAGCCAGACCTTGCCCGGCCCGAGGCCCTCGAGCAGGCCGTTGGGCCCTTCGACCACCGCGGCGGAGGCCGCCGGCGAGGGGAGGCAGGTGATGACGAACTCGCAGGCTTCGGCCATTTCGCGCGGCGAGGCCGCGCGGCTTGCGCCGCGCGCGACGAAATCGTCGACGACGGCCTGGTTGAGATCGCGGACGACGAGGTCGACGCCGTGACTCAGCAGGTTGTTCGCCAGCGACGCACCGAGGTTGCCGAGCCCGATGAGGCCGATCGTGGAAGCAGGCTTGTTCACGCGATTCACCTTGTTTGCCCGCGACAAGGCTACCGCCGCCCGCGGGTTTCCGCGAGGCGACTGGCAATGCCGCCGGAATTTCAGTACAAGAAGGGTACTTCAGGGGGTGGGCAGATGGAATCAGCAGCGCCGGCAACGGCGGGTGGCGCAACGGCATCGCCGGTCCAGCGCTGGTACGTGCTGATCATGATGGTGCTGGTCTATACGCTCAGCATCGCCGACCGCTACGTGATCTCGACCGTCCTCGAGCCGATCCGCCTGGAACTGCAGCTGACGGACTCCGGCATCGCATTCCTGACCGGCGTTGCGCTCGCGCTGTTCTACGTCGTGCTCGGCTTTCCCATTTCCTGGCTGATCGACCGCGGCAACCGGCGCAATATCATCGCGGTCTGCCTCGTCCTCTGGTCGGCGATGACCGCCTTCACCGGTCTCTCGAAGAACTATCTGCAGCTGCTGTTGAGTCGTATCGGCGTCGGCGTCGGCGAGGCCGGCGGCACGCCCGGCGCCAGCTCGATCATCTCGGACTACTTCCCGGCGGCGAGGCGCCCCATGGCGCTCACCGTGTTCTCGCTCGGCGCCCCCATCGGGGCGTGGCTCGGCGCCGACATCGCCGGCATGATCAACGACGCCTATGACTGGCGCACGGTGTTCCTGGTGCTGGGCATTCCCGGCATCGCCGTCGGCTTGCTGATCTTCCTGACCGTGCGGGAGCCCCGGCGCGGGCAGCTCGACCACAAGGGCGGCGATCACAAGGGTGCGTCGTTCGCCGAGAGCATGAGGTTCCTGTGGTCGCAGAAATCCGCGGTGCACGTGATGGTCGCAAGCGCCGTGACCGCGCTCTGGGGCTGGGGGCTGATGTGGTGGACGCCCACGTTCCTGATCCGCAACTTCGCGATGACGCCGGGAGAGGCGGGCGCCATCGTCGGCCCGATTCACCTCGTCGGCGGCGGCCTCGCCACGCTGCTGACCGGCTGGTGGATGGCGCAGCCGTCCATGCGGGACCCGCGCCGCATCGTCCGCATGATGGGCGCCGTCATCGGGGTGGCCACCATCGTCTCGTTCGTCATCTACTGGACGGACGACCTCCAGCTTGCAAGGGGACTGTTCTGGATCTTCATCCCGTCCATTTATTTCTACATCGGTCCGTGCTTCGGCCTGCTCACGAACCTGTGCGAGCCGCGCATGCGCGCGCAGTTCTGCGCGGCGACGCTGTTCCTCGCCAATGTCGGCAACCTGATCATCGCGCCGCAGATGGTGGGTATCCTGAGCGACGCGTTCGCACCGGGCGGGGTCTCCGACGGCCAATCGCTGCGGCTCGCGATGCTGTGTTTGGCCCCGACCGGCCTGTGGGCCACCTGGCACTACTTCGCCGCGGCCAAACGGATCGTGCAGGACCAGGAGCACGCGACCGGCATCAAGCCGGCGTAGCTTGCGGCCGCCTCAGCCAGGCGCGAGCGGGCCCAGCGCGGCGCGCAATTCCCCGAGCCAGGGCTCGAAGTTCCGCCACTGGTCGAGGCCCTCGCGGCTGATCGGACGTCGCACTTGCTCGGAACTCGCGGTGTGTACCCGGCGCGAGTTCTTGTGGAAGTCGATGCAGCCGGGCTCGAACTCGAGGCCGAGGTGGTCGAGGATTCGCCGGACACTTCCCTCCAGATCATCGATGATATCTTCGTGCTGCACGCGCAGCACACGCCCGGGCAGCACGCGATCCCAGTGCTCCATGATCCGCACGTACATGCGGTAGTAGCGGGCGATGTCGTCCAGGCTGTAGGTGAACTGCAGGCCCGAGGCAAACAACTGCTTGAAGTTGCCGAAACAGCAGGCCATGGGCTCGCGGCGCGCGTCGATGATCTTCGCGTTCGGCAGCATCAGGTGGATCAGGCTGACGTGGCGGAAGTTGTTTGGCATCTTGTCGATGAAGTGCGGCTTCCCGGCCGTGCGGTAGTACTTCGTGTCGCGGATGTACGCCTCGCCGAAATCGCGGCAGTCGTCCGCCGAAAGTAATGCCAGGGCGCCCGGATAACGCGCGCCGCTCGCGTGCCGGTCAAGCGCGCTGGCCAGCCGCGGAACTTCGGCCAGTTCCATCGTGCCCTCGACCTGCGAATGCGAGGCGAGGATCTGCTCGAGCAGCGTGGATCCGGCCCGTGGCAGGCCGACGATGAAGATGGGTGACGAATCCACGCAGCCGAAGCCGCGTCGTTCGGCGAAGAACTCGGCCGTGCAGAGCTCAACCTGCCGTTCGAGCGTTCGCTCCAGTGCCTGGGGCTGAAACGTGCACTCCTCTTTCTTGAGCGCGTTGCCCCTGGCGTAGAATCGGAACGACTCTGCATACTCGCCGCGGTCCTCCAGGCCCTTTCCCAGCGCGAAACAGAGGTGGTAGCGATCCTCGAGAGACGTGCGAGGGGCTTCGAGTTGTGCGCGCATTGCCGCGAGCTCTGCATCCGAAAATCGGTAGGTTTTCAGATTGGCGAGGCTCCAGTAGGCGTTTCCGAAGTTTGGCCGCAGCTTCGGGGCTTCCCGATATGACTGCTCAGCCTCCGCGCGCCGGCCCTGGACTTTGAGCGCGTGTCCGAGCGAGACGTGCAATTCCGGATCGTCCGGATGCTGCCGTATCAGCTCCCGGTACAATGCAATGGCTTCTTCGGTCGAACCCTGTCCGACGAGTATGCCCGCCAGCGTCATCCGATGGGTTGGACTCCCCGGTTCTGCAGCGATCAGGATCTCGACCTGTCCGCGCGCTTCCCGGTGCCGGTGCTGGGCAATGAGGGCGAGCACGTAGTCGTGGCGGGCGGCACGGTATTCGGGAGCCTTGGCAAGCACGACCTCGAGCAGGAGCGATGCATCTTTCGAGAAATCGCTACGGTGAGCGATCTGCGCGAGTACGCGCATGGCCTCGATGTCGTCTGGTGCGCGCTTCAGGTAGCCGCGGATCAACTCCTCCGCCTCGAGCAGGTTGCCGTCCAGCAGCATGCTGCGCGCAGTTACCACTTCCGGTGCAAGTCGCGAAATCATTGCAACATTCTTGTTCGCCGCCTCGGCGTTGCGCTCGTGGCCGACCAGTGCGTACAGCGATGCCAGCAGCCGCCAGCTGGCGGGCAATGCGGGGTTCAGCTCGACCGCGCGAGAAAACGCGCGGATGGCCTCCGGCGCCTGGCGCAGGTACACGTGGCAATGCCCGCGTTCCTGGAACAGCCGCGGGTAGGCAGGGTGCAGGTTTTCCAGCGTCTCGAGCGTCGCGAGGGCCTCCGGCAGCCGCTGCAGGTGGCGCAAGCACACGGCGCGCATGTACAGCAGGTCGCGGTGCTCCGGCGCCGATCCGAGCAGGACGTCAGCCCGGGCCAGCGCATCGCCGAAACGCTCCTGCTCGATCAGGCAACGAAGATCGCCGAGGGTGGCTTCGAGGCCTGCGGGCGATGCGGGCGTGTCGGGGGTGGCTGCGGTCTGCACGGCCCTATGATGCGGGATGTGCGGTTTCAAAGAAAACGGGCCGGCGTATCTGCCCGCCGGCCCGTATCGCGATGGAAAAAGGGATCAGTTGCTGCCGAAGTTGTAATTGAACCGCAGACCCATGGTCTGCGGCCGCATCGGAACTTCTGTCACGGCGATTTGAGCACTCGTGGTGTAGACGCTACTGTTCTCGTCCGTCAGGTTGGTGACGTAGAATTCGGCGCCCCAGTTGTCCTTGGTGAAGCCGACAGAAGCATCTGCCGTCGTCCAGGAAGGCATTTTTTGGAGGTAAACGACAGTGGCTGACGACCACGATTCGTCCTGGTACACGATTGCCCCGCCGATGTACGGGTTGTAGTCGCCGACGCTCCACTCGTACCGTGCCCATACGTTAGCCTGCAACTCGGGCGCGAAAGCGAGCGTTCTGCCTGGCGTCCCGAACGCGTTTTCCACGGTCACGACGTTGGTACAGGTCCCTGCGGAGTATGACAGGCAGGCCTCCGTGATCGGTTGACCCTCCGACACGGTGCCCGGGATGTTGCCGATAATCTGCGGCGAGTTGGTCAGCTTTGCGTCGTTGTACGATGCGGCGGCCGAGATCGTCAGGCCGTCAACCGGTACAACCACAAAGCTGGCTTCGATGCCGTTGATCTCGTATTCCGGGCCGTTGACGAAGAGCTGGAGATTCGGAAAGCCAAGCTGCGGCGCAAACAGGCCAGTCTGCACATTCTCCCAGGTCATCTGGTAGATGGCGCCGTTGAACTGCACCCGGTTGTCCCAGAAGACCGTCTTCCAGCCAAACTCGATGTTGGTGAGGTCGTCCGATTCGTAGGACGCCGGGCTCTGCCACTGCGGGATGTTCGTCACCGGATCCTTCAAGCCGGTGAGGCCGGCGGCGCGGTTGAACCCGTCCGGACGATAACTTTCGGACCAGGTTCCATACAGCATCACGTCGTCCGTCACCTGCCAGCTGATATTCGCGCGGCTGCGGAAGCCGTCGTCCTGGTTCTCGTTGTCTGGCCGCTCGTCCCAATTCGTGCCGTACGGGTTCAGGCAGGGGCCTGTGTCTCCGTTGCCATACGTCTTGCAGGAAAAACTGCCCACGTAGGCGCCGCGGAACGAATTCTCGATATCGAAGTAGCGCGTGCCCAAGGTCAGTGTCAGGTTCTCGAGGATGTCGAAATCGACCGACGCAAACGCCGCGAACTGCTTGTACTCGCGCGTGAAGTCATTGATGAATCCCACATCCGGGTCACGGCGATTCGGGTTGATGAACGTGGCAGTCGCGAAGCCCGGGGCGGCAAGCGGATCGATATGCAAGAAACAGTCGCCGACCGAGACCCCGGTGTCGGGGCACTCCGGCACCGACTTGTAGTGCCAGTCGGTGGTCGCCTCCAGTTCGCGATCCTCGTAGTACAAGCCGCCGACGAATCGCAGGCGATTCTCGATCGGGCTGCTCAGGCGGATCTCGTGGCTCATGTTGGTGGCGTCGGAGGTGTCGTTCCAGAAGCTGGCCGGCGAAAAGCACTGGTCGACGCTGGTGCCCGAATAGCCGGTGCACTGGTAGTACGCGCCGTAAACGCCACGCGCGTAGTTCGTGTAGTCGCTGGCCGTCTCTGAATCTCGGGTCAGGTAGCCGCCGGCGTAGATGAAATCGAGCGTGCCGATCTTGCCCGTGACCGTCAACGCGGTATTGAGGGTCTCGTCATCGCCGAAGGCGTCATTGAAGACCGTGACTTCCAGTTCGTCGAGGGGATCTCCTTCCGAACTGTCTGGCATCTGGTAGAAGACGCCCTCGGATTCGATCTTCTGGTAGGTCACGGCCAGAATCGCGTCCCAGTCGTCGCTGACCTGCCACTTCAGGCTACCGCGGGCGCCCTGGTACTCGACCTCGTTGATGTCATCGCCGACGACGTCGGCGTTGTCGATCACCACCGAGTTGGCTGGCACGACTCCGTCGGTGCGCAGGGCGAAAGCGAGGTCAGTAGGCTGGCGCGTGAAGGTGCTGTACACATTGTCGATGTAGCCGCCGCGCTGTTCCTGGTAGACGACCACACGCGCAGCCATCCGGTCACCGATCGGGAGGTTGATCACGGCCTCGATGTTGTAGCCGTCGTCGCCGCCCGAGGTGTTGGTGTAGCCGGCCTTGAGGTTGGTCGAGGTCTCGCCCAGCACCGGCTTGTTGGTGATGTAACGCAGCACGCCCGCCTGTGCGCCGGCGCCGAACAGCGTGCCCTGCGGCCCCGTTAGCACCTCGATGCGCTCGAGGTCGGCTGCATACAGGTCGAGGTTGCGGCCTGGCGTCTGGGTCGACTGCTCGTCGAGGTAGACAGCGACGTTGGGCCAGGGCCCATTCGTGCCGGAGCCCTGGGTGCCCAGGGCACCAATCGACAGTCCGCGCATGTAAATGTTGTTCTGGCCCGGCCCGAAGTTGGCCGTCGAAACGTTTGGCAGGAATCTCACAAAGTCGTCGAGCGTCGCGAGATTGAGCTGGGCGAGGTTCTCGCTGGTCAGGGCCTGGACCGCGATCGGAACGTCCTGCAGGTTTTGCTCGCGGCGCTGGGCGGTGACGACGATCTCTTCAAGGCCGACCGCTTCCTGCTGCGCCAGAACGACCGGCGCCGGGCCAGCAGCAAGGACCGCGGCTACCGCGGATGCAACTCTGTGATTCATGGACTCTAGACCCCCTAAAACTGCGCGTTGTTTACGCAACACCCACCGTGCCGGCAGGCTGTTGCCCTACGTATTCGCCGCCATGGCCAAGTGACCGGCAGCTGCAAATCGACCCGAACATAGCAAGTCAGGGGCCTGGCAGTCCACAGGCATCTCAACCAGGAGCATTTGCATCGGGTGTCGCGGATGCGCCACGCTCAGCACATGAGTGAGGGTGAAACCGCCGGCGGGCACCGCAGCACCGGCCGCCGGCGCACGACAGCAACGGGGACGGCCCCGCCGCCCGAGCGCTCGCGCGCCTACCGCCGGCTGGTCAACCCCTACTCGCGGCCGCGGATTTACAGCGACGACCAGGTGGCGGCGATCCACGCCGCGGCCCTGGCATTGCTCGAGAACCAGGGCATGAAAGTGCTGTCGGCCATCGGCCGCCAGCGCTACAAGGACGCCGGGGCGACGGTCGACGAGGCGACGCAGGTCGTGCGCATCGATCGCGGCCTGGTGTCCGCGGCGCTCGCGACGACGCCCGGCGACTTCACCTTCCATACCCTGAACCCGGAGTTCAACGTGCCGATCGGTGGGCGCAGCGTCTGCTTCGCGCCGACCTCCGGGCCGCCGAACATCATGGACATCCACAACGGCCGCCGGGCTGGCACGCTGCAGGACTTCTGCAACCTGATAAAACTATGCCAGTCCTTCGAGGTGATCCACTCGCTCGGCGGCGCGGTCGAGCCGCAGGACGTCCCGGTGCACCTGCGCCATTTCGAGACCACGCGGTCGATGCTGCTGCTGTCGGACAAGGTCCCTTTCATCTACTCGCGCGGCTCGAAGCAGATCGCGGACTGCTTCGAGCTGATCCGCATCGCGCACGGCGTCGGCGCGGAGGAGTTCAAGGAACGCCCGTACGCCTGGACGGTGATCAACACGAACTCGCCGCTGCAGCTCGACATCCCGATGGCCGAAGGCATCATCGACTTCGCGGCGTCCGGCCAGGTGCTGATCATCACGCCGTTCACGCTCGCCGGCGCCATGGCGCCGGTGACCATCACGGGTGCGCTGACGCTCGCGCACGCCGAGGCACTCGCAGGCATCACGTTGGCGCAGTCCGTGCGTCCCGGCACGCCCATCATTTACGGCAGCTTCACTTCGAACGTGGACATGCGGTCGGGCTCACCGGCGTTCGGCACGCCGGAGTACGCCAAGGCTGCGTTCGGCGCCGGGCAGCTGGCGCGGCACATCGGCTTGCCGTGGCGCTCTTCGAATGCCACCGCCTCCAGCGCGCCGGATGCGCAGGCGGTATACGAAGCCCAGATGAGCCTCTGGGGCGCGCTGATGGGCGGCGCGAACTTCATCCTGCACGCCGCGGGCTGGGTCGAGGGCGGCCTCTCGACGTCCTACGAGAAGTTCATCCTCGACATCGAGATGCTGCAGATGTTCGCGGAGCTGTTCCAGCCGGTCGGCGCGGAAGCGTCCGACATGGCACTGGAGGCCATCGCCGAGGTCGGCTACGGCGGGCATTTCTTTGCCTGTGGCCACACGATGGAGCGATACCGCACGGCCTTCTATTCGCCGCTGGTCTCGGACTGGCGCAACTACGGCACCTGGGCTGCCGACGGCGCGAAGACGGCGACCGAACGCGCCAATGCCATCTATCGAAAGACACTTGAACAGTACGTCGCGCCCGAGCGCGACCCGGCGATGGCAGAGGCCATGAATTCGTATATCGGGCGGCGTACGGCGGAAGGCGGGGCGCCCGCGCTCACCTGAGGTCGACGATGAAGCAACACGTGCGAGTCGCGGTGATCGGCGGCGGCGTGGTCGGCGCCAGCGTCCTGTATCACCTGACGAAGGCGGGCTGGCGCGACGTCCTGCTCATCGAACGGGCGGAACTGACGTCCGGGTCGAGCTGGCACGCCGCCGGCGGCATGCACACCCTGAACGGCGACCCGAACGTCGCCCGCCTGCAGCAGTACACGATCGACCTCTACCGGGAGATCGAGGCGATCTCCGGCGTCTCCTGCGGCGTTCACGTGAGCGGTGGCCTCTTGCTCGCCGGCACGCCAGAGCGCGTCGACTGGCTGCGGATGGCGGTGGCGCGCGGCCGCTATCTCGGCATGGATCTCGAACTGATCTCGGCGTCGGAGGCGAAGAAGCTCCATCCGCTGCTCGAGGAGAAGCATTTCCTCGGCGCGATCCACGACCCGATCGAAGGCCACGTCGATCCATACGGCGTCACGCACGCCTACGCGAAATCCGCGCAGATTGGCGGCGCCGAGATCGTGCGCCAGAACCGCGTCGTCGACACGAAGCAGCGGCCGGACGGGACCTGGGACGTCATCACCGAGCACGGCACGGTCCATGCCGAGCACGTGGTCAATGCGGGCGGCCTCTGGGCGCGCGAAGTCGGGCGCTTCGTCGGACTCGAGCTGCCGATCCTCGCCATGGAGCACCAGTACTTCATCACCGAGGACCTGCCGGAGCTGATGGGGCAGCCGGAGCTCAAGCACGTCATCGACTTCGAGGCCGAGATCTACATGCGCCAGGAACGGCAGGGCCTGCTGCTCGGCTCCTACGAGCGCGCGGGCGTGCCGTGGTCGCCGGAGACGACGCCGTGGGATTTCGGCCAGGACCTGCTGCCGGACGACCTCGAGCGCATCGCCCCGAGCGTCGCCCTCGCGGCCGAACATTTCCCGGCACTCGAAAAAGCCGGCATCCGCAAGGTCGTCAACGGCCCTTTTACGTTTGCGCCGGACGGCAATCCGCTCGTCGGGCCGGTGCGGGGCTTGCGGAACTACTGGGTTGCCTGCGGCGTGATGGCGGGCTTCTGCCAGGGCGGCGGCGTCGGCCTCTCGCTTGCCAACTGGATCGTCGAAGGAGACCCGGGCGCCGATATCTGGGCGATGGACGTCGCGCGCTACGGCACATGGGCCAGCCGCCCTTACACCAACGCCAAGGTGCGCGAGAACTACTCGCGGCGTTTCCGAATCCGCTTCCCGAACGAGGAACTGGAGGCGGCGCGCCCGCTGCGCACCACGCCGGTCTACGAGAGGCTCCGCGACGAGAACGCGGTGTTTGGCGACTACTGCACGCTCGAGCATGCGCTGTGGTTCGCGCCCAGGGGCGCGCCGGCGGTCGAGAATGCGACGTTCCGCCGCTCCAACGCGCACGCGCACGTCGCCGCGGAATGCCGCGCGGTGCGCGAGGGCTGCGGCCTCATCGAGATCTCCAACTACGGCAAGTTCGAGGTCCACGGACCCGGGGCCGCCGCGTGGCTGTCACGGTTGATGACCTGCAAGCTGCCGGCGGTCGGCCGCATCGCGCTGGCGCCGATGCTGAACGAGCGCGGCCGCCTGATCGGCGACTTCACGCTCTGCCGCCTGGCGGAGGACCACTTCTTCGTCGTCGGCACCTACGCCGCCGAAGTGTTCTACATGCGCTGGTTCGAGCGGCAGCTGCCGCCGTCCGGCGTCACCGTGCGCCCGTGCGCGATGGAATACCTCGGCCTGTCGGTCGCGGGCCCGAGATCGCGAGACGTGCTGCAACCGCTGGTCGACCAGGACCTGTCGACTGCGGCGTTCCCGTTCCTGTCATTTTCGAAGATGGACGTCGGCATGGTCCCGGCGCTGGTCGGCCGCGTTTCTTTCACCGGCGAGCTGGGCTACGAGCTGTGGGTCACGCCGGAGTATCTCCGCGCCCTTTACGACCTGCTGCATGCCGCGGGGAGGGCGCAGGGCCTGCGCAACTTCGGCGGGCGCGCGCTCAACGCACTGCGGCTGGAGAAGAGCTTCGGCAACTGGGCCCGCGAGTTCCGGCCGATCTACGGTCCTTACGAAGCTGGTCTCGGTCGCTTCGTCCACCTCGACAAGGGCGACTTCATCGGCAAGGCTGCGGCGGCCGCGGAGAAGGCGGGCGGCGGCGTGAGAAAACTCATCACGCTGGTGGTTGACGCCGACGACGCGGACGCGATGGGTGACGAACCTGTCTGGCATGGCGATGCCGTCGTCGGCTGGGTAACGTCCGGCGGCTACGGGCACACGGTCAGCCAGTCGATTGCGCTCGGCTATGTCGAGAACGCGGTCGCCGGCGAGACCGCCGGTTTCGCCGTCGAGCTGATGGGCAAGCGCCAGCCGGCAGTTCGCAGCGCCGAGGCGCTGGTGGACCCGAAAGGCCTGCGGATGCGCGGCTAGCGCGTCAGAAAAGCCCGGTAATCTTCCCGTCGTCGGTAACGTCGATGTTGTTCGCCGCCGGCGTCACCGGCAGGCCCGGCATCGTCATGATGTCACCGCAGATCATCACGATGAATTCCGCGCCGGCCGCGAGGCGCACCTCGCGGATGTTCACGACGTGGCCGGTCGGCGCGCCGCGTAGCTTCGGGTCGGTCGAGAAGGAGTACTGGGTCTTCGCCACGCACACCGGGTAGCGGCCGTAGCCGGATTCCTGGAGCTGCTTGATCTGCCCGCACACCTTGCTGTCGGCCGTGATCTCGGCGGCGCCGTAGATCTTGGTCGCGACCGCCTTCATTTTGTCCCAGAGCGTGTCCTCGTCGTCGTACGTGAACTTGAAGTAGTTCGCGTGGCTGCACAGCTCGACGACTTCCGTCGCGACGTCCACCGCGCCCTTGCCGCCCTCGGCGTAGTGCCTCGCGACGATCACCTTCACGCCGTGGTGCGTCGTGCGCTCCTGCAGCCACTTGAGTTCGGCCTCGCTGTCCTCGGCGCGGTGATTGATGGCAACCAGGCAGGGCAGGCCCCAGACGTCGCGCACGTTGTCGATGTGGCGGTCGAGATTCGAGATGCCGGCCTGGAGCGCCTTCAGGTTCTCCTTGCCGAGGTCCGGGACGTCCACGCCGCCGTGGTACTTGATGGCGCGCACCGTGGCGACGATTACCGCGGCATCCGGCTTCAGGCCGGCCTTGCGGCACTTGATGTCCACGAACTTCTCGGCGCCGAGGTCCGCGCCGAAGCCGCCTTCCGTGACGACGTAATCGGCCAGTTTGAGCGCCGCCTTGGTCGCCATCACCGAGTTGCAGCCGTGCGCGATGTTCGCGAACGGGCCGCCGTGGATGAAGGCCGGGTTGTTCTCGAGCGTCTGCACCAGGTTAGGGGCGAGCGCGTCCTTCAGCAGCGCAGCCATCGCGCCCGCGGCCTTGATGTCGCGCGCGTGGATCGGCTTCTGGTCGCGCGTGTAGCCGACCACGATCTTGCCGAGGCGCTCCTTGAGGTCCTTCAGGCTGGTCGAAAGACAGAAGATCGCCATGACCTCGGAGGCGACGACGATGTCAAAGCCGTCCTGGCGCGGGAAGCCGTTGCCCGGGCCACCGAGGCCGACCGTGATGTCGCGCAGCGCGCGGTCATTGCAGTCCACGACGCGGCGCCAGGTGATGCGGCGCACGTCGAAACCGCAGGCGTTGCCGTGGTGGATGTGGTTGTCGATCATCGCCGCGAGCAGGTTGTTCGCGAGCGCGATGGCGGAGAAGTCGCCGGTGAAGTGGAGGTTGATGTCCTCCATCGGCACGACCTGGGCGTAGCCGCCGCCCGCCGCACCGCCTTTCATACCGAACACCGGGCCGAGCGCGGGCTCGCGCAGGCAGATGATCGCCTTCTTGCCGATGCGGTTCAACGCGTCGCCGAGGCCGACCGTCATCGTGGTCTTGCCTTCGCCCGCCGGGGTGGGGGAGATGGCGGTGACGAGGATCAGCTTGCCGGATGTCTTGCTGGACTCGAGCTGCGTGCAATAGTCGAGCGAGACCTTGGCCTTGTAGTGGCCGAATGGGGAGAGGTGCTCCTCAGGGATGCCGAGCCGCTCTTTCGCGAGCGGAACGATCGGCTTCATCCTGGCTTGCTGGGCGATCTCGATATTGCTGAGGCTTCCCTTCGACGGCGGCATGGTTTCTGGTCCCGGCTTGAAAAAAAGAGTGCGTAGGATGCCTGCAAGGCGTCCATTTATCCATTTGGATGGGTGCCTGGCGGTGGCGGATGATATTCGGCTGGGGATGAGGTACAACTTTGCGTCACGTTCAGACCCGATAACTCGATGAGC
>Ga0209254_10001539_pt1 | contig 20740 bp, 19 predicted proteins | sample FrelakmetDIP11DI_FD_187148 | JGI IMG/M metagenome (GOLD analysis project Ga0209254, IMG submission 187148) | Freshwater lake sediment microbial communities from the University of Notre Dame, USA, for methane emissions studies - DIP11 DI (SPAdes)... | ecosystem: Environmental > Aquatic >...
ACCCGCTCCACCGGCAGGAAGTCCACCCCCAGATCCAGGCTGGACGTTGCCACGACGGCTTTCAGCCGGCCGTCCTTCAGGCCGCGCTCCACCCACTCGCGCACTTCCTTGTCGAGTGACCCATGATGAAGAGCGATCAGGCCAGCCCACTTCGGCCGCGCGGCCAGCAGCGACTGGTACCAGATTTCGGCCTGCGAGCGCGTATTGGTGAAGACCAGCGTCGTCGATGAGTTCTCGATTTCGCGCACTACCGGATCAAGCATCTGGATTCCGAGATGCCCACCCCAGGGAAAGCGGCCCGGCTCGTCTGGCAGCAGTGTGTCGACGGTGATGTCCTTCGGCACCGCACCACGCACCAGCGTGCCCGGGCTGCCCGCCAGCAGGACTTCCATCGCGTGCTCGGTATTGCCCAATGTCGCCGACAGCCCCCAGACCGCAAGCGGAGCTTGCGGCTGGGGTGCGGGCCTCTGTCCAGGTCCCCCATCCCCGACCCCCGCGGCAAGGTTGGGGACTTCGACGCGCGGAACCGCGCGCTGGCGCACAAACTGCCGCAGGCGGGCAAGAGCAAGCTGTACCTGAACGCCGCGCTTGCTGCCCATCAATTCGTGCCACTCGTCGACGACGACCAGTTCGACGCCGGACAGCAACTGCGGAGAGTCGGCGCGGGTCAGCAGCAAGCTCAGGCTTTCAGGCGTCGTGACGAGTGCTTCGGGGAGGTGCTGCGACTGACGCGCCCGTTCAGTCTGCCCGGTGTCTCCGGTGCGCACGCCCACGCTCCAGCCAAGTCCGAGCTGTGCGAGCGGTGCTTCGAGCGCGGCGGCGGTGTCCGCAGCCAACGCGCGCATCGGCGTGAGCCACAGCAGGCGGAGCCCGCCGCCGCGGACTTCGCCGGCAAGCGCTCGATTGAGCAGGCCGAACCACACTGCATAGGTCTTGCCGCTGCCCGTGGTGGCATGTAGCAGACCCGAGCGACCTGCCGCGACGGCCTGCCAGACCTCGAGCTGGAACGGGAACGGCTGCCAGCCCATTGCGGCAAACCAGCCTTCTGCGCTGGGCAGCGCAAGCTGCGCGGCCTGCGGAACGCACCTGGCTCCCGTGACGGCTGCTGCAGCCTCGGCAGCGCGCGCATTTGCCTCGCGCGCCAGCCTCGCACGCCGGGCGCGCAGCTGCGTTCCGACGTTGGCGCCACGTGGCAGACCGCGGCGCTCATCGATCATGGACCGACCCGCCGGCGTGCACGCATGAGAGAGATCAGGGTGAGGTAAAACCGAGCGACGGGCAGCACGATGGGACCGCAAGAAAAGAAACGCCGCCCGCAGGCGGCGTTTTCCACACCAAGGCGATTACTGGATATTCAGGATCTTCATCGCCTTGGCAAGCGTATCGACCGATTCCTGATGCTTGCCGGCCTTGTGCAGCGTTTCGCCTTCGGCGCGATACTTCTTGACCTCGGCCATCTGCTCGGCAGTGAGCTTCGGGTTCTTGGCCAGCGCGTCGTCGATCTTCTTCATGTCGGCCGGGCAGTGGAAAGCCCATGCGCCAGCAGAAAATAGCAGCGCGGCAAGCGCAACGGTGATGCGTTTCATGGGATCGTCTCCTGGAGGGTTGAGGCGGACTTTGCGGAAGGGCAAAGCGGCGCCGAGTCTAGCGGCTGTTCACTTGGACGGGGTCATTGTCGGGAGGCGGGCAGGGTGACATCACGCGAGCGTGGCATGAGCCTCCGCACCGCGAGTGTGCTGCTGACGGCATGCCTCGTCGCCGGTGCGCATGCGGCCGAACTTGCCGATTTCCACACTGGCGGCCGCACCTTTCAGGCGGACGTCTATCGCCCCGCCGGGGCGCCACGCGGCACGGTGGTGCTGGCACACGGGTTCCTGCGCGACCGGCACAGCATGAGCGGCCTGGCGAGCGAACTTGCAGAACGCGGCGCGCTGGTCATCGTGCCGGACCTGCCCTTCCTCGCCGACCCGTCGGCCAACGCCATCGCGCTGGCCGACATCGTGATCGACACCCGGGCCGGTCGCTTTGGCGCCGTGCCCGCCGGCACCGTGCTCGTCGGCTTTTCGGCCGGTGGACTGGCTGCGCTGCTGGCGACGGTCCGCACTCCGGGGATCAGTGGCTGGATCGGGCTCGATCCGGTCGACCGTGCAGGCGAGGGTGTGCACGCCGCCGCGCGCGTCAGTCCACCGGCGCTGATGCTGCGCGCTGCACCGGATCGCTGCAACGCCTATGCGAACTCGCACAGCTGGGGCTCATTCCTGCCACGCCTGAGCCGTGACAGCCTGATTCCGGGCGCAACGCACTGCGATTTCGAGGATGCCGACGATCTCGTCTGCGCCGCCCTCTGCGGTGCCGCCGATCCGCAGCGCCAGGCCACCATCCGCGCCGAGGTCGCCGCCGCGATCGATCAATGGCTGAAGTGAGCGCCCGGCGTTGCTCCGGCGATCATCGGCGCAGCGCCCCGATCGGCGCGGCGTCTTCCTCCTTCAGCAGCGTCTCGATGTCGTTGACCATCATGGCCGGGTGCAGGTAGTCGAGCGCATAGATCTCCCGCACGATGCCGTTGCGGTCGATCAGGAACAACTTCAGCATGTGATTGATCGTGCGCGTCGGCTGGCCTTTCGCATCCTTCTCGATGCTGACGTCCTGGCCGAAGTCCTCGAGCAGCGGCAAGAGTTCGGCCATATTGCGTGCGGTCAGGAACTCCCAGGCCAGGCCGGTCTCGGCCTTGAGGTTCCCGCTGTAACGGCGCAACACCTCGGGCGTGTCGTTGGTCGGGTCGAAGCTGATGCTGACGAAGCGCACCCGCTCGGCATGCCCGCGTTCTGTCAGCCGCTCGCGCAGGCCGACCATCGTGCGGTAGGCGAACGGGCAACCCCATTCGTCGACGCAGTAGGTGTAGAAGAAGGTCAACAGCGTGACCCTGCCGCGCGTCAGCGTGCCGAGCCGACGCTGCCGATCGCGCGCATCCTTGAGCACCGCGTCGGGAGCGCGCTGGATGCGCTGCAGCTGGTAGGTGCCCGGTGCCGGGGGGACGAACTGCATGCTCGGGGCGTGCGCCTGCATCGGATCGGCCGCTGCCCACGCCGCGCCCGTGGCGAGCGCAAGCGCAATGGCGACAGCCCGAATCACGCGTCTATCCGCCCTCGCAGCTCAGCTGAACTTCATGTGGTGCGCGCGGCCCAGTTTCTCCTTGGTGAAATCCACCTCGAAGACCGGCTTCAGTTCCTTGCCGTCCCACGCGAAGGCCCGCAGGAACTGCTCGTTGTCCGCGCCCGCCTTGTCCCAGCGCTCCAGCAAGCTCGAGGTGATGTACACACGCTTGCCGTCCCAGCTCTGCGAGATCATGTTGACCTGCTTGCCGGTCTGCTTGGCGTAGGTCTCTTTCGGCTGCTCGGGATTGGTGAGGTCGAAGTAACGGGTCATGCCGTCGGAGAAGGTGTTGACCCACAGCCCCTTCGCATCGGCACGGATCGAGATGTCCACCGGCAGCGGGATCTTGGCCGGATCGCCGATGGTGCCGACGTCCTTCGCTTGCCACTTGCCGGCGGCGTCCTGCTTGACCAGCCACAGCTTCGACGTCAGCGCGGTGGCGGTGATTGCCCAGTTATCGCCGGGCACCAGCGACCAGCGGATCTCCAGCGGTGAACCCGGAACGGCAAAGATCTGCTGCGGCTTCATCGCCTTCAGGTCCCACAGCACCATCGTGTTGCCGAAGCGCTTCATCGCCTCGGCGTCCTTGACCACGTCGCCGAGGGGCCGGCGGTAATTGTCGATGCCGGTGAAGCTCGAGGTCAGCAGCGCATTCTTCGATGGATTGATCGCCACGTCGTAGCCGTAGCCGTCTCCCTTGACCCCACCGATCTCGCCCGTGGGCAGGTCGTACTTGGCGACGAACTCGCCCTTGCTGTTGTAGACGACCATCCCGGTGCGGCCGCCGCTGTCCTTTGCATTCGACAGCGTGCCGATCAGCATCCGGCCCGGCATCGCGTAGAACGTGTGCGGACCCACGTAACCCGACTTGGCGCCGAGATCGCTGATCGTCTTCACGAGCTTCGGCTTGGCCGGATTCGTGCCGACATCGAACACATAGATCTGGTTGTTGCTCAGTCCACCGGCCCACAGGTAGCGGCGGTCGTCGGTGAATCCCATGTGATGGGCTTCGCCGCGGGCACCGACGGAGACACTGGCGACGACCTTGCCGAAGCTCTTCGACTTCGGATCGACGTCGATCGTGACCAGCTTGTCGAAACCGTCGCCCAGCCCCTCGACACCAAGCGTCCAGACGTGGACGTACGCCTCCTGCCCCTTGATCAGCTTCGACATGTACGGCGAGTTGCAGGTCTCGTCGGCATTGGCGTTGAACGCCAGCGCGCAACCAGTCAACAAGATCGGCAGCCACTTCCTTGCGCTCATGGTTTCCTCCTTGCCAGACAGAACGTGAGCCCGGCTTTCGAGCCGTGCGCCCGGAACATAGATGAGTGAAAAGCTACTCCGCAGCGCTGCGGCGGCAATCCCGCGCTCCCGGTCGTTGGCTGGCGGCTGATCCAGGTCACCGGTGACGGCGCCTCGAGTCTGTGGCAGCGCGATATGAGACGCGCCGAATGGTTGCGGCTACGTGATGCTCGCTCGCAAGTTGCAGCGCTCGGTCAGGCCGACGCCGTTCAGCGTGCGGCTTGCGGCGCGCCAGTGAGCAGCGTTTCGAGCGTCAGCATCGTGTCCGCCTCATGCAACGGCTTGTCGGTGCGCCAGCGCAGGATCCGCGGGAACCGCACGGCGATGCCGCTGCGGTGACGCGGGCTGCGCTGGATCCCTTCAAACCCAAGTTCGAAGACAAGGCTCGGCGTGACGCTCCGCACCGGGCCGAATCGTTCGATCGTGCCCTTCCGGATCGCCGCGTCGACGCGCCGGATCTCTTCGTCGGTGAGGCCCGAATAGGCCTTCGCAAAGGGCACCAGCACCGGCAGGCCTCGTGCCTGCGCGGCCGCCGGCGTGCCGCCGGAGGCGATCGCCTCGACATAGCTCTGCACTTCGGCTGCATCGCGTGGCGCACGATCCCAGACGGCAAACGTGTAATCCGTGTACAGGCTGGCGCGGCGCCCATGTCCAGCCTGCGCGTACACGAGCACGCAATCGACCGTGTAAGGGTCGATCTTCCACTTCCACCAGTTGGCGCCGCCCGCGTCCTTGGTGCGACCGATGCGGTAGGTCGCGTCGAGATGCTTCAGCATCAGACCTTCGACGGCCCGAGCGCGAGATTCCGCGCGCAGGCCTGCAAGCTCCTGCCACGTCGAGCCGATGACGCGCGGCGATACGGTGAGACCGGCTGCGGCGGCGGTCGCTTCCAGCGCGGCGCGGCGCTCGCGCTGCGGGCGGGTGCGCCAGTCTTCGCCGCCCAGTTCGAGCAGGTCGAACGCGACGAAGCGCGCCGGCGCCTCCTGCAGCACCTTGGCCGTGATCCGCTTGCGGGCGATGCGCTTCTGCAGCAGTGCGAACGACAGCGGACCGTCGTCGCGCCAGATGACGACTTCGCCGTCGAGCACCGTGCCGTCGGGAAGCCGTGCCACCGACTCCAGCGCGTCGGGGAAGCCTTCGCCGATCAGTTCCTCGCCGCGCGACCAAAGCCATGACTGCCCGGCGCGTCGCACCAGCTGCGCGCGGATGCCGTCGTACTTCCATTCGACCAGCCAGGCCGCGGGCGAGCCGAGTTCGCGCTCGAAATCGCTGAGCGGCAACTGCAGCGGATGCGCAAGAAAGAAAGGGTACGGGTGCGCTGCCGGGGCCCCCGTTTCTTCAACGGCAACGAGGGTGCGGTAGCGCGCGGCCTCGGGACGCACCGTGTTGTCGGTGTAGCCCATCATGCGCTGCGCGACCACCTTGGCATCGAGCCTGGCGTGCTCGGCCAACGCCCGGGTCACCAGCAGCTTCGACACGCCGACGCGAAACCCGCTACCGATCAGCTTGACGAAGACGAATCGCTGCAGCGTCGTCAGCTGCTCGAAAGCAGCCTGGAGTGACGCCGCCACTTCCTCGGGCGAGCGACCGCGCAGCGGCAGCAGCCGCTCCTCGATCCACTCCGCCAGGGAACCGGTCACCTCGCGGGTCGGCGGCGGCAATAGCAGCGCAATGGTCTCGGCGAGGTCACCCACCGCGGCGTAGCACTCGTCGAACAGCCAGTCGGGTGTCCCGCTGGCGCGGATGGCGAAGTCGCGCAGCGCGCGCGATCCCACCGACTGCCGCGGCTTGCCGCCTGCGAGGAAGTACACCGCCCAGGCGGCATCCCGATCGCTGGCGGTCGCGAGATAGCGCCGCAGTGCCGCGACCTTCGCGGCCGTCGAGGTCGAAACGTCGAGGGCGTGAAACAGCTCGACGAACTCGCGCATCCGGCCCCTATTTCGCGAACCAGGTCAGGAAGGTCTGCACGATCAGGGCATTCGCGGTGTCGGTGAACAGCGACGCCGCCAGCGTGATGACCAGGAAGGCGCGCGGGGCATCGCCGTACTTCAGCACCAGCCGCTGCATGGCCGCGAGGCCTACCGGCATCGCACCCAGTCCGAAACCGACAAAGCCAGCCGCCGCTATTGCGCCTTCCTGCCCCTTCAGCAGCGGGTACACCAGCAGCGCTCCGATCAGCGCGGTCAGAACGACCTGGGCCACCACCGCTGCGGCAATCATGCCGACCGAGTCGCCGACCGCTGCGAGCTGCAGGCCCAGCATCGCGATCGCGAGAAACACGCGCAGCGCGAGAGTACCGACCAGGTCAGCACCAACGAGATCGATGCGCACGCGCACCAGATCGGCCACGTTGGTCACCAGCACGGCCGCAAGCAGCGCGGCAAGGAACGCGGGGATCGTCACTCCAAGCGCGGCGCCAACGATAGGCCGTGCGGCGAGCCCCAACCCGATGCTGAGCGCCATCCACAGCAGCACCGTGATCCAACGATCCGAGTCGAGTGGCTTCTGCGGCCACTCCGACTCAGTCGCTTCCTTTGTCGCGGCCCCGGTGCCGTGTTCCCGTGTCGCGCGTTCCGCGAGTCGGGTGCCCACGATGCCGGAGACGATCGCCCCGGATACCAGACCGAACGTTGCGCAGACCATGCCGATCTCCAGCGCAAAGGGAAGATTCGCCGCCTGTTCGGCCTCCGCCCAGGCGACGGTCGTGCCGTGCCCTCCGAGGAAGGCCACGCTCCCAAGAAACACACCCAGTGCGGCCGGCTTCCCGAAAGCCGCAGCGATCGCCGCGCCGACGGCCGACTGCGCGACGGCAAGAATGGCGATCAGCAGGCACATGCCGGCCACGGCCATACCGCCGGTCGTCAGGCGCCGGAACTTGGCCGTCAAGCCGAGCGCGGCGAAGAAGATCAGCAGCAACGCATTGCGCAGCGTGTCGCCAAAAGTCACCTTGAATTCGAACAGCATGCCGAGCACGGCAAGCAGCACAGCAACAAGCAGGCCTCCGGTCACCGCCGGCGGAATGCTGTAACGGCTGAACACCGGCACCCACTGGTTGATGCGCACGCCGAGCAATATCGTCATCAGCGCGGCCACGCCAGTCCACAGTTCACTCAGAGCGATCGTCATCCCCTGCTTCCCCCGGGCCGTTCGTTGTTTCTTGGTTGTTTTCGGCATTGGCAGCGGCAGCATCGCCGTCGGCCAGTTCATCGCCGAACTCGGTCGCGAACGCCTCGGCGTCGAGCCCCCGCTCGCGCAGCCAGCGCACCATCGCCGCGACCTGCCCGTGGGTGACGATGACGCGGCTCGCACCGGTGGCAGCAATTGCGCCCTGCAGTCCCGGCCAGTCGGCGTGATCGGACAGCACGAAGCCGCGATCGAGAGCGCGCCGGCGCCGGGCGCCGCGCACCTGCATCCAGCCTGAGGCGAAGGCATCCGAGTAGTCACCGAAGCGGCGCATCCAGGGCGAGCCGGCCGCCGACGGCGGCGCCAGCACCAGCGCACGCGGCAGATCCGCGCGCGGCGTTTCCGACACCAGGCGAGTGGCCGGGAGTTCCACGCCGCTGGCGCGATAGGCACGGTTGAGGGGCTCGACCGCGCCATGCACGACGATCGGGCCGATCGACGGATCGACGCCGCTGAGGACGCGTTGCGCCTTGCCGAACGCATAGCAGAACAGCACCGACGTTCTGTCGTCAGCCGCATTGGCGGACCACCAGGCATTGATGTCGGCAAAGACCTCCTCCTGCGGCGCCCAGCGGTAGATCGGCAGCCCGAACGTCGACTCGGTGATGAAGACATCGCAGCGCACGGGCTCGAAGGAAACGCAGGTGGCGTCGGGCCCGGTCTTGTAGTCGCCGCTGACGACCCACACTGCGCCGCGGTACTCGATGCGCGCCTGGGCCGATCCCAGCACATGTCCGGCCGGATGCAGCGAGACGCGCACGCCGTTGACGTCGATCGACTCGCCGTAGCGCACCGTCTGCAGGCGGATCTCGCCGAGCCGCGTGCGCAGCACTTCACGGGCGTCGTCGGCAGCGAGGTAGTCGGCATGGCCGGGCCGGGCGTGATCGCCGTGTGCATGCGTGATGACCGCCCGCCCGACCGGTCGCCACGGATCGATGTAGAAATCCCCCGCGGGGCAGTACAGCCCCTCCGGTCGCTGGCAGACGAGATCGGCAGCGCGTGTCATGGCGCGGTCAGCAAGGGGTCATACGCTTCAGGGCGACGGTGCTAGGCCGATAACAAAAAGACAAGAACAAGAACAACAGAAAGGAGATATGCCCGTGACACCCTTCCTCATCGGATTCGCGATCATCAGCGCCATCGTGCTGGCCGCCATTGTGCAGCAGCGCAGCCGACATGCCCGCGAAGGTTTCATTGACGATTACGCCTTCCCGCGCGGCATCCGCGAACGGGTACGCAAGCGCTACCCGCACCTCTCCGACGCCGACCTCGATCTCGTCTTCGATGCCCTGCGCGAGTACTTCCACCTGAGCCGCAAGGCCGGCCGGCGCCTGCTGGCGATGCCGTCACAGGTCGTCGACGTCGCCTGGCACGAGTTCATCCTGTTCACTCGGAATTACGAGGCGTTCTGCAGACGGGCCCTGGGACGCTTCCTGCATCACACACCGACCGAGGCGATGCGCTCGCGCACGATGGCGAGCGACGGCCTCAAGCGCACCTGGCGACTGGCTTGCCAGCGCGCCGGAATCGATCCGCTGGCCGCTACCTCCGTGCCCCTGCTCTTCGCAATCGATGGACGCCTCGCGATCCCGGACGGCTTCAGCTACGCGCTCAACTGCATGCACCTCGCCGCCGCCGGCAGCAGCGCGACCTACTGCGCCAGCGACATCGGATGTGGCGGGGGCTGCGGTGGCGGGTGCAGCGGCAGCGGCTGCGGCGGCGACGGCGGTGGGGGGGATGGCGGCGGCTGTGGCGGAGGCGGCGGCGACTGACGACATCAGCCGGCGCGCCAGCCACGGACCACGAGAGCAAGCAGGCCGGCGACCAGTCCCCAGAATGCCGACCCGACCGACCACAGCGTCACTCCAGAGGCTGTGACGACGAAGGTGATCAGCGCCGCGTCGCGCGTGCCGTCGCCCTTCAGCGCCCCCGCCAGGCCGTTGCCGATCGTTCCCAGCAGAGCCAGTCCCGCGATCGCGAGCACGAGCTCGCGTGGGAACGCGGCGAACACGCCGGATACGGCGCCACCGAACAGTCCCACCAGCAGGTAGAGCAGGCCTGCCGCTACCGCGGCCGTATAGCGACGCGCCGGGTCATGATGCGCCTCGGGGCCCATGCAGATGGCTGCCGTTATTGCCGCCAGGTTGAAGGTATAGCCACCAAACGGTGCCAGCAGGGTCGTGGCGACACCGGTCGTCGTGATGATGGGCGAGACCGGCGGCGCGTAGCCGTGCGCCTGCAGGGTCGCCACACCGGGCACGTTCTGCGAAGCCATCGTCACGACCAGCAGCGGCAGAGCAACGCCGATCGCCGCGGACCATGAAAGCTCCGGTGTCACGAACTCCGGCCGCGTCAGGCCCACGGGCCACTCGAAGGCGCCGAACAGGCCGAGCGCGCCTGCGATCGACGCGCCGACCGCCAGCGCTGCGGGAACCGCGAAACGCGGCCAGGCGCGACGGCCGATCAAGTAGATGATGAACATCGCGAAGACCATCGTGAACTGTGTCTGCATCGCTCCAAAGGCTTCGAGCCCGAAGCGCAGCAGCACGCCGGCCAGCATCGCAGCCGCCAGTTCCGCGGGCAGCCGCTTCATCAGGCGGTCGAATGCACCACTGAGTCCGATCGCGACGATCGCCAGGCCGGTCAGCACGAAGGCGCCGATGATCTCCGCCATCGGAACGCCGCTGACGCTGGTGATCAGCAACGCCGCGCCCGGCGTCGACCACGCGGTCAGCACCGGCATGCGGTATCGCAGCGACAGCACGATGGTCGTGAGCCCCATGCCGATGCCGAGCGCCCACATCCAGGACGCCGTCTGCGCCGGGCTCGCACCGGCAGCACGGGCTGCCTCGAAAACAATCACCGCCGAGCTGGTGTAGCCCACCAGCACCGCGACAAAGCCGGCTACCCAGGCACTCAGCGACGCTGCACGCATCGCGCGAGCGTAGCCGAGACCGGCAGGTCTTCGCGGCGAGCGACGAATCGGGAAAGGTGCCGGAGCCGCCGCGACGAGGCGGCTGCGGCGCGATCAGGCGATCAGCTGAGGGCCCAGTTCAGCACGCCGATCATTGCGCACCAGAGGCCGGCGCCGAGCAGCACGGCGGTCACCACGCCGCGGGTGGCGTCGTGTTCGCCAAGTTCCGTGGAGGACAGGGAGCTCGGCTGCGAAGCGGTCGACGAGTTGGACATGGGCGCGCCTGTGGAACGATGCGGACAGTGTCAGATTGACCCAACAGGCCGCGACGGCACGGCCGGAAAAGCCGTGGGATTCCGGCGCAATTGGAGTCCCGCGCCCTAGTAATCCCGCCCCCCGGCCAGCGCGACCGCCCCGAACCGCACGATGCCATAGGCGATCCAGTTGCCGGTGCGGCGCAGCAGTCCGCGCACGGCAAAGCTTTGTGGCAGCACGCGACGCGACTGCTGCTCGATGGCTCGTATGAGCGAGGCGCGTAGCGTGCGCGCGAACGAGCCGTCAAAGACCGCGACGTTGGCTTCGCGCGCCAGCAGCAGGCTGTAGGGATCGATGTTGCTTGACCCCACGGTGGCCCAGGTTTCATCCACGACCGCGACCTTGGCGTGCAGGTAGCTCGCCCCGTACTCGTGGATCTCGATGCCCGCGTCGAGCAGCTGGGCGTAAAGCGCCTCCTGCGCGTAGTGCTGGAGCGCGTACTCGATGCGTCCCTGCACCAGCAGGCAAACGCGGACGCCCCGGCGCGCACACTCGATCAGCGCCTTGCGGAAGGTGCGGCCGGGAAGGAAATAGGCACAGGCGATCAGCACCTCATGGCGCGCGGTCGCAATGGCATCAAGGTACGCCGCCTCGATCGTCCGTCGGTTGCCCAGGTTGTCGCGCAGCAACAGCGACGCGCGCGCGCCCTTGGCGATCGGTGGAGGCACGTTTTCCAGCGTCATCCCGGGCATTGGTCCCGGGCGGCGACCCACCTGCAGCAGCTGAAGCGTCCACCACAGTCGCTTCATCGCCAGTGCAATTGACGCGACGATCGGACCCTCGCACATCACCGCGTAGTCGTAGCGCGGCCCCAGCTGCGCCGGCTCCGGATCCGGGTGATGATGATCGTCAATGATGTTGATGCCGCCGATGAACGCGAGCTGGTCATCGATCAGCGCGAGCTTGCGGTGCAACCGCCGCAGCAGCTTTCGTTCCAGGCGCCACCAGCGTGTGCGCCGGAATATCACCACCTGCGCGCCCATCGACTCGAGACGAACCTTCAGCACATCGGCGTAGGCGCCCGTGCCGAAACCGTCGACGACGACGCGGACCGCGACACCGCGATCGGCCGCGGCAGCCAGCGCGTCGCCGACCCGCAGGCCGATGTTGTCCTCGGCGAAGATGTAGGTTTCGAGGTGAACCGAACGCGCCGCGCTGTTGATCGCGGCCAGCAGGAGCGGGAAAAACTCGTCGCCGTTTTCAAGCAACCGCAGGCGGTTGCCGCCGTAGATTAGGGGACGCGTGGTGATGTCGAAGCGCGGGCGCCGGCGTGCCGGCAGCGCGCCGTCCGTCACGCGACCTCGAGATCGGCGATCAGCGGCATGTGGTCAGAGCGCTGCGACCACTCGATGCCGCGCGGCACGCTCACGTCACGGACCTTGAATCCGCGTACGTAGATGCGGTCGAGCGTCAGCCACGGCATCACGCTCGGATAGGTCCGGGCGACCAGCGTGCGCGAGCCGTTGCGCCACGGCAGCAGGCGATCCAGCACCCGGCCCCGTCGCTGGCGGCGATTGAAGTCCGCGGCTGCCTCGAACACATCGAGGTCCCGGTGCAGGATGTCGTCAACGCCCTGCTGCCAGTCGTTGAAGTCGCCGGCGATGATCAGCGGCGCGTCCTCGGGAACCTCGCTGCGCACGAAATCGATCAGGAACTCGGCCTGGCGCACGCGACTGCGCTTGATCAGGCCGAAGTGCGTGTTGATCAGGTGAATGTCGAGCTCGCCCCCTGGTGTATCGATGTGCGATATGGCGTGCAGCAAGCCACGCTTTTCCAGCGCATGGTCGGAGATGTCGTGGTTCAGGTGCTGCCCGATCGTGTGGCGCGAGACGATCGCGTTGCCGTGGTGTCCGTGCGGATAGACCGCGTTCATGCCATAGGCACGGTGCAGGTAGCCGCCGGTGCACAGCACGTCGAGCTGCGTGCCGTTGTGATGACCCGGGCGGTGCGCCATTCTTTCGTTGCGTTCCTGCACTTCCTGCAGGAACACGATGTCGGCATCGATCGAATTCAGGGCCACACGCAGGTCGTGGATGCGCGAGCGCTTGCGCAGCCCCATCACGCCCTTGTGGATGTTGTACGTCGCAACGCGAAGTTCCATGTTTTGAGTTTCGCTCAGTCGGCGCCGGGCGCAATGAAGAAATAGCGCTCGATCAGACGTGGATCATCAAAATGGCGGCGCCCGATGAACGCGGTCGCATGGTGGCCCCACTGGCGCATCTGGCCCGCCGACGGCACACCCATCGGCCAGAAGATGAAGCGCTCCGGTCGTTGCGAGCCCGGCACCAGCGCGTCCGGCGCGTAGATGCTGCGGGTACCCCCGCCCGCCGCGGACGGCAGCGGCAATGCGCGCAGGGCGTTCTCGTCCTCGATGCGAAATGGCACCCCGGGTGCCGGCGTCGAGGAGTCGACGGCGACGCGTTGGATGTTGTGATCGCCCGAACCCAGGTAGACGATGATGCGCTCGCGCGGGCCGGGGCTGCGCACGACCTGCGGTGAGAACATGGTCTCGTCAAACGGGCCTTCGCGTTCGAGCGGCCCGGGCCGCTCGCGCACTCGCTCGGTCGGGAAAAACATGTGGAAGCAGCCGCAGGCGTGGATCGAGTCGTACACCAGGGGCCGGCCTTCCGCGTCAAGCGTGACGCGCCAGACCACGGCGTCGAGATGCCCGGCCACGAAGTCGAGCGGATGTGCCGCCGGGCGCGCGGGAAACCAGAAGGTGTAGACCAGTTGCAGGGCTGCGGTCCCGCCGATCTCCGTCCAGGCGACGCGTGCGTACGTCGTCGGGGAGGTGATGTCGACGAAGATGAACAGGTCCCTGCCGCTCATGCGCCACGCCAGCTGTCCAATGCGGTCATCGTCATCGACGGTATCGACGACCAGCACCGGTGCATGCTGCTGCAGCAACTGGCTTGCCTGCGCGGGCGTGAGGCCGGGCATGCGGAAAACCGTTGCGGTACCACCGTCTGACGGCAACTGCCCCGCGACCCGATCGGGGGCCCCGTCGGCAGGGACGTACCGGATGCGCTCGCCACGCACGGGAACCTCAGGAAACGGCGTCGCGTACAGCTCGCGGGTGGCCTGCTGCCACCCCGCCACACCCCATGAGAACGGAATCTGCGTCAACGGATACAGGCCCAGGAAGCGCGCCGCGTCGTTGTACGCATCGGGGGGTCGCGCCGCCTGGGTCACCCGCTGCGCCTCGGCGCGTGTGGCTGCGACGAGTCGGTCGCGGCAGGCGTCGAGCGCGGCCTGTTCTTCCCTGCCAACGCGCGTGTTGGTGGCCTCGAACCCGCGCGCCTCGGCGTCCAGCGCCGCCATTCGATCAAGCTTAGCGAGAGCCAGCGCTTGCGGATCAGCCTGGCTCGGCGCACTGAATGCGCTGTAACGATCGACGCGCAGGAACGGGTAGCCGTCGACGCGTGGTGCTGCGGCGTCGCGGCGGCCTGCCGCGTCGACGCGCGCATCGAAGGCCTGCAGCCGACGCATGCAGTCGCCGAGCGCGTCGGACTGAGCAAGCAATTGGCTCGCCGGCGCTGCGGCGTACGGATCGGCCGGCGTCGCGCAGCCGCCGAGCAGCGCCAGCGCTGCCAGGCTAGCCGCGAACGCGACGTGGCAGCTCACGGATCGCAGAGGCATTGGTCCAAGAAAAGCACGCATCGGCAGCGTCGCGCCACGGCAACCAGCGGCTCGCCCGATGCTCGCGCGGCTCCAGCCGCGGCGTAAAGCGTTCACCCACACAGAGTCCGAAGACATGCTCCGTATTATGCGTAACGGCGGGCGCATAACGATGGCGCCACTCCGGATAGATTTCGTAGCGATGCCGTAGCGCCCAGTTGTCAAAGCTCTCCGCGGCAACGGCGAGTCCGGTTTCCTCAGCTACCTCGCGCGCGCAGGTCCGGCGCAGGTCTTCGTCCGGAGCGTCGAGGCTGCCCGTGACGGATTGCCAGAAGCCCGGGTGGTCAGCGCGTTCGAGCAACAGCACCTCGAGGCCAGCGGTGTAGATCACCACCAGGACCGACTCGGGGATCTTCATCTGCGACCCGCTCCCTGCAGCACCTCTTGCAAAACGACTAGCGAGCGCCAGCAACGGTGCGTTGGCGTCCCGGTGCGGCGGCACGCCGCTCGCACTCAGCGACCACCGCTCGCAACTGCGCCTCCAGGTTGTGGCGCACCGCGATCGTGCCAATGCCCGGCGGAGGGGGCAGGCGCGAAACGATGAGAGCCGCATAGCGCAAGTTCACCGGGCCGCGTGCGGGTCCGGGCAGCAGTTCGTAGCGGCCTTCGAACCTTTCCAGTGCGCGTCCCTTGAGCACGCCCAGATCGAAACTCAGGGCACGCGCAAAAGCCACGCGGCGCGCCTCGTGCTCGATTTCGAGCTGCAGTTTCAGCTGCTGCGCAAACCCCATGAAGCGGAACTCGCCTTCCTGCTCGACCAGAAGCCGCTCGCTGCTGCGGCCCACCTGGGTGCGCTCCACCACTCGGCATGCACGGATACCCGGCATGAAGGTCGGCAGCGCCGGATAGTCGGTGATCGCCTCCCAGACCGTGGCGGCCGCCGCCTGCACCTGGCACACCGCCTCGGCCTCGAAGGTGCGGCTGCGGCGGCGAACATCAACCCGCACCGGTTCACCCGATTTGCTCATCCGACCCCTTCTCCGGCCACGCCGAATCGGCGCACCCAGTGGCGCGGCTGCGGCCTCCGTGACGTCACGTCGTCTTCGCTTCGCCCCTGAGCCGAATGTGCAGTTCGCGCAGCTGCTTCTCGTCGACCGGCGACGGCGCCTTGGTCAGCAGGCACTGCGCGCGCTGCGTCTTCGGGAACGCGATCACATCGCGGATCGATTCGGCGCCGGCCATCATCGTGACGATGCGATCCAGGCCGAAGGCGATGCCACCGTGCGGCGGTGCGCCGTACTGCAGCGCGTCGAGCAGGAAACCGAACTTCTCCTTGGCCTCCTCAGCGCCGATTTTCAGCGCGCGAAACACCTTGCTCTGCACTTCCTCACGGTGGATCCGCACCGAGCCGCCGCCGATCTCCCACCCATTCAGCGCCATGTCATAGGCCTTGGCCAGCGCCTTCGACGGATCGGTCTGCAGGAAGTCCTCGTGGCCCTCCTTCGGGCTGGTGAACGGGTGATGTGCGGCGACGTAGCGCTGCTCATCCTCGTCGAACTCGAACATCGGGAAGTCGATCACCCAGAGCGGCTTCCAGCCTTCGGACGACAGGCCGTGCCCCCGGCCGAACTCGCTGTGGCCGATCTTGGTGCGCAGCGCGCCGAGCGAGTCGTAGACGACCTTGGCACGGTCGGCGCCGAAGAAGATGACGTCGCCGTCAGCCGCCCCCGTGCGCTCCAGCACCGCGGCCAGCGCCGCGTCGTGCAGGTTCTTGACGATCGGACTTTGCAGGCCATCACGGCCTTTCGCCTTCTCGTTGACCTTGATGTAGGCGAGCCCCTTGGCGCCGTAGATCTTCACGAATTCGGTGTAACCGTCGATCTCCGAACGCGGCATCTCGCCGCCGGCCGGCACACGCAGCGCAACCACCTTGCCGTCCTTCATCTCGGTCGCTGCCTTGAACACCTTGAAGTCGACATCACCGACCAGGGCGGTGATATCGGTGAGTTCCAGCTCGACCCGTAGATCCGGCTTGTCCGAGCCATAGCGCGACATCGCCTCGCCATAGGTCATCACCGGGAACGGCTGCGGCAGCTTCACGCCCAGTACTTCGTCGAACACCGTGCGGATCATGTCTTCCATGAGGGCGCGGATCTCGGTCTCGTCGAGGAACGAAGTCTCGACATCGATCTGCGTGAACTCCGGCTGGCGATCGGCGCGAAGGTCCTCGTCGCGGAAGCACTTGACGATCTGGTAGTAGCGGTCGAAGCCCGCGATCATCAGCAGCTGCTTGAAGAGCTGCGGCGACTGCGGCAGCGCGAAGAACTCGCCAGCGTGAACGCGCGACGGCACCAGGTAATCGCGCGCGCCCTCGGGCGTGCTCTTCGTCAGCATCGGCGTCTCGACGTCGACGAAGCCGTGCGCATCGAGATACTTGCGCACCGCCATCGCCACCTTGTAGCGCAGCATCAGGTTCTTCTGCATCGGCACGCGGCGCAGATCGAGTACGCGGTGCGTCAGCCGGGTCGTTTCCGACAGGTTGTCGTCGTCGAGCTGGAACGGCACCGGCACCGAGGGGTTCAGGATCGTGAGTTCGGTGCACAGCACCTCGATGCGACCGGACACCAGCCCCTCGTTGATCGTGCCTTCCGGGCGCTTGCGCACCTGCCCGACGAGCTTCAGGCAGTACTCGTTGCGCACCTTCTCGGCATTGGCGAATACTTCGGCGCGATCAGGATCGCAGACGACCTGCACCAGGCCCTCGCGGTCGCGCAGGTCGATGAAGATGACGCCGCCGTGGTCACGGCGACGATGCACCCAGCCAAACAGGGTGACGGTCTGGCCGATGAACTTTTCGTCCACCCGGCCGGCATATTCGGTACGCATGGAATGCTCCGCTTCGTTGACTGGCGGCCCACGGCAAGTCAACGTGCCGGCGTGGCTGCGCAAAACCTGTGATTATCCCCGAGAGGTCCGTCTTTAGCTTGGAGCGCGGAATCGGGCCTAGGTCGACGAGGGCGGCGCACTGGTCAGCACCGCGGGCCGGGTCGACCGCGCCCCGGGCTCCACCACGCCGAGCGAGACGTGGTACTTCAGCGCATCGTCGATGCTGACCTCCACGTCCCGCACGCGCGACGGCGGCAGCATCAGCACATACCCGGACGTCGGATTGGGCGCGGTCGGGACGTACACCGTGACCCAACCTTCGCCGAGTTGCTCGGCCACCGCACCCGCTGGCTCGCCGACGACGAAAGCCAGCGTCCATTGTTCGGGTTGGGGGAACTCGACCAGCACGACCTTGCGGAAAGCATTTCCCTTCGGCGAAAGCATCGTGTCCGACACCTGCTTCACACTCGAATAGATCGACCGCACGATCGGGATTCGGCCCAGCAGCCCTTCCCACCACAGCAGCAGCCGACGCCCGACGATGTTGCGCGCGAGCACACCCGTGAGCAGCAGGACGGCTACCGCCAGCAACGCGCCCAGTCCCGGAATCCGAAATCCGAGGAGCGCTTCGGGCCGCCACGGCGGGGGCAGCAGCAGCAGCGACTGATCCATCCAGCCGATGATCGTCTCGAGGATCAGCACGGTGATCCCGAGGGGCAGCCAGATCAGCAGGCCGGTGATCAGGTACTTCCGAAACATGCGTGGTCTCGCTTGTGCCGCCGCAGCCAGTCGGCCGCAAAAAGAAAGAGCCGCGTCACCGCGCGGCTCCGTTGCGTTCGAGGATAGCTGATCAGCGCATCAGGAGGCCGTGCTGGGCCCGCTGCTGCCTCCCAAGGGGGAAGGCGTCGCAGCAGGCGCGGCCTCGGCCGGTTTGGCGGCCGCCCCCGTGTCCGCCGGCTTCGCGGTGTCGGACTTCACCTCGCCCTCCGCCGGCTTGCTGTCAGCCGGCTTGGCGTCCTTCCCTTTGCCGCCACCGCCATCGCGAAAGTCCGTCACATACCAGCCGCTGCCCTTCAGTTGAAAACCCGCCGCCGTGACCTTCTTCACCAGGCTGCTGCGGTGGCAGGAAGGACAGTCGGTCAACGGAGCATCGGAGATCTTCTGCAGCACCTCGACCTCGTGGCGGCACTCTGTGCACTGATAGGCGTAGATCGGCATCCGTTGCTCTCGTTTCGCTAATTGCTTGAATTGTAAGGGAGGGCCCTTCACGACGAGGCCGCAGATAGGGGCTGCATTCGGTCCGATCAAGGGCCCTGCCCTTGGACTTTGCGATGGGCTGTTGCACACTGCCGCGGCTTCGGAGGAGACAGGCATGGCCACAAGAAAGACCGACCGGGCACCCGACCCCGGCGCCGCGCTGATGGCACTCGGCGCCGGCGAAGCCACCAAGGTCAAGGTGGCGGTGACCGACATCGACGGCGTGCTGCGCGGCAAGTACCTGCATACAGACAAGTTCGGATCGGCCATCGAGGGCGGCTTCGGGTTCTGCGACGTCGTGTTTGGCTGGGACATGACCGACAGCGTCTACGACAACACCACCGTGACCGGCTGGCATCACGGCTTCCCCGACGCGATGGTGCGGCTCGACCTCGCCACCGGGCGCCGCGTGCCGTGGGACGACCATGTGCCGTTCTTCCTCGGGGACTTCGTCACCGCCACGGGCGAGCCCCATCCGGTCTGCCCGCGCCAGACGCTGAAGCGCGTGCTGGTGCGCGCCGAGAAGCTGGGGTTCCGGGCGATGTGCGGGCTCGAGTTCGAGTGGTTCAACTTCGCCGAGACGCCGCATTCCTGGGCGCAGAAGAAGGGCGTCGACCCGACGCCGCTGACGCCCGGCATGTTCGGCTACTCACTGCTGCGCGCGAACGCCAACCGCGGCTTCTTCAATGCGCTGATGGACCATTTGCTGGCCTTCGGCGTGCCGATCGAAGGGCTGCACACCGAGACCGGCCCGGGCGTCTACGAGGCGGCGATCCAGTTTTCCGACGCGCTTGAGTGCGCCGACCGCGGCGTGCTGTTCAAGACCGGCACGAAGGAGATCGGCGCACAGTACGGAATCATGCCGAGCTTCATGGCGAAGTGGAGCCAGCAGTACCCGGGCTGCAGCGGTCACCTGCACCAGTCGCTGTCGGATGGGAAGAGGAACCTGTTCTACGACGCCAAGGGCCGCGCGGGCATGAGCAGGCTCTTCGAGAGTTTCCTGGCGGGACAGATCGCCGCGCTGATGCAGTTCGCGCCGATGTTCTGGCCGACCATCAACAGCTACAAACGCCTGGTCGACGGCTTCTGGGCACCGGTGAAGCCGACGTGGGCGATCGACAACCGCACCGCGAGCTTCCGCGTTATTCCGGGCTCGCCCAAGAGCACGCGGCTCGAGACGCGCTGTCCCGGCGCCGACATCAATCCCTACCTTGCGGTCGCCGCGCTGCTGGCAGCCGGGCTGCACGGCGTCGAGAAGAACCTGAAGCTGACGGCCAAGCCGATCACCGGCACCAACCAGGGCGCCGAGAACATCCCGCGCGCACCGCGCTCGCTGAAGGAGACCACCGAGATCTTTCGGAAGTCGGATCTCGCCCGCGACTGGTTCGGCGACCTCTTCGTCGACCATTTCGCCGCCACGCGCGAGTGGGAGTGGCGCCAGTGGCAGGACGGCGTCACGGACTGGGAGCTCAAGCGGTACTTTGAAATCATCTGATCCAGCGCAGTCCCCGTGTGACTTGGTCGCCCGCAGCCGGGCGGCCGTGGCGTGGCAGCGGGTGCGCTTGCGGTAAATTGCGCTTCGCGCTGGTGTCGAGCCGGCGGGCCGGGAGGCTCGCCACCGCGGCGATCCGGCCGCGGGATTCTTCTCAGCATCATCCGGAACCTGGCACGACCTTGACGCATCACGAACTTCCTCGTGACCTCGACGCGCGCTATTTCGAGGACTATCCGCAGGGGCTGACGGTGGAATACGGGCCGATCGGCGTCGACAAGGCGGACATCATTGCGTTCGGCCGCCAGTTCGATCCCCAGCCCTTCCATGTCGACCCGCAGAGCGAAAGCGCGGGCCGACTGGGCGGCGTGATCGCCAGCGGCTGGCACACCGCGAGCCTGATGATGCGACTGCTGGTCGACCACTTCCTGCCGCGAGCGGCCGGCCTTGCCTCACCCGGCATCGACGAACTGCGCTGGCTGGCACCGGTGCGGCCCGGCGACCAACTGTCATTGCGCATCACAGTGACCGAGGCGCGACGCTCCCGCACCAAGCCGGACCGCGGCATGGTGCAGACATTCAACGAGGTCGTGAACCAGCGTGGCGAAGCGGTAATGACG
>Ga0209254_10001540_pt1 | contig 20737 bp, 18 predicted proteins | sample FrelakmetDIP11DI_FD_187148 | JGI IMG/M metagenome (GOLD analysis project Ga0209254, IMG submission 187148) | Freshwater lake sediment microbial communities from the University of Notre Dame, USA, for methane emissions studies - DIP11 DI (SPAdes)... | ecosystem: Environmental > Aquatic >...
CTGCGAGTCCGCAGCGTGCGCCTCATCCGGCATTTCGTCGTGCGCCGTCAGGTGCGGGCCGTGGCAATGCCGGCAGTGCACGTCGAACAGCACGCGTCCATCGCGGGCCTTGGCGAGATCGATCGGGCCGAACAGGTGCTCCGGCCAGCGCGGCGCCTGCAGCTTCGCGAGCGTGCGCTCGATCTCGTGCAGCCGGTCCGGATGGATCGACGTGTCGTAGCGCAGGTGCAGCGGCAGCGGCGCGCCGTACTCGTCGAACAGTTCGAGGCGGGCGCCGACGCCGAGCGATTCGTTGATGTTGCGCGCCATCGGCTGGGACGCATAACCCTCCCATTGCACCCAGTTGAACTTCGCGATGTCCCAGAGGTGCGGGTAGCTCACCGGCGCGGTGGCGGACCGATAGTTGTCCGGGGAAATGTGCCGGCCGAATACGGTGTTCGCGATGCGTTGCGTCGCGTCGGTGCGACCGTAACCCTCGAACACCGGGTAGTTGCCGTGCTTGAGGTCGGTCCAGGCGTCCGCCAGCAGCTCGCGGATCGACTGGCCGAACTCCCTGCGCAGCTCGCGGCGAGCCGACTCGAAATCGAAATCCTGCCCGGTGCCACCCGTCAGCGTCGGGTCGATCACGTCGTGCGCGAAGCGGTCGAACTTCCACGGGTTCCAGTACGTCGCCAGCATCGAGAGCATCAGGTCGGCCTGGAACTGGCCCGGCTTCATGTCGGTGACCGCGTGCATCGCCTGCCCGCCGTCGATGCGGATGGCCGTGCCCTGGTAGTGGAGCTCGCCCGTGTGACAGAGGCTGCACGTGAAGTCGAGCAGCTCGGCGCCGACTTTCTCATCGTAGTACCGTGCGAACCCCACTGGCAGGTTGCCGGGATTCCAGTCCGGATCGGCCTGCTGGTGGATGTCCGTGAGAAATCCATAGCGCGCCATGTTCCCGGGTGCGGCCAGCCGGTCGCGACCGAACGGCAACTCGAGGTTCGTGAACCACGCATAGCGCATCCTCGCCAGCATCACCTGGGCCGAGCCCTGCGCGTGATAGTAGAAGCGCAGCCGATCCTCGCGAGTCCAGCCTTGCCAGGTCGATCTCTGCTCGCCGTTCACGGTGTTGACGTCTGGCCGCAGCCACTGCAGATCGTTGACCAGCGGGTACTCGACGGCGCGGAACGGGGGCTGGAACAGATAGGCGGGCCACGGCACCGTGACGGCGAGCACCGTCGCGGTCGCGAGCGCGGCCGTGGCGACGACCGTGGCGAGGCGCCCGAACCAGCCGCGGTTGCGCAGGAAGCGCCACCAGTGACGGATGAGCCAGGCCACCGGCCGCAGCAGCCACTCGACGATCCGGATGACCGCAGCGAGGACCGCCCGCACTGCACGGCGGGCGACAGACGCGATGGCGCTGATCATGCGGCGTCGACCTCGGTCAATGGAGTGAGCAGCCCCGCCTTGACGAGACCGAGTGTCTGCTTGTGGACGCTGTCGCCGACTTCGCGCGAAACGGCGAGCAGGTAGCGGCGGAAACCCTCGACCTCGAAGCGCGGGTTGGCTTGCTGCGCGTTCGCAATCGCGAGGCGCGCGCCCTCCCCGTCACCGAGGGCGCCAGCGGCATTGGCCAGCAGCACCCAGCCGAGGCAGAACCCGGGGTGCACGTTGACCGTGGTCTGAGCGTGTTCGCGCGCGGCACGGTAATCCCCGCCTTCGGTGTAGCCGAATGCAAGGAAGTAATGCCAGAACGGATAAGACGGGTGATTTGGAGCGACCTTGAGCAGCCGCTGCAGGATCGCGAGCCCCTCGGCCCGTTCTTCGTCGGTGCCGCCCCACGTGAGCGCGCAGCCGAGGTATCCCCAGGCGACCATGTTGAAGGGCGACAGCGCCACGACCCTCCGCGCCGTCTGCAGCGACTTGTTTCGCGAGCCGCAGTTGAGCCAGACCAAAGACGCGTATTCCATGACCGTGGCGTCGCGCGGCGCAAGCCGCAGTGCGGCATCCACCTCGGCCAGCGCGCGCCGGTTCTCAGCCATCGGATCCTCGGCGAACGAGTTGATCACGCGCTGGTTCAGCACGAAACCGAGCAGCACGTGCGCCATGGCGTTGTCCGGCTCGAGCGCGAGCGCCTGCTCCAGCCAGCCGATCGCGTCGGCTGACGCCTCGCGCGTATAGGAGACCGTCCAGAACGTCAGCGCCTTGTGCGTCAGGCTCCACGCCGACAGCCCCTGCGGCGGCTGTCGGCAGAGATCGTCGGAAACGATGTTCAGGTAACGCGACCCGGTCTCGATCGCGATCGCTTCAGCCAGCTCGCGTTGCACCTGGAACAGGTCGTCGATGTTGCGCTCGTACGACTCGGACCACGCCTGCTGGCCGTTGGCGGCATCGGTCAGCGTCGCGATCACGCGGACTCGGCCCCCGGCCCGCTGCAGGCTGCCCGCCAGCACGTAGCGGACGTTCAATTCCCGCGCGACGTCGACGAGCTTGCGCCCGGCATAGCTGGCGGACTGTAGGAACGGCACGATCCGCAGGTCCGGCACGCCGGACAAGGCCCGGACGATCTCGGCCGAGAACCCCTGGGCCACGACGCCGTCTTCAGTGGTGCCGGAGAGATTCTCCAGCGGCAGCACCGCAATCGAGGCCTGCGCCGCATCGGACAGCGGCGGCGCCGCGATCTCAGTGTGCCCGGCCGGCGCGCGCCCCGCTGCCGCTGGAAACGCGGGCCAAAGCCACGCGAGCAGTCCGGACAAGACGAGACCCAGGATCGCGAGCGCCTGCTGCCATCCCGCGGTCAGCAAGGCGAGTTCAGGACGGACCAGCCAGCCGAACGCCACCAGCAGCAGCAGCGCGAACAGGTAGGAACCCATCGCACGCCCCACTCCCCTTCCCTGGGCCTCAGACAGAGTGCCCGACCACATCGCGCCCGGTCGTGTCATTGTTGTCCCGGCCTTGAATTCGGCCACGGGCATTCTATGCTCGCCAAACGCCGGGCGCCAAAGTACCGTGCACCGACGCCAGCGGAGATCCGCAACCAGTGAAGGAACACGCTTCAGCGACCGTGACGCCCACCGGGCCATACGTGTTCGTCTGCTATGCGCACGACGAGCGCGACATCGTGCTGGAGCAGATCGCCTGGCTGCGCGGCCAGGGCTTCCAGATCTGGTTCGACGAGGCGATCGAGGTCGGCAGTCGCTGGAGCGAAGACCTCGCGCGCGCCGTCGACGGCTGCGCGGTGTTCCTCTACTTCCTGAGCCCGAGATCCACGAGTTCGCGCTACTGCCTCGACGAGGTGCACTTCGCGCTCGAGTGTGGCCGCCCCATCGTGCCGGTCGAGATCGCACCGGTCGCGCTGACGCCGGGCCTCAAGCTCAGCATCGGCGGCACGCACCGGATCTTCATGCACCGCATGCCGGCGCGGGAGTTCCGCCTCAAGCTCGCGAGCGGCCTGCGTGCGGCGATGCACGGCGAGCAGGCGGCGCACCCGATCGAATCGCGCCCCCGGCCGCCCCTGCAGGCCGGAGCCGCATCCGCGATGAACTGGCGACCGGCCGTGCTCGGCATCTCCACCGCGCTGCTGGTCTTCATCGCGATGATGGTGATCGGGCGCTGACGCGCGAGGCCACGGGTCGATCGTCGCAAGGCTCGCCTCCGACGCGTCGGGCTTCGCCACCGGCGCGGATTCCGCGCTGAACTCCGGGCTGCACATCAGTTGGGCAGAGCGCGTATTCTTCGCGACCAGGTTCCACTCTGCGGGTCATCCCGATGCGATCACCGCTAGCCGCCGTCCTCACCCTGTTGCTCGTGCTCGTAGCACGAACGACCGCCGCACAGCCCGCCGCCTGGCTCGATGGCGCTGCAAAGCAGGCCACCGCCGCACTCGTGGCAGCACACGGCGAAGCTGCGAGGCCGCGCGCCGAGCGCGGCGTCCGGCAGGTCGCCAGACTGTGGCGCGAGGAAGACGGCGATGCCGCCGCGTTCGAGACTTTCGTGCAGCAGCATTTCGCCCCGGACCAGGCGCGACGCGACGCGATGTTCCGCCGCCTCGACGGGCTGCACGAGCAGATGGACGGCTCGCTGCTCGGCATGCTGCTCGCGTTCCGCTGGCAGACTGATCTCGACCTCGGGCCCGTCGAACCGTACGACGAGCTGTTCGCGGGCTACGACCCGGGTGCGCACGTCAATGACGATTTTTTCGCCAACAGGATCGCGTTCGTCGTGCTGCTCAATTTCCCGCTCGCGACACTCGACGAGAAGCTGCGCGACGGGCCGGACTGGACGCCGCAGCAATGGGCCGAGGCACGCCTCGCCGACCGGTATGCGAAGCGCATCCCGGCCGCCGTGTCGCAGCAGATCGCGACCGCCTACTCCGCCGCCAACAGCTACATCGCGTCGTACAACATCTGGATGCATCACCTGCTCGACGAGCGCGGCGAACGGCTGTTCCCCGCCGGCCAGCGGCTGATCACGCACTGGAACCTGCGTGACGAGTTGAAAGCCCAGTACTCGGACCCGGCCGGCCTGCCCCGCCAGCGGATGATCGCGGACGTGATGGAGCGGATCGTCACGCAGACGATCCCCGCGGCCGTCGTCGACAATCCACACGTCGATTGGGCACCGCGCGCAAACACGGTGGCGCCAGCCGCGGTCCAGGACAGCGACCGGCCGAGGGCGCAGGACGCCGTGACGTCGGACCGCGAGCCGGACACCCGCTACGCCAAGCTGCTCGACATCTACCGTGCCGTCCGCCGCGCCGATCCGTATTCGCCCGCGGCGCCGAGCCACATCGCGCGCCGTTTCGAGGAAGACCGCGAACTGCCCGAGGCGCGCGTCGAGAAGATGCTCGTCGAGGTGCTTGCTTCGCCTTTGATGCCGCGCGTCGCCGCACTGATCGAATCGCGGCTGGGCCGGCCGCTCGAGCCGTTCGACATCTGGTACAACGGCTTCCGGCCGCGCGGCACCTACACCGAGGCGCAGCTCGACGAGATCACGAGGCGCAAGTACCCGACGGCGGACGCCTTCGCCGCGGACCTGCCGAACATCCTGACCGGGCTCGGCTTCACGCCGGAGCGCGCGAAATACCTGTCCGAACGCATCGCCGTCGATCCGGCACGCGGCGCAGGCCACGCCTGGGGTGCGGCGCGGCGCGGCGACAAGGCACGCCTGCGGACGCGTGTCGGCAAGGATGGCATGGACTACAAGGGTTACAACATTGCGGTCCACGAACTCGGCCACAACGTCGAGCAGACGTTCTCGCTGTACGACGTGCCGTTCCACGGCTTGAACGGCGTGCCGAACACCGCGTTCACCGAGGCGCTCGCGTTCGTGTTCCAGGACCGCGACCTGGAACTGCTCGGCTTGTCGAAGCCCGATGCGATGACCGACGCCTATGGCGTGCTGGATGATTTCTGGGGCGCGCTCGAGATTTCCGGCGTGGCACTGGTGGACATGCGCGTGTGGCGCTGGATGTATGCGCACCCGGAGGCGACGCCGGCCGAGCTGCGCGAGGCGACGCTGCAGATCGCCCGCGACGTCTGGAACGAATACTTCGCCAAGGTGTTCGGCCGGCGCGACGTCGTGCTGCTCGCGGTCTACTCGCACATGATCTCGTCGGGCCTCTACCTGCCCGATTACCCGATCGGCGTCATGATCGCGCTGCAGATCAAGCAGCAGGTACGGCGCAAGGGAGACCTCGGTGGCGAGTTCGAACGGATGAGCCGGCAGGGACGGCTCACGCCCGACCTTTGGATGGAGCGCGCCACGGGGGCGCCGGTCAGCCCCGCCGCGCTGCTCGCAGCCACCGAGGAGGCGCTCGCGACCGTCAAGGGCCGCTAGTGCCGCGGCCTCGCCTGTCGTCATCGCCAGCCGACTGGCTCGCCGTGGCCCTCGTCGGTGCCGCGCTGGCTTTGCTCGGTTCCTGGTGGCTCGACGCGCAGCCGGTGCCAGTCGCCGCCGGCACGACGGGTCGCCTGCAGTGCATCTCGTATGCGCCCTCCGCTGCGGGCAGCCGGAACCCGCGCGGTGTGACCCGCGAGCAGCTGCAGCGCGATCTTGCGTTGCTGGCGCAGCGGACGAACTGCGTGCGCACCTACACCGTCTCCGACGGCTTCGCGCTGGTGCCGGAGATTGCGCGCGGACTCGGGCTCGAGGTGCTGCTGGGGGCGTGGATTGGCGGCGATGCCGCCCACAACGCGCGCGAGGTCGCTCTCGTGATCGATACGGCGCGGCGGCACCGCGACACCGTCCGCGCCATCGTGGTCGGCAACGAGGTGCTGCTGCGCCACGAATTGACGCCTGAGCAGCTGGCGGTGCTGATTCGCCGTGTCGCGACCGAAACCGGCATGCCCGTGACGTATGCGGACGTCTGGGGCTTCTGGGTGAAGCACCGCGCGCTGGCGCAGGCGGTCACGTTCGTCACCGTGCACATCATCCCGTACTGGGACGACGATCCAGTAGGCATCGACGAGGTCGTCCCTTACGTGGAAGCCCTGCATGCCGAGATGCAGCGGACCTTTCCGGGCAAGGCCGTGCTGATCGGCGAGACGGGCTGGCCGAGCGCCGGACGGCCCCGTCGCGCCATCGTGCCCGGTCGGGTGAACCAGGCGCGCTACCTGCGCGAGTTCACGTCGCTCGCCGAGCAGCGCGGCATCGAATACAACCTGATCGAAGCGTTCGACCAGCCCTGGAAGCGCGCGCCCGAGGGCACGGTGGGCGGGCATTGGGGCCTCCATGACAGCGGGCGTCGCGAGAAATTCCCCTGGCTCGGCCCGGTCGCCGAGGCCCCGCAGGGCCGCGCCGTCGTCACGATCGCGATGGCTGGCGCCGCATTGGGCGCCTTCGCCGGATGGATCGGCAGTGGCGTGTCGCGACGGCGTCGCAGTCTCGCCTGCGCAGCTGGGGCCGCGCTGCTCGTCGGCATTGGCGCGCGGCAGTGGCTTTACCTCGAAGCCGGCAACGTCGCGCCGGTCGATTGGGTCGCCACGCTGGGCGTGGCCGCCGCCGGCTGGCTGGCATTCGGGCTCGCAATCCGCACGCTTGTCTCGGTACGGGCGACCCGCGACCCGCTGCCCCACTGGCTGGTCCTGCTGCTGCTGCTTTGCTGCGCCTACGTGTGCCTCGGGCTCGTCTTCGCCGGGCGACACCGGGACTTTCCGGCCTGGCTGTTCCTGCCTGCCGCGCTCGGCATCGCGATGACCGCCATGCTGGGGCCGCAGGGTCGCGCCGCGAGCCTTCGCGCGCGGCGCGCGACGGACGCGGTGCTGCTGGCAGCCTGGCTCGTCATGGCCGGCGTGCTCATTCCGCTGCTCGAGCGATTCCAGAACGGCCGCTCGATCGGCTGGGGTCTAACGTGCGTGTTGCTCGGCCTCGGCGTGCTGCTGCCACTGGCCCTGCAGTCGCGCAAGGACCATCACGCCGCCGAGCATCCCGATGCCGGACCACATGAAGCTGTAGAGCACCATGCCAAAGGTGCCGACGGCGACGGCGAGAGTGGCCGCGACTGCTGAGCGCCTCCAGACCGATAGCGCCGCGAGGACCAGGCTCGAGAGCCCGTATGCGTCGTTCAGGAAGCCACGGATGACCAGCATGCGCAAGTCGCACCACCACGGCGACGCTGCGGACTGGCAGATCGAGCCGAGGTCGTCGCGCTCGACGAGACCGTAGCGGACGGCAGTGGCGACCGCGAAGGCGACGACGACCGTCGCGACGATACGGACCAACGCCCGCGCCGCGTGCCCCATCAGTCCCGACTCAGCCCCCATCTGCCGGCTCCTGGTCGCGTCCGGGTCGCATGACGTCATGGCAGCACTATACTGCGCGTCACCATTCCGACGTCCGAACAATTGATTCCGGAGACACGAGTGCGTCACCTGACCCTGACCATCGTTTCGGCCATGCTGGCCATCCCGACCTCGCATGCGCAAGCGCCAGGTCGCTACGCCGCGCTCGAGCGCCTGGAATTCAACCGCCGCGCCGTCGAATGGGCCGAACCGCTCTTCTGGGTCAGCGACGCCAATCGAAATGGCGCGATCGAGCCGGAGGAACTCGCGATCCTCTGGGGACTCGGCGACGGGGACCGCGCGCGATTCGTCAGGGACGGCGCGTTCACGCCCCATTTCGCCACCGTCTACGGCAGGCTTCGCCAGCGCCCCTCGCTGGCCGGTCTCGGCGCCGATGAACGCCTGCGACGCGAGGTCGTGCTCGATGAGCTCGCACAGGGCCGGCCGACGCTCGTGCAGACGAACCTCGCAGACTCGCGCGACCAGCGGCTCGCGGCACACCTCGAGAAGGTCGCGCGCCTGATCGAGCGGCTCTATGCGCGACAGACCGGCGTGCTCGGTCTCGACGAGCGGATCCCTGCCGACGACACTGCATCGCGGGCGCTGTTCTTCCGCAACCAGGGGCCATTCTGCGAAGCGCCGCGCACCGAGACGAACCCGACGTGCAATGCGCTCGCCGACAGGCCACGGAGAATCTCGGGCATCTACCCCGCTTCGATCCAGGCCGACCCGAAGTTCTGCGAAGTGCTCGAGACGCGTCCCGATGCCGACGTGCTGATGGCGCCGTTCGTCGTCGTGCGCCACAAGGACGGCGTACGTGCGGAAGGCAAGGCGGCGGCCGACGAGCTCGTCGCGGTGCCGTACGAGGTGGCCTTCGCCGACGACATGCGGGCGGCGAGCCAGGAATTGCTGGCGGCGGCGCGTGCACTCGATGGCGACGCATCCGAAGCGGCCTTCAGGGGCTACCTCGAGGCGGCTGCGCAGGCCTTCCTCGATGGCAACTGGTTCAAGGCCGACGCCGCCTGGAAGGCGATGACGGCGACGAACTCGAAGTGGTACCTGCGCGTCGGTCCGGACGAGGTCTACTTCGAGCCGTGCTCGCGCAAGGCGGGATTCCACATGACTTTCGCGCGAATCAACCAGGAATCCATCGCGTGGCAGAAGAAGCTCGATCCCGTGAAGGCCGACATGGAAGCGGCCCTGGCTCGCCTGGCGGGTCCACCGTACGAGGCGCGCGCCGTGGGCTTCGAGTTACCCGACTTCATCGACATCGTGCTGAACGCCGGTGACAGCCGCTCCGCGCTCGGCGCGACCGTTGGGCAATCGTTGCCGAACTGGGGTCCGGTCGCGGAGTCCGGCGGGCGCACGGTGGCGATGACCAACCTGTACACCGATCCCGACAGCGAAGCGACGCTGCTCGAGCAGGCCTCGTCGTTGCTCTGCAAGGCCACGATGGATCGGTTCGACCCGGCGCCGCGGCACCTGACGCTGTCCACCGTGCTGCACGAGGCTGCGCACAACCTCGGCCCGGCACACGAATACCGCGTCGACGGCAGGACGGACGACGAGGCGTTCGGTGGACCGCTCGCCACGACGCTCGAGGAACTGAAGGCGCAGACCGCGGGACTGTATTTCGCGGACTGGCTCGTCGAGCGTGGACTGCTCGACGCCGCGGACGCCGAGCGGACGCACATCCGCGACGTGATCTGGTCGTTCGGCCACATCGCGCAGGGCATGGTCACGGCGGACGGCAAGCCGAAGCCCTACTCGCAGCTCGCCGCGATCCAGATGGGCTTCTTCAACGCGAACGGCGTGCTGCCCTGGAGGCCCGACCAGAAAGCGGCCAACGGCACCGACGTCGGCTGCTTCGACGTCGAGACCGCGAAGTGGAAGCCTGCGCAGGACGAACTCGCACGCATCGTGCTGGGCGTCAAGGCACGGGGTGACCGAGCGCTGGCCGAGAAGACCCGGGACCTGTGGACCTCGGATGGTACGAACTGGGCGAAGCGACGCGACGTGATCCAGCAGCGCTGGTTGCGCGCGCCGAAGGCTTCGTTCGTCTACAGCATCGCCGCGCAGTAATGCCCGGGGCCGGAGGAATGTCGCCGTTGATGGCCTACGCCCTGGCGCTGGCCGCGACGTTCCTCATCAACCTGCCCTTCGGCTACTGGCGCGCGGCGCTGCGCAAATTCTCGCCCGCCTGGTTCGTCGCGATCCACGCGCCGGTGCCGATCGTCGTCGGCCTGCGCTTCGCGCTCGGCCTGCCGTTCCGCTGGGCCGCCGTGCCGCTGTTCGTCGCCGCGTACTTCGGCGGGCAGTCCGTCGGCAACCGCTGGCGCCTGCGGCGGATGCGCGAGGCCGGGCTGCGCTCTGCCGGATCATGAACCAGTGGGACCTCATCGTGATCGGCGCGGGCGCCGTCGGCAGCGCTGCGCTGCGGGCGGCCAGCGAGGCCGGCGCGCGAGTGCTCGGCATCGAGCAGTTCGCACCGGCGCACGCGCGGGGCTCGAGCCACGGGCATTCGCGCATATTCCGCCACGCGTACTTCGAGCATCCGGACTACGTTCCGCTGCTGCGCCACGCGACCGCACGCTTCGAATCGCTGGAGAGCGAGTCCGGAACGCGGCTGCTGAATCGCTGCGGCATGCTGGTTGCCGGGGACGGAAATTCGGTAGTCGTGCACGGGACGCTCGCAGCCGCGCGGCAGTGGGACCTGCCGGTGGACACGCTGGATGCTCGCGCGCTGCACGCCCGTTTCCCGTGGTTCTCGTTTGCCGCAGGCACGGTTGGCGCCTTCGAGTCGGACGCAGGCATCGTCCGTCCCGAAGCCGCCGTGCACGCATCGCTGCGGATGGCTGCCGCCCGGGGTGCCGAGCTGCGCACCACCACCCGTGTGCGATGCGTCGTCGAGGATGCGACCGGAGTTGCGGTGGCAACGGACCGGAGCACCGAACGTGCGTCGGCGCTGGTCATCGCAGCCGGCGCGTGGACATCCGCACTGCTGCCGGAACTTGCTCCGCTGCTCGAGGTGACGCGGCAGGTGCAGGCCTGGATCGTACCGGTCGCAGGCATCGATGCGTCGTCGATGCCGTGCTGGCTGTACGACCGCGGACCCGACCGGCTGGCGCTCTACGGCCTCGCGCCGGATCCAGCGGCACCCGCGGGCGTCGATGGCAACCCGTCGCCGTCTCGGTACCCGAAGGTCGCTTTCCACGGGTCGAACGTCATCGTCGATCCGGACCTGGGCGCAGCGCCGGTCACAGACCCTGACTTGCAGCAACTGCTCGACGGCTACCGTTCAATCGCGCCCGGGCTGGCCGGGGCACCGGTCGCTGCTGCGACCTGCCTCTACACGATGTCGCCCGACGGGCATTTCATCGTCGGCGCCCGCCCCGGCTCCCGGCGCATGCACTTCGCGGCGGGCCTGTCGGGCCACGGCTTCAAGCTTGCTCCAGCGCTCGGCGACGCGCTCGCCAGCCTGGCACTGCTGGGCCGGACGGAGCTGCCGATCGGTTTCCTGTCGCCGGCAAGGTTCGCCGGCGCGACGCGGTGACCCGCGGCGCATGAGCGCGTGTCGCGCGGGCGGGCGCTGGTCCCGTCGCTTGCCGGTCCGTTTGGCCGTACCATCCCGCCGAAGCCGGACGGGAGTCACGTGAACGCGCTCAGGGGATTCGCCAGTCGTGTCGACGCGATCAACGACTGGATCGGCCGCACGGCTGCGTGGCTGACGCTCGGTTGCGTGCTCACCTGCTTCGCCGTGGTGGTGCTGCGCTACGCGTTCGGCATCGGCTTCCCCTGGCTGCAGGAACTTTACGTCTGGCAGCACGCCGTGGTGTTCATGGCCGGGGCCGGCTACACGATGCTGCACCGTGGGCACGTCAGCGTCGACGTGCTCTACGGGAGCATGAGTTCCCGGGGCAAAGCCTGGATCGACATCGCCGGCACGCTCGTCTTCCTGTTCCCCTGGCTCGCGGTCGTCGCGATCACTTCGGCGCCGTTCGTGTCTTCGTCGTGGAGCATCCGCGAGGCCTCCAGCACCGCGGGCGGATTGCCCGCCGTCTACCTGCTCAAATCGCTGCTCTGGGTCTTCTGCGCACTGCTGTTCGCGCAGGGACTCGCGCTGATCGCGCGCCGCGCATTGTTCCTGGCCGGGCACGGAGACGTGAACCGATGAGCACCGCGCTGATCGGCGAGATCCTGGCGGTGGCGATGTTCATCAGCACGATCGGCGCCGTGCTGGCGGGCTACCCGGTCGCGTTCACGCTGGCAGGGGTCGGGCTGGGTTTCGCCGGTCTCGGCATGGCGACGGGGGTATTCGACACGGCGATCCTGTCGGCGCTCGCCGGACGCTACTTCGGCACGATGACCAACGAGACGCTGGTGGCTGTGCCGCTGTTCGTCTTCATGGGCGTGATGCTGGAGCGCTCGAAGATCGCCGAGGCACTGCTGACGACCATGGGCGAGCTGTTTGGCACGCTGCGCGGCGGACTCGGCTATTCAGTCGTGATTGTCGGCGCGCTGCTGGCGGCTTCGACCGGCATCGTCGGCGCCACCGTGGTGACGATGGGCCTGCTGTCGCTGCCCGCGATGATGCGCGCCGGCTACGACCCGAAGCTCGCGACCGGGACGATCTGCGCTGCGGGCACCCTGGGGCAGATCATCCCGCCTTCCACGGTCCTGATCTTCGTCGGCGACATCCTGCAGGGCGCCAACCAGCAGGCGCAGCTCGAACTCGGCAACATGGCGCCGCAGCCCATCTCGGTGGGCCAGTTGTTCGCGGGTGCGCTGATTCCCGGTCTCGCACTGGTCAGCCTCTACCTCGCGTGGATCCTGTTCAAGTCGATCTTCGACCCGCGCTCGTGCCCACCACTCGAGATGAGCGACGAGCAGCGCGCCGGCCTGGCGGGCCGGGTCGTCAATGCGCTCGTGCCGCCGCTGTTGCTGATGCTTGCGGTGCTCGGCTCGATCCTCGCCGGCATCGCGACGCCGACCGAGTCCGCTTCAGTCGGCGCGGTCGGCGCCATGCTGCTCGCGACCGCGAAGCGGCGCTTCAGCCTGCCGCTGCTGCGGGAGGTCATGCGCACGACGCTCGGCATCACGTCGATGATCTTCGTGATCCTGCTCGGCGCCAGCGTGTTCAGCCTGGTCTTCCGCGGGCTCGGCGGCGAGAACCTGGTGCACGACGCCCTCGCCTCGCTGCCGGGCGGCGTCTTCGCGGCCGTGCTTGCCGTGATGATCGTGATCTTCCTGCTCGGCTTCTTCCTCGACACGTTTGAGATCATCTTCATCGTCGTGCCGATCACCGCGCCGGCGCTGATCAAGCTGGGTGTCGACCCGATTTGGCTCGGGATCATGATCGGCGTGAACCTGCAGACCAGCTTCCTGACGCCGCCGTTCGGATTCGCGTTGTTCTACCTGCGCGGCGTGGCAAGCACGGTCGTGAGGACGATCGACATTTACAGGGGCGTCGTGCCGTTCGTGGGGCTGCAACTGATCGGAGTCACAATGGTGGCGCTCTTCCCGGGCATGGCCACCAGCCTGCCGGAGAGACTGTACGCTGCGGAGTCGCAGGTGCCGGAAACCGGGCCGCGACCGATCGCCGAGGGTGCGGATGAAGGCGCCTCCGCGTCGCCCGCGAACTCGCCCACGGCCGACGATTTCAGCGACCTGCTCGAAGAATCGACGCCGGGCCGCAATCCGCCGTATCGCGACGACTTCGAGGATCTGCTGCCAGAGTGAAGACTAGGGACATTCTGCTTTTCCGGTGTCGGAAAAGGAGAATGTCCCCAGTTGTCTGTCCCCTATTTCAGCTTGAAATCGAACGGCAGCCGACGCGCGTTGACGTAAGCCTGCTCGCCGACGCGCGTCCACGGGATGATCTCCTTCCTGAACGCGAGGAAGTCCTCGATGATCCGCCGCACGATCCGGTTCGGCGATGCGTCCGCGGCGTAGATCTCGTTCAGCACCTCGTTGGATTTCTCGCCGCACGCGACCAGCACCTCCTCCGGGAACGCGTGAACGATGACCCCGTGGTCCTTGACCAGCGTGCGCAGCGCCGGGCCGGAACGCGCGTTGTATTCGGCCAGCATGTCGCGCGTCGCCGCGTCCGCGGCCGTGCGGATGATCGCCTGCAGGTCCGGCGTCAGCGAACGCCACGCCTGCTCGTTGATCATCAGCTGCAGGTTCGGGCCCGGCTCGTGGTAGCCGGGCGAATAGTAGTGCTTGCAGACCTGGTAGAAGCCGAGGGCGAGGTCGTTGTACGGGCCGATCCATTCGGCGGCATCGATCGCGCCGGACTGCAGCGCCGGAAAGATCTCGCCGCCAGGCAGCGTCACCGGCGTCACGCCGAGCTTGGCGAGCACGCGGCCCTGGTTGCCCGGCGCGCGGAACTTGAGCCCCTTGAGGTCCTCGAGCGAGCGGATCTCCTTGCGGAACCAGCCGAGCATCTGCGTGCCGGTGCTGCCCGCGTGGAAGGCGCGAATCCCGAACGGCGCATACAGCTCGTCCCACAACTTCTGGCCGTTGCCGAACTTGATCCAGGCATCCATCTCGGCCGTCGTGAAACCGAAAGGAAAGGCCGTGAAGAACGGTGCGCCCTCCGACTTGCCGGTGTGGTAGTAGGCTGCGTCGTGGCCGAGTTGCGCCGTGCCGTTGGCGACGGCGCCGAAGCATTCCAGCGCCGGCACCAACTCGCCTGCGGCGTAGACCTTGATCGTGAGCCGGCCGCCGCTCATCGCGGTGATGTTCGCCGCCAGCCGCTCGGCACCGGCGCCGAGCCCAGGCAAGCCCTTCGGCCAGCTCGTCACCATGCGCCATTCCAGCAGCCCCTTCGAAATGGCCGGGGCGGCCAGCGCCGCGCCGCCACCGAGGACGGCAGCCTTGAGTAGCGATCTGCGTTTCACGCGCGCTTTCCTGCTGATGAGCCGGCGGACCTGCTGGTGCGGCCATAAGATAGCCGCGGCGTCCGGGTTTGGCGATCCTGCCGGCGCGCGTGCCGCCCGGCCTCAGTGATCGAGGCCCGTATCCGACATCAGGGCCGTGTCGTCGATCCGCAGCCGCGGCAGCCGCGTCCCGGTCACGACCGACGGGTCCCAGTTGATCGCGCGATTTCGTCCGGCGGCCTTCGCGAGCAGCAGCGCCTGGTCAGCCCGCTCGATGGCCTCCTCGACACCGACCGCGGGATCCAGCAGCGCGAGCCCGTAGGAAGCCGACACAGGCAGCGCGACGCCCGCCGATCCGGCGACCAGCGGTCGCCGGGCCAGCTCTTCGCGGACGCGCTTGATCACCGTCTGGCCGATCGCGAGATCGGCCCCCGGCAGCGCGATCAGGAACTCGTCGCCGCCGTAGCGAAACACCTTGTCGTACGGCCGCAGGTGCTCGTTCAAGCGCTGCACGACGCCCGCGAGGACCTCGTCACCGACCAGATGGCCATACTCGTCGTTGACCTGCTTGAAGCGGTCGAGGTCCATGAAGACGATGCAGCACTGCTGGACACCACGTCTGGCGAGCTCGTGCCACTGGCGCAGCTCGGGCAGCATCTCGGCTCGCACGCACGCCCCGGTCAGCGGGTCGAGGTTGCGCAAGGCGCCCTGGATCTCGTGGGTCAGCGAATCAATGGTCTCCCGGAGCCGCGCGCTGGCCTGCACCAGCGCCTCGTATTGGTCGCGAGCGACCGGAGTGCCAGTTTCGGTCTCCCGCAGCAGCCGGGCGGCGACCCGGTGCAACTGCTCGTGCTCCGACCCGATGGCCGCGAACGACGGCTGGCCCCACAGCCGGGCGGAGGCGCGCTCGTAATACCAACGTCCGAACTGGCAATGCAGGTGCGCGTCGTCGGCCAGGTCAGCCGAATCACCCGGCAGCCCACAGACGAGCGAGCGCAGCAGGTTCTCATGCCACTCGGCATAGTCGCGAGTGGCGTTCTCGAGCTGCTCCAGTGATATTCGCAATGTGGTCGGGTCCATCTTGAGCATCGGTGTGCACTCCCGCACTCCCCTTCGCCCACCCCAGGCGTGCCGCGATCCTGCACGAGCCTCTTTGTACCCGAAGACCCGCCCGGCGCCGCTGCGGCGCGTCACAGATCCGCAATCACCCGGCGAGCCGGTCACCTGCGGTCCGCAGGCGGCGCGTGCATCGCATCTGTGACGCGCGCCCGGCTCGCCGCTGGCCGTCTGCGGTAGGTTCGCGTACCAATGACCTCGAGAACGGGGAGTGACTCCATGACCGCTTCGCACGATCCCGCCTCCGACCGCGCCTCGATCCTCGGCCCGACGCTGCGCTTCAAGGGCGACTTGTCCGCCGGCGAAGACCTGGTGATCCACGGCCAGGTCGAAGGCACCATCGGGCCGGCGCCCAAGGTCACGATCGGCCCCGAAGCCCACGTCAAGGCGGGCATCAACGCGGACGTGATCATCGTCGAGGGGCGCGTCGACGGCGACCTGCATGCCCAGGTGTCGATCACGGTTCGGCCGAAGGCCAGCGTGCGAGGCAACCTCGAGGCGCCGGTCATCAATATTGTCGAAGGCGCGTCGTTCAACGGTGGCATCAAGATGGAGCCCGGCGCGTCCCAGGCGAATTCTGGCCCGGGCCACGCTCGTGCGGCGACCCCGATGCGCACTGGCACCGCCAATTGACGGCGCAGGAGAGGCCGCCATGTGGAAGCGCGAACGATCCGAACCAGTCGACCTCGAACAGGTCATGACCGAACCACTGGCCCCGTTGGCGGTGGCCGCGCGCCCGGTGGCTCCGCCGCCGGCACCCGCGGTCGAGGGTCAGGCCGAGCGCACGTCGGCACCGAATTCGTCGCACGCTGCGGCGGCCAAGGGTTCGACGCTGGGCGCGACATTGCGCTTCAAGGGCGACCTCGTCGCCGACGAGGACCTCGTCATCCAGGGACAGGTCGAGGGATCCATCCTGCACACGCGCAGCCTGACGATCGGCGCGCAGGGCCGGGTTCTCGGCGACATCCGCGCACGGCGGATCGTCGTGGAGGGATCGGTCGACGGGAATCTCTATGCGCTCGAGAGCGTGAGCCTGCGGTCCGGAGCGATCGTCCGCGGCGACCTCTTCGCGGCGGGAATCGCGATCGACAATGGCGCGCGCCTGACCGGCCGCATCGACATGGACAACGCGCCCACGGTCCCGACGATCAAGGTCCCGGCCCCCGGCTCGGCGGAACCCGCGACCCGCGACCTGTCCGCACCGGAAGCCGACGCGGTGCTGACCGGTTCGTGAGCATGGAGCCTACCCTGCCGGGCGGCTGACCTTTCGCCGGCGAGCGGCGACCAGCGAGAAGACCCAGGGCCGGAACGCGACCAGTAGCGCGGTGCCGTGCCGCGCTTGCGAAGAGGTCGCATCGAGTTCCGCCATCTCCAGGAATTCCCGATAGAGCAGCGCCAGTTTGCGCCGGAGGACCTCGATCGAAGCCGCGGTCAGTTCCGCCGGCTGCCAGCTGAAGAAGTCGCCCGGCCCGCTGAAGTCCGCCTGGAGGAATTCGGCCTTGACCTGCCGCTCGTAGGCCCGGCGCACTGGCCCGTCCCTGCGCCACACGATCTGGCGGTTGATCTTGAGCCGGTGCCCCCGCCTGGGCAGCGATTCGATCACCCCGAGCTCGACCAGCCGGGCGCGAAGCTTCTGGATCTGCGGCGCCTCGAATTCGTAGCCGCGCTGGATCTCCGGCTCCGTCCAGCCGTTCAGCAGCAGGTACAGGTAGCTCAGCAACGCCGGATCGCGCGCCAGCGCCTGCTCCTGTTCGAGCGACAAGGCCGTGGCCCGGTCACTGCCTTTCTCGATCATCCGCAGGAGCTCGGCCACGCTGATCTCGAGGACGCCGCAGACCTGCTCGAATCGCTTGAGCGTGAAGCTGCGCCGCGAAAAGATGCGCTTGATGCTCGCCTCGCTGAGGCCGACCCGCTGCGCCAGCGTCCGGTACGTCAGGCCGCGCATCTTCACGCAGCGCTTCAATGCATCGACGAGTTGGCGCGTTTCATCCATCGACGAACCTCCCGGAGCGGCCACCCGACGCGCCAGCCGCGCCGAGTGGTATCGGATATTAATACGTTTTCGTATCCGTATTGCTTTGTACTGCCGATGGCCTAGCGTGCCCCGCACACGGAACGGAGCAAGCTCATGCACCAGGCAACGAATTCGGCGCGACTCAACGATGTGCACGCCCGCCTGAACCCGACGGTCCCGGCGTTGCAGCGGCGCCCCGCCTCGCTGGGCGATCTTCGTGCCGCCCTGCTTCAGGCCAGCAGACGCAGGCTTGCCGTCGCGACCTCGGGGGGGCGGCACGCGATGGGTGGCCAGCAGTTCCTGCAGGGCGGGTTGGCGCTCGACATGCGGGGCATGAACCGCATCCTGGACTTCGACCAGGACCAGGGCCTGATCACGGTCGAGGCTGGCGCCACCTGGCCCGAACTGATGCGAGGCTACCTGTCGCGACAGGCGGGAAAGACGCTGCAGTGGGGCATCCGCCAGAAGCAGACCGGCGCCGATTCACTGACGATCGGCGGTGCGATTGCTGCGAATATTCATGGCCGCGGCCTCGCCTGCCCGCCCTTCTCGGCGGACGTCGAGTCGCTGCAGCTGCTCTGCGCGGACGGCGACCTGTTGACCTGTTCGCGCCGGGAAAATGCAGAGCTGTTTCGCCTGGTCGTCGGCGGATACGGCCTGTTCGGCGTCGTCGTATCGGCCACGCTCCGCATGGTGCGACGGCAGAAGGTCGAACGCGTCGTCGAGCTGCTCGCGTTGCCGGAACTGATGCGGGCCTTCGACGAGCGGATCAGCGCGGGCTACACCTACGGCGACTTCCAGTTCGCCACGGATTCCGGCTCGTCCGGCTTCCTCAACGACGGCGTCTTTTCCTGCTATCGGCCGGTCGACGACGCGCGCCCCATGGCCCCGAATCAGCTGCGTCTGCATCAGGCCGACTGGCGGCGCCTGTTGTACCTGGCCCACGTCAACAAGCGGCGCGCATTCCTCGAGTTCACGGACTTCTACCTCCGCTCGAGCGGCCAGCTGTACTGGAACGATACGCACCAGCTCAACCTCTATCTCGATGACTATCACGGGCAGCTCGACGCGCACCTCGGCGCACACGTGCCCGGCACGGAGATGATCACCGAGCTCTATGTGCCGCGCGATCGCCTGGTGGACTTCATGGCAACGGTTCGGGAGGACTTCCTTCGCCACCAGGTCGATTTCATCTACGGCACGATCCGCCTGATCAGGAAGGACGAGGATGCTTTCCTGGCCTGGGCCCGGGACGACGATGCGTGCGTGATCTTCAACCTGCACGTCGATCATCACGCGAGCGGTCTCGCCCGGGCGCAGACGGATTTTCAACGACTGATCGACCGCGCGATCGGCTTCGACGGCCGCTACTTCCTGACCTATCACCGCTTTGCGCGCCGCGACCAGCTGTTGCGCTGCTATCCGCAGATGCCCGAGTTCCTGCGCCGCAAGCGCGCGTTCGATCCCGAGGAGCGCTTCTCCAGCGACTGGTACCGGCACCAGGTGGCGCTGCTGCAGGACCTGCTCTGAGGCGGCCTTCGAGGCAGGCGCAACGTCAGCGCAGCTGGCTGTCCTTGCTGCCGCGCCGATTGTAGGCACTGGCCGCCTGGACATGCCGGTCCGCCTCGGACTGGCAGGCGATGCACAGGCGCACACCTGGCACGGCCCGCCGACGCGCGTCCGGAATCCGTTCGCCACACTCCTCACAGTGCGCCAGGCCTGGTCCGCTCGGCAGCCGGGCGCGGGCGCGCTCGATCGCGTCAGCGACGCTGTCGTCGATCTGCTGCTGTACCGCGCCGTCGCCGGCCCAACCCGTCGCCATCGAACCTGCTCCCGATTGCCGTGGATACCTTACCTCGACAGCCTGTTACAAGGCGATACAAGAACTCACCGCGTCGACATCCGGCTGTTACGCCCGCTCCTTACGATGCATCACAAGGGCAAAGGCCTGGCACATCGGCAGATCAGCGGGAGGAACGACGATGAAGAAGCGAGTCAAGAGGGTCAGTTTCGAGCGAGCGGTGTTGTCGTCACTTGCGGCGGTCACTGTCATGGTCTGCGGCGCGCTGTTCAATGCGGTGAGCAACCTGCAGCTGATCGCTTGAGGGCGTCGGGCTACGGATACGAACGGTACTCGTTCCGCGCGACACACACGGATTGACGCGGCGCAGCATCCCCGCGGTATATTCGCGGGGATCCTCTTGCACACCCCGGAAGCGCCGGTCAACGACCAGCGAGGTCACCCGTTGAAGACACCGCCGACACCGCAGCCATCGCTGCACGGCAGCCCTGCGACCGGCGAACTGTCGGTACGTGCCCTGTCCACGCCCGAGCCGTTCGTCCGCCTGTTTGCACGCCGGGTCCAGCAGGAAGGCGCGCTCGACCTGACGCAGGGCGACTACAAGAACGCGGACTTTGCGCCGCACCCGGAAGTGGTGCGGGCCGCGCAGCGCATCACCCGCAACACCGTGCACAGCTACGGGCCCGCTGTCGGACGGATGGACGTGCGCAGCGAGGTCGCCGAGTTCTTCAACCGCGACGGGCTGCTCGACTACCCGGACTCCGAGGTCCGCTTCCAACCGGACGAGGTGCTGTTCACGCCGGGCACGCGCGCCGGCCTCGCGATCGTGCTCGAGGTGCTCGGCGCGGACGGATCAGGCGTGGTCGTGCCGCGCCCGAGCTGGGAATACGACTGGTTCATCGAGCGCGCCGGCAAGAAGGTGGTCGAACTGCCGACGACCGCACCCGAATTCCTGCCGGATCCGCACGAGCTCGACCGGCTGCTCGGCCGCGGCGGCATCTCGTCGGTGATCATCAACAATCCGCACAATCCGACCGGACGCGTGTATCCGCGCGCGCTCGTCGAAGAGCTCGTCCGCGTCGCGGTCAAGCACCGCTGCTACGTGCTGTACGACTCGGTCTACCAGCGGCTCGACTACGTCGGCTGGTTCGTCAACCCGGCCTTC
>Ga0209254_10001541_pt1 | contig 20736 bp, 18 predicted proteins | sample FrelakmetDIP11DI_FD_187148 | JGI IMG/M metagenome (GOLD analysis project Ga0209254, IMG submission 187148) | Freshwater lake sediment microbial communities from the University of Notre Dame, USA, for methane emissions studies - DIP11 DI (SPAdes)... | ecosystem: Environmental > Aquatic >...
GAACAGCGCCACCAGGGCCAGCACGTTGAGGTTCACGCGATAGGAGCGCGAGAGGTTGGCGCTGGTCTCCGCGCGCGCCTGCGGCGGCGCGAGCATGGTGCCGGGCGGGAGGCGCGCCGCGACCGCGCGCCGCGCGACCTCGACGTCGACGCCGGGCCGCAGCCGGAGGTCCACGCGATTCAGCAGGCCGAGGCGGCCGAGACGCCACTGCGCCGTGCCCACGTCCATCAGCGCGACCCGCCCGCGCAGGCTGCCCGCGGGCAGCACCGCGGCAACGCGCAACGCCACGCGGTCCAGGCCGACGACGATCCTGATCACGTCGCCCTCGGCGACGTCCAGCCACGCCGCCGCGGCCGCGGACAGCAACACCGAGTCGGGCTCGAGGATCTCGAATGCGCGCGTCGCGTCCTCGCCGAGCAGTCCCGGCTGGATCACCAGCGCCCGGAACGGATCGACGCCCAGCACGTGCAGCGCCTCGTCGCGGCCCGCGACCGCCACGTCGAGCTCGAGCACCGGGCTCGCAACCGCCACCTCCGGGAGCCGCGCAAGGTCCGCGAACACGGTTTCCGCGAAGCCGCCCGGCGCGCCCGTCGCCTGCAGGTCCGCCTCGCCGGCCACGTTCTGCACGGCCAGCGTGAACTCATTGACCGCGGCGCGATTGACCAGATGCACGGCCAGTGCGAGCCCGACGCCCAGCGCAATGCCCAGCACCGAGGTGACCAGCCGCCCCGGGTGATCGCGATGGTGCGCGACCGCGAGTCCCGCGAGCCGCGCGACGACGCCGGCCGGATTCATTCCGTCTCGCCCCGCTCCGCGCTCCAGGGCTTGAGGCCCTCGCGGGTGAGCAGCAGGACGCGGTCCGCGGTGCGCGCGGCGGCGCGCGAATGCGTCACCAGGATGCCGCCGGCGCCCCGCGCCCGGATGCGAGCGCGCAGGAGGTCGAGCACCATGACGGCGTTCTCCGGGTCGAGGTTGCCGGTGGGCTCGTCCGCCAGGACCAGCTTCGGCTCGCCGATCAGCGCACGCGCGATGGCCACGCGCTGCAGCTCGCCGCCGGAGAGCTCGCGCGGATAGCTCGACTCGCGGCCGGCGAGCCCGACGTCGGCGAGCCCCGCACGAGCGCGGCGCGCGATCTCGCCCGCCGCGACGCCGCGGAGCAGGAGTGGCAGGCCGATGTTCTGCTCCAGCGTCAGGTGCGGCAGCACGTGGAACGCCTGGAACACGAAGCCCATGCGGTCGCGGCGGATGAGGGTGAGGCGATCGTCGTCCAGCGCGGCGAGGTTATCGCCCTCGAAGACGATCTCTCCCGTGTCGGGACGATCGAGGCCCGCGACGAGGTTCAGGAAGGTGGACTTGCCGATCCCCGACTCGCCCATCACCGCCACGTACTCCCCGGCGGCGAGATCGAAATCGAGCCGGGCGAGCACGGTCCGCCGGCGCGGGCCCTCGAAGGACTTGGAAACGTCGCGCAGGCGCAGCATCACCGGATGGTACGGGAAAAGGATTCACCACAGAGACACAGAGACACAGAGGAAAACCCCCTGACAGCGCTAACAGGAATTCCTTGCTGTCCTCCGTGTCTCTGTGTCTCTGTGGTTCATTCAGTGGTCACACGACCAGCGGCGCCTCGTCCATCAGCGCCACCTGCTCGCGCAGCTCCAGCACCCGGTCCTGCCAGTAGCGCTGGGTGTTGAACCACGGGAAGGCGGCGGGAAACGCCGGATCGTCCCAGCGCCGTGCAAGCCAGGCCGAGTAGTGAATCAGCCGCAGCGTGCGCAGCGCCTCGACCAGATGCAGCTCGCGGCGATCCAGCTCGGCGAAATCCTCGTAGCCGGCGAGGACGTCGGACAGCTGCCGGGTCATCTCGCCGCGCTCGCCGGACAGCAGCATCCACAGGTCCTGGATCGCCGGCCCGGTGCGCGCGTCGTCGAAGTCCACGAAATGCGGGCCGTCGCCGGTCCACAGCACGTTGCCCGCGTGGCAGTCCCCGTGCAGCCGCAGCTGCGCCACGTCGCCGGCGCGGTCGAACGAGCGGCGCACGCCGTCGAGTGCCTGGTTCGCCACGCTTTCCCAGGCGGGGAGCAGGTCGCCGGGAATGAAACCGTGCGCGAGCAGCCAGTCGCGCGGCTCGATGCCGAAGGTCTCGACGTCGATCGCCGGCCGCTCGCGGAACGGGCGAACGGCACCCACCGCGTGGATGCGACCGACGAAGCGCCCGATCCACTCGAGCGTGGCGGGATCGTCCAGCTCGGGCGCGCGGCCGCCGCGGCGCGGATACACCGCGAACCGGAAGCCGGCGTGGAGATGGAGCGTGCGCCCGTCCACGGCGAGCGGCGCGACCACGGGGATTTCGCGCTCGGCGAGCTCCGCGACGAAGGCGTGCTCCTCCGCGATCTGCGCGTCGGTCCAGCGCGCCGGGCGGTAGAACTTCACCACCACCGGCGGGCCCTCCTCCATGAACACCTGGTAGACGCGGTTCTCGTAGCTGTTCAGCGCAATGAAGCGGCCATCGCCGCGAAAGCCCACGGCATCGAGGGCGTCGAGGACCGTATCGGGCGTCAGGCCTGCGTAGAGCGGCGGCGCGGTCTCGGTCACCGCGCGTAGCCCCAGGCGCGCAGCCGCTGCACGGCATATTGCGACTGCGTCCCCTGCGGCACGGCGCGCACGTAGCGCGCGTACTCCTGGGCGGCCGCCTGGCGGTTGCCCATGCCCTCCTGCGACACGCCCTTGAGAAACGCAATGCCGGGATCGCCCGGCAGACGGCGGTCGTAGGCATCGAGCTCGGCGAACGCGCGGCCGTAGTCGTCCAGCGCGAGCGCGGTGATGCCCGAAAGCTGCAATGCCTGCGGCTCGGCGGGATAGATGGCCCGCGCGCGCTGCAGGTACTCACGCGCCGAGGCATGCTTGCGCTGCGCCATCTGGCACTTGGCCATCATGCACAGGCCCGCGTAGTCGTCCGGGGCTTTCGCCAGGCCCGCCTCGAACGCGGCTTCGGCGTCGGGGAGCTTCCTGCCCTGCATCAGCCGCTGCCCCTCCTGGAACGATTCGATCGCGGGCTTCTGCGCGCGCAGACGCGCGGTTTCGTCCATGTAGCGCTCGCGCGCGACCGGCTTGCCCGCCGCGGCGCGGTAGGTGGAGTCGGCCGCCGTGCGCGCGCTCTCCAGGCGCTCGTCGCTCATCGGGTGGGTGGAGAACATGGTCTCCAGCAGGCCCGGCTTTTCGCGGCGGCCCTCGTTCAGCATCTCCATGAGGTCCACCATGCCCCGCGGGTTGTAGCCGGCGCGCGTCATGTAGGCCATGCCCAGTGCATCGGCCTCGCGCTCGTTGTCGCGGCTGTAGGAGGCGAGCAGCGCGCTCGAGCCGATCGAGCCGGCGAGCTGGGTGAGCTGCGCGTAGGCGCCGGCGTTGCGGCTGTCGGCGGCGGCGACCGCGATGGTCGCGGCGGTGACCACCGCGCTCGCCACCATCGACTGGCCGGCGCGCTGCGCCGTGTGGCGCGCGTTCACGTGGCCAAGCTCGTGGCCGAGCAATGCGGCGAGCTCATCCTCGCTCTCCATTTCGAGCAGGATGCCGCGCGTGGCGGCCATAGACCCGCCCGGGAAGGTGTAGGCGTTGACATAGGTGGCGTTCACGACCTGTCCGGAGTAGGGCATCTGCGGGCGATGCGATTGCTTCGCGAGGCCGCCCATCACGTCGCCGACGTAGCGGTTGAGCGCCGGATCCCGGGCCACGCCGAAGTCGCGCGAGAACTGATTGGCGGCGTGGCGCTGGTCGATGGCGCGCTCGTCCTGCTCCGAGATGCCGACCAGGATGGGCTGGCCGCTGACCGGACTTGTGGCGCAGCCGGAAAGCGCGGGGGCCACCGCGGTCGCGGTGGACACGGACGCAAGCCACAGGAAGTCTCGCCGGGACATGCGGCGGCAGGCGAGTCGGTCTGCGAAGCCGGGACGGGTCATGCGAAGGGCCTCCTCCGTTGCTTCAACGGATCGGGGCGCCCGGTGGATGACCGCGGCGATGGGTTCTATTCGAACCGGGCGAGCGGCCCTACGCCCAGCAGGTCCAGCTTGGCCGCCAGCGGCGCGGTTCCCGCGCGGAATCGCTCGATGCGCTCCGGATCCGCCAGCGCCTCGGCGACAGGAACGTGCTCCTCCGGATTCACCGGCTTGTCGTCGACGCGCAACTCGTAGTGCAGGTGCGGGCCGGTGGTCCATCCGGTACGGCCGACGTAGCCGAGCAACTCGCCCTGGCGCACGCGGGTACCTGGCGCGACGCCCTCGGCGAAGCCATTCAGATGGGCGTAGTAGGTCGACAGCGTGCCGCGATGCTTCAGCACCACCAGGTTGCCGTAGCCGCCCTGCACGCCCAGGAACTCGACCGTGCCGTCGGCCGTGGCGTGGACGGGCGTCCCGATGGGCGCGGCATAGTCGATGCCGGGATGCGCGGCCTGCCAACGCCGGCCGATCTGGCGGGAGACGCCGAACCAGGACGTGATTTCCGTGTACTCGAGCGGCGCGGGCAGAAACTCCCGCTCCAGCGAAAAGCCTTCCGGACCGAAGTAGTCGCCTTGGCCGTTACGGTCCGGGGCGAACCAGAACGCGCGATAGGACTTGCCGGCGCGCACCAGCTCCACGCCGAGCACGCGGCCCGGGCGTTCGGAAAGGCCGTGCGTGTGCTTCTCGTAGACCACGGCGAAACGCTCGATCTCCCCTGCTGCGGCGTGCAGGTCGAACTGCCGGGAGAAGATACGAATCACCTGGTCCGCGACGTTGCGCGGCACGCCGGCATCGGCGAAGGACTTGAAGATCGACCGGCCGACAGGGCCGGTGCGCAGTTCCACGTCCTGGCGCGCCGGTGCGTTGTCGCGGGTGACGCGGAACTTCTCGCCGTCGCGGCTCAGCACGAAGCTGCGGCCCGCGGAGCTGGTATAGGCGAGCTCCAGCATGGCGCCATCGCCGGTTCGGACCGCGCGCAGCAGCGCGCCCGGCGCAGCCTCGACGAAGGGGCGGGCTTCGCGGGCGCGGCGCAGGTACTGCTCCGCCGCCGGGTCGAGCACACCGAGCCGCGCAAGCGCAACGAACAGGGTGTCGCCACGGCCGAGCACGTCCCAGACCACGACGCTTTCGTCGGCGTCGGACGTCCCTGCAGCCAGCGCCGGCAGCGACAGGGATTCGACGGTGGTGAGGGCCTGCGGCGCCTCGAGATCCGGATTCACCGATGCGACGCCGACCACCGCGGTCAACGCGAGGGCGACGGCAACGGCAACGTTGGAGCGGGTGGGAAGCAGAATGGGCACCGGAATGTGTGGACCGAGCGAATCCCGTCATTTTAACAGAGTGTGCAACGTCGCCTGGGAGAAAGCGACTTTTCGTCAAATAATCAGCTCTTTACCTCCTGGCGACGAACCGCGGGAGTCCGATGTTCCACTTCAGCGCGGCGAGCCGGACCACGAGGATGAACGCCATGGCCGCCAGGGACGCCGGCCCCGGCTGCACCCCGCTTCGCCATAGCCCGATGAAGGCGAGCGCCCCCGCCCAGGCGGCGGTCCCGTAGAGCACACCCGAGAACACCAGCGGCACCTCGTTGCACAGCATGTCCCGCAGTACGCCGCCGACCACGCCCGTGACCACGCCGAGCAGGCTCGCGGCCAGCCACGGGACGCCCCAGACCAGCGCGATCTGCGTGCCGACGACGGTGAACAGCGCGAGCCCGATGGCGTCGGGGATCAGGAAGAGGTTGACCGGCAGCCGGACCAGCCGCACCAGGGCGAAGGTCGCCACGCCCGCGACGAGCGCGCAGACGAGATAGGCCTGGTCGTCGATCCAGAAGGCCGGCCGGTCGAGGAGGACATCGCGTATCGTGCCTCCGCCCAGCGCGGAGGCCAGCGCGACCAGCGTCATGCCGAAGAGGTCGATGGGCTTCCTGCCCGCCTCCAGCACGCCGGTGATCGCGCTCACCGCCACCGCCGCCATGCCCAGCCAGTAGATCATCTCGTCCAAGCGTCGACCCTCCCCGTGTCGATTAGAATTCTAGGCGTTCGTCCAGCGGTTCCCGCCATGCTCCCCCTCCAAGGCATCAAGGTCGTCGAGTTCTGCCAGGTCGCCGCCGGGCCCTTCTGCGGGCTGCTGCTCGCCGACATGGGCGCCGACGTGATCAAGGTCGAGAGCCCCGAGGGCGGCGATGGCCTGCGCCAGTGGCCGCCGCTCACGCGCAATCCGGACCGTCCGGACGCACCGGGCTTTTCGGAGAACTTCGCCTCGCTGAACCGCAACAAGCGCTCGACGGTGTTCGACCTGAAGGATCCCGCGCAACGCGACGCGGCCCGGCGCCTCGCGCTGTCCGCCGACGTCGTGCTGGAGAACTTCCGCCCCGGTGTGCTGGCGAAGCTCGGCCTGGGCTACGACACGCTCGCAAAGGACAAGCCGGCGCTGGTCTACTGCTCCATCTCCGCCTTCGGGCAGGAAGGCCCGCGCTCGCAGGAGGGCGGCTTCGACCTCACCGTGCAGGCGATCGGCGGCGTCATGAGCGTGACCGGCGAGCCCGAGGGGCGCCCGGTGAAGTGCGGCGTTCCGATTGCCGATTTCTCCGCGGGGCTCTACGCGGCCTTCGCGGTGGTCGCGGCCCTGCGCCATGCCGAACGCACCGGCGAGGGCGACTGGATCGACTGCACCATGCTCGGCGCCACGCTCGGCGTCGCCGCGCTGCAGACCAGCGAGTATTTCGGCAACGGCCGCGATCCGGTGAAGCTCGGTTCGGCGCATCCGCGCAACGCGCCCTACCAGGCCTTCCGCTGCGCCGACGGCTATTTCGCCATGGCGGCCGGCAACGACCGCCTGTGGCGCGCCGCCTGCGAAGGCATCGCGCGGACGGACCTCTGCGACGATCCGCGCTTTCGCTCCACGGCGGCGCGCGCCGAGCACCAGGACGCGCTGCGCGAGATCCTCGAGCGGGATTTCGCGCGCAGCACGGTGGCCGAGCTGCTCGCGGTGTTCTCGCGCCAGGGCGTGCCCTGCGCGCCGCTCAACACCTATTCGCAGGTGCTAGACGACCCGCAAGTGCGCCACATGGGCTGGGTGCAGCCGCTCACGCTGCCCAACGGCGCGGCGACGCGCACGTTCGCCTCGCCGCTCAAGAGCCGCCGTCACCGGTTCGCCATCCGCCGTCCGCCGCCACTGCCCGGCGAGCACACCGAGGAAGTGCTCGCGGAGCTCGCGGCCCCCAGGGAGCCCCAGACATGAAGAATCTCCAGCGCTTTCGCGAGTTCGTGGCGCGCTTCACCGCGCTGGTGGATGCGCACGGCGCCGACGAGCCGCGCATCTTCGCCGACGGCGAGCCGCTGCTGCGCGAGCTCATCCTGCACGACGACTGGCTGCCCGACGAATGCGCGGTGCCTTCGCCCGAATCGTACCGGCAGTACCTCCTGCACTGCGACCCCCTGGAGCGGTTCTCGGTGGTGAGCTTCGTGTGGGGTCCCGGCCAGCGCACGCCGATCCACGACCACACCGTGTGGGGCATGGTCGGCGTGATGCGCGGCGCCGAGCGCTGCGAGGAGTACGCCGACCCGCTGCGCGGCGAGTCGCTGGCATGCCGCGGCACGCACCTCGTCGAACCCGGAGGCATCGACCGCGTCTCGCCGACCGTCGGCGACGTGCATGTCGTGTCCAATGCGCTCGCCGACCGTCCCTCGGTCAGCATCCACGTCTACGGGGCCAACATCGGGGCAGTGCGTCGCCACGTCTTCGATCCGGCGAGCGGCGCGCCGCGCGACTTCGTCTCCGGGTATCACAACGCCGTGGTGCCGAACTTCTGGGACCGCGCCGACGACGTCCGCCGGTCGATCGCCGCTTGAGCCCCCTCGCGATCGCGCGCGACGGCGGCGTGACCCGGCTGCGCCTCGCACGGCCGGACAAGGCCAACGCCCTCGACGCGGCGCTGGTCGATGCCCTGCTCGAGGCCGTGCAGCGCGCGCAGGCCGACGGCACGCGGCTGCTGGCCATCGAGGGCGAGGGTCGGAACTTCAGCGGCGGCTTCGATTTCACCGGCTACGAAAACGCCTCGCACGGCGAGCTGCTGCTGCGTTTCGTACGCATCGAGCAGCTCCTGCAGGCCGTCTACCACGCGCCGTTTGCGACCCTCGCCCTGGCGCACGGCCGCAACTTCGGCGCAGGGGCCGACCTCTTTCTCGCCTGTGCCATCCGCCTCGTCGCCCCCGATGCAACCTTCCGCCTGCCCGGCCTGCGCTTCGGCGTGCAGCTCGGCACCCGCCGGCTCGCGGCGCGCATCGGCGCCGACGAGGCGCGGGCGCTGCTCGCCGAGAGCCGCACCGTGGATGCGGACGAGGCGCTCGCGCTCGGCTTCACCCAGCGCATCGCGGCATGCGACGACTGGGCGTCCATCGTGAGCATGGAAGCCGGCCGGGCGGCGCTGCTCGCGCCTGGCGCCGCCGCGCGCCTGCGTGCGGCCACGGTGGCCGATACCCGCGCGCAGGACATGGTCGACCTCGTCGCATCGGTCGCGGAACCCGGCCTCGCGGAACGCATCAAAGCCTATCGTGACGGCCGCTAACCTCCTGCTCGACGATCCCCTCGCTTCGGACGGGCGACGGGCCCTCGAATCGCTGGTCTGGGACAACAGCTACGCACGCCTGCCGTCGGCGTTCCACACCCGGCTGCAGCCCACGCCGCTGCCCGAGCCGTATCTCGTGGCGTTCAATCCCGACGGCGCAGCGCTGATCGGTCTGGATCCCGCGCAATGCGAGCGCCCCGACTTCGTCGCATCCTTTGTCGGTAATCGCGCCCTGCCCGGAGCCGAGCCGCTCGCAGCGGTCTATGCCGGCCACCAGTTCGGCGTGTTCGTCCCGCAGCTCGGCGACGGCCGCGCCATCCTGCTGGGCGAGGCCGTCGGGCCGTACGGCCGCTACGACGTGCAGCTCAAGGGCGCCGGCCGCACGCCCTACTCCCGCATGGGCGACGGCCGGGCGGTGCTGCGCTCCTCCATCCGTGAGTACCTGTGCTCCGAGGCCATGCACGGCCTCGGCATTCCCACCACCCGCGCGCTCGCGATCGTCGGCTCCGACGCGCCGGTGCTGCGCGAGTCCGTCGAGACCGCCGCGGTGGTCACGCGGCTCGCCGCGTCGCACGTGCGCTTCGGCTCGTTCGAGGTGTTCCACTACCGGCGCCAGCACGAGCACGTGCGCACCCTCGCCGACTACGTGATCGGCACGCACTACCCGCACCTCGCTCAGGCTGCCTCGCCGTATCCCGCATGGCTTGCGGAAGTGGTCGAGCGGACCGCGCGCCTGGTCGCACAGTGGCAGGCCGTCGGCTTCTGCCACGGCGTGATGAACACCGACAACATGTCCATCCTCGGCCTCACCATCGACTACGGGCCGTTCGGGTTTCTCGACGGGTTCGACTGGGGCCACGTGTGCAACCACTCGGACGAGGGCGGGCGCTACGCGTACAACATGCAGCCGCGCATCGCGCACTGGAACCTCGCGTGCCTGGCCGAGTCGCTGCTGTCGCTCATGCCGCAGGACGATGCCGAGGCGGCCCTGGACCGCTTTTCCGACGCTTTCAACGACGCCTACGCCGACGCGATGCGCGCCAAGCTCGGCCTCGCCGCCGCCCGCGACGAGGACGCAGCGCTGATCGGCGACCTGCTCGGCCTGATGCACGCGGCGCGCACCGATTACACGCACTTCTTCCGGCGCCTCGCGCGCTTCGACTCGGCCGCAGGGGCGCGTAACGAACCGCTGCGCGACATGTTCATCGAGCGCGACAAGTTCGACGCCTGGGCGGCGCGCTACCGCGACCGCCTCGCGGCGGAGGGCTCCGTCGATACCGAGCGCGCGGTGCGCATGAACGCCGTCAACCCGAAGTACGTGCTGCGCAACCACCTGGCCGAAGCCGCGATCCGCAAGGCCGCGGACGAGCGCGACTACGCGGAAATCGAGCGGCTGCGCGCGCTGCTCGCGCGGCCGTTCGACGAGCACCCGGAGATGGACGCCTACGCGGCCCCGCCGCCGGACTGGGCGTCGCGGCTCGAGGTGAGCTGCTCCTCCTAGTGGACACCCTCACCCACGCGCTCTCGGGCGCATTGCTCGGGCGCGCGACCGCGCCGGCGAAGCCCGGACCGGCCGACCTGTCCAACGGCGCACGCGTCGTGGTGGGATTCCTGGCCGGCGCCTTTCCCGACACCGACGTGTTGCTGTCGCTGGTTTCGCCGGTGGCCTACCTGACCCTGCACCGTGGCCCGACGCACTCGCTGCTGCTCGCGCCGTTCTGGGCCCTGCTGCTCGCGTGGCTGTTCTCGCTCTTATCGCGGGCCCACGGGTGGCGGGCGTTCTACGGCGTGTCGCTCGGGGCGCTGCTCATCCACATCGCCGGCGACTGGATCACCTCCTTCGGCACGCTGATGCTGTGGCCGCTTTCCGATCATCGGTTCGCGCTTTCCACCACGTTCATCATCGACCTGTGGTTCACCGGCATTCTGGTCGCCGGACTCGCGGCCTCGGCGCTGTGGCGGCAGTCCCGGGCCCCGGCCCTCGCGGGCCTCGCCGTGCTGGCGGGCTATGTGGCGCTGCAGGGCCATGCGCACCAACAGGCGGTCGAGATCGGCCGCGCCCAGGGTGGCCCGAACGCCACGGTGACGGCCCTGCCGCGCCCGGTCTCGCCGTTCAACTGGATGGTGATCGTCGCCGAGGACGACCGGTACCGCTACGCCAGCGTGCGCACCGTGGCGGGCGCCCCGCTGCTCGCGCGGCTCTCGCCGTGGATCGAGAAGCTTGCCGCGCCCTACGTCCCGGCGGAGCGTGCGGTCTGGGATGTCGCATACCGCTTCGGCCCGGGTCGCGACACCCGCGCCCTGGCCGAGGCCGCCTGGCAGACTCCGGGCCTCGCGTTCTTCCGCTGGTTCGCGGCAGCGCCGCTCGCGGTCGAGGTCCGGCGCGGCAATCCGAGCACCTGCGTCTGGTTCCAGGACCTGCGGTTTCTCACCCCGGGGCGCGACCAGTGGCCGTTCCGCTACGGCGCCTGCCGCGCCGACGGCGCCGGCGAATGGCGCGCGTACGAGTGGAACGGCGGCGAACCGCTGCCGCTGGATCGGGGCTGACGCTCAGGCGCGCCCGCGCCGCTGCAGGTCGCGGATGTAGTCGTTCTCGTCCAGCGCGATGCGGTCGGTGGTGCGGGCATAGAGGTTGGCGTAGAGCCGGGCGATGGGTGCATAGCGCGCGCCGTCCACCCGCAGCGTCGCGGGATCGACGATCCCGTCGCGGACGTGCAGCCACAGCCCTTCCGCGACGACGAGATCGCGCTTCGCGAAGGGGACATGGGTGTGCAGCCGGCACTCGATGGATACCGGCGACTCGGCGATGCGCGGCGGCGCGACGACGCGGCTGGCGGCGCGCGTGAGTCCGCAGGCATCGAACTCGCTCTCCGCGCGGTCGAACGATTCCGATGCATGGTGCATCGGCCCCAGCAGCGCCTCGTCCACCATGTTCACCACGAACTCGCCGGTATCGAGGATGTTGCGCGCCGAGTCCTTCACCGCGCCGTCGCCGCGCCGGTCGATGCTCACCACCACGGTGGGCGGATCGTCACCGACCAGGTTGAAGAACGAGAACGGCGCCGCGTTGTCGATGCCGTCGCGCCCGCGCGTGGACACGAAGGCAATCGGGCGCGGCACCACCAGCGCGACCAGCAGCTTGTAGCGGCTGTGGACGTCGAGTTGCGCGAGCTCCAGCTCCATCACCGGTCCGGCTGGAACTGCGGGTCGACCGGGATGCGGTAGCCGTTGGCGAGGCGGTTGGTCTCGTTCGCGAGACCGACCACTGCGAGCAGCTCGCCGAGCATTTCGTCGGTCATGCCCTTCGCCCGGGCCGCGGCGGTGTGGGAGTGGATGCAGTACTCGCAGTTGTTGGTGACGCTGACCGCCACGTAGACCAGCTCCTTCACCAGCGGGTCGAGCGCGCCGGGAGCCATCACGGCCTTCACGTCGCCCCAGACGCGCTCCAGGGTCGGCGGATGGGCGGCGAGCGCCTTCCAGAAGTTGTTCACCCAGTCGGTGCGGCGCGCCGCCATGATGTCGTCGAACACGGCCCTGACGCGCGGGCTGGCGTCCTCGTAGCGGGTGAGCGGGACGAGCGGCATGGCGGATCTCCTGGCGGGCGGAAACGGATAGAGTAACGCCTCTGCATCCGCGCCAGCCCCAGCGACGTAAATCGCGTCCAGGAAAAGGAGCCCGCCATGGCCGAGAAGACCGCCGACAAGATCGTCAAGACCGACGCCGAGTGGCGCCGGCAGCTTTCCCAGGAGCAGTACCAGGTGACGCGCAAGCACGGCACCGAGCGTGCGTTCACCGGCAAGTACTGGGATCACCACGCCGACGGCACCTACACCTGCGTATGCTGCGGAGCGCCGCTGTTCAGCTCCGCACACAAGTTCGACTCCGGCACGGGCTGGCCGTCGTACTGGCAGCCGGTGGACCCGGGCAATGTCGAGACCACCAAGGACCGTAGCTTTTTCATGGTCCGGACGGAGGTGCATTGCAGGAAGTGCGACGCCCACCTCGGCCACGTCTTCGAGGACGGCCCGGATCCCACCGGACTGCGCTACTGCATCAACTCGGCCTCGCTCGGCTTCGATCCGAAGGCCTGATGGCCCCCTGCGTCGCCGCCGGCAGGCCCCCGGGCCTGCCGGTATAATTTCGGCCCATGAAATTCCTTTTCGACCTTTTCCCGGTCATCCTGTTCTTCATCGCCTTCAAGGTGTGGGGCATTTACGTCGCCACCGCTGTGGCGATCGTGGCGACCTTCGCACAGGTGGGCTGGCTCAAGGCGCGCGGACGCAAGGTGGACCCGATGCTGTGGGTGAGCCTCGCCATCATCGTGGTGTTCGGCGGCGCGACCCTGGCCTTTCAGGACGAGACGTTCATCAAGTGGAAGCCCACCGTGCTCTACTGGATGTTCGGCGCCGTGCTCGCCGGCGGGCTGCTGCTCTTTCGCCGCAACCTGCTGCGCATGCTGCTGGGCGACAAGATCGAGCTGCCCGACGAGGCGTGGAACCGCCTTAACTGGAGCTGGGTGGGCTTTTTCGTCTTCATGGGCGTCGCGAACCTCTACGTCGCATACAACTTCTCGACCGACGCGTGGGTGAACTTCAAGCTCTTCGGCGGCATGGGCCTGATGTTCCTCTTCGTGCTCGCGCAGGGCGCCTTCCTGTCCAAGTACGTGCAGGAAGAGAAGAGCGGCTCGTGAGCGGCATCCTCGCCGTGATCGAGGCGCGCCTCGCGCCGCTCGCCCCCGAGGGCCTCGCGCTTGCCGACGAGAGCGGTGAGCACATCGGCCACGAGGGCGCGCAGGGTGGCGGCGGCCACTACCGGCTCACCATCGTGTCTCCCGCGTTCCGCGGCCGGCCGCTCGTCGCGCGCCACCGCATGGTCTACGAGGCGCTCGCGCCGCTGATGCAGCGCGAGATCCACGCGCTCGCCATCCGCGCGTATGCGCCCGAAGAACTCTGACAACACAGTTACCGTCCCGAAAGGATTCGCCCATGATTTCCCTGTCCCCGCGGCATATTGCCGTCCTCCTCGCCGGCTTCGTCGCCGCGCTTCCCGCGTACGCCCAGAGTCCCACTACCGCCACGGCGGGAGCGAAGCCTGTCTCGGTGAACGGCGTGCAGATCCCCAGGGCACGCATCGACGCCATCGTGAAGGCGCAGGAGGCGCAGGGCGCGAAGGATTCGCCCGAGCTGCGCGCCGCCATCACCGACCGGCTGATCATGAACGAGGTCATCGCCCAGGAGGCGACCCGCAAGGGCCTCGCGAAGAGCCCCGAGGTGCAGGCGCAGCTCGAACTGGTCCGCCAGAACGTGCTGCTCAACGCCTACCGCCAGGACTTCCTCAAGAACAACCCGCTTCCCGACGCGCAGCTCAAGGCGGAGTACGAAAAGATCCGCTCGCAAGTGGGCGACAAGGAGTACAAGGCGCGCCACATCCTGGTGGAGAAGGAGGACGAGGCGAAGGCGATCGTCGCCAACCTCAAGAAGGGCCAGAAGTTCGAGGACCTCGCCAAGCAGTCGAAGGACCCCGGGTCCAAGGACAAGGGCGGCGAGCTCGACTGGAACTCCCCCGGCGCCTACGTGAAGCCGTTTGGAGACGCGCTCGCCAAGCTCGAGAAGGGCAAGTACACCGAGACGCCGGTGCAGACCCAGTTCGGCTGGCACGTGATCCAGCTCGAGGACGTGCGCCCGACCAAGTTCCCGCCGTACGAGGAAGTCAAGCCCCAGCTCGCCGAGCGCCTGCAGGGGCAGGCGCTGGAGAAGAACGTGGCCGACCTGCGGGCGAAGGCCAAGATCGATCAGTAGGGCTTGCTTGAACCACAGAGGCACAGAGGCACAGAGAATCCCGAATCGATAGAGCGACCAGGGCGCCATGCGCGCCGCGACTATCGATGTTGTCTTTCTCTGTGCCTCTGTGTCTCTGTGGTTAGTTCGTTGCCAGCGCGACCGCGGTGACGGCAGGAAACCGCCGCCGCACCACCGCCTCCACCACGTTCCTCAGGTCGAGCGGCGCGCGCGGGCAGCCCGTGCAGGCCCCCTTCAGGCGCACGCGCACGGTCGTCCCTTCCAGCGCGACGAGCTCCAGGTCACCGCCGTCGCGCGCGAGGATTGCGCGGGCTTCCTCGAGCACCGCCGCGAGCTCCGCCTCGCCGGGCAGTTCCGCGCTCGCATCCGCAGCCATCGCGGCCATGCGCTTGCGCAGCAGGTGCTGTTCGCGCGAGATGCGCGTCGCCGCGACCGGATCGGTCTCGTACAGCGCGTCCAGCTCCTCCTCGGTGTAGAACGGCGCGTCGAGCCGGACCAGCGGCTGCGACATCGCCATCAGCCCACCCAGGCGCGGGCGTTGCGGAAGAGGCGCATCCAGCCGCCGTCCTCGCCCCAGCCCTGCGGGCGCCACGAGCACTGCACCGAGCGGAACACGCGCTCCGGATGCGGCATCAGCACCGTGAACCGGCCGTCCGCGGTGGTGACCCCGGTGAGCCCGCCGGGCGACCCGTTCGGATTCAGCGGATACACCTCCGTGGGCGCGCCGCGGTGGTCGACGAAACGCAGGCTGGCGATGACGCGCGCGCGGTCGGCCGGATCAGCAAAGGCAGCGCGCCCCTCCCCGTGCGCGACCGCCACCGGCAGGCGGCTGCCTGCCATGCCCCGGAAGAAGATCGACGGGCTGTCGAGCACCTCGACCATGACGTAGCGCGCCTCGAACTGCTCGGAGCGGTTGCGCGTGAACTTCGGCCAGGCCTCCGCGCCGGGGATCAGCTCGTGCAGGTTGGACATCATCTGGCAGCCGTTGCACACGCCCAGCGCGAAGCTGTCGCCGCGAGCGAAAAAGGCCGAGAACCCGTCGCGGGCCCGTGCATTGAACAGGATCGACTTCGCCCAGCCCTCTCCCGCGCCCAGCACGTCGCCGTAGGAAAAACCTCCGCAGGCGGCGAATCCCTTGAACTCCGCCAGCGACGTCCGGCCCGCGAGGATGTCGCTCATGTGGACGTCGTGCGCCTCGAAGCCGGCGCGATCGAACGCCGCGGCCATCTCCACCTGCCCGTTCACGCCCTGCTCGCGCAGGATCGCGATGCGCGGGCGGGCACCGCGCGCGACGTAGGGCGCCGCGACGTCCTCGGCGGGATCGAACGCGAGCGCAGCGCTCAGCCCCGGGTCGTCGGCGTCCAGGATGCGGTCGAACTCCTCGCGTGCGCAATCGGGATCGTCGCGCAGGCGCTGCATGTGGAAGGTGGTTTCCGACCAGGCGCGCTGCAGCTCGACACGCGGCGCCGCAAACACGGGCTTGGCGCTGCGCACGAGCCGGATCTCGTCGCGCGCGCTCGGCGCGCCGATCACCTGCGCCGCCAGCCCCGCTTCGCGGAGCCGCGCGAGCACGCCGTTGCGCTCCGCCGCGCACACCTGGATCACCGCGCCAAGTTCCTCGGCGAACAGCGCGCGCAGGGCGCGGTCGAGGTCGCGGCCCCGCATCAGCTCCGGGCGGCGCTCGTTGCCGTCCACGTCTAGCGCGAGCGCGTCGTAGGACAGCAGATCCAGATTGAGCGTGACGCCCGCGCGGCCGGCGAAGGCCATCTCGCAGACGGCGGCGAACAGCCCGCCGTCGGAACGGTCGTGATACGCAAGCAGCAGGCCGTCGCGGGCGAGCGCGCGGATGCAAGTGAAAAATGCCCGCAGCGCCTGCGGGTCGTCCACGTCAGGCGGGACGTCGCCAGCCTCGCCGAACACCTGCGCGAGGATCGACCCGCCGAGCCGGTTGCGGCCGCGCCCGAGGTCGATCAGCACCAGCTCGGTCTCGCCGGCATCGCGGACGAGCTGCGGCGTGAGGCAGCGCCGCGCATCGTCCACGGGCGCGAAGGCCGAGACGATCAGCGACAGCGGCGCCACGACCTGGCGCTCGTCGCCGCCCCCGCGCCAGGTGGTGCGCATGGACAGCGAATCCTTGCCGACCGGAATCGAGATGCCGAGCGCCGGACAGAGCTCCAGCGCCACCGCCCGCACCGTGTCGAACAGCGCCGCGTCCTCGCCCTCGAAACCCGCCGCCGCCATCCAGTTGGCGGAGAGCTTGACCCGCGCGAGGTCCGTCACCGGCGCCGCGGCCAGATTGGTGAGCGCCTCGCCAACCGCCATGCGCCCCGAGGCCGGCGCGTCGAGCGACGCGATCGGCGTGCGCTCGCCCATCGCGAACGCCTCGCCGGCGTACGTCTCGAAGCCGAGCAGCGTCACCGCGCAGTCGGCCACCGGCACCTGCCACGGCCCCACCATCTGGTCGCGCGAGCACAGCCCGCCGACGGTGCGGTCGCCGATCGAGATCAGGAAGGTCTTGTTCGCGACCGTCGGCGCGCGCAGGACGCGCAGGCACGCCTCGCCGAGATCGATGCCGGTGAGATCGAAACGCTGCGCCGGACGCCGCACGCGCCGCACGTCGCGCGTCATGCGCGGCGGCTTGCCGAGCAACGCGGCGAGGTCCATGTCGACCGGCCTGTTGTCGAACAGCGGGTCGCGCACCTCCAGGTGCTCGCGTTCGGTGGCCGCGCCGAGCACCGCGAACGGGCAGCGCTCGCGCTCGCAGAGGGCGCGGAAGGCCTCGAGGCGCTCGGGCGCGATGGCGAGCACGTAGCGCTCCTGCGCCTCGTTGCACCACACCTCGCGCGGCGTCATCCCCGGTTCCTCGTTGGGCGCGGCGCGCAGGTCGAGCACCGCGCCGCGGCCGGCGCCGTGCACCAGCTCCGGCATGGCGTTGGACAGGCCACCGGCGCCCACGTCGTGGATGGAGAGAATCGGGTTGTCCGCGCCGAGCGACCAGCAGCGGTCGATGACCTCCTGGGCGCGGCGCTCGATCTCCGCGTTGCCGCGCTGAACGCTGTCGAAGTCGAGGTCGGCCACGTTGGCGCCCGCGTCCATCGACGAGGCCGCGCCGCCGCCCATGCCGATCAGCATCCCCGGGCCGCCGAGCTGGATCAGCAGCGCGCCCGGCGGCAGCGGGGCCTTGGCGGTGTGCGCGTCGCGGATGTTGCCCACGCCGCCCGCGATCATGATCGGCTTGTGGTAGCCGCGCGGCAGGCCGCCGGCCATCATCTCGTAGCTGCGGAAGTAGCCGGCGAGGTTCGGTCGCCCGAACTCGTTGTTGAACGACGCCGCGCCGATCGGCCCCTCGAGCATGATGTCGAGCGCGGAAGCGATACGGTCGGGTTTGCCGAAATCGGCCTCCCAGGGCTGCTCGGCGCCGGGGATGCGCAGATTGGAGACCGAGAAGCCGCAAAGCCCCGCCTTGGGCTTCGCGCCGCGCCCGGTCGCGCCCTCGTCGCGGATCTCGCCGCCCGAGCCGGTCGCCGCGCCAGGAAAGGGCGAGATCGCCGTGGGGTGATTGTGGGTCTCGACCTTCATCAGCGTGTGGGTCGGCTCCTCGACGTAGCCATAGCGGCCGTCGCGCACGAAGAACCGCCGCGTCGGCGCGCCTTCCATGATGGCGGAGTTGTCCGTGTAGGCGAGGATGGTCCCCTGCGGATTGGCCTTCTCGGTCTCGCGGATCATCCCGAAGAGCGACAGCGGCTGCTGCTCGCCGTCCACGATCCACGAGGCGTTGAAGATCTTGTGCCGGCAGTGCTCGGAGTTCGCCTGCGCGAACATGGTGAGCTCGACGTCGGTCGGGTCGCGGCCCGCGCGCCCGAACACGTCAGCGAGATAGTCGATCTCGTCGGGCGACAGCGCGAGGCCGAGCGCGGCGTTGGCGTCGTCCAGCGCCCGCCTGCCCTGCGCGCGCAGCGGCACGGTCTCCATCGGCGGCGGGGGCACGTGGCGGAACAGCCGGTGCGCCTCGTCTGCCGAGGCGAGCACCGACTCGGTCATGCGGTCGTGCAGCGCGGCGGCGATGCGCTCCACCGGAACGGGTCGGGCCAGCACGTAGAGGGTGCCGCGCTCGACGCGGCGCACGTGCGCGAGGCCGCAGTTCCGGGCGATGTCGGTCGCCTTGGACGACCACGGCGAGATGGTCCCGATGCGCGGCACGACCAGCACCTCCGGCCCAACATGCGTCTCGGGCGCATCGCCGTAGGCAAGCAGCCGCTCCAGCAGCGCCGTCTCGGCCACGTCGGGCGAACGATCGGTTTCCACGAAATGCACGAAGCGCGCGCCGAGCACGCGGGCATCCGGATGCAGGACGGCGAGCGAGGCGTTGAGCTTGGCGAGGCGAAACGGCGAAAGCGCGCGGGCGCCGCGCAGCTTCAGGATGGGCATGGGTGAGGGCCGTGCGTAAAGCGGAATTATATCCGCCCGCCCTGCCCGTCGATCGGCGGCCGCGCCACGCGCGGCCGGCGCCTACCGGCGCGCCTGCAGCCCGCCCGCCACCGTGCCGGACAAGCCGACGTTCGCGCGCTGCACGCCGCCGGTCGGCGTGCGCATCTCGGCGCGCATGTTGCCGCTCAACGCACCCGCGGGATCGACGTCGACACTGCCCGTAGCCCCGAGCAGGCCCGCGTTCAGCCGCACGTCGCGCAGGGCGAGGCGTGACTGCTCCAGCACCGCGCGCCCGGCGATCTCGTTGAAGATGGTCGTCCCGCCGGCGCTCGCGCCCGCGCCCATCATGCGCGCGAGATCCACGCCCGGCAGCGTCCCCTTGGTCACCAGGAAGGTGCCGTCGAGCCGCGGCGCGGCGAACAGCTTCTCCGCGCTCGGCGCCCCCGCGGTCACCGCGCCGGCGAGCTCCAGCCGGCCGCCCTGGATGAACTTCGGCGCAACGCGGGTCGCGTCGATCTGGCGCGCGGTGGCTTCACCCTCGAAGGACCAGGCGTCGCCCCAGCGCAGCTGGCCCTTCCCGCGGACCACGCCGTCGAGCGCCTTGGCGTCGAACTCGGTCAGCGTGAGTCCCGCCTGCGTCACGGTACCGCGCGCGCCGATGTCGCTCAAGGGGACAGGCATCGGCAGAATGCCCTCCAGCGACTTGACCGAAAGCTCGACGCTCGCCTTACCGCTGCCGGGCACGGCTTCCAGGGTCCAGCTCTTATCGTCGGCGACCGCCTGGACGCGGGCGATGGTGCCGTTGCCGGCCACGAGCGCCGTCGCCGAGAACGGCTGCAGCGTGATGCCGGGCGCGGTCAGCTTGACGCGGTCCGCGCTGAACTTCTCGATCACGAGGTCGCCCGGCGCCGGCGTACCGAACAGCACCGCACCCAGCGTGGCCGGCGAGGCCGTGACGCCGGAGAGATGCACGCTGCGGAAGACGCGCCGCGGGCCGCCGAACAGCGAGCCGACCTCGGGGGTGGCCGCGACCATGGCGACCTTCAGGTCCGTGCCGACGCTCACGTTCTCGAATCGCACCGCCGGCGACGGGAACATGGAGAACCCTGCGGAGCCGATCTTCACCGGCTGGCCGAAGGCCTTCTGCGCCAGGCCCTCGTACTCGGCCTTGTCGATGGGCATGAACTGCAGATACGCGACACCGGCCACCAGCGCCGCCGCTACGCCGATGCCGACGTACTTGCCGACGCTGACCTTCTTGCCGGAGCGGATCTTCTGTACCCGCGCGGCGATGTCGGCGGATTCCTTCTCCTCCTGCCGCGCCTTCTCCCGCGCGCGCGCCTCGGCCTCGGCCTTCTCGCGCGCACGTTCCTCCTTGCGCGTCTGCGCCGCGGCCTCCGCCTCCGCCTTGGCCCGCGCGCGCTCCTCGTCCCGGGCGCGCTTGTCCGCCTCCTTGCGCGCGCGCTCCTCCTCGCCCTTGCGCTGCGCGGCCTCCTCGGCTTCGCGCCTGGCAAGCTCCTCGGCCTCGCGCCGGGCCCGCGCCTCCGCCTCGGCACGCGCCTTGGCTTCCGCCTCGCGCCGCGCCGACTCCTCGGCCTCGCGCCGCGCCTTGTCCGCGGCCTCGCGCTGCGCGCGCTCCTCCGCCTCGCGCTGCGCCTGCGCTTCTTCCTCCCGGCGCATCCGCTCGGCGAGCTCGTTGCGGATACGCGCCTCTGCCTCGCGCTGGCGTTGCTCCTCGTCGGCGCGACGCGCGGCCTCGGCCGCATCGCGCTGCGCGCGCGCCTCGGCGTCCGCACGCGCTTTTGCCTCGGCCTCCGCGCGGGCCTTCGCTTCGGCTTCGCGCCGCGCCCGCTCCTCGGCTTCGCGACGCGCACGCTCCTCGGCCTCCTGCTTCGCGCGCGCCTCCGCCGCCGCACGCGCCTTCGCCTCCGCCTCCGCCCGCGACTTC
>Ga0209254_10001542_pt1 | contig 20732 bp, 17 predicted proteins | sample FrelakmetDIP11DI_FD_187148 | JGI IMG/M metagenome (GOLD analysis project Ga0209254, IMG submission 187148) | Freshwater lake sediment microbial communities from the University of Notre Dame, USA, for methane emissions studies - DIP11 DI (SPAdes)... | ecosystem: Environmental > Aquatic >...
CGTTGTGGAGCCGCTGCCGCCGGACGCAGCACCACCGCTCCCGGACGAGGACGCGTTGCCGGTCGACGAGGAGCCTCCGGTACCCGCACTGCCAAGTGCGTTGCCGCCCGTGCCGGACGCGCTGCCCGCGGCGGTGCCCGTCGTAGTCGAGCCGTTCCCCCCGGATGCCGTACCGCTGCTGCCCGATGAGGACGGGGCGCCGGAAGAAGTCGTGCCGCCGGAAGACGTGCTGCCGGCGGTAGAGGTCGAGCCGCTCGGGGTCGAGCCGCCGCTGCTCGGAGACGACCCGCCGCCGCCTTGCGAAGCGGGGTCGATGCCGGCGGCCGTCGTCCCGCTGCCGCTGCCCGCGGCGCCGCCGTTCGGCGACAAGACGCGGTTGCCCTGCGACGTGGGATTGCCACCGGTCGCTCCAGCGCCGACCGAGGTTGCGAACGAAGGACCCGCGTCGCGTGATGGCCCGATGCTCCAAGGCAGCGGAACGCTTCGCGACGACGAATCGGAGGCGCCGGCGATGGGTCGCACGAGGGCGATCGGACCGGGGATGACCGCATCGACGCCGGTCGGTACTCCGCTCGGACGCACGTTGTCCCCGGCGGCGTACGGCGTCTGGCTGATCGTCCCCGCGACGAGAGTCGGGCGCTCGCCGATGCTCGGCACGGGCAATACGGCCGACTGCGCAATCGTTTCCGGTGCGCGATCTCCCGAAGGTCCCGCGTAGCCGGTGCTGCCCGCGCGCACCTCGATCGTTCCGTAGGCGTTCGAGAGCAGCCACACGCCGCTGGTGCCGGTGAGCAGCGTGCCGCCGTCACCGAGGATCGCGATCACGCCGCCCGTGCCGCGGATGCCGATGGTTGCGGTAGGCGTTTCGAGCCGGTACGCGCTCTTGTTCACGCGCCCGACCATGCCGCTCACCGTGCGCACCGCGCCCTTCACCAGCGTGAAGACGCCCTGCTCGCTGCCGTCGGCGCGGCCGTCGTAGCGGTAGCTCTTGATCAGGTAGTCGGTGTTCGGCGCGAGCGAGACGAACGCACCGTCGGTGAAGCGGATCTGCGCGCGGCCGTCGTACGTGAGGACCCGGTCGCCCGACTCCACCGAGCTGCCCTTGGCGAGTTCGCGGTCGCGCCCGTCGCCGCCCACCGCCATGACGCGTCCGACGGCGAACTCGACGAGCCCGGCAGGCGTCGCGAGGGCGTGCGTCCAGCCGAGCGCGAGCAGGGCGCCGGTGATCGCCGTCAGCCGGAGGTTCTTATGGTGGCGGGGCGTCGTCATCGTCGGAGTGCAGACAGGCCGTGAAGCCGCTGCGCTTCGAGAGGCACGACCCGCGCCAGCGCGGCGGCATCTGTTCACGCGGGCACGAAGCCGCGTTCCTCATTCGTGTCAGAAGTCACGCCGCACGGTCACCCCGACAAGCGTGCGCGTGTAGGCGAAGAGATCGATGTTCGAGTCGTTGCGGGTGTAGAGCACCGACGGCGTCAGCGACCAGTCGCGTGCGAACCGCCAGGTCACGCCGACGCGGAAGTCGAGCTGGTTGTCCTCGCGCGTCGTGAGGAAGAGCGGATACTCGTCGTCGTAGCGGCGGTGCTCGTAGCTCGCGCCGGCGAAGCCGAGGATCTGCGCGGGCAGGCGCAGCTGTCCGCCGATGCGCACGCCGATGGGCGTGTAGCCGAGGTAGGCATAGGCGGCATCGAGCGTACGTTCCGAGCCGGCGTACACGCTCGCGAACGCGGTCGGCTCGCGCGCGCCTCCGAAGCCGTGCGCAACGGCCAGCCCGCCCACCGTGCGGTTCGCGTCGCGGATCTCCTGTCCGGGCGCGGGGTAGGTGAGGCGTGCAAACTGGCCGAAGGCCGACACTTCCGTCGTGCTCGCGACGGCCCACTGCCACTGCACCACGGCACCGGTCACGTTGCGGTAGGGCTGGTTGTCGAGCCGGAAGGCCTGCCCGATCCAGCCCGCCTGCACCGTGTGCGCGCCCTCGCGCCAGCGCGCGCCGACGCTGCCGTCGAGCGTGATCGAGTCGAACTCCCCGCCGGAGAAGTTCCACTTGCCGGCTGCGCTTGCGCTTGCGACCAGCGCCCAGCGCGAGGAGAGCGGCAGCACCGCGCTGCCGCCCGCAGCGGCGCCCGCGAAGCCGGAGCCCTGCTGCACGGCCGACGGCGCGAGCACGCCGATGCTGCCGCCGGCCCCGGGCAGCGCGATGGTGCTGCGCGCGGTCGCAACGTTGATGTTGCTGTCGTAGCCGAGCGTCGCCTCGGCGTAGGCGCGCCAGCCCCGCGGCTCCGGCGCGAGCGCGGAGAGGTAGCGGTCGATGGTGCTGCGCACCTCGTCCGGCACCGGTTGCGTCCGCACCGCCTCGAACTCGCGCTGTGCCGACTGGCGCTCGCCGAGCAGGAAGTAGGCGCGCGCGATCTCCGCGCGCGCCTGCAGGTTGTCCGGCTCCACGGCGAGCACGCGCTCGAGCGCGAACACCGCGCGCTCCGGCTCACCGGCGTCGATGGCAGCGAGCGCGAGCAGGTAGTCGAAGCGAGGATCGCCGGCGCGCTGCGGCTCGAGCGGGAGCAGCAGCGCGTAGGCCTGCCGGGACTCCCGCGCGGCGATCAACCGCTGCGCCTCGTCGAGCGTGGCGTCGGCACGTGCGCTTGCGGGCGCCACGACGAGCACAAGCACGACCAGGGCCGCGGCCGCCGCGCGGCAAAGCCGAGGTACGGCTGCCTGGAATGGCATCCACGATTGCCGCACGCGGCGCGGCAGGCGGGCTTGCCGGCATCGCCGCGTCCCACCTTTCGATCCCTGCATCCGCCGATCTCTGGCCGCGTAGCGCAACGCGACGATGCTAGGCGGGCGTATCGCGGGGCGCGAGCACGCACGCGGGCAGGAGCGGGCGTTGTGCTCGCGACGGCGTCGCAGGTTCGACGCCGTGCGCCGGAAGCGCGACAGCTACGTCCCGGCCGATAGAGCAAGAGCCTCGTGAGAAAGCCGTGCGGCTTCGCTTACGGCTCTATCCGCAGGGAACGCGGTGTCGGCGCCGAGCGGGCACCGATCGCTCTGTAGCCCCGTCGCGGCGTCGCCAGGGGCCGCCGCCAGCCTCAGCCGTTCACGACGAGAAGAACTCCTTGACCTTGTCCATCCACGACTTGGCGCGTGGATTGTGACGGTCGGCGTGCTTCTGCGTCATCTCGTCGAACTCGCGCAGCAGCTCGCGCTGTCGGTCGGTGAGGTTCACCGGCGTCTCGACGACGACGTGGCAGTGCAGGTCGCCAGGGTGCGACGAGCGGACGCCCTTGATGCCCTTGCCGCGCAGACGGAACACGCGGCCGCTCTGCGTCTCGGCCGGGATCTTGATCTTCGCGGCGGCGTCGAGCGTCGGGATCTCGATCTCGCCGCCGAGCGCGGCGGTGACGAAGCCGATCGGCATCTCGCAATGCAGGTCGTCGCCATCGCGCTGGAACATCGGGTGCGGCTTGAGGTGGAGCTGCACGTAGAGGTCGCCCGCCGGGCCGCCGTTCATGCCGGGCTCGCCCTCGCCGGCGAGACGGATGCGGTCGCCTTCGTCGACGCCGGCCGGGATCTTCACCGACAGCGTCTTCTGCGTGCGGATCCGTCCCGCGCCGTCGCAGGTGGCGCAGGGGTTCGCGATGATCTTGCCCGAGCCCTGGCAGCGCGGGCAGGTCTGCTGGATCGAGAAGAAGCCCTGCTGCATGCGCACCTGGCCCTGCCCGTCGCAGGTCGGGCACGCGCGCGCCTGCGTCCCGCTCTTCGCGCCGCTGCCGTTGCACGCGGCGCACTCCTCGACCGCGGGAATGCGCACCTTGGTCTCGGTGCCGTGCGCCGCCTGCTCCAGCGTGATCTCGAGGTTGTAGCGCAGGTCGGCGCCGCGGTAGACGCCGTTGCGGCCGCGGCCGCCGCCACCCGCTGCGGCGCCGAAGATGTCGCCGAAGATGTCGCCGAAGGCCTCCGCGAAGCCGCCGAAGCCCTGCGGGCCTCCGGGGCCGAAGCCGCCCGCCGCGCGCGGGTCGATACCCGCATGACCGAAGCGGTCGTAGGCGGCGCGCTTCTGCTCGTCGGTGAGGATCTCGTAGGCCTCCTTGACCTCCTTGAATTTCTCCTCGGAGGCCTTGTCCCCCGCGCTGCGATCGGGGTGGTGCTTCATCGCGAGCTTGCGGTAGGCCTTCTTGATCGTGTCCTCGTCCGCGTCGCGGGCGACGCCGAGAACCTCGTAGTAGTCGCGCTTGGTGGCCATTTCGTCCTCAGAGGGCAGGGCGCGCGGTAGTGCTGATCGACGCGTCGGCCGTCGCCCGCTGCACGTCCATTCTGCTTGCCCTTTTCGCCATCCCCGAAACGGCGAAACGAGCGGCATGCCGCTCGTTTCGCTTTCCCTGCCGCGCGTTCACCCGCGCGGTTCCGGCAGGTGCGACCCGCGCTACTTCTTGTCCTTCACCTCGGTGAACTCGGCGTCGACGACGTTCTCCTCGGCGGGCTTGCTGCTGCCGCCCGCGGCACCACCGCCACCCGCAGCGCCCGCAGCGCCCGCCGCCGTCTGGGCGTCGGCGTACATGCGTTCGCCCATCTTCTGCGAGGCCGTCGCGAGCGCCTCGGCCTTGGCGTCGATCGCTTCCTTGTCGTCGCCCTTGAGCACTTCCTCGAGGTCCTTGATGGCGGTCTCGATCGCGCTCTTCTCGCCGGCCTCGACCTTGTCGCCGTGCTCGGCGAGCGACTTCTTCGCCGAGTGCACCAGCGCGTCGGCGCGGTTGCGCGTCTCGACCAGCTCGTGCAGGCGCTTGTCCTCGGCCGCGTGCGCCTCGGCGTCCTTCACCATGCGCTGGATCTCGTCCTCGGAGAGGCCGGAGTTCGCCTTGATCGTGATCTTGTTCTCCTTGCCGGTCGCCTTGTCCTTCGCCGACACGTGCAGGATGCCGTTGGCATCGATGTCGAACGTCACCTCGATCTGCGGCATGCCGCGCGGCGCGGGGGGGATGCCCTCGAGGTTGAACTGGCCGAGCGGCTTGTTGCCGCGCGCCATCTCGCGCTCGCCCTGCAGCACGTGGATCGTCACCGCGGTCTGGCTGTCGTCCGCGGTCGAGAACACCTGCTGCGCCTTGGTCGGGATCGTGGTGTTCCGCTTGATGAGCGGGGTCATCACGCCGCCGAGCGTCTCGATGCCGAGCGTGAGCGGGTTCACGTCGAGGAGCAGCACGTCCTTCACGTCGCCCTGGAGCACGCCGCCCTGGATGGCGGCGCCGACCGCGACCGCCTCGTCGGGGTTCACGTCCTTGCGCGGCTCCTTGCCGAAGAACTCCTTCACCTTGTCCTGAACCTTCGGCATGCGCGTCTGGCCGCCGACGAGGATGACGTCGTCGATCTCCGAGGGCTTGAGGCCGGCGTCCTTGAGCGCGAGACGGCAGGGCTCGATCGTCTTCTCGATCAGCTCCTCGACCAGCGACTCGAGCTTCGCGCGCGTGATCTTCATCGCGAGGTGCTTCGGCCCGCTCTGGTCGGCGGTGATGTACGGCAGGTTGATCTCGGTCTGCTGCGCCGAGGAGAGCTCGATCTTCGCCTTCTCGGCAGCCTCCTTCAGGCGCTGCAGCGCGAGCACGTCCTTGGCGAGGTCGACGCCCTGTTCCTTCTTGAACTCGGCGATGATGTACTCGATCAGGCGCTGGTCGAAGTCCTCGCCGCCGAGGAAGGTGTCGCCGTTGGTCGCCAGTACCTCGAACTGGTGCTCGCCCTCGACCTCCGCGATTTCGATGATCGAGATGTCGAACGTGCCGCCGCCGAGGTCGTACACCGCGATCTTGCGGTCGCCCTTCTGCTTGTCCATGCCGAACGCGAGCGCGGCCGCGGTCGGCTCGTTGATGATGCGCTTCACCTCGAGGCCGGCGATGCGGCCCGCGTCCTTCGTCGCCTGACGCTGCGCGTCGTTGAAGTACGCGGGCACGGTGATCACCGCCTCGGTGACCGTCTCGCCGAGGTAGTCCTCGGCGGTCTTCTTCATCTTCTTCAGCACCTGCGCCGAGACTTCCGGCGGTGCCATCTTCTTGCCGCGCACCTCGACCCAGGCGTCGCCGTTGGGCGCCTGGACGATCGCGAACGGCGAATGCTTGATCGCCTTCTGCACCTCGGCATCGGAGAACCGGCGGCCGATGAGCCGCTTCACCGAATAGAGCGTGTTCTTCGGATTGGTGACCGCCTGGCGCTTCGCCGGCGCGCCGACGAGCACCTCGCCGTCTTCCATGTACGCGACCACCGAGGGCGTCGTGCGCGCGCCCTCGGCGTTCTCGATCACCTTCGGCTTGCCGCCTTCCATGATGGCGACGCACGAGTTGGTGGTGCCGAGGTCGATCCCGATGATCTTGGCCATGTCGTCCGATTCCTTTCCGGCGACGGGTGCCCCGTCGCAATCCCTTGTTGATGCGAGGTGAGGCTTATCCGTCCGAAATCAACTTTCTTTCGCCTGCGAGACGGTGACCAGCGCCGGCCGCAGCACGCGGTCGTGCAGCCGGTAGCCCTTCTGCAGGACGTTGATCACGTGGTTCGGCTCCTTTTCGGAGGGCAGCGCCGCGATCGCCTGGTGGTAGTTCGGGTCGAAGCGCTGGTCGACCGGGTTCACCTCTTCGACGTTTTCCTTGGCGAGCACCTGACCGAGCTGCTTGAGCGTCAGCTCGACGCCGCTGCGGATCTGCTCGACGGTCGTGTTCTCGGTCGCGAGCGCCGCCTCCAGGCTGTCCTTAACCGGCAGGAGCGCGGTGGCGAACGACTCGAGGGCGTACTTCACCGCCTTCGCCGCCTCCTCCTTGGCGCGGCGACGCGCGTTCTCGGCTTCCGCCACGGCGCGAAGCATCGCCTCGCGTGAGTCCTCGGCGCGTCGTTCTGCCTCCTGAAGTCGTACGGCCAGATCGTCGGCCGGGAGGTCGGGAGAGGCCGGCTCGGGCTGGGCGCCGAGGCCGTCCGCCAGCGTCTCGGCCGGCGACGACACCTCGGTGTCTGGGTTACGAGTCATGCATTGCCTCCTTGATTTTCAGGGACTTTGGGGCGATCCCCGGATTTTCAAGGGGGCTCGACGGGGGACGGCTCGACCTGCGCCGTATCCCCGGGCGGCGCGTATCCGACCCCGGCGGGGTCAGGCCATGCGCCGCTTGTCGTGCTCGAGGCTGGGAAGCAGCGAGGAGAGCGCCCAGCTGATGACGCTGAAGACGATCGCGCCGAACACCGCCGGCCAGAACCCGGTGACGCTGAACCCCTTCACGAGGTGGGCGACGGCGTAGAAGAGCAGCCCGTTGATGATGAACGTGAAGAGGCCGAGGGTGAGGATGTTGATCGGCAGCGTGAGGATGATGAGGATGGGGCGGATCAGGGCGTTGAGCAGGCCGAGGATCAGCGCGGCGATGAGCGCCACTTGCACGCTCTCGACCTGGATCGACGAGAACAGGTACGGCAGGGCGAGGAGCGCGGCAGCGTTGATCAGCCAGCGGATGACGAGGTGCATGGGCGGTTCTTCTGGAAGGTATGACGATGGGATGTACGGCGCGCGCGGATCGAGCCGGGCGCCGGCCTGCTCAGGCGGTCGCCCCGAGGGCGCGCGCGCGATCGCGCGCGGCGCTGCCCGCGAGCCTGGCCGCCTCGACGTCGTAGGCGGTCGAGTACCAGCCGCCGAGGTTCTCGAGCGCGATGCGGGCGAGGGCACGGATCCAGTCGTCGTGCTCGTTCAGGCAGGGCAGCACGCGGTACTGCCGGCCGCCCGCGGCGAGGAAGGTGTCGCGGCCCTCGATGGCGATCTCCTCGAGCGTCTCGAGGCAGTCGGCGACGAAGCCGGGTGTGACGACGTCCACGCGCGTCTTGCCCTCGGCGGGCAGCGCCGCGAGGGCCTCCGCGGTGTAGGGCCGCAGCCACTCCGCCTTGCCGAAGCGCGACTGGAACGTGAGCATCCACTGGTCGCGCTCGAGCTCCAGATCCTCCGCCAGCAGGCGCGCGGTCTTGTGGCACTCGCAATGGTAGGGATCGCCCCGGTCGAGGCTGAACCGGGGCAGCCCGTGGAAGCTCATCACCAGCTTGTCGGGCCGCCCCTCCGCGCGCCACAGCTCGCGCACCTGCTCGCCGAGGGCGCGGATGTAGGCGGGGTGGTCGTGGTAATGCTTCACGAAGCGCAGCTCCGGCACGTTGCGCATCCGCTGGAGCGCGCGGCCGATCGCGTCGATCGCGGTCCCGGTGGTGCTCGCCGCGTACTGCGGATACATCGGAATGGCGAGGATGCGGTCGCAACCCTCGGACTTGAGCTGGCGCATCACCTGCGCGATCGAGGGCGAGCCGTAGCGCATCGCGTAGGCGACGCGCAGCGGGCTCTTCACCGACTGGCCGAGGTAGCCTTGCAGCAGCTTCGCCTGCCGCTCGGTGTGCACCTTCAGCGGCGACCCGTCCTGGGTCCAGATCGAGGCGTACTTCTCGGCCGACTGCCGCGGGCGGATGTTGAGGATGACGAGGTTGAGGATGAGCCACCAGATCGGCCTCGGGATCTCCACCACGCGCGGGTCGGAAAGGAACTCGCGCAGGTAGCGGCGCACCGCCGGGGGGGTCGGCTCGTCCGGGGTGCCGAGGTTGACGAGCAGGATCGCCGTGCCGCTCTGCGTGCCGTGCGCGTAGTCGGGCTCGGGAAGAAAGGCCATCGGATCGGATCGTCGGCGCCGGAAAGCGGCGGGGCGCCTCGATGGAGCTCAGGGCTGGGACAGCGCGCTCGAGAGCAGCCGCGCCGTGATATCGACGATCGGGATCACCCGCTCGTAGGCCATGCGCGTCGGCCCGATGACGCCCACCGTCCCCACCACCTTGCCATCCACCTCGTACGGCGCGGTGACGACGCTGCATTCGTCGAGCGGCGCGAGCCCGGCCTCGGCGCCGATGAAGATCTGCACGCCCTGTGCCCGGCTCGACTGGTCGAGGAGCTGCAGCAGCGCAGTGCGCTTCTCGAAGAGCTCGAACAGCTCGCGCAGGCGGGCCATGTTGGAAGCGAGGTCGGCGGAGTCGAGCAGGTGCCGCTCGCCGGACACGACGTAGGTCTCCGCGCTCTCCTCCAGCGCCTGTGACCCGGCCTCCAGGGCCGCGGTCATGAGCGTGAGCATGTCGGCCCGCAGCTCGCGGAGCTCCTCGCGCACGCGCCGGCGGATCTCGTCGAGCGTGAGGCCGGCGAAGGTCTGGTTGAGGAAGTTCGAGGCTGCGACGAGCTCCGACGGCGAGTAGGACCGGTCGGTGAAGAGGATGCGGTTCTGCACGTCGCCTTCGGGCGTGATGATGATGAGCAGCACGCGCGAGTCGGAGAGCCGCAGGAACTCGATGTGCCGGAACGCAGGGCTGCGCCGGGGTGAGACGACGACACCGGCGAAGTGCGTCAGCTCGGAGAGCACCTGCGACGCCTGGCTGATGAGGCGCTGCGGATGGTCGGGGTGCAGGTTGCCCTCGAGCTGCGCGATCGCGCCCTGGTCGAGCGGCCGGATGGTGAGCAGGGTGTCGACGAACAGGCGGTAGCCGCGCTGGGTGGGCACGCGGCCAGCCGACGTGTGCGGGCTGGCGATGAATCCCGCCTCCTCGAGGTCCGCCATCACGTTGCGGATGGTCGCCGGCGAGAGCTCGAGGCCCGAGTACCTGGAGAGCGTGCGCGAGCCGACCGGGTCGCCCTCGGCGATGTAGCGCTCGACCAGCGTCTTCAGCAGGATCTGGGCACGGGTGTCGAGCATGGCGAAAAGGATTCTACACAAGGGCTCCGGCGCTCACGCCCGGGAACGGGTCGCGGCACCGCTCCCGAGCGGCGAACCGCTGAGCCCCTGTGCTCTAATGGGGGCCATGGCCCTCGCGTTCAACACCGTCGCCCTCATCGGGCGGTACAAGAGCCAGGACGCGGCGGGTCCCCTCGGCGAGCTCGCGGTGTTCCTGCGCGAGCACGGCTGCCGGGTGCTGGTGGACGAGCACGTCGCCGGCCTCGTGCCGCCGTCTTGCGGCGAGGCGGCGAGCTTCGAGCGCATCGGCCGCGAGGCGGATCTTGCGGTGGTGCTCGGCGGCGACGGCAGCATGCTCTCGGCGACGCGCGAGATGGCGCCTCGCGGCGTGCCGCTCGTCGGCGTCAACCGCGGGCGGCTCGGCTTCACCACCGACATTGCAGTGGACGGCATGCTCGACGCGGTGGAGGCCATCGTCTCGGGCCGCTACACGCTCGAGGAGCGCACCATGCTCGGCATGGAGCTCCAGCGCGGGGACGCGGTCGAGCTCCGCACGCTGGCGATGAACGACGTGGTCGTCAACAAGGGCGGCACCGGGCGGCTCATCGAGTTCACCGTGCGCATCGACGGCCTCTTCGTCTACGACCTGCGCGCCGACGGACTGATCGTCGCCACGCCGACCGGCTCCACGGCCTATGCGCTCTCGTCCAACGGGCCCATCATCCAGCCCGGCGTGCCGGCGTTCGCGCTGGTGCCGATCTCGCCGCACACGCTGTCGAACCGGCCGGTCGCGGTCTCGGACACGTCGCTCATCGAGATCACCATCAAGCGCGCCGCCGATGCGCGGCTGCACTTCGACGGTCATCCGGTGAACGACCTGCAGGAGGGCGACCGGGTGCGGCTGCAGCGCGCCGAGCGGCCGGCGCGCTTCGTCCATCCGCCGGGCTACGATTACTTCGCGATGCTCCGCGCCAAGCTGCGCTGGAGCGAGAGCCTGTTCTAGCGCGCGCCGTTCCCGGCTCCCGGTCGTGAAGACGCCGCCCGACCTTTCGCAGGCCGCCGCGCAGCCCGAGGTGCGTCGGCCGCGCGGCTAGCCCCGATGCTCCTGCACCTGTCCATCCGCGACTTCGCCATCGTCGATGCGCTCGAGCTCGAGCTCGCGCCCGGCTTCACGGCGCTCACCGGCGAGACCGGCGCCGGCAAGTCGATCCTCGTCGATGCGCTCGCGCTCGCGCTCGGCGAGCGCGCCGACGCGGACGCCGTACGCGATGGCGCGGAGCGCGCCGAAGTGGTGGCGGAGTTCGCCATCGACCCGCAGGGACCGCTCGCGCGCTGGCTCGAGGAGCAGGCCCTCGAAGGCGAACCGGGGCAGCTCGTGCTCCGCCGCGTCGTGGACCGGGGCGGTCGCTCGCGCGCTTTCCTGAACGGCCGCATCGCCACCGCGCAGCAGCTCCGCGACGCAGGCGAGCGGCTCGTCGACATCCACGGCCAGCACGCGCACCAGTCGCTGCTCCGTCGCGACGCGCAGCGCGCGCTGCTCGACGGGCACGCCGGGCTCGGCGAGCTGGCGCGCGCGGTGACCGATGCTTGGCGCGATTGGTCGGCGGCGGCGCGCGAGCGCGAAGCGGGCGAGCGCGACTGCGCCGCGCGCGAGGCGGAGCGCGAGCAGCTCGCGTGGCGCGTGCAGGAGCTCGATCGGCTCGCGCCGCGGGAGCGGGAGTGGGAGACCCTTGCGGAGGAGCACACGCGGCTCGCGCATGCCGCGAGCCTGGTCGAAGGTGCGCAGGCAGCGCTCGACGCGCTGACCGAATCCGACGGCGCCGCAGCGGCGACCGTGAGCGGCGTCGCCTCGCGCCTGCGCGCGCTTGCGCAGTACGATGCGCGGCTCGAGGACATCGTCGCCATCCTCGACTCGGCCGGCGCGCAGGTCCAGGAGGCGGGCTACGCGCTGCGGCACTACGGCGACCGCGTCGAGCTCGATCCGGCGCGGCTCGGCGAAGTGGCAGCGCGCATCGATGCGCTGCACGCTGCCGCGCGGCGCTTTCGCGTCGCGGCCGAGGAACTGCCCGGCCTGGCGGAATCCTCGCGTGCGCAGCTCGCGACGCTCGACGTTGCGGCCGACCCCGAGGCGCTGCGCGCCCGCGAGGCCGCCGCGCACGAGCGGTATCGCGCGCTCGCGCGCGAGCTCGGCGAGAAACGGCGCGCCGCCGGAGCGAAGCTCGCCGGCGAAGTGACCGCGGCGATGAAGGAGCTGGCGATGGGCGGCGGCCGGTTCGAGGTCGCCTTCGAGCCGCTCGAAGGCGGCAGCGCCACGGGCGACGAGCAGGTCGAGCTCCTCGTCGCCACCAACCCCGGCGCGTCGCCGCGACCGCTCGCGAAGGTGGCCTCGGGCGGCGAGCTGTCGCGGTTGTCGCTGGCCATCCAGGTGATCACGAGCCGCGCCGCGCAGGTGCCCACGATGATCTTCGACGAGGTCGATGCCGGGATCGGCGGCGCGGTCGCCGAGGTCGTCGGGCGCAAGATGAAGGCGCTCGGCGCCGACCGTCAGGTGCTTTGCGTGACCCACCTTGCCCAGGTGGCGGCCCAGGCGGACCAGCAGTGGACCGTGGCGAAGGAGTCGCGAGGCGGCACGACGCGCAGTCGGGTCACGCCGCTCGACCCCCTGGGGCGCGTGGAGGAGATCGCCCGCATGCTGGGCGGCGCCAGGATCACGGCGACGACGCGCGAGCACGCTACGGAGCTGCTCGAAGCCGGTCGGGCGGCGAGCGTGGCGAACGCTTCTCGCAAGCGGTCGGTGAAGGAACGTCAGCGGGACGCGTGACTTCGCTTTCCCGCCGCGCGGGATCCAGCGCGGCGATGCTGGAGAGAACGCGCCTCACTGCGTGGTCCTGAGCTCGGGGTGCACGAGGGGGCTTGCCCGGGCCTTGCCCCCTCGCCGCGTGGACAGCTCGCTCGCGATGTGACGGTGCCGTCACCGTCATCTTGCGTCCAGGACGCGGGCGCTTCGGCGCGAGTACCTTCGTTTCACTGCCTCGCGTCCCTCGAGGTTTGCGGCACCGCAGGCGCTCGGCTAGAATCACGGCCTTCCAGGCGCGTAGCTCAGCTGGTTAGAGCACCACCTTGACATGGTGGGGGTCAGGGGTTCGAGTCCCTTCGCGCCTACCAGACGATTACGGCAACGGCAGCGGATGCGCAACGTCATGTGGTTCGAGCGAGCTCGGCGCGTCACCGCCCCCGGCGGCACTGACCGCTTCACGAGGGGCTGACGCACGGCTCGAGCACGCGCCCGATCCTCGCGGAAAAGTGCGGCTCGACCGCACTTTTTTTTCGCTGAAGGGAAACCGCCATGCTGCACATCCGCCTGCCCGACGGCTCGCAACGGGAGTTCCACGCCCCGGTGACGGTCGCCGAGGTGGCGCAGTCGATCGGCCCGGGCCTCGCCAAGGCGGCGCTCGCCGGCAAGGTCGACGGCAAGCTCGTCGACCTCTCGCATCGCATCGAGTCGGACGCCTCGCTCGCCATCGTCACGGACCGCGATCCTGCCGGGGTCGACATCATCCGCCACTCGACGGCGCATCTCCTCGCCTACGCGGTGAAGGAGCTTTTCCCCGACGCGCAGGTGACGATCGGACCGGTCATCGAGAACGGCTTCTACTACGACTTCTCGTACAAGCGGCCCTTCACGCCTGAGGATCTCGCGGCGATCGAGAAGAAGATGGCCGAGCTCGCGAAGCGCGACCTGCCGGTGACGCGCGAGGTCTGGGCGCGCGACAAGGCGGTCGAGCTGTTCCACTCGATGGGCGAGAAGTACAAGGCGGAGATCATCGCCTCGATCCCGGAGAGCGACGAGATCGGGCTCTACCGCGAAGGCGATTTCGTCGACCTCTGCCGCGGTCCGCACGTGCCCTCGACCGGCAAGCTCAAGGTCTTCAAGCTCATGAAGGTCGCGGGCGCCTACTGGCGCGGCGACTCGGCGAACGAGATGCTCCAGCGCATCTACGGCACCGCGTGGGCGAAGAAGGAGGAGCAGGACGCCTACCTGCACATGCTCGAGGAGGCGGAGAAGCGCGACCACCGGCGCCTCGCGAAGCAGCTCGACCTCTTCCACATCCAGGACGACGCGCCGGGGATGGTGTTCTGGCACCCGAAGGGCTGGACGCTCTGGCAGCAGGTCGAGCAGTACATGCGCAGCGTCTACCGCGACAACGGCTACCAGGAAGTGCGCGGGCCGCTCATCCTCGACGTAAGCCTCTGGCACCGCTCGGGCCACTGGGACAACTACCGCGAGAACATGTTCTTCACGGCTTCCGAGAACCGCGAGTACGCGGTGAAGCCGATGAACTGCCCGGGGCACGTGCAGATCTTCAACACGGGCTTGCGCAGCTACCGCGACCTGCCGCTGCGCTACGGCGAGTTCGGCATGTGCCATCGCAACGAGCCCTCGGGTGCGCTGCACGGGATCATGCGCATCCGCGCGTTCACGCAGGACGACGGCCACATCTTCTGCATCCCGCGGCAGATCGAGAGCGAGGTCGTGGACTTCCACCGCCTCGCGCTCAAGGTCTACGCCGACTTCGGCTTCGAGGACGTCGCCGTCAAGCTCGCGCTGCGTCCTGACAAGCGCCTCGGCTCGGACGAGATCTGGGACCAGGCGGAGAGCGGACTGCGCGCGGCGCTCAAGACGTGCGGCGTCGCGTGGCAGGAGTTGCCGGGGGAGGGCGCCTTCTACGGCCCGAAGATCGAGTACCACCTCAAGGACTCGATCGGCCGTTCGTGGCAGCTCGGCACGATGCAGGTGGACTTCATGATGCCGGGCCGGCTCGGCGCCGAGTACGTTGCCGAGGACAACTCGCGGCAGGTGCCGGTCATGCTCCACCGCGCCATCGTGGGCTCCATGGAGCGCTTCATCGGCATCCTCATCGAGCACCACGCCGGCGCGCTGCCGGCCTGGCTCGCCCCGGTGCAGGCGGTCGTGCTCAACATTTCCGAGCATCAGGCGGACTATGCCGCCGGCGTGCAAGCGGCTTTGCGCAAGGCCGGCTTCCGCGTCGAGGCCGATTTGCGGAACGAGAAGATAAACTATAAGATTCGAGAACATAGCCTGCAAAAGCTGCCCTACCTGCTCGTCGTCGGCGAGAAGGAGAAGGCCGCAGGCCAAGTGGCCGTTCGTGCCCGTGGGAACGCCGATCTCGGCTCGATGAGCCTGGAAGCGTTCAACGAGCGCCTCGCAAGCGAGGCGCGCCCGGGTCGGACGGCTTAAGTTTTCTTGAACACGGGAGAAGACCCATCAGTCAGGACAAGGCGCAGCGGTTGAACCGCGAAATCACCGTCCCGGAAGTGCGGCTCGTGAAGGACGACGGTGAGCAGCTCGGTATCGTGCCGATCGGCGAGGCTCTGCGGATGGCCGAGGAGATGGAGGTGGATCTCGTCGAGATCGCCCCGCTCGCGCAGCCGCCGGTGTGCCGCCTCATGGACTTCGGGAAGTTCAAGTACCGCGAGGCCAAGAAGGCGCACGAGGCGAAGCTCAAGCAGAAGCAGATCCAGGTCAAGGAGATCAAGTTCCGCCCCGGCACCGACGAGGGCGACTATCAGATCAAGCTGCGCAACCTGATCAAGTTCCTCGAGGAGGGCGACAAGACCAAGGTGACGCTGCGCTTCCGCGGCCGCGAGATGGCGCACCAGGAGTTCGGCTTCCGCCTGCTCGAGCGGGTGAAGGCGGACCTGGAGCCCTACGGCACGGTGGAGCAGTTCCCGAAGCTCGAGGGCCGGCAGCTGGTGATGGTGCTCGGGCCGCGCAAGGGCGCGCCGCCGAAGAAGAAGGGCGAGGACACGCCCGCGGGCGGAGGCGAAAAACCTGCCGCCGACAAGCCGCGCGCGCCCGGCGACACGGATTCGGCGACGCCCAGTTAGCGGCGCCGCGCCGAGCAGCACCGCGTTCGTGCATTTCCGGGCGCGGAAGCAGGAACGGCCCGCCTCTCGCGGGTCGGCGGTCCCGCGGCGACGCGGGGATGAAAACAAGCGGTGCCGTGGTCAGGCAAGCGCTCCGCGAGGGAGCCACCCGGCGTCGACACAGACGATTGGAATCGACATGCCCAAGATGAAGACCAAGCGGGGCGCGGCGAAGCGTTTCCGCGTGCGTGCCTCCGGCAGCATCAAGCGGGCGCGGGCGAACCTGCGCCACATCCTCACCAAGAAGGCGCAGAAGCGGAAGCGCCAGCTGCGCGGCACCACCGCCGTCGTCGCCGCCGACACCGCGGCGGTGCACGCGATGATGCCCTACGCCAAGTAACGGGGAGGATCGGGAATGCCACGCGTCAAGAGGGGCGTCACCGCGCACGCCCGCCACAAGAAGGTCCTCGCTCAGGCCAAGGGCTTCCGCGGCCGCCGCAACAACGTCTTTCGCGTCGCCAAGCAGGCGGTGATGAAGGCGGGGCAGTACGCGTACCGCGACCGCCGCGTGAAGAAGCGCGAGTTCCGCGCGCTCTGGATCGCGCGCATCAACGCCGCGGCCCGCGAGCACGGGATGTCGTACAGCGCGTTCATCAACGGCCTGAAGAAGGCCGCCATCGAGCTCGACCGCAAGGTGCTCGCCGACATGGCGGTGTTCGACAAGCCGGCGTTCGCGCAGCTCGCCACGCAGGCGAAGTCGCAGCTCGCCTGACGGCGCGATCCCCGCGCGCCGCGGGTCTCTCCCTCGCCGCGGCGCCGGCTCCTCCCGCGTTCGCCCATGGAACACCTGGAACAACTGGTGCGCGACGCGCTCGCCCGTTTCGCGGCGATCGCCGACCCCGACGAGCTCGAGCGCTGCAAGGCGCTCTACCTCGGGAAGCAGGGCTCGCTCACCGAGCTGATGAAGACGCTCGGCAGGCTCGCGCCCGAGGAGCGGAAGAGCGCCGGTGCGCGCATCAACGAGGCGAAGGACCGGCTCGAGGCGGGTCTGGCCGCACGCCGTGCCGCGATTGCGGCGGCGCGGCTCGAGTCGAAGCTCGCCGAGGAAGCGATCGACGTCACGCTGCCGGGCCGCGGTCGCGATCGCGGCACGATCCATCCCGTGATGCGAACCTGGCAGCGGATCGAGGCGATCTTCCGCTCGACCGGCTTCGACGTCGCCGACGGTCCCGAGATCGAGACCGACTGGTACAACTTCACCGCGCTCAACAACCCGCTCGACCACCCGGCGCGCTCGATGCAGGACACGTTCTACGTCGAGGGCGAGGACGAGCATGGCCTGCCGCTCCTCCTGCGCACGCACACCAGCCCGATGCAGGTGCGCTACGCGCGCATGCATACGCCGCCGATCAAGGTGATCGCGCTCGGCCGCACGTTCCGCGTCGACTCCGACGCGACCCACTCGCCCATGTTCCACCAGGTCGAGGGCCTGTGGATCGACGAGGCCGTGAGCTTCGCCGACCTGAAGGGCGTGTACGCGGACTTTCTCCGCCGCTTCTTCGAGTCGGACGACCTCCAGGTGCGCTTCAGGCCGTCGTTCTTCCCGTTCACCGAGCCTTCCGTCGAGATCGACATGGCGTTCCGCGACGGCCGGTGGCTCGAGGTTTCGGGGGCAGGGCAGGTGCACCCGAACGTGGTGCGCAACTTCGGGCTCGATCCCGAGCGCTACATCGGCTTCGCGTTCGGCTCCGGCATCGAGCGGCTGACGATGCTCCGCTACGGCGTGAACGACCTGCGCGTGTTCTTCGAGAACGACCTGCGGTTCCTCGAGCAGTTCGCCTGACGCCGCGATGAAGTTCTCCGAACGCTGGCTGCGCACCATGGTGAACCCCGCGCTCGACGCGGACGCGCTCGCGCACCTGCTCACCATGTCCGGACTCGAGGTCGAGTCGTGCGAGCCGGTCGCCCCGCCGACCCGCGGCGTGGTCGTCGCGCAGGTGCTGTCCGCCGAGCGGCATCCGAACGCCGACAAGCTCACGGTGTGCAAGGTCGACGCGGGCACGGGTACGCCCCTGCAGGTGGTGTGCGGCGCTCCGAACGTCGTCGCCGGCATGAAGGCGCCGCTCGCGATGGTCGGCGCCGAACTTCCCGGCGAAGCGAAGGACAAGCCGCTGCGCATTGGCGCCGCGAAGATGCGCGGCGTCGAAAGCCAGGGGATGCTCTGCTCGGCGCGCGAGCTCGGCCTCTCGGAAGACCACAGCGGACTGCTCGCACTTGCCGCTGACGCGAAGATCGGGAGCGACGTGCGCGAGGTGCTCGCGCTGGACGACCGCATCTTCGAGATCAAGCTCACGCCCAATCGTGCCGACTGCCTCTCGGTGCTCGGTGTCGCGCGCGAAGTCGCGGCGCTCTCCGGTGCGCCGCTCTCGCCGCCGAAGATCAGCGCCGTGGCGGCCGCGATGAGGGACAAGCTGCCGGTGCGCATCGAGGCTCCCGATCTCTGCGGGCGCTTCTCAGGCCGCATCATCCGCGACGTCGACACCGCGGCGCCGACGCCGGCGTGGATGGTCGAGCGGCTGGAGCGCTCGGGGCAGCGGTCGATCTCGGCGCTCGTCGACATCTCGAACTACGTGATGCTCGAGCTCGGCCGGCCGTCGCACATCTTCGATCTCGACAAGGTGCACGGCGGACTCGTCGTCCGGTGGGGGCGGCGCGGCGAGCAGGTGAAGCTGCTGAACGGCCAGACGGTGGAGGTGGACGAGCGCGTCGGCGTGATCGCCGACGAGGCGGGTGTCGAGGCGCTCGCCGGCATGATGGGCGGCGACCCGACCGCGGTGTCGGACACGACGCGGAACGTCTTCGTCGAAGCGGCGTTCTGGTGGCCGGCGGCGATCCAGGGGCGGGCGCGGCGCTTCAACTTCACGACCGAGGCCGGCCACCGCTTCGAGCGCGGCGTGGACTTCGCGACGACGGTCGCGCACATCGAGCGCATCACCGATCTGATCCTTGCCATCTGCGGCGGTACGCCCGGGCCGATCGAGGACCAGATCACCGCACTTCCCGAGCGCACGCCCGTGCGCATGCGCGTCGCGCGCGCGCGCAAGGTCATCGGCGTGCCGATTCCCGCCGACGAGATGGCGCGCGTGTTCCGCCGTCTCGAGCTCGAGCACGTGCGCGAAGGGCAGGGCGAGGAGGAGGCGTTCGTCGTCACGCCGCCGTCGTTCCGCTTCGACCTCGAGATCGAGGAGGACCTCATCGAGGAGGTGGCGCGCGTCTGGGGCTACGACCGCATTCCCGCCGAGCCGCCGCGCGCCCGCGCGGCGATGCGCGCCGAGCCCGAGGCGCGGCGCTCCCTGCACGTACTGCGGGAGCGGCTCGCGGCGTGCGGTTACAGCGAGGCGGTGAACTTCAGCTTCGTCGAAGCCGAGTGGGAGCAGGACTTCGCCGGCAACACCGATCCGATCCGGCTGCGCAACCCGATCGCGGCCCAGCTCGCGGTGATGCGCTCGACCCTCGTCGGCGGGCTCGTCGCGAACGTCGAGTACAACGTCAACCGCAAGGCCTCGCGCGTGCGCGTGTTCGAGATCGGTCGCGGATTCATGCGCAGCTCGGAACCACGCGGCGGACCGCTCGCCGTCGTCGGCGTCGACCAGCCGATGCGCGTCGCTGCCGCCGCGTTCGGTCCGGCGCTGCCCGAGCAGTGGGGCGCGCCGTCGCGCGGCGTCGACTTCTTCGACGTGAAGGCCGATCTCGAGACGCTGATCGCACCGCTCGTCGCGCGCTTCGAGGCCGCGACGCATCCCGCGCTGCATCCGCGTCGCGCGGCGCGGGTGAGCGTCGAAGGCAGGGCGATCGGCTGGATCGGGGAGCTGCACCCGCGGCTCGTGCAGAAGCACGAGCTGCCGGGGCCGGTGATCGTCTTCGAGCTCGACGCGGAGCCGCTGCGCGACGTCCCGCTCCCCGCCTATCGCGAGGTGGCGAAGTTCCCGCCCGTGATCCGCGATCGCGCGGTGCTGGTGCCCGAGAGCGTGGAGGCGCAGACGCTGCTCGACGTGCTCGCGTCCGCCCGACCGGTGGTGGTGCAGAGCATCGAGCTCTTCGACCAATACCGTGGCAAGGGCATCGAGCCAGGCCTAAAAAGCCTTGCGTTTCGGGTAGTTATGCAAGATACTGGCCGTACGCTCACAGACGCCGAGGCAGATGCCGTCATGGACGGCCTGACCAGCGCACTCGCTGCGCAGATCGGCGCGAAACCACGCGGTTAAGGGAGAGTGCATGACGCTGACCAAGGCCGAGCTGGCCGACATGCTCTTTGAGAAGGTCGGCCTGAACAAGCGCGAAGCCAAGGACATGGTGGAGGCCTTCTTCGAGGAGATCCGCACCGCCCTCGAGAACGGGGAGAGCGTCAAGCTCTCGGGCTTCGGCAACTTCCAGCTCCGCGACAAGCCGCAGCGTCCGGGCCGCAATCCCAAGACCGGCGAAGAAATCCCGATCACCGCGCGCCGCGTGGTGACCTTTCACGCGAGCCAGAAGCTGAAGGCGCTGGTGGAGCAGGCGCATGGAACCGCTCAACCCGAAATCCAGCCCGAGCAAGGATAGCCTGCCGCCGATCCCGGCGAAGCGCTACTTCACCATCGGCGAAGTAAGCGAGCTGTGCGGCGTCAAGCCGCACGTGCTGCGCTATTGGGAGCAGGAGTTCACCCAGCTCAAGCCGGTGAAGCGGCGCGGCAACCGCCGCTACTACCAGCACCATGAAGTGCTGCTCATCCGGCGCATCCGCGAGCTGCTCTACGAGCAGGGCTTCACCATCAGCGGCGCGCGCAACCGCCTCGACGAGTATTACTCTGGGCGAGGCGCGCAGAAGGGGGCGGCAGACGCGCAGGCATCGACCGCCTGGATCGGCGAGGAGCCGCTCGATCGCCAGAAGATCCGCGCCGAGCTCGAAGCGATCCTGGCGTTCCTCGACAGCTAGCGAACGCTCGGCGCTCCAATGCGCTCGCGATCGTCGTTGTTGCGGTTCGCCCCGCAGTGAACGGGTCGCTCGCCGCGCTATACTTCGGTCCTCGGTCGGGGCGTAGCGCAGCCTGGTAGCGCACCTGCATGGGGTGCAGGGGGTCGAGTGTTCGAATCACTTCGCCCCGACCA
>Ga0209254_10001543_pt1 | contig 20718 bp, 13 predicted proteins | sample FrelakmetDIP11DI_FD_187148 | JGI IMG/M metagenome (GOLD analysis project Ga0209254, IMG submission 187148) | Freshwater lake sediment microbial communities from the University of Notre Dame, USA, for methane emissions studies - DIP11 DI (SPAdes)... | ecosystem: Environmental > Aquatic >...
ATTTCGCCGTGGGCGATCGCGTCGCAGCCCTGACGGTCTACGGTGGCTACGCGGAATACATCTATCTCACTCCCGATCAGCTGGTGCACGTTCCCGGCGCTCTCGATCCCACCGAAGTCGCCCCATTGATCTTGAACTACCTCGTCGCTTATCAAGTGATGCATCGCATGGCGAAGGTCAAGCCCGACGATAAGGTCTTGCTCATCGGCGCGAGCGGTGGCGTGGGCACCGCTCTCCTGGACCTCGGCAAACTAGACAACCTCAAAATGTACGGTCTGGCCTCGCCGGGCAAACACGCCGCCTTGATCGAACTGGGCGCCATTCCGATCGACTATCACTCGCAGGATTTCGTCGCAGTGTTGCGCCGTATGGAACCCAGCGGCCTCGATGCCGTATTCAACGGCATGGCCGAGGATTACCTGACGCGCGGCATGAAAGTGCTGCGGCGCGGCGGCACGCTGGTGCATTATGGCGGCCCGGAGAGTCTCTCGCGCTTCATGGTGTTTATGGGGCAGTTCATCTGGCTCAACGTCGTTCCAGACGGCAAGTCGATTCTGGGTTACGGCACGCACCGCGTCAAGATTCAACTGCTCAAAGAAGACTGGCGCAAACTCTTCACGTTGCTGGCTGAAGGCAAGTTCAAGCCGATCATTGCCGCGAAGTTTCCCATTCTGGAAGCAGCTAGGGCCAATGACCTGCTGGCCGGCGGCAGTGTGATCGGCAACGTCGTCCTGCTGACGCCGGAGTTGATGGGATAGAGATTGCGATGCCCCACACAATCCTCGTGACCTATGCCAGCCGCTGTGGTTCGACTGCTGGAGTAGCCGAAGCGATTGCCCGGACTCTGCGCGACAACGGCGCTGACGTCGATGTGCGCCCGATGCAGGACGTCACCAACCTTGCGGCCTACACCGCCCTCATCGCCGGCAGCGCCATTCGCAACAAACACTGGCTGCCGGAAGCGATGCAGTTCGTGCAGAGCCATCAAGCGGCTTTGCGGCAGAAACCGTTCGCAGCGTTTTTGGTGTGCATGACACTGGCGCTGAAGAACGGCGAACAGTATCGACCACACGTCGCCACGTGGCTCGATCCGGTGAGTGCGTTAGTGCAGCCTGTGAGCAAGGGCCTCTTCGCCGGAGGGCTGGACATCGGCCAAATTGAATCGTTCAGCAATCGGCTGAAGTTTCGCCTTAGCGTCCTCTTCGGCGTCTGGAAAGAGGGCGATCACCGCGACTGGGATGCCATTCGCGCGTGGGCGAACAGCATCCAGCCGCGGTTGATTGATTGAAAGGACACATCCATGTCAACCAACATCAAACTAATAGCATTAGCGCTGCCCTATAAATTGGGCACGGTCAATTGTTATCTTGTTACCACCGACACCGGTCATCTCTTGATCGATACCGGCAGTTCCAATCAGCGCGCCAGGTTCGAGGAAGCCCTTCACAGCGCGGGTTGCCAGCCGGGCGATCTGAAATTGATCATCCTCACCCACGGCGACTTTGATCACACCGGCAACGCCGCTTATCTCCACGAAAAATGGCGCGCCCCGCTCGCCATGCATACCGCCGATGCGGGCATGCTGGAACGCGGCGATATGTTCTGGAACAGGAAGAAGGGCAATGCCATGCTCAGAAAGATTGCCCCGGCGCTCTTCGGTTTCGGCCAGGCGCAGCGCGACAAACCCGATCTCATTCTCGCCGATGGCGACGATTTATCAGCCTATGGCTGGGACGCGCAAGTGCTGCACCTGCCGGGGCATTCCGCCGGCTCGATCGGTGTGCTGACAGCCGCCGGAGAGCTGTTTTGCGGCGATCTACTCGACAACACGAAGCGGCCGGCGCTCAATTCGATTATGGACGATGTGCCTGCCGCTCAGGCCAGCGTCGAACGCTTGAAGAGCTGTGGAGTGAAAATCGTTTACCCTGGGCACGGCCAGCCCTTTGCGTGGGAACAATTCAGCGAGCCGCAGAGTTAGCCAAGCACAGCAGGCGCACCCTCGTCTCTCCCTCGGTTGACGTATCGGACATTCGCATCTAACATTCCGCTCGCGTTGTACAACTCAAATCTGCAGGGAACAGGAGAACGATATGAGATTGAGAGCATTGGCCGTTGTCGCCATCACCGTTATCATCGGAGCATCGCTGCTGGGCGCATGCCAGAACATCACGCCGCAGCAGGCTCAGGCCATTGTTGCCACCTACCAGGCGCTGCCTGCGCCGCAGCGCACCGCGGTTGCGGAGAAAGCCGCCGCTGCGGTGAAGTCCCTCACCGCCGAGCAAAAGGCCGAGATCAAAGCGAAGATGGAAGCCGCGCAAGCGGCGTATTTGCAAGCGCGCAATACCGGCGCACCTCCGCCGCCCGTAGCAGCGGCCCCCATGAGCGCCAGCGCGCCAGTTGCAGCCACGCAAGTGCCGGCCAGTCAAGCGCCGGTCATTCTCAGTTTCTTCGCCTCGGCGCCCAGTCCTGAAGAACGCGCGCAGGGCGTCGCTTACTTCTTGAACTACGACACGCAGAATGCCACGCGCGTCGAAATTGCCGGCTACGTCATGGACAATCCCGCCACGGGCCGCTGGCCGGTGTGGGGCACCGATCCGAATGCGGTGCCTACCGAATGGTCGATCTGGGCAACCAACGATGTGGCGTGGGTCGATCAATGGATGAAGATCGAATTCGACACCGATCGCGGCAGCGCCTTCCAGCCGGTGACTGTCAACAGTCGCAACGTCACGCTGTCGCTACGCGATCCGCAGTACGTGGATGGCGACTCCGTGGAACTGCGCGTCAATGGCCAATCATTCGGCAACTACCTGCTCGACGGCCGCGCGATCAGTTTCCCGCTGGTGCTGGTCGCCGGGCAGAACAAGATTGACATCATCTGCACAGGAACTGGCGCGGTTCCAAACGCCGTTGTCGAGGCAAGTCTGAGCAATGTTTCGAGCGGTCCCATGACCCAAGTTTCACGCACGATGCAACCGGGCCAGGGCGATACATTGATCGTCAACGCGCCGTAAGGAGCGCGCCCCCAAAAGAACCGATCGGCTTGAGCGCTCAAGCCGATCGGTTTTGTTTTCAGCCGATCGTTCGGATCGAGGCAAACAGTGTATTTAAAACATCGCGCGCAAAACAGGTAGTCGCTTGAGCAGCAGCGCGCTGACCGCCCACGACAGCAAGATCGCCAGCACGATGAGCGCCGGCGACTTGACGATCAACGGCATGGACAAACCCACAAACACATAGGCCAGCGGATAGAGAATCAGCGGGTGGACGTAGTAAATGCCGTAGGAATTCGCCGCCAGGCTCGACCAGACAGCGCCCGCGCTGTTCACTTTCCGCTGAAATAACGCCACCCCGGCGATTAATGCGGCGAGACAGAAAGCGTTATACAGCAGCGCCGTTCCCACTTTGACCGGCAGCGTAGTCTCAGGCGTGTTGGCCACGCCCCAGCGATAAGCAAGATAAACTAATCCGCTCAGCACACAGGCCCAGCCCCACGGGCCCAGTTCGGGCTTGTAGCCATCGGCCGTGAACCAGCCGTGCCGCTCGGCATAGATGCCCAGGCAGAAATACCCGATGTAGAGCGGCACACGCACCGGTTGATAGACCAGGAAATAGTTGTGCCACCACGCGTCAGGGCCGAATGACAGGCTGATGATCAGGAAGCCGGCAGAAACCAGCGCGATGAAGACGGCAAATATCTTGCCCGTTGGCCGCACGCTGCGCGGCGCGCCGCGCAGGCGATCGCCCCATTCATTGACCCACGCCAGCACAACGAACATCAACAGGAGCACACCCAGAAACCAGTAGACGGACTGCTGGAACAGCGGCCCCCAGAAGTCGGTGCGCCAGAAGTCGAGGAAGCTCATCGGGACGCCGCGCGAGAAGTAGATCATATAGGTGATGAGCGGCGCTAGAAACAGCGCACCGAACATCCACGGAATGCCGATGTGAATGAATTTGTCTTTCAAGAACGAGCGAGGGCCGCGCTTATGCAGCGACGGCAGCGCAAAATATCCTGCAAGAAAAAAGAGGATCGGCATGATCGGAACATCGATCAGCAAGACCAGCTGCGTGAAAATCTCGCTGTTGTCCGGATCGAGCACATACCACCACGTGGGGGCATAGGCCATGTACGTGATCGAACCGTGCAGGACGACAACCAGGACCACCACAAAGGCGCGCAAGTTATCGAGGAAATACAGCCGGTTGGAAGCAGGCATGGGGCTTTCTCAGAAACAGCCGAATGAATCGGCTTCAAATTTGGCAAACCGTGTGCCCGGGTCGGCCGGACGCTGCGTCGCGATCTCTTTCGGCTCGGCGAAGCACAGCATCGCCGGTGGCTTCGCGCGGCACTTTATGCCGCCACGGTTTGTATTATACTTGAACCGTCGACAGGCAGGCGCCCCAGCCTCAGAGCACAATCTGTTAGGAGTTACGCAGTTGCCATGACTTTAACCGCGAAGGCGCGAAGAGCACAAAGGAAAACCTGAAAATCTCTTCGCGTACTTTGCGCCTTTGCGGTTCAACCGCGTAAGTCCTATCGTATTACGGAGCATACTATGCCAGGTATCTCAGTCCTGAGCAGCCAAACCATCACCTACGAGCAGCTCGCCAAAACAATCGATCATTCCCTGCTGCGGCCCGAATTAACCGAAGCCGACGTGATTGCCGGTTGTGAACTGGCCACCCGGTATCATGTCGCTTCCGTGTGCGTCAAGCCGTGCCACGTGAGACTGGCCTCGAAACTGCTGGCCGGATCGGATGTGGCCGTCGGCACGGTGGTCGGCTTTCCGCACGGCAGCTCGACCATCGCGACCAAAGTGTTTGAAACGCAGGAAGCCATTGCCGCCGGCGCGACCGAGATCGATATGGTCATCAACATCGGCGAGTTGCGATCGGGCCACGCTGACTATGTACGCAATGAAATCCGCGCCGTGGTCAACGCCGCTCACCCGCAAGCAATCGTCAAGGTGATCTTGGAGAACGCCTATCTAACGCACGGCGAAAAAGTGCTGGGCGGCAAATTGGTGGAGGAAGCCGGAGCGGATTTTGTAAAGACCTCCACCGGGTTTGCTCCGACCGGCGCGACAGTGGACGACGTTGCCTTGCTGCGCACCACCGTCGGGCCGCAGGTGCAGGTAAAAGCTGCGCACGGTGTGCGCACGCTCGAGCAACTGCTAGCGATGATCGATGCCGGCGCGACTCGATCGGGAGCAACGGCCACGGCAGCCATTCTCGACGAATTCCAGCAACGCTCACGGTAACGCCGGTAATCGACACGAACCGGTCGGTAATTAACAAGCCGATCGGTTTTCTTTTTCATCTCCAACTGCCGTTTGTGAAAAATTTCTCATCATTGACTTATGATTGACATCTCTCATATAATGAAAATGGCCTAAGGGAGCGAGGGAGCAGTCGCGCTAAAGTCTGGCAGTGGTGGGGAGCGCGATGGCCATCTTTCGCAAAGGGCAAACGCATAGCTCAGCAGTCGCTGCGGCCATGATCATTGGCGGCGGTATTAGTGGCATGCGGGCTGCGCTCGATTTAGCGGACGCCGGGCTCAAAGTCTTCCTCGTCGAACAAACCCCCTGCCTCGGCGGACGCGTTGCCCAACTCGGTTTCATGTTCCCTCAGCATGACTGTGTGCTGTGCCGCGGCACTTCCGATCATGGTTACGGCTGCACGCGGCCATCCATCTCTCCCGCGTACATTCACCACAATCAACATCCCAACATCGAGATCCTCACCAACACACGCGTGATCGGTGTCGAGGGTCAAGCGGGCGATCTCACGGTGTCGCTGCGCCAGGAACCGCGCTATGTGGATGTCGAACGCTGCATCGATTGCGGACGCTGCGCAGAAGTGTGCCCGATCGAATTGCCTGACGAGTATCAGCAGCGCTTGACCAAACGCAAGGCCGCCTACAAAGTTGCGCCACGCGCCACGCCCGATGCCTACGTGATCGATCGCGGGCCGTATTGCGACGACTGCGGCAAGTGCGTCGAGGTCTGCCCCAGCAAAGCGATCGATCTCAACGAACAACCGCGTCTGCTCACGATCGAAGTCGGGGCCATCATCCTCGCGCTCGGCTTCCAGGTTTACGATCCTACGCCGCTGGCCGAACTCGGTTACGGGCGCTATCCCAACGTCTTGAATGCGATGCAGTACGAACGACTGGCGAGCCGCTCCGGCCCGACCGAGGGGATCGTGATCCGCCGATCGGATCAGCGCCAACCCCGATCGATCGCCTGGCTCCAATGTGTCGGCTCGCGCGATCAAAACAACACCTTCTGCTCGTCGATCTGCTGCATGTATGCCACCAAGGAAGCGATCCTCGCCAAGCAGCGTTTAGGCGAAGAGGTCGAGTGCAGCATCTTCATCATGGACGAGCGCGCGTTTAACAAAGAGTATCACACCTACTTCGCCAATGCGCGTGAAAAGCACGGCATCCGTTACGTGCGCTGCCGCGTCTCCAATGTGCACGAAGACCCCGCCACACACGATCTCATCCTGCAATATGCCGACGCGAACGGGCAACGCCACGAGGAGCGTTTTGAAACCGTGGTGTTGGCAACCGGCTTGCAGCCGCCTGATTCGGCGCAGCAGTTGACCGAGCTGTTGAACATTCAACTCAATCCGTACGGCTTCTGTGAAACCGATAAGTTCACGCCGCTCCAAACGACCCGACCCGGCGTCTTCGTGTGCGGCGCGTTCTCGTCGCCGAAAGAAATCGTCGAGACGATCATCGACGCCAGCGGCGCCGCCGCTGAAGTGATGCGCCTGCTCAACGATCAACTCCGCACGCACGTCTATTCGCGCGAATGGCCGTTCCTCTCCGCCGATGGTCTGCCGCCCGAACGGGATGTCTCGCATGAAGCGCCGCGCGTGGGTGTATTCGCCTGCTCGTGCGGATCGACGATCGGCGATGTGATCGATCTGAAGGCGCTCAGCCAGCACGCGGCGCAGTGGTCTAACGTCGTGCTGAGTGAAGTCGTGGACTTCGCCTGCTTCCCCGAAGCGATCGCGCGCTTGCAACGACGCGTCTCGGACGCTAACCTCAATCGTGTGGTGATCGCCGCGTGCAGCAATCGCACGCACGAAGCTTTGTTCCACCGCATGATGCGGACGGCCGGGCTGAATCCGTATCTGTTGGAACTCGTCAATCTGCGCGAGCAGTGCACGCGCGTGCATCGACAACAATCCGCACTCGCCAATCGTAAAGCGCAGGAGTTGGTGCGCGTGGCGGTCGGGCGGGTGCTGGCCGCGCAGCCGATCCACAAAGACAAAAATCTGTGCCAGCCGGCGGCGTTGGTCATCGGCGGCGGAGTGTCTGGCATGACAGCCGCGCTCGCCATCGCCGACAGCGGCTACGACGTGCATCTGGTCGAGCGCACCGAGATGCTGGGTGGGAATCTATCCAATCTGTACTACGTAGCCGAAGGTTACGATCCGCAAAGACTGCTGCGCGACTTGGTGAATCGCGTGCGAGCGCATCGCCGTATCAACGTTCACACGCGTACGGAAATGCTGCGGCACGTGGGACATGTGGGCAATTTCCGATCCGAGTTTCAGACGCGTTACTCCGACGGCTCACTCGATGAATTCTCAATCGAGCATGGTGTCACGATCGTGGCGACCGGCGGCCGCGAAACGCGCGAGCATCCGTGGCTGAACGTGCCACGCGTCATCACGCAGCGCGAACTCGAAGAGTTGATCGTGCATCACCCGGAGAAGATCGCGGCGCTGAAAGACGTGGTGATGATCCAGTGCGTGGTGCCGGACGGGATGCCGGAGTATTGCTCGCGCGTGTGCTGCACCAACACGATGAAGAACGCCATCCGCATCAAGCTGTTCAATCCGGCGTGCCGCGTGAGCGTGCTGTACAAGAACATCGTGACGTATGGCTTTCGCGAAGAGTACTACACCGAGGCGCGGCGGCGCGGTGTGGTGTTTATCCGTTACACCGATGATGAGCCGCCGCAGGTAGCCGTAGAAGGCAACCGCACGGTGGTGCGCGTGCGTGATCTCACACTCGATCGCTGGCTCGATCTTCCTGCCGATTTGGTGCCACTGAGCATGACGATCGCACCCGCTGAAGGCACGGACGAACTGGCCGAGATGCTGCGTGTGCCGATCACGGGCGAGGGCTTCTTCAAAGACGCGCAGTTGAAACTCCGCCCGATGGACTTCATGCGCGAAGGCATTTTCCTGGCGGGCATGGCACACTATCCTAAGTTCACCGAGGAAAGCATCAGCCATGCGCTGGCCGCAGCGGCGCGCGCGTTGACGCTGTTGTCACAAGGCTCTTTGTTTATGGGCGGCGTCGTGGCGGTGGTCGATCCCAAGAACTGTGTGGGCTGTTTGACCTGCACGCGCACCTGCCCGTTTGCCATTCCACAGATTATCAAGCAAGAAGGCCGATCGGGTGTGGGCGGTCTCGGCGGCGCGGCGTATATCGATCCGGCGCAGTGCCAGGGCTGCGGCACCTGCACGGGCGAATGTCCCGCGAATGCGATTCAGCTGATCAACTACACGGACGAGCAGATGATGTTGAAGGCGATTGGCGGGTTGGGGAGTTGGGTAGCGTGATACGTATTGCGTGGTGCGTGATCACGTAACACGCACTACGCACCACGTTCCAGTGAGCAAAATGACATCGCAAAGAACTTTCTCATTTGAACCCGAAATCACCGCCTTCTACTGCATCTACTGCGGCTATATGGCGGCGGATACGGCGGGCGCGCTGGAGATTCAATATCCGGCCAACGTGAAATTCGTGCGGATGCCGTGCACGGGCAAGACCGATGTGCGCTATTTGCTCGAAGCATTCGAGCAAGGCGCAGACGGCGTGTACATCGTCGCGTGCCCCATCGGCAACTGCCATCACGTGCGCGGCAACGAGCGCGGCTGGGAACGCTTGAAACGTGCGAAGAAGATTCTCGACGAGATCGGCGTGGGCGGTGAACGATTGGATATCTTCTTCATGTCGGGCAGCCAGGCGCTGGCCTTTGCGAACGCGGCGAGGACGATGACGGAGCGCATTCGCGAGTTGGGGCCGAATCCGTTGAAGGGAAATGGAGAAGTTCGAATCCGGAATGCGGAACAGGAAGCAGAAGAGGATGATGGATTTCGCGGAAGAAGACAATGATGAGTGATAAGTGACGAGTAAATGGCATACAATGACGATTTATAGTTCACTCGTCAGTGCAAAGCCTCCCTGTGGGTCTCATCACTCGATATCACTGTTGAATCAATATGAGTCAAACCAGCGATCTCTCAACGATTAAACCGCCCATCGGTGCCGTCATGGTCGTCGGCGGCGGCATCGCCGGGATGCAATCCGCGCTCGATCTAGCCGATCAGGGCTTTAAGGTGTACCTCGTCGAAGCCCAATCGGCTATCGGTGGACACATGGCGCAGCTCGACAAGACCTTCCCCACCAACGACTGCGCCATGTGCACCATATCGCCGCGCCTCGTCGAGACGGGTCGCCATCCCAACATCACGTTGATGACCGACAGTGAGGTCATCGACGTGAAAGGCCACGCGGGCGACTTTAGTGTGCGTGTGCGTCACAACCCGCGCTACATCGACGTGGAGAAGTGCGTGGGCTGTGGCGATTGCGCGAAGGTCTGTCCTATTCTCATCCCCGATACCTTCAACGAAGGCTTATCAAAACGCCGCGCGGCTTACAAGTTGTATCCGCAAGCTGTACCCAATGCCTACGCCATCGCCAAGCGCGGCATCGCGCCGTGCCGTGATGCCTGTCCCGCCGGTCAGCGCGCGCAGGGTTACATCGCCTTGATCCGCGAAGGCCGCTGGAACGATGCGCTGCGCGTGATCAAGATGGACAATCCGTTTCCCGGCATCTGCGGGCGGATTTGCAATCATCGCTGCGAGACGGCCTGCAATCGCGGATTAGTCGACGAGCCGATCAACATTCGCGCGCTCAAACGCTTCGTGACCGATAAAGTCTACGCGGAAGCCCGCCAACCGATCGACCCTCTCCCTCGACGGTTCGATCAACGCGTGGCGATCATCGGTGCGGGGCCATGCGGCTTGACGGCCGCCCAGGACCTCGTGCGTGAAGGCTTTGGCGTCACCGTCTTCGAAGCGACGCCGGTCGCGGGCGGCATGCTGCGCCTGGGTGTGCCGGAGTATCGTCTGCCGACGAACATCATCGAACGCGAGGTGCAGGACATCGTCGATCTCGGCGTCGATCTGCGCCTGAATCATCGCATCGACAATCTCGACGACATCTTCAACGAAGGTTTCGACGCGGTCCTGATCGCCGTCGGCGCGCACGAGGGCATTCGCTTGCCGATCCCCGGCGCGAACCTCGACGGCGTGGTGATCAACACGCATTTCCTGCGCGATGTACGTTTGGGTAAGTACAACGACGACATGCAAGATGCTCCGCCACTCGGCCAGCGGGTTGTCGTGTTGGGCGGCGGCAACGTCGCCATCGACTGTGCGCGCAGCGCCGTGCGTCTGGGTCGTCACGTCGAGATGGCCTGTCTTGAAAGCGGCGAGAAGGTTCCAGCGCATGCATGGGAAGTTCAAGCTGCGCAGGAAGAGGGCATCATCCTGCATGAAGGCCGCACGTTTGAAAGAATTCTCAGCGATGAACAGGGTCATGTACGCGGCATGGAGTGCATGCGCGTGGCCTCGTTCAGCTTCGACGAGACGGGACGCCTGAACGTTGAGAAGGTGCCGAACTCCACGCACGTGATCGAATGTGATACGGTGATCTTCTCGGTGGGGCAGCGCGCGGGTCTCGCGTTCATTCCCGATGATGCCGGTGTGGGCTTGACGGGTCGCAAATTGATCGCAGTGAATCCCAACACGCTGGCCGCCACGCGCGAAGGCGTGTTCGCTGCGGGCGATAGTGTCTCCGGCACAGCGTTTGTGATCGAAGCGGTGGACAGCGGCCATACCGCCGCCCGATCGATCATCCGTTATTTGCAGGGTGAGCACCTCGAACCGCCGCATCATCCCGATCTGCCGGTCGTGAAGTTGACGCGCGATGAGATCAGCACTCGCATGGCGCGCGGCGAGATCAAACGCCAAGCACGTGTCCCCCTGCCCGAACTGCCGGTGGCGCGACGCATTGATAACTTCATTGAAGTCGAAGGGGGCTACGACGATCAATCGGCGCAGCAGGAAGCCGCCCGCTGTCTGGCCTGCGGCATTTGCTCAGAATGCATGAGCTGTACGTTCGCCTGCGGCGTCAATGCGATCGATCACAACATGGTCGTGCGTGACGAATCAGTACGCGTGGGAGCCGTCGTCCTTGCGCCCGGTTATCAAGCCTATCGCGCTGAACTATCTGAAGAATATGGTCTGGGCCGTTATCCGAATGTCGTTACGTCGCTGCAATTCGAGCGCTTGTTATCGGCATCGGGACCAACATCGGGGCACGTGCAGCGCCCATCGGATGCGAAGAGCGCGCAGAAGATCGCATTCCTGCAATGCGTGGGCAGCCGCGATCAGTCGCACGATTATTGCTCGTCGGTGTGCTGCATGTATGCGGCCAAGCAAGCGATCATGGCGGTGGAGCACGCTAAGGCTGAGACGCGCAGCGATAACGGCCCACTGCACTGCCAGGTCTTCTTCATGGACACGCGCGCGTATAGCAAAGGCTACGAAGAATATTATCGTCGCGCCGAGAAGAAATATGGCGTGCAGTACACGCGCTGCCGCATCAGCGATCTGCGCGAAGACCCCGACACACACGATCTGGTTCTGCGCTACTTCGACGAGCAAGGCCAATTGCGGTGCGAGCGTTTCGATCTCGTCACGCTGTCGGTCGGTATGGAGATTTCGCCCAAGGTGCGTGAACTGGGTCAGCGTCTCGGCATCGAACTCGACGATTACGGCTTCTGCCACACCGTGCAATTCAATCCGCTCGAGACGAGCCGCGCGGGCATCTATGCCGTCGGACCGTTCCGCGAACCGAAGGACATTCCCGAATCGATCATCGAAGCGAGCGGAGCCGCCGCGGCTGTCGCATCGCGCTTGAGTGAAGCGCGTTTCACGTTGACGACGCGCAAAGAGTATCCGTTGGAACGCGATGTCATGCAGGAAGAGCCGCGCGTGGGCGTGTTCGTGTGCCACTGCGGATCGAACATCGGCGGTTTCCTCGACGTGCCCGATGTGTCAGAGTACGCGAAGACGCTGCCCAATGTCGTGCATGCCGAGAACAATTTGTACACGTGCTCGCAGGACAGCATTAAGCACATCATCGAGCGCGTGAAGGAACTCAATCTCAATCGCGTAGTCGTCGCGTCGTGCACACCGCTGACTCACGAGCCGTTGTTCCAGGATGCGATTCGACAGGCTGGCTTGAATCCGTATCTGTTCGAGATGGCGAACATCCGGAATCAATGCTCGTGGGTGCATCCCGGCAATTGGGATGGCGCGACGGCGAAAGCGAAGACGCTGGTGCGCATGGCCGCCGCGCGCGCCGCCGAACTCGAACCGCTGCAGACCTCGAAGGTGCCGATCAAGCACACGGCGTTGATCATCGGCGGTGGGGCAGCGGGGATGAATGCGGCATTGTCGCTGGCTGAACAAGGCTTCCCAGTACACTTGATCGAAAAGAGCGATCAGCTCGGCGGTAATCTGCGGAATCTACGCTACCTGATCGGCGAAGCGCGCAGCCCGCAGGATTATCTAGCCGAACTGATCGATCGCGTGACACAGCATTCATTAATCACCGTCTATCTGCAGACGGAGTTGCTCCAGACCGGCGGCTTCAAAGGCAATTTCACGAGCAAGCTGCGCGATGCAACGGGAGCGCTACAAGAAGTTCAACACGGTGTGATCATCGTGGCGACTGGCGGCACGGAATACAAAGGCCGCGAATATAGCTACGGCAAACATCCAGGCATCATGACCCAGTTGGAGTTTGAGGCACTGCTGGCAAATCCAACCTCCAGCCTCCAACCTCCAACCTCTGTTGTCATGATCCAATGCGTTGGTCCAGGCGAGAAATTCTGCGCGCGGTTGTGCTGCTCGACCGCGCTCAAGAACGCGCTAAAGATCAAAGAACTGAATCCTCGGGCAGAGGTCACGATCCTCTATCGCGACATTCGCACTTACGGCTTCAAAGAGCGCCTATACACCGAAGCGCGGCGTGCCGGCGTGCGTTTCGTTCGCTTTGATTTTGAGCATAAGCCGGAGGTAGCGATCGGGGATCAGGGATCAGGGATCAGCGCGCGTGTTCACGATCCGATCCTCAACCGCGATCTCGAACTGCGGCCTGATCTGTTGGTGCTCAGCACACCGATCGTGCCGCAGAAGGACGCTCGCGAGTTGTCCGCCCGACTGAAAGTGCCGCTCGATGCCGACGGCTTCTTCCTCGAAGCGCATCCGAAGTTGCGGCCGGTGGACTTCGCGTCCGACGGCTTGTTCATGGCGGGCGTGGCGCACTATCCCAAGTTCCTCGACGAGACGATCGCGCAGGCGCAGGCCGCCGCGGCGCGCGCGGCGATCATCCTCTCGCAAGACAGCGTGCTGACCAATGCACGTGTGGCTGTGGTCGACAACACCAAGTGCGTGGGCTGTCTCACCTGTGTGCGAGCGTGTCCGTATGATGTGCCGAAGATCAAATCGAGTTTCACGGGCGTCGGCAGCATCGTCGGGGCGGCGTACATCGAAGCGGCGATGTGCCAGGGCTGCGGCACCTGCGCCGCCGAATGCCCGGCTCAAGCGATCCAGTTGATGCACTATCGGGATGCGGAGATACTGCCCAAGATTGATGCGTTGTTTAGTCCAGTAGTCGAACAGTCCCATAGTCATGTAGTCGAATCGAAAGCCCAGGACTACGTGCCTATCAGACTATTCGACTCGCTGACCAAATGACCATAGGACTACGTGACTACATGACTAACGACTTCGACCCTAACATCATCGCGTTCTGCTGTCACTACTGCGCTTACGCCGCCGCCGATCTGGCCGGGTCGATGCGTTTGGAATATCCGACCGCGGTCAAGGTCGTCGAGCTGCCGTGCACCGGCAAGCTGGATGTGCTGTACGTCCTGCGCGCGTTCGAGGACGGCGCCGACGGCGTGCTGGTGGCGGGTTGACTGGAAGGCGAATGTCATTACCTGGAAGGTAATCTCAACGCCCGTCGGCGAGTTGAATATGCGCAGCAGCTGCTGGAGCAGATCGGATTGCAGGGTCGCCGCGTCCAGATGATCAATCTGTCATCGGCGATGGGCGGCCAGTTCGCCTTCTCGATCGCCGAGTTGACGGCCGAGATCAAGCAGCTGGGAGCGAACCCGTTGAACAATGGTAAAGACCTCGCAGGTTTGACGTCGCCGAAAAGCGAAGCTCGCTAGACGCTGTCTGCTGCAAGTAGATGAGACCAGACAAGAGATGAAAACCTGCGAGGTCTGCAGGTGGGAGTAAACGATGGACAAGCAGCCGTACATCATTATCACCGACGACGATCCCGACATTGTCGAGAACCTGGTGACTATTCTCGGCACGCAGCCCTATCGGTTGGGAACGGCACGCGATGGCAAGCAGTGCCTGGCGTTGATCAAACAGGAGCAGCCCGATCTGCTCATCCTCGACATGCTGATGCCACGTATGGACGGCTGGGGGGTGATCCGCGAACTGCGCAGCGATCCGCTCTATGCCGATCTGCCGATCATGGTGTTGACCACCGTCGTCGAAGACGCCAGCCGCCGCCGTTACGAGTTGGAAGTGGGCATGGAGATGGACGTGCAGGACTATGTGCAGAAACCGGCCAAGCCCGCCGAACTATTACAGCGTGTTGAGAAACTATTGAAGGTTCATGCTTAACGTATTCGCCAGTCCTATCTCAATCCGGGCCGAACGCCTGCGCCGATCGGAAATCTTCGGCGATCTGGCCGACACCGATCTGCTCGCCATCGCCGAGTTCTGCAGCGAGGAACGCCGCGACGAAGGCGAGGCCGTACTGTCTGAAGGCGAACCCGCCGCGGCGGTCTTTGTGGTCGAGCGCGGCAAACTGGCGTTGGAGAAGAAGATTCAGATCGGGCGGCACTCGACGCCGCGCAATGCGACGATCGATTACGTAGAGCCGGGCAAGATGGCAGGCTTCTCGGGTTTGGTCGCGCCGTTTGTTTATTCCACTTCGGCGGTGTGTCTTGAACCGACGCGCGTCATTCGCATTGATGGCCTCGAGCTGCGGAACTATCTTGCCGCGCATCCGGCGGCAGGCATGAAGGTATATACGGCGGTAGCCGAGTTGATCAGCGATCGCTATCGCCACTCGATTGATACGCTGACTTACTTCCTGTCGGTCGTGTCGCACGAACTCCGATCGCCTCTGGCGGCGATCGAGAATTACTTACAGACGCTGCTCGGCGGTTATGCGGGCGATCTCACCGATAAACAGAAGCGCATGATCACACGCTGTGTACTGCGCGTGACTGATCTGCGCGGACTGATCGGCGATGTGGTCGATCTGGCGCGCATGCGGCCCGAGCAGATTCAAGCCGATTTCGAATGGTTCGATCCCGGCGAGGTGGGCACCGAATCGATCGAAGATGCGCGCTTGGCCGCCGCCGAGAAAGGAATCCGGCTTAAGATCGAACCGCCGCCCAAGTTCGAACCCATCGTCGGCGCGCGGCGGCGCATGCGGCAGGTGTTTACGAACCTGCTCAACAACGCGATCAAGTATGCGCCGCCCGACAGCGTCGTGACGTTTCGCGCGTGGTACGAGCCGGACACGTTGTACTTTGAGATCGAGGACGAAGGGCCCGGCATTCCGGCTGAGGATCTGCCGCACATCTTCGATGAATTCTTTCGCTCGGACAACGTGAGCGATACGCCGGGCGTCGGCCTCGGTCTATCGATTGCGAAGAAGATCGTCGATGCACATCACGGCCAAATTACTGTAAAAAGCGTGCATGGTTTCGGCGCAACAGGCACACGCTTTACTGTCGCCATTCCGCGCGACTTGCAGACGCCGGAAATGCGAAGGCGCGAATGGATGATGACAGGTGATGAGTAATGGATTACGGAGTACTCGTTTTCATAGATGAATTGACATGACTCTCATCAGTGACACGCCTTGCACTAAACAGCCTGTTGGCGCCGTGATGGTCGTTGGCGGCGGCATCGCGGGGATGCAGGCCGCGCTCGATCTGGCCGATCAGGGGTTCAAGGTCTACCTCGTCGAGGAGAAATCGGCGATCGGCGGCCATATGGCGCAGCTCGATAAGACGTTCCCTACCAACGACTGCGCGATGTGCAACATCAGCCCGAAGTTGGTCGACGTGGGCCGCCATCTGAATATCGACATTCTCACCGATACCGATGTGCTCGGCGTCGATGGACAGGCAGGCAACTTTACCGTATCCGTGCGCCGCCGGCCGCGCTACATCGACGTGACGAAGTGCATCGGCTGCGGCGATTGCGCGCAGGCGTGTCCCGTGTCGTTGCCCGATCAATACGAAGAGCAGTTGAAAGATCGCAAGGCCGCGTATCGACTGTACGCGCAGGCCGTGCCATCCGCGTACGCGATCGACAAACGTGGCGTCGCACCGTGTCGCGATGCGTGTCCCGCCGGACAGCGCGCACAAGGTTACATCGCGCTGATCGCGCAGGGGCGCTATCGCGAAGCGTTCCGCGTCATCAAAGAAGACAATCCGTTCCCCAGCGTGTGCGGACGCACGTGCCATCATCCGTGCGAAGGGCACTGCTCGCGCGCGCTGGTCGATGAAGCGGTCGGCATCATGTCGCTCAAGCGCTTCGTGATCGATTACGCGCTTGCTTACGGGCGTGAAAGAGTCGAACCTGCGGCACGCACGCGGCCCGAATGGATCGCTGTGATTGGCGCAGGTCCGGCCGGTCTAACAGCTGCGCACGACCTGGCGAAGTTGGGCTACGGCGTCACTGTCTATGAAGCGCTGCCCGTCGCGGGCGGTATGATGCGCGTCGGCATTCCGGCGCATCGCCTGCCCAAGGGCGTGCTGCAGCAGGACATCGACGACATCCTGGCTCTGGGCGTGATGCTCAAGACCAACTCACCTATCAAAGATCCCGCCGATTTGCTCAAGCGCGGCTACAACGCGGTGTGTCTGGCAACCGGAATCTCGTCGCGCGATCAAACGATCGGGATTGAGGGTGAAACCGCCGCGGGCGTAATCCCCGCCGCGACTTTCCTGCGCAAAATCAATCTCGGTGAACCGATCACGATTGGTAATCGCATCGCGGTGATCGGCGGCGGCATCACGGCGTTGGATGCGGCGGCCGTCGCGCGCCGTTTAGGCGCTGAGGTTTATCTGGTGCTCGATCGGCCCCGCGGCGAACTGCCAGCCTACGAATTGGAGATGAACGCGATCGACGCGGAGGGTATTCATCTGTTCGAGCGCACAACCGCGACGCGCATTCTTTCAAAGAATGGCAACGTGATCGGCGTCGAACTGGCGCAGACCGAAGGCGGCCTGACCACCGACGAGCATGGCCGTCGCCGGCCGACGATCAAGTCCGGTTCCGAATTTACATGTGAAGTCGATACGGTGATCGGTACGGTCGGGCAGTTCTCCGATTTGTCGTTCCTCGATCAACGCTACGACGATCTCACGGTCGACAAGAATACACTGGCGAGTGACATCCCCGGCTTGTTCGTGGTAGGTGGCCGTAAGACCGGCGCGAGTTACATCATCGAGGCGGTGTCGTTGGGGCATCGTGTCGCCACATCGATCGATCGTTACTTGCAGAACATCCCTCTTGCAAGCGGGAAGGAACAGAGGCCGCCGGTCGTGAAATTCACGCGCGAAGAAATGGCCCAAAAAGTGATCCGCGGCGAGATTCGTCTGCAGCCGCGCACGCAGCCCGCGCTGTTGCCGATGGAAGAGCGCGTAACCAGTTTCCGCGAAGTGGTGCTGGGCCTTACCGAGCGGCAAGCGCGTGCCGAAGCGCAGCGTTGCTTGCAATGCGGCTTGTGCTCTGAGTGTCTCGCATGTGTGTATGCCTGTGGTGTCAACGCGATCGATCACAACATGGTTGCGCGCGAGGAAAAGATCGATGTGGGTGCGGTCATCCTCGCGCCGGGCTATCAGGCTTATCAAGCCGCGCTGTCACGTGAGTATGGCTTTGGCCGTTATCCGAACGTGATCACAGCAGTGCAATTCGAGCGCTTGCTCTCGGCGTCCGGTCCAACACGCGGGCACGTGCAACGCCCGTCGGATCACCGCGAACCGAAGCGCATCGCATTCTTGCAGTGCGTTGGCTCGCGCGATCAGTCGCACGATTATTGCTCGGCGGTGTGCTGCATGTATGCGACGAAGGAAGCCGTCATCGCCAAAGAGCATCAACCCGAACTCGACGTGCATGTCTTCATGATGGATATGCGTGCCTTCAGCAAGGGCTATTGGTCTTACTTCGAGCGGGCGCGCGATCAATATGGTGTGCACTATCATCGCTGCCGCCTCAGCGACGTGCATGAAGACCCGGCGACGCACAACCTTATCGTTCGCTTCCAAGACAATCAGCAATCAGAAATCAACACTCAGCAATTCGATCTTGTCGTGCTATCCGTCGGAATGGAAATCTCCGAATCGGTGCGAGCGTTGGGCAAGCGGCTGGGCGTCGAGCTCGACAAATATGGCTTCTGCCACACGGTGCACTTCAACCCGATCGAAACTAGCCGTCACGGCATCTATGCCGTCGGACCGTTCCGCTAACCGAAAGATATCCCTGAATCCGTCGTCGAAGCGAGCGGCGCGGCGGCGGCGAGTGCGGGTTTATTGGCCGACGCGCGCTGGTCACTGACTCGCACCCGTGAGTACGTGACTGAGCGCGACGTAGCGAATGAAGAGCCGCGCATTGGTGTATTTGTGTGCCACTGCGGATCGAACATCGGCGGTTTCCTCGACGTGCCCGCCGTGACCGAGTATGCGCGCGCGCTGCCGCACGTCGTTCACGCCGAAGATAAGTTGTACGCCTGCTCGCAGGACTCGATCGCGTTGATCACGCAGCGTGTGAAAGAACATGGACTCAATCGTGTTGTCGTCGCCAGCTGCACACCGCTGACGCATCAGCCCTTGTTCCAGGACAGCATCCGCAATGCTGGACTGAATCCGTATCTGTTCGAGATGGCGAACATCCGCAATCAATGCTCGTGGGTGCATTCGCACGAACCAGACGTGGCCACCGAGAAAGCGAAAGACCTCGTGCGGATGTCTGTCGCGCGCGCGGCACTGCTCGAACCGCAACATACGTTCGATGTGCCAGTGAAGCATGCGGCACTCATCGTGGGCGGTGGCGCAGCGGGCATGACGGCGGCCTTATCATTGGCTGAGCAAGGCTTCCCCGTCCATCTGATTGAAAAAGAAACCGAACTCGGCGGCAATCTGCGACAGGTGTTCTTGCCAGTAAATGGTAAAGAGCCGCAAAGTGTGTTGAAGCAGCTGATCGATCAAGTTCAACACAACGCGCTCATCACCGTTCACCTCCAAAGCCAGGTTATTTCAACCAGTGGCTTTATGGGCAACTTCGTGAGCGTGGTTCGTGAGGGCAATAGTGAGAAGCAAAACTTCGAGCATGGCGTGACGATTCTGGCTACTGGCGCACAAGAGTATCGCGGCCCTGAGTACGGCTTCGGCGCTCATCCCAACATCATCACGCAACAACAGTTTGAGGAACTTCTGACCCAAAAGTGTCATTCTGAGGCGCTGCGCGCCTCAGAATCTCTAGTGCCGATGAATAACGTCGCCGATCAGAGCAGAAATTCTTCGCTCCCCGCAAAGCGGCGGCGCGCTAGGCGGAATGACACGACTGGACATGGGCTGCTTACCATTCCGCATTCCGTGGTGATGATCCAATGTGTTGGCCCTGCCGAAAGATATTGCAGCCGCATCTGCTGCACCGAAGCCCTGAAGAACGCCATCGTCCTGAAGGAACAGCAGCCCGAGGCGCAGGTCGTCATTCTCTACAAAGACATCCGCACCTATGGCTTTAAGGAGCGGCTCTACACCACCGCCCGCGAGCACGGCGTGATCTTCATGCGCTACGATGATGATCATAAGCCAGAGGTGGAGATCAGGGATCGGGAATCAGCAATCAACAATCAGCAATCAGCAATAGAAATTCATGCATGGGATCCTATCCTGCAACGATCGGTCATCCTACAGCCTGACCTGCTCGTGCTCTCCATGCCAATGGTGCCGCGTGACGACGCACACGAGGTCGCAAAGTTGTTCAAGGTTTCGCTCGATGCCGATGGCTTCTTCCTCGAAGCGCACGTGAAATTGCGACCAGTCGATTTCGCGTCCGACGGCGTGTTCATGGCGGGCATGGCGCATTATCCGAAGCTGCTCGACGAGACGATGATTCAGGCGCAGGCGGCAGCCTCACGCGCGGCGCGGGTGCTGAGCCGCGAATCGCTCACGGCAGGTGGGCGCGTCGCTGTGGTGGACGATGCGAAGTGCACGGGGTGCTTGACGTGCGTGCGCATCTGCCCGTTTGGTGTGCCGAAGATCAAAGCGAACTTGACGGGCGTGGGCAACATCATCGGCGCGGCGTACATCGAAACGGCAGTATGTCAGGGCTGCGGATCATGTGTGGCCGAATGTCCCGCGCAAGCGATCCAATTGATGCATTACACGGATGCGCAGATGCACTGGAAAGTTCATGCACTCCTCGAGACAAGAGTCGACTTTGTTCCAGTGAAAGAGATAACAGTGAGCAAGCTCTAGATGAATATGGCGCCGAGTG
>Ga0209254_10001544_pt1 | contig 20711 bp, 14 predicted proteins | sample FrelakmetDIP11DI_FD_187148 | JGI IMG/M metagenome (GOLD analysis project Ga0209254, IMG submission 187148) | Freshwater lake sediment microbial communities from the University of Notre Dame, USA, for methane emissions studies - DIP11 DI (SPAdes)... | ecosystem: Environmental > Aquatic >...
GTGACCTTTCGCATCAATGCGGAGTTGCCGTCCGGGTGGGATGCGGTGAGCCAGGGAGTGCGGGCACTGCATAACAAAGATGCGAAGAGTACCAATGTGCACTGGGAATCGCCTGAACCTCAGGAGGAGATTTTCCTTGCAGCTGCACAGTTCGTCGAGTATACAAAATCCGCAGGAGATGTATCAGCCATGGTATTTCTGCGTATGCCTGATCAGGCGCTTGCCGCTCAATACCTTGACGCAACCGTCCGTTATCTCGAAATGTATGGGAAACTGATCGGGCCATATCCCTACAAAAAATTTGCTCTCATCGAAAACTTCTATGAGACGGGATTCGGGATGCCTTCCTTTACACTCCTTGGTCCCAAGGTCATCCGTCTGCCTTTCATCATCAATTCTTCCTACCCGCATGAAATCCTCCACAGTTGGTGGGGAAACAGCGTGTTCCCGGATTATGAAAAAGGGAACTGGTCGGAGGGACTAACTGCCTATCTTTCGGACCATCTTCTCAAGGAGCAGCAGGGAGAGGGGGCGGAATACCGGCAGACTACGCTGCAGAAATATGCTGACTATGTCTCTGAAGAGCGGGATTTCCCTCTGACCGCGTTCCGCTCTCGCCATAGCTCTTCGTCCGAGGCGATAGGATACGGGAAATCACTCATGTTCTTCCACATGTTGAGACAGGAACTGGGAGATGCTGTTTTTACTGAAGGCCTCAGGGACTTCTACCGGAAGCATATATTTCGCTTTGCAACCTTTACCGACCTGCAAAAAAGTTTTGAGCATGTTTTTCAAAAAGACCTTCAACCCGAATTCGATCAATGGATAACAGAGGCCGGAGCGCCGGAACTGAAGATCAGCGATGTTGTCGTAACCAGACAAGACGAGCAATACACTGTTACTGCGACATTCAAACAGGAACAGCCCGGCACGACCTATCGCTTGCGGGTACCCGTTGCGATAACCATGGAGGGCAGGGCAATGGCGTTTCAGGCGGTCGTGGATATCGATGGGATAAAACAGGCGATAGCACTATCCCTGCCTGCGAGGCCGCTGCGGATCGATGTCGATCCTGAATTCGACCTTTTTCGAAGGCTCGACCGTGAAGAAATTCCCCCTGCAATCTCGCAGGCCCTGGGAGCAAAAAAATTACTTGTCATCCTGCCTTCTTCTGCGGACAAAACACTCCTTGAGGCATACCGGAGCTTTGCAGCAGCGTTAGGGCAGTCAGGTCCGGATGAAGTTGAAGTAAGGCTTGACACCGAACTATCGCAATTACCCCGGGACCGGGCTGTGGCAATGCTTGGATGGGAGAACCGTTTCTTACATCTGATCGTTTCATCGGTTGCTACTTATGAAGTGAGAATGGATGAGCAAAGCGTAAACATCGGGAAGAACGAATTCCCGCTAAAGAATCATTCGGTGGTCTTTACTGTAAGGAATCCTGAAAACAGAAATATGGCGATCATGTTCATCGCATCTGACCTTCCTGATTCGCTTCCCGGCCTGAGCCGCAAGCTTCCACATTACCATAAATACAGCTATCTCATTTTCGAAGGCAGTGAACCGGCAAATATTGGAAAGGGGAGATGGCCTGTGCTTTCTTCACCGATGACGGTGCTGATCCCTGATGCGCAAGGGAACATCGTAAGGCCGGAAATGGGGAGGTTGGCCCGGAGAAATCCGCTTATCTCCCTTCCGCCGCAGTTCTCGGAAGAGAGGATGCTTGAAACAATCAGGTATCTCTCAAGTGATGACCTCAAAGGTCGCGGGTTAGGCACGAAAGAACTTGACCGGGCGGCATCATATATTGCGCAGAAGTTTCAGGAAGCAGGTCTTGCGCCCGCAGGAGATGAAGCGGGCAGCTATTTCCAGACATGGGAAGAGCAGGATACCGATAATCCGGAACACATGATAAAAATGACGAATGTCATAGGGGTAATTCCGGGACAAAAGCCCGAATGGGCGAAGCAGAGCGTCGTCATCGGCGCCCACTATGATCACCTCGGTCAAGGCTCTGCTGGAGCGAGAAAGGAAAACAAAGGGAAAATACACCCCGGCGCAGACGACAATGCGAGCGGGGTAGCAGTGCTCATTGAACTTGCGCGTGTGTTCGCCAAAGATATGAAACCTGGAAGGGGCATTATTTTCGCTGCTTTTACCGGGGAGGAAGAAGGCAAAAAGGGTTCTAAATATTATACGACGAATGCAAAGCGCTACCCGGCTCACCAATCTGTCGGTATGCTGAATCTCGATACCGTCGGCAGGATGCAAAAAAACAGGCTACTGATACTCGGCGCAGGTTCTGCCAGGGAGTGGGTGCATATCTTCAGGGGAGCCGGCTATCTTGCAGGGACAGAAGTGGAGGCCGTTGCAGAAGAACTTGATTCGAGCGACCAGAAAAGTTTTCAGGAGGCCGGGGTCCCGGCTGTTCAACTTTTTACCGGTCCTCATGAAGATTATCACAGGCCGACGGACACGATAGAGAAGATCAACCCTGCCGGGCTTGTGAAAGTCGCTTCAGTAGTGAAAGAGGCCGTCGAATATCTCGCGCAGCGTGAACAGCCGCTCACGCGCACTGTCGGATTGTCGATGCGGACCGAGCCTGAAACAAAGGGAGAGAGAAAAGTGACCTTTGGCATCATTCCCGATTTTACCTATGAAGGAAGAGGATGCAGGGTGTCAGGAGTTGTTCAGGGTTCTCCGGCGGAAGCGGGCGGCCTTAAAGAAGGGGATATCATTGTACGCATCAACGCGCTGGATGTACAGAGACTGAAAGACCTCTCCGATATTCTTAAATCGCTGAAGCCGGGAGATAAGGCTTCCGTTGTTTTTTTACGAAATGGTCAAGAAATAACGACGGAGTCGGTGGTTGTGGAGAGATGATTTATTCGCCCGGAGTTTTCGTGACCTTTCGCATGAAAAGAGCAGATGTGGCATTGAGCGGCTTTACAGAGTGTTCGCTGCGTTAAGCAGAGGATACTCTGTACCTCGGAGGGCCGCTGAAGGCGGACCGAGAATGAGCGAGAATGCTGCGTCTGCTCTCTTTCATCATGCATTTGCGAATAGGCTGGGGAGAGAGTTACAAATACTCCTCAATACCGGTCTGTGACCTGAGTTTCCGGTAGACGACATCGGCTATTTCGAAGAGGTTCACGGTATCTTCCTTGTTATATATTCTGAGCAGATCAAGCGCTTCTTTGCTTCCTTTGCGGGCCTTCTCCCAGAGTTTTACAGCGTCATAGCCATTTAAACCTTTCACGCATTCATCCCTTTTGATTCCCAGGAGTGTTTCGAGTTTTTTCAGGCCGCCTTTGAACCCGATTTTTCTGGAGCCGAAGCAGATATCGAAGTGGGGGAAATCGAATTTCAGTCCGGGCATCGACCGCATGAGGAAAGGGATGTCGAACCCCGTGCCATAAAAAGTTATGAGGTATTTATATCGTGAGAGCTCAGCACGGAGATTTTCGAACGTGAGGTTCACACCCCTCACAAAACATTTGTAATCGAACCCGTCGTATATACCGATAAGGGTGGCATACCCCCCGTTTCCCGGCATGAGGCCGTTCGTTTCGATATCAAGATATGCGGTTTCCCCTCTGAATTCCTCAAAGAGTCTCCAATGCTCCCTTCTTTTTATGGTGGCAGCAAAATAGCATGCATTTGCATTAGAGAGTTCCTGCTGCGCTGAAGACAGATGTTCGTCGAAAAAACTTTTTTTTGGGCGGCTTATATACTGTATCTCCTGAATATCGAGAAAATCCTGCCAGGTCAATATGCCGTTTTTCCATAGTCTTTTCTCGAAACGTTCGCCGATTCCCGGTAAAATGCTGAATGTATTTCTTATCATGTCTTTTAATTATACGTTATGGGATGACTTTTTGTCGCTTAACTGCCGGAGTAGTTCTGGAGCATATGGAGGCCGGTGATCGCGCGTGCATTGTGAGGATCAGATTTGATCGCCTTCTCGAACGCAGATTTTGCCCTCAGATGGAAGCCGAGCCTCAGATAGACATGACCGAGCTCAGAGAGGTAATCGGCGTTGAAGGGATCGAGGGTCAGCGCCTGATTCAGCATCTTTCCCGCTTCGCTGAATTTATGTTCGTGCAGAAGAACGCGACCGAGCTGAAAATAGTACGCAGCAACTGAGTCGTCAAGGTAGATGGCCTGTCCGAACAGTTCCCGCGCTTCGGCAAATGCCCCCCTTTGGAATGCCTCCTCACCTTGCCCGCATCTGGTCCTTGCCAGTTCTGCCGTATTCTGCTGTGTCGGCGGCGAGGCGACGGATAACTTCCCGTCGTATAACGCCCTTGTCGTCGTATTGGAGAGGGTCCTGTACACTTCCGTTAAACGGGAAAAAATTGCATTCAGTTTATTCTTTAGGTCAATAGAGCGAAGCTGCAGGTGTTTATCGGGATGATACTCTTTTGCCGCGGTATAGTATGCTCTTCGGACCGTGTCCGGTGTTGCCCGCTTTTCGATCCCGAGAAAGCTGTAATGATCAATGCCGGCAAGTCTGCTGTAGAGCGAATCAACCCGCGCGATGAAAGCGGGATCGATCGTCGATGAAGATTCTTTAAGGAGATCTTCATGTATATCCTCCTGATCGGACTGCTGCATACTGATATACAGGACCCTCGTGCCCAGCAGGGCGTAGAGGGTTCCCATGGTCTGGAAATCACCGAGAGGCGACAGAGAGAGGATTTCCTTCAGCGTTCGTTTCCCGTCTACGAGAGAGAGGATGGTATTATCCGCGGCGTCGATAGAAAGCTCCTGGAATAAATCCATAGGATCAGCTGAATAACGTAAGACGGCATTCAATGGGGGCATGGCGTTCGTGAGAGAGGCGATGTCGTGAATACCCTTAACGCCCCGATAGATGATGTTTGTTGTGCTCAGTTTAAGTGTTATTATTTTATCCGGGAGCCGTGGACTTTCGAAAAAAGCAAAGCTGCCGTCTTCCCACGGGAATACACTGAAGATGATCTCTTCTACCTGCTTTTTTACAGACGAGAGGATGTCCTCCGGTTTGAGATATCCGAGTTCAACGAGCATGGCGGCATGAGTTTTTTCCTTTTTTTGCGAACTATCATGCAATTGCCGGTACTGGTCGGTCGTTATTTTGCCGGCTCTCAGAACGGTTTCTATCAGACCGTCTTCCGCTGTATTCGATGCCGCATAAACGATATCTCCGGTCCTGATATATATTTTTTTTGTCGCAGGTCCGTTGCTGAGAACGAGTGTCCCGTTTTTCAAACCCCTCTGTAAATCGATCAGGACATCGGCGACAGGAAAGTTTTTCAGACGACCTGATATTGATTTCCTCCGGCACCCGCCTCTCACATAGTTGCCGGACTTGCGCGACCATGCGATAATGCCTTCGCCATCCACATTGAGCGTTTCGATTCTGATGCGGACATGAGAACCGGCAACGAACGGCGGAGAACCATCGACTGAAAAACCGATGCCTTCGAGAGAATAATCGGTGCTGCTCCCCTTGAATGATTTTTCCTCGAATGATATGAAACATTCTGAAGTGAGGAAATATCTCTTAAGCCGTCTCTTATCTTTACCCGATGCCATTATGAATGGATGTCAGAACGTTATTCAGAGTGAAAGGTACGCGTGCACAGGAGGCTGCTACGTACCGGATTCGGGAAGATTTATGGTAACAACCTGACCTGTTTCGCCGAGATTGGCGAATTCCTTGCCGTCGAAGCGTAACTTCACTCCGCCGGCATTGCCGATTTTCAGCGAAAAACAATTTTCTGCGCGCCATTCGACCGAATCGCCGGGTTTCATGAGGAGTTCCTTTAGGTCGGCTTTGTCGATCATCACCTGAAGCCAGGTGGTATCGCGCGCATTGATCTGGAGCAGATGTCCGCTCATGGTTCTTTGAGGAACACTCTTTGCTGCCGGAGTTGCTACTTTTTCCGGTTCTACAGCCTGAACGGGAGATTCCGCTGTTTTTGTTGTGGAAGGCTGCTGAAGGTATGTGACGAAAAGGGCTGCCAGAATAAGCAGCGCTGGAATCAATACGTATCCTGTTTTTCTCTTTTTTAACTGCATATTTTCCCTGGCGGGTATGCCTTGGGACGGTTCAGGCTGTGCTATCAGCTGCATATAGGAACTGATTACAGGATCGGGATCGATATTCAGAACTCTTGCGTATTCATGGATATATCCCTTTACATAGACCTCGGGAGGAAGGTTTTTCATGTCCCCGTCTTCGAGGGCTTTGAGGTAGGCATATTTTATCCGCAGGGTGTTGGAGATTTCACGAAGATCCAGTCCCAAAGCCTCCCGCCGTTGCCTAAATATCTCCCCTGCCAATGACCCTCCTCCAGAGAAAGGAAATTTTATTAATCATACCACATGATCCATTGAAGGGCAATAAATCAAATGGGTTGGAGGATGCACTGTGCTATTATAATTGAGAATGAATCGTGTTGTTGTGACAGGGATAGGGGCTGTCAGCCCGATCGGGAATTCTTTTCCTGAATCCTGGAATGCGGCAAAAGCAGGGATATCCGGGATTGAGCAGATTACACGTTTTGAGGCATCCGCCCTCCCATGGAAAGTGGCCGGAGAACTGAAGCAGTTTGATGCGGAACAGTACCTTTCTCCTAAAGAAATACGCCGTCTGGACCCTTTTGTCCATTATGCCGTTGCTGCAGCGGTTATGGCAGCGAACGATGCGGGGCTGATACGACTCGATCCGGGATTGAGGATTCAGCATTCGGAGAAGCGCCTGCTTCCCGGACCCTTAACATCAGCCGGGGTTATTATCGGTTCCAGCCGCGGAGGGATAAGCACAATAGAAAAAGTTTTTTCCGCCGATCACCAGGCATCAAATGTGAAACGTCATGTTTCTCCGTATCTCATGCCTGCAACGACAATCAGCATGGCATCGTCATATGTCGGACAGACACTCGGGATAAAAGGGTATTGTCTCGGCATATCGAGCGCATGCGCGTCGGGGACGAGCGCGATAGGCGAGGCGCACCGGTTGATCAAAGCCGGGTATAAAAACCCTGTACTCTGCGGCGGTGCAGAGGCCCCTATCTGCAGGATAGGGATTGAGGGATACGGCGTCTCAGGGGCGTTATCAAAAGGCAGCAATCCTTCCGCGAGCAGGCCGTTCGACAGGACACGGGATGGTTTTGTCCTTTCAGAGGGCGCGTGCATTCTTGTCCTTGAAGAGTATCAGAGCGCAGTGCAAAGGGGGATAGAGATTTACGGTGAGATCATCGGCTACGGAAATACGATGGACGCATTCCATCAGACAAGGCCGTCATCTGAAGGAGAGGCAAGGGCTATGGCAACGGCGATCGGCGATGCTGGTTTGCGGCAGGAGGATATCGATTTCATCAGCGCACATGGCACATCGACGCCACTCGGTGATAAGGCAGAAACCGGGGCTATAAAAACACTTCTCGGAAAACACGCATATCAGGTGCCTGTCACGTCCGCAAAATCATCTACCGGTCATATGCTTGCAGCATCAGGTTCTCTTGAGGCAGCTTTTACCCTCATGGGGATGAAAGAGGGGTTGATTCCCCCGACGTTGCACCTGAAAGAGAAAGATCCGGAGTGCGATCTTGACTATGTGACTGAATTGCGAAGAGCTCAAATCGAGCACGCCCTGTCCAATTCTTTCGGGTTCGGAGGGGTCAATGCCGTCCTGGTTTTCAGGAGGCATGAAGCCTGAACTCTTCCATTGCTTCCTCCTCCGGACTGTCGGTGCCATCTCTGTATTTGGGCGAGAAATGCATGACGACGAGATGCTTGACTTCCGCCTCCCGTGCGATCCTGCCGGTGATCTTCGCAGTAAGGTGAAAACGGTTGAAAGCCCTTTCACGGTCCTTATCCATAAAATATGCTTCGCTGTAGAACGTGTCGACGCCGCGAATAAACCCGATAATCTTCCTGATGTTCTCATCATCGGGTGAAGCATCGGTTACATAAGCGATCTTCTGCCCTCTGGTTATTTTTGCGATTTTCCCCAGCTTTTTCAGTGTGCATTTTCTGCCATCGACAATAAATTCGGTTTCTTCCGGACGCTGTTCTCTGATGGCCTTCTTCAGTTCAGCAAGCCAGGGACCGACGGTCAACCCCTCTTTCTTTAAAGAAGCCTTGTCGATATTGATATGGAATTCTTCCTCGGCTGAAAATGCAAGGCACGGTATCTGGTGGTTTAGTTGCATCGCTTTGACCGTAAAGAGCGGCTCCTTCAGGAGAACGCCGCTGAAATGCCTCGTGCCGTTCTCAATCCTCGCAAAGCAATTCTCTGCATCAAAACGAGATGACACGATTGTATCTCCGTGCACGCGGAAGACTTCTATCTTCAGCGGATATTCCCTGATAAGGTTCCAGGTGTAGCCTCTCAGTTTGCCTTCAACGCAATCGGCGATGTTCGAAGGGCCGTATACCCTCAGCGGAAGTTCCCTTCGCAAGAGCGCCCTGACGAGAAGATCAAACCCGATGAAGTGATCGATATGCGTATGTGTTACAAATACATCCGTTATTTTCTGAAGATCGCCGGGGTTGAGGCTTGAAATAGTGCCTATATCGAAGAGGAACGCCCTCTTTTCTCTCATGATTCTGACATAGAGTGAAGGGTCTTCAAACGGTGGATTGATTAGGTTGTGGATGAAGGTTGGCTTCATGAGGGATTATAGAGCATTGTGATATAATAATACCAATTAAGCAAGAAACGTAACGCATGGAGCAATGGGCAGGAGCCGGGCGCTGCATGACCACGTTGTTCTTTACGTTTTTTGCGGTAAAGTGGAGGAATTATGTCTGAACTGAGAAAGGACCCGATATCAGGCCGCTGGGTCATCATTTCTGTTGAACGCGGCAAACGACCGACTGATTTTGTTTCCCCTTCGCAAAAAAAGAGAGGAGGATTCTGCCCCTTCTGCCCGGGGAACGAATACACGACCCCTCCGGAAATCATGGCGTTCAGGCCTCCTGATACAAAACCGAATTCTCCCGGGTGGTCATTGCGCGGTATGGCGAATAAATTTCCCGCTCTTCAGATATACGGGGAACTGAATAAAACAGGCGAGGGAATCTTTGACAAGATGAACGGGATAGGAGCGCATGAGGTTATTGTCGAGACGCCTGATCACATGCAGTCGCTCGCAACAATCCCCATGAAGGCCGCAGAAGATGCGCTCTGGGCATATCATATGAGGATTACCGATTTAAAGAAAGACCCCCGCTTAAAGTACGTCCTCGTTTTCAAGAACGAGGGAGAAGCCGCCGGTGCGTCGCTGGAGCATTCCCATACCCAGCTGATTGCACTGCCGATTGTCCCGAAACTGGTGAAAGAAGAGACCGATGCCGCAAAGCGCTACTATGAGTTAAAAGAGCGGTGTATTTTTTGCGATGTCATTGCCCAGGAGCTTGAAGCCAAAAAACGGGTGATCTATGAAAACTCGCGATACGTCGCTATTGCGCCGTTCGCGCCGAGCGCGCCGTTTGAGACATGGATATTGCCCAAGAGCCACGAATCGGTGTTCTGTCCGCCGGACAACACCTTCACCCCGCTCGCCGAGATCCTTCAGGTTATTCTGAAACAGATGGATAAGATCCTTGATATCCCGCCGTATAATTTTGTGCTCCATACATCTCCTTTCACCGATGAGGTGAATGATTACTATCACTGGCATATCGAGCTTGTGCCGAAGCTCACAAAAATAGCCGGATTTGAATGGGGATCGGGTTTCCACATCAACCCGACCCCTCCCGAGGAATCGGCTCGGTTCATGCGGGAGGCGAAGATATGAGAATCGTGATCGCTTCGCCTGAAGCGGTTCCGTTTATTAAGACAGGCGGCCTTGCAGATGTCGCGGGCACCCTCTGGAAAGAATACCGGCTCATGAAACACGAGGCGATGATTATCCTGCCCCTCTATAAAAAAATTAAAGACAGCCGGACAGCCCTGAAGGACACGGGGATAACGATTCATGTGCCCGTGGGCGATACCGTAGTAGCAGGAAGAATTTACAGCGACCAGTCTTCTGCCTATTTCATCCGGTGCGATGAGTTTTTCGACCGTCCGGAACTCTATGGCACTCCTCAGAGAGATTATAGCGACAACGCATCACGTTTCGTGTTTTTCTCGCGCGGGGTTTTAGAGGCGTGCAAGGCGCTCAACCTGAGCCCGGATATCATTCACTGCAATGACTGGCAGACAGGCCTTGTCCCACTTTACTTGCAAACGCTCTATAAGGGCGATGCCTTTTTTCGAAATACAGCCACTTTTTTTTCGATACACAATATAGGATATCAGGGCCTCTTCCCCGCATCTGAAATGCAGCTCACCAATCTTGGGAAAGAACTGTTTACGCCGGAAGGGATCGAGTTTTACGGAAAGGTGAATTTCCTGAAGGCCGGGCTTCTTGCTGCTGATATCCTGGGCACGGTCAGTACAACGTATGCGAAAGAGATCCTGATGAAAGAGTACAGTTTCGGTCTCGACGGAGTGTTGAGAAAACGAAAGGATGACCTATACGGAATCATAAACGGGATCGATTGCGGGGAATGGAATCCTTCCAAGGATGCGTTTCTCCCCGCTGTTTATAGCCTCAAAAATAGTTCAGGGAAAGCCCTCTGCAAAAAGGAGCTTTTACAGGCGCTGTTTCATCATGAAGACCTTGCTGCTGCAGAACGCATGCCGCTTATGGGAATGGTCGGGAGGCTGACGGAACAGAAAGGGCTGGACCTGGTCGTTGAAGCGCTCCCGGAACTCTTGTCTTTCGGCGTAAAGCTTGCTATTCTGGGAAAAGGAGATGAAAAATATCAGAAAGATCTTATGGAAATCGCCGGAAGGCATAAAGGCATGATTTCGGTCACTATCGGATTTGATGATTCCCTTGCGCACAGAATGTATGCGGGAACGGATTTTTTTCTCATGCCTTCCCGCTATGAGCCGTGCGGACTGGGGCAGCTTATTGCCTTGCGGTACGGTTCAATCCCTATTGCCAGAAAGACAGGCGGACTCGCCGATACGATACTGGATTATGAACCCCTTGCCTCGAAGGGGACAGGATTCCTTTTTTCCGATTATACCCCCGCCGCATTCCTCGACGCCGTGAAGAGGGCGTTATGCGTCTATACTGACAGCCAAAAGAAGCTCGGAATGATCACCGAAGGCATGAAGATGGACTATTCATGGAAGAAATCGGCACAGCGGTATATTGATCTTTATAAAAATGCTCTGGCAAAGAAGCGTTTATAAAGGCTGCTGAATTATGAATATAGCTGACAGAGAAAAATTCACAGAGGTAATTTTCGAGAATATACGTGACGGCATTGTGATGCTCGACAAAGATTTCAGAATACGTGCCGCCAACAGTTCCATGGGAAAGTGGATCGGGGAACCCGCATCTGAAATCATCGACAAGGATTGCAGGGAGATATTTCACGACAGGAGTTCAGTCTGTCCCCACTGTGCTGCCCTTCATACCTTCGAAACAGGCGAACCGAATGTCATTACGCAAAAAGGGGGAAGTGATGACTCTCCGTCTTTTGCCGAACTTTCGGCATATCCGGTTAAGGACGAAGCAGGCCAGGTCATCGAATGCGTCGTATTTGTTCAGGATATCACCGACAGGATGCTCTGTCACGACGAGGTGCTGAGGCTCTATAACGAAGTCACCCAGACAAAGGAATATCTTGAAGGCATTATAGAGAATTCTGCTGACGCGATCGTTACCTCCGACCTGAACGGCATTATTACTTCATGGAATAAAGGCGCGGAGCGGATATATGGGTTTGCCAAGGAGGAGGTGCTCGGAAAATTCCTCCCGTTTATTCCGGAATTTCTCATTGACCCTGAATGGGAAAACAACCAGAAAATGAGAAACGGGGAGGTGCTGAGGAGGATCGAGACCTTCAGGAAGAGGAAAGACGGAAAGATCATCACCGTCAGCCTCACCCTTTCGCCGATAAAGAACGGTTCAGGCGACGTGATCGGCATCAGCGGCATAACGCGGGACATATCAGAGAAGAAAGACGTTGAGAAGGAGTTGGTCAGGAGGAATCAGGAACTGTCGCGGCTTTTCTTCATCAGTTCCGCGATGAGGGGGACACTTGAACTGGAACGGATACTGCGTATGGTCCTCACCGCCGTTACCATGGGGGACGGTCTCGGATTTAATCGTGCGATCCTTTTCCTCATCGATGAGAATAAGAATGTACTGAAAGGCGCGATGGGAGTCGGTCCGTCAAGCCACGAAGAAGCGTTCCATATATGGGGTAAACTCTCGATGGAAAGAAAGACGCTGCCCGACATCATGCAGGACATCGAAATAGGCGCACTAAAGAAGGATTCTTTTTTCGACAGGATGAGCGTCGGGATAGATATCCCCCTGACGGAAGAAACGATTCTGACCAAGGCAGTGAAAGAAAAAATCCTCTTCAATATTGAAGATGTGACAAAAGAACCATTGTCCGACGCGGTGCTCGTGCAGCAGATCGGGACGCAGGCATATGCAGTAGTGCCCCTCGTATCGAGGGATAAGGTGCTCGGCGTTCTCTGGGTTGACAACTACTTTAACCGGAGGCCGATTACCGATGAAGACATGAAGTTCCTTACCGCTTTTTCGAATCATGTTGCGTCCGCAATAGAAAATGCCCGTCTTTTTGAGCAGGTAAAGCTCGCAGAACAGGAGCTTGAGAATATTTTCGAGTCGATATCGGACATGGTCTACTTTGTCACTGAGGATTATGTCGTGAAGAGCATCAATAAAGCGGTCTCCAGAAGGCTGGGGAAATCCCCTGAGGAGATCATCGGCAAAAAATGCTACGAGGTTTTTCACAGTATGGGCGAACCATGGACTAAATGTCCGCATCATAAAACCGTAGAAACAAGAACGTCTTTTGTCGAAGAGGTTGAAGATCCTTTTCTCGGCGGAACATGCATTATTTCGAGTTCTCCTATATTCAATACCGTGGGCGCATTCATTGGTACGGTGAACATCGTGAGCGACGTCACGGAGCTGAGAAATTTACGCGAGCGGGTCATCAAGACGGAACGGATGGCTGCCCTCGGAGAAGTTGCAGCGCGGGTAGCGCATGAGATCAGAAATCCCCTCGTCTCTCTCGGCGGATTTGCAAAGCGGCTCGAAAAGAGGCTTGACGGCGGGCTGAAGGAATATGCGGATATTATAGCAAAGGAAGTCGGGCGGCTCGAGATGATCCTGAACGAGATCCTCGGTTTTGTCAAAGAGGCGCGGATCATGAAAGAGACCGTCAATGCGGGCAGGATACTCGAAGAAGTGATCGCCACGATGCAGGCCGAGATCGAAGATAAAGGGGTGGTCTTTGTTAAAGAATTCGGAGAGCCGATTGATATTTTTGTTGATCCCAACAGAATGAAAGACGCCATGCTGAATATCCTGAAAAATTCCGTCCAGGCAGTCGACCCCGGAGGTATGATTACGGTCAAAACATACAGGAAAGAAAATGAGTGTGTTTTTGAAATAGCGGATACAGGCTCAGGCATATCGGAAGCGGACAAGGCCTCTATTTTTGATCCGTTTTTTACGACGAAGAAGTCGGGCACCGGACTCGGTCTTACGATAACGCACAGAATTATCGAAGAGCATGGGGGGCGCATAGAGGTGAGGAGCGAACCCGGCAAAGGTAGCATCTTCAGTGTATTTATACCATTAAAAAACAAACAATGAGAGGGAACAGGGAGGAGGATTATGAAAATACTTATCGTGGATGATGATCTGCACATTCAGCGTCTCTATAAAGAGGAATTTGAAGACGAAGGCTATGAAGTCGTGGTCGCATCCAACGGCAAAGAAGCGATGGAAAAGTTCGAGCAGGAGACCCCTGATATTGTGACGCTCGATATCCTTCTGCCCGATGTGGACGGTATTCGTATCCTGAGGCAGATGAAGGAGAAGAATCCTAAAATACCGGTTATCATGTCTACTGCGTATGATTACAGGGATGATTTTGCCGTATGGGCATCGGAGGCGTATATCGTCAAGTCATCGGACCTTGAGGAATTAAAGGCCATGATTAAAAAACTGCTCAGCAAGTAATAATGTCACGAAAGAGCGTTATGATCTTGCGATCCCGCGCGAGTTTTTTGAGACCGAAATGATCCGCCGTCTCGTCAGCATCATATTTGATGATAGCGACTTCAGGAGACGGTGAGAACTCTTGGCGGTTACGATGTCTCAGATAAGGGAAAAATCCTGTATGAAGGTTGATCAGCCCTCGTTGCGCGATTCTGTTTTTTCGTACTTCCCGTCGATGAACCTTTTTGCGCCAATAAACCGTTTAAAGTAATAAGGCGTTTCGAGACTATCTATCGTTACTTTTTTGGACCGCGAAGAGGCATGGATAAAAAGGCTGTTCCCGAGGTATATCCCCACGTGCGAAGGGAAGGATGCATACGTTTTAAAAAAAACGAGATCACCGATAGAGAGTTCTTCCTTGTCGACGGGATCTCCCTCGGTGAATTGTTCACGCGCAGAGCGGGGCAGGCTGACCCCGATTACGTTATACACTTTCTGGACGTATGCCGAGCAATCGATTCCCAGCAGACTGTTCCCGCCGAAGCGGTAAGGGATGTCCAGCAACTTTTTTGCAAAGAGAACGAGTCTCTCCTGCATCCCCATGTCGCTCAGTTCGTGCGACGGAGAGGCTGCTTCGGTTTCGCTGTCCGGAGAAGCCTGTGAAATGATCGCGTCGTAGGTTTTGGCATCTTCGCTTTCTCTTTCCTGCTCTGAGAAAATATATCCGGTCGAAAGGATGTCTGCTTCAGAACTGTTCATATCCGAGAGTTCATCGCGGTTCCCCCCGGAATTTTTCACCAAAAGCCGCTGACCCGGCTTCAATTTGGTCGATTTCAAAGTATTGATATCTTTAAGTTCATTCACCGAAATCGAATATTTTTTTGACAGTGCAAAGAGTGTATCTCCTCTTTTTACAACGTGAACCGCCGATTCACTATACCGTTTTTCTTTTGAAGTATTCTTAGCGGAGTGCTTACTCCCCGCAACGGAATTCTTGCGTGCAGTTTTTTTCTCTGAAGGAATAGTTATTTTGGCGCCGGGTTTCAGGCTTCGCGATTTGAGGTTGTTGGCTCTTATAAGATCACGTGAGCTTATATTAAATTTTTTTGCTATTCCCGAAGGATTATCGCCTTTTTTTATCGTATAGGTGGCGGCGTAAAGAGTGCTTGACAGAAAGACCGTCAGAATGGAGCTGACAACCAGAAGATGCAAGCGTTTCATTATTTCCTCCTCAATCAGGCCGCTTCCTCGCGGATAAGCTCCTTGAGGGTAGGCAGTTCCGTGAGATCCTTCAGTCCGAAATATTGCAGAAATTCTCTCGTTGTTCCGTAAAGAAACGGTCTGCCGGGTGCTTCCTTGCGGCCCATAATTTTAATGAGTCTTTTTTCATACAGGGTTTTAATAGCGCTGTCGGAGTTGACGCCCCTGATCAGTTCAATCTCTGCCTTAATAATAGGTTGCTTGTACGCTATGATGGCAAGAGTTTCAAGGGAGGGCATTGACAGCTTGCTCGATACGTGGACGGCTTTGAACTTCTTCACCCATTCCGCATACGCAGGATTTGTCACCATCTGGTAGCCGCTGGCGATCTCGACAATGAGCAGACCGGAGTTCCGCTCTTTGTACTCCTCGATGAGCCCGGTCAAAAGCCTTTTGATTTCCTGTTCGGGAAGTCCTGTCACATCCTTCATTACAGCCAGCGTCATCACTTCTCCCGAAAGGAAAAGAAGCGCTTCGAGAACCGCTCTTCTGTCCCTATCTTCCTGCATAAATCAATTTAACCATACCAAAAAAAGCCAAAAATATCAATTTATTTCTTCAGGAGTCATCTCTTTGATGGTTTTATCCGTTTGCTGCCTCAATCGCTTTCGATCATATCCTTTCTCTCCCTTTCTGGTTGAGACGGGATGGCTGCGTAGTTTCAGGGCTGCCTCTACCGGTATGCGGTATACCTTCTTTTTTCGCTTTCTTTTTTTCACGGGATTTGCGTGCGATTCATTCGTTTTACAGGACTATACAATCAGGACTATACAATATAGTAAAAAACCGATCAAGGGATGCACTACCTATATTATTTATCGTTTGCTATAATAAATCGCTTAAGAGATAATAGCAAAAAATGGTATGCGTTTTGCTAACGTTCTGAAATGAAGTATAGATTACGGAGAGCCGGCAAATGCGTTCACATAATCGGGCAATAGAGACGGAGGGACCGGGCAGATTAATCGTTATCGATGATGAGGTGGAAACCATAACCCCGGTCTGCGAGTTTCTCTCTCACTGCGGATATGTTGTGTCCTCTTTCACATCAGGACGAGATGCCCTGAAAGTGATAAGAGAGCGGCCTTTTGATCTGCTGCTGACCGACCTCATAATGCCAGAAATGGACGGCATAACGCTGCTGCGCGCCGCACTCGATATTGACCCCTCCCTCATCGGGATTATCATCACAGGACAGGGGACGATTCGAAGCGCCGTGGAAGCAATGAAGGTCGGCGCGTTTGATTATATACTGAAACCGCTTGAACTGAAGCTCCTGAGGCAGATCGTTTTGCGCGCGATGAACGTGCGCAGGCTTCTGAGGGCGGAAAGCAAATACCGTTCGATCTTCGATAACGCAGTGGGCGGTATTTATCAGACCTCGCCCGAAGGACGCTGCATCACCGCAAACCAAGCGTTTGCGCGTATACTGGGCTATTCGTCTCCTGACGAAATGATTATGAAGCTCGAAGACATGGGCCGGCTCTACGCAGAACCGGGGCGCAGGGATGAGTTTGCCCGTCTTATGCGAAAAAATACTGTGGTAACAGGTTTCGAATCGCAGGTGTACCGGAAAGACGGCAGTACTATATGGATATCTGAGAGCGCACTCTCGGTTTGTACTGCGAGGGGAAAACTGATCTATTACGAGGGAATTATCGAGGACATCACGATGCGCAAAAAGGCGGAAGAGGAATTACGGACCTCGCGCGAACAGCTGCGAAATCTATCCGCCTATCTGCAGTCGGCACGGGAGAAGGAGAGGATGTATATCGCCCGTGAGATTCATGACGAATTGGGACAAACACTGACAGCCCTGAAAATGGATGTATTCTGGCTGCATAAAAAGCTTTCCATAGATCAACAAATAATGCTTGAAAAGACGAATTCAATGTCAGCGTTAATCGATTCAGCAGTAGAGACGGTGCGGAGGATTTCGAGAGAATTGCGGCCGGGATTGCTGGATGATCTCGGACTGACCGCAGCTATCGAATGGCAGGTGGGAGAATTCCAGCAACGGACAGGGCTACGATGTGAACTGGTCAGGGAACCAGAGGAAATAGTCGTCGAACAGGCTATTTCGACGGCTGTTTACCGTATTTTTCAGGAAACTCTTACAAATATTGCTCGACATTCAGGTGCAACAATGGTAAAAATATTTTTAGAAATGAAACCGCGTGAAATTTTGCTTGAGATCAAAGATAACGGCAGGGGCGTATCGCAGGAGAAGATCGAAAGCACAACGTCGTTCGGCCTTATCGGCATGCGGGAGCGCGTCCGAATTCTTCAGGGAGAACTGAAAATCAGCGGCGTAAAGGGCAGGGGGACCCTTGTGGAGGTAACCATTCCGCTTTCCAGGCGGGAAACACCGCTATGATAAAGATCGTTATCGCCGACGACCATGCCATCGTCCGCAAGGGACTCAAGCAGATTTTATCCGAAACCCCTGATATGTTCGTTGCTGCCGAGGCGAGCAGCGGCGAGGAGGCGCTGAAGAGGATCTCTGAAAAAAAATACGATATGGTTCTCCTGGATATTTCGCTTCCGGGGAAAAGCGGCCTGGATATCCTCAGACAGATCAAGAGAGCAAAACCAAAACTTCCTGTTGTTATGCTGAGCGTCCACACGGAAGAACAATATGCGATGCGGGCGTTCAAGGCCGGTGCCTCGGGATATATTACAAAAGAAAGCGCTCCGGAAGAGCTGATTTCGGCATTGCGGAAAATATCCCGCGGCGGCAAATATGTCACTTCCTCCCTGGCCGAAAAAATGGCGTATGCCATCACCGCCATAAAGAGAGAAAAGCTCCCCCATGAACGGCTGTCGGACCGCGAACATGAGGTAATGTGCATGATTGCATTAGGAAAAACAATCAACCAGATTGCGAAGAAATTATCACTCAGTGGATCGGCTGTCAGCACCTACCGCGCCCGTATCCTCGAAAAAATGAAGATGTCCAGCACTTCTGATATTATTCGTTACGTTGTAAGACACGGGCTGCTTGTGGATTGCGAGAGATGAGAAGTATTCTTAAATAACCCCCATTCGCTGCTAAGCCTAACTCCTTTATTTATCTCTATAATGTAAACAGTTTGTAGTTGAAAACCTACAGCATGTAGTTGAAAACCTACAAATTGTAGTTGAAAATCTACAATTTGTAGTCCAAAACCTACAGACAAAATAGGGTTTTTCCCTCTATCATGGAGAATACTGAAATGTTGTCCGATATGCTGGTGGAGAACAATCGACCGTAAGAGGGGATATAAAAATGAAAAGAGCGGTTTCCGGACGGGTGCTCGTCGTTGACGATGAGATGGATGTAATGACCTCACTTTGCGCTATCCTTTCAGAGGTCGGGTATGAGGTGGTTGGATTTACGAGGGGCAGGGATGCGCTCGAAATGTTGAAGAAGCAGTCTTTTGACGTTCTCCTGGCGGATTTTGATATGCCCGATATGAATGGTCTGGAACTCCTGCAGAAAGCGCTGGGAGAAGACCGCTATCTGCTTGGTTTTATTATCACCGGGAAGGGAACAGCGCAGACAACGATTAAGGCACTCGGGATCGGCGCTTTTGATGTTATAGCAAAACCCTTTACGCTTGAAGTTCTTCGTATGAAGATATCCCGTGCGCTTGAGGTGAGATATCTGCGCAGGGGGGAGGACATATTGCGCTGTATTTTCGAAAACTCGGCTGAAGGGATCTATCTTAATACCTCCGGTGAGCACTGTGTTATTGCAAATAAAGCAATGGCCCGTATCTTTGGCTATGATTCTCCCAGTGAACTGATTTCAACCCGGAATGATATGCCTCTTCGGTATGTTGAACCAGGCCGTCGGGAAAAGTTCCTGCGATTATTAGACAAGAGAAATGCTGTATCAGCCTTTGAGTCGCAGGTATTCCGAAAAGACGGCAGCACGATCTGGATTTCCGAGGATGTCCAGGTAGTCCGTGATACGCAGGGGAGAGTGAACTACTACAGAGGAACAGTGCGAGACATCAGCGGCAAAAAGCGGGAAAAAGCAGATCAACGTGAAAGCGAACGGAATTTACGTCTTTGGGCTGAGAACGCCGAAAGGAGTAAAGAACGCTGTTTCGACGTTATCGACGAGTTATGTACTGAGTATACGGACCTCGAAGAAAATCTTGTCTCTCTTTTTACCACACTATCGAATATAGTCGACGGCAGGAGAGGATGGATGAGAGGCCATTCGGAGAAGGTGGCCAGTTATGCCGTGAAGATAGCGCTTGAAATGGGGTTTGACGAAAGAGAAATACAGAACATCCGGCTTGCAGCGCTTTGCCACGACATAGGCGCATTGAGCCTCAACGATTCGCTCATCGATAAACCGACCCCGCTAACGGAAGAAGAATATGAACTGATAAAGCAGCATCCTGCTCAGGGAGTAACCATACTGCAGGGCGGGGAACGCTTCAAGGATATCGTACCGCTGGTCAGGCACCACCATGAAAGGGTAGACGGACGCGGATACCCGGACGGATTGAAGAACGACGAGATACCGCTCGGCGCCGGAATCATTCATGTCGCCGAATCGTTTGATTCAATGACCGCCGATAGACCATACCGTTCTGCACCGGGGAAGAAGTATGCGCTCGCGGAATTAAAAAAATACACTGGCCTGCAGTTCGATCCCCGCGTTGCCCAGGCGGCGATAAAGGTGCTGTCGCGTTGATCACTCGGATGTATTTTTATCTGCCAGGTTAGGTTTTCCCCTGCCTGATGACATCCGCATTGCCGGCGATGTATAATTTTCCATGCTGGAAACGAGAGGGATATTCGCGTGAAAAGACTTGTCGTGAAGATCGGCAGCAATATCCTTGCTGACGATAAAGAAGGGCTTGATACCAAAAGGATATCCTCGATCGCGGCAGATATCTCCGCGTTGCAGGACAAAGGGTATGAAGTCGTGGTAGTCTCATCAGGGGCGATTGCTGCGGGGATGCGCAAACTCGGGCTCAAAGAAAAACCGAAGGATGTCAAGCTCAAACAGGCTGCTGCTGCGGTCGGCCAGAGCAGCCTCATGTGGGCGTATGAGAGGGGGTTCAGCGGGCACGGGAAGAAAGTGGCCCAGGTTCTGCTTACGCGGAACGACCTTTCGGACAGGAAACGGTATATCAATGCAAAGAACACCCTGCTCACCCTTCTTTCCTTCGGAGTGGTGCCGGTCATCAATGAAAACGATACTGTCGCAACCGATGAGATCAAGTTCGGCGACAACGACCACCTTGCATCTTTGGTCGCAGGACTTGTGGAGGCCGACAGGCTCGTCATTCTTTCTGATGTCGAAGGGCTTTATACAGCAGACCCCCGACAGAGTGCCAAGGCCAGCCTCATCGAGTGCGTTGATGAGATAACGCCTGAGCTTGAGCAGAAGGCAGG
>Ga0209254_10001545_pt1 | contig 20689 bp, 21 predicted proteins | sample FrelakmetDIP11DI_FD_187148 | JGI IMG/M metagenome (GOLD analysis project Ga0209254, IMG submission 187148) | Freshwater lake sediment microbial communities from the University of Notre Dame, USA, for methane emissions studies - DIP11 DI (SPAdes)... | ecosystem: Environmental > Aquatic >...
GGTAAGGATAGGCATGCAACAATTTGTCATTGGGGTCAAGGTCTTTTGTGCAGCGCGAGGAGAAGAGACGACTGTTTTTTGCCTTTTGAATTGACATCCGAGGAAAGGCGCTGCAACAATGGAAAAAAGCAGGGTCATCAGAAGGGCAAGGAGAAAGACAGCCATGAAACTGGAATTCATAGAGGCTCGAGATTTGCCGGACGCTTGGTTTCAGTGCGTTTACAGGCTACTGGAGGCGGGCAGGGAATACCTCATAGAGAGGGGAAGCTTCAAGGGGCAAAAGAGACTTGAGTTCGACTATGTCACCGTCCACATCAAGTATCCCGGAGTGAGACCGCTCCTGCCCGACATTCCCCCGGCCCTGGGTATACCAAACCCTGTCGCAGAGGGATACCTCGAGGCCTATCTCCCTTACCTGATGACCGCGGCCAAACAGCCCGGAGAAGATTACACCTATGGGCAGTTTCTGGAGAAGCAGATTGAAGAGGTGATCCGGATGTACAAGGAGGACGGGTTCGGCACAAACCAGGCCTACATGACCATTGGGGAGCCTGAGTCTTTGTTCCTCAAAGATCCGCCGTGCCTGAGAGGCATTGATACCAGGGTCAGGGACAACAAGCTCCACTTCGTGGTCTACTTCAGGTCATGGGATCTGTGGAATGGGTTTCCGGCGAACCTTGGAGCCATTCAGTTGCTCAAAGAATACATGGCCTCAAGCATCGGGGTTGAAGACGGAGAAATCATCGCTGCAAGCAAGGGATTGCATCTTTATGACTATGTGTGGGAGCTGGCGAAGTTGAGGACCATGTGCGCCAATCCCTCGGCGCTTTCAAAAGGCGAATGCAAAACCGAATGATCACCGCAGAGACGCAAAGAACGCAGAGAAAGATGTTTTCCCTCCTGCTGAGACGGCAGGAGGGAAAACCCTTGCGCCTCGAAAACCTTCCGAGGTGTTCCTGTCATGGATATCAACCAGCTGAGCAATAAAATCATCGGGGCAGCAATAGAAGTGCATAGGACCCTAGGGCCGGGGCTGCTTGAATCGGCGTATGAGGAATGCCTGTGTGAAGAACTGGAATTTCGAGGTCTGCAGTATGAGAGACAGAAACCCTTGCCCGTCATTGATAAGAGAAGGTAACTGCTCAGGTGTTTAGGCTGAAGGCTGAAGACTGAAGGGCAATAATGATTATCCATGACACAGTCACCTGCCAACCTGCCTGCCGCGGCGGCGCAGGCTGGCGTATCCAAACGATCTTGGCTTTGTGTGATCGCGCATGTCTTTTCCTTCAGTCTATCTACCTTCAGTCTATCGACCTCCCCTGTAACAAGAGAAGAAAGCTTGATTGCGGATATCGGCTGGATATTGTTGTCAGCAATTCGATTATCCTTGAACTGAAATGTTGTGAAAAAATAGAGCCCATTTACGAAGCCCAGCTTTTGACTTACCTCAAACTCTCTGGTTTGCACCTGGGATTGATTTTGAATTTCAATGTGACCATGATGCGGAATGGCATTAAACGCATTGTCCATGAACTTTCAGAAGAATAGGAGAGGACGCTAGTTTTTGCTTTCCCCCGTCTCAGGGGAAAGCAAAAACTAGCCTCTGCGGCCTTTGCGTCTTTGCGGTGAAGCATTCATGAAAGCGGACTTAAAAGGAATGAGTCTTGCGGAAACGGAAGCCTGGGTGGAAGAGCAAGGCCTGCCCGCTTACCGGGCCAAGCAGTTGCGTCAATGGCTGTTTAAAGGTCTGGTTTCTTCTTTCAGGGAGATGACCAATATCAGCAAGGACCTTCGGGCGCAACTGGAGGAGAACGCTCGTATCAACCATCTGGTACAGGTGAAGACCCAGGTTTCCAAGGACAGGACGACAAAGTTTCTTTTCAAACTGGAAGACGGCCATTTCATTGAAACCGTGCTCATTCCGGAGAGGGGTCATTTCACCCTCTGCATCTCTTCTCAAGCAGGCTGTGCCATGGGTTGTCGTTTCTGCCTGACGGCCAGGCAGGGGCTGAAGCGAAACCTCACGGCCTCTGAAATCGTTGACCAGGTCATCCATGTCAAGCGGTCCATGAGCGAGCCGGATCGTTTGACCAACATCGTGTTCATGGGCATGGGCGAACCCCTTGCGAACTTTGATGACGTGGCCCGCGCGCTGAGCAATCTGATCTCCGAGGAGGGCATGAACTTCTCTCATCGGACGGTCACTCTTTCCACCTGCGGGCTGGTCCCTCAGATCAGGAGACTCGGGAAAGAAGTGAGGGTCAACCTTGCCGTATCCCTTAATGCTGCGGACGATGAAACAAGAAGTTTTCTCATGCCTGTGAACCGCAAGTATCCCCTGAAAAGCCTTGTTGCGGCACTCAAGGAGTTCCCCCTTCTCAACCAAAGAATGATCACCTTTGAATATGTTCTTGTCGGAGGAGTCAACGATCGCGATGAGGACGCCCGCAGGCTCGTGGCTCTCCTCAAAGGATTGCGAGCCAAGATTAATCTGATACCCCTGAATCCTCATCCTGACTTGGATCTGGCGCCGCCTTCACCGGAACGGGTTCTCCGGTTTCAGGAAATCCTTATACAGCATCACTTCACAGCGATGATCCGGAAAAGCAAGGGTCAAGACATCTCAGCGGCGTGCGGGCAACTGAGTGGGGCCAGGGCCAGTGAACAGTAGCCAGTAATCAGTGATCAGGCGGTCATAGGGCTGAGAGCTGAGGACCAAGCAAAATGAAATGCCTTTGCCTTCAGCCTTAAGTCACGCGGAAGCGTGACGCTCCTCTTCCCTTTCACATTGCGTTACTTTTCTCTTGCACTCTATCATCAATATGCTATTGTAATTAATCCAAAATTTCCTCCAAGATCGCTAGTCCATGATTGAGCTGAATTTTGAAAAAGGAAATGGCCTTCTGCCTGCCGTCGTCCAGGAGTTCCGAACCGGAAAGGTTCTCATGCTGGCTTATATCAATCGCGCTTCATGGGAAAAAAGCCTTGAGACCGGTGAAGCCCACTACTGGAGCCGGTCGCGCCAGGAGATATGGCACAAGGGAGGCATCTCCGGCAACGTCCAGAAAATCAAAGAGATCTATGTGGATTGCGACAACGACACGGTGCTCTTCAAAGTCGAGCAGGTGGGCGGTGCCGCTTGCCACACGGGATTCGAAACCTGTTTCCACAAGAAGGTCGGCCCTGACCGAGGAATAACCATCGTGGGTGAAAGACTTTTCGATCCGGAGCGTGTGTACGGAAAATGAAGAAGCTGAAGTTCGGCATTCCCAAAGGAAGTCTGGAAAAGGCGACCATCGGCCTTTTTGAAAAGTCAGGCTGGAAAATCAATGTCAATGACCGGAGCTATTTCCCGGACATCAACGACGAGAACATCGAGATCACTCTTTGCAGGGCCCAGGAGATGTCCCGGTATGTCGAAAACGGGACGATCGACGCCGGGTTGACAGGGAAAGACTGGGTTCAGGAAAACGAATCCGACGTGGTGGTCGTGGATGAACTCGTTTATTCCAAGGCGAGCCAGAATCCCGCCCGGTGGGTCCTTGCGGTTCCTGCGGGTTCCCGGATCAAGAAGATTCAGGACCTCAAGGGGAGGAAAATCGCCACAGAGCTCGTCCACTTCACCAAGAAGTTCTTCAAGAAAGAGGGCATTGACGTGGAAGTGGAGTTCTCCTGGGGTGCCACGGAAGCGAAAGTGGTCTCAGGACTGGCGGATGCGATCGTCGAGGTGACGGAGACGGGCAGCACGATCCGCGCCCATGGACTGCGGATCATTCAGGAGTTGATGACCTCATGCACTCAGCTGATCGCCAACAAGAAATCCTACAAGGATTCGTGGAAAAAGGAGAAGATCCAGCAGATCATTCTCCTTCTGAAAGGCGCACTCACCGCGGAGAAGCTGGTGGGGCTCAAGATGAATGTGCCCGAAAAGAAGCTCGAGAAAGTCATCCGTCTTCTTCCCAGCCTGAATGCGCCGACCGTGGCAGGCCTTTACCACACGAAATGGTTTTCCGTGGAAACCGTAGTGGAGTCCAAGATCGTCAGAGACTTGATCCCTAAGCTCATCAAAGCCGGGGCAGAGGGGATTATCGAATATCCTTTAAACAAGGTGATATGATGAGAAGAACTTCATTGCCGCTTTTAATGATTCTTTTGTTCTCGGGGTTGCTTCTTGGTTGCGCGACGACGCAACCGGTTGACAACAAGAAAAAGGCGGAGGCCAAGCATCAGCTGGGCAACTCCCTGCTCTACGAAAAGAACTATCAGGGTGCTGTGACGGAACTCAAGGAGGCTGCTGAACTCGAGCCGGAGAACCCAAACATCCAGAACAGCCTCGGTTTGGCTTATCAGGGATTGAGACTGCCTGAACTGGCGATCCCACATTACCAGAAAGCTATACAGCTCAAACCGGAGTCCCCGGAGTTTCAGAATAACCTCGGCACCGCCTATGCCGCAGCACGGCAATGGGATATGGCTATCCGGCATTTTCAGAAGGCTGCGGACAACTATCTCTATCGGACGCGCCACGTGGCTTATGACAACCTGGGTTCCGCCTATTACAACAAGGGAGACTACAGGCGGGCGATTGACAACTTCAAGAAGGCTGCCGAGTACTCCAAGGATTACACCCCCGCCTATATCAACATGGGGAACTCGTACGAGGCCCTGAAGGAATGGGATAACGCTGTCGCGTCCTACAAGAAAGCCGCGGAAATTGAACCGGATTCCGCTTTGCCCCATCTCCAGTTGGGAGATCTCTACCTGCGCCTTAATCAACAGGAGGCGGCGGTGGAATCCCTGCTGATCGCCATCGGGAACGATCCGAACGGGCCTTACGGAAAGGCGGCAAGAAACCTCCTCGCAACGACCAGAAAATCGAAGTGATTAAACTTGATGCGTTCGTAAAGTCCAATAACGTCGTTTCTCGTCATTCCGGCGGAAGCCGGAATCCAGGTTCTTCGAGCACTTACAGAATATCTGGACCCCGGTTTTCACCGGGGTGACGACTTTTTACGAGACCATCAAACTTCATCATTCGTATTCCCGAGATTCGAATTTGCTTAGGGCTAGAGGCCCGCATTGGAAGAAAGGGTGCACAAGAATGGGTGTGGTTGCAGAAAGGGCTCTGAAGATACCGGCCTTTATTGTCATGGACGTGCTTGAAAGGGCTCAAGCCCTTGAAAGGCAGGGCCGAAGAATCATTCATCTGGAAGTGGGAGAACCGGATTTCCCCACGCCGGAGTGCATCTGTGAAGGGGCGAACAAAGCCATTCGCGACGGCCTGACCCATTACACCCACAGCCTGGGCCTGATGGAGCTGCGGGAGGCGATCTGCGATCATTACTCCAGGAAGTATGGGGTAAAGGTCCATCCGGATCAGATCGTCATCACCTCAGGGACCTCTCCGGCTCTTTTTATGATTTTTGCAGCTCTGCTGGATCGGGATGAGGAAATTATTATTTCCGATCCGCACTATCCCTGCTACCCCAACTTCGCCACCTTCCTTGGAGCCAAACCGGTGTGTGTGAACGTGTTTGAGGAAGAGGGCTTTCAGTACAGGGCGGAAGAGATCAGAGAAAAAATCACGCCGAGGACCAAGGCGATCCTGGTCAACTCGCCCTCCAATCCCACCGGGATGCTGCTCTCACCCGAGCGAATATCCCAAATCGCAGAGATCGGGCCTCATGTCATCTCTGATGAGATCTATCACGGCCTGGTGTATGAGAAAAAGGAGCATTCCATTCTCGAGTTCACCGACAAGGCGTTTGTCCTGAACGGATTCTCCAAAGCCTTTGCCATGACGGGCTGGCGGCTCGGATACATTATTGCGCCGCCGGATTTTGTCCGGCCTCTCCAGAAGATCCATCAGAACTTCTTCATCTCTGCGGGAAGCGTGTCCCAGTGGGCGGGGCTGGCCGCTCTCAGGAATGCGGCCCCCGATGTGGAGCGGATGAGAAGGACTTATGATGAAAGGCGGAAATTCCTGATCAAGCGCCTCAGGGAACTTGGTTTTGTTTTGAAGGTTGAGCCGGAAGGGGCCTTCTACATTTTATTGAACGTCCGTCATCTCTCTCAAAACTCCTATGAGCTGGCGTTTGACATCCTTGAAAAGGCCGGCGTCGGGGTCGCGCCCGGAATTGATTTCGGCGAGAATGCAGAAGGCTTTTTCCGAATCTCCTATGCCAATTCCCTCCAGAATATCATGGAAGGACTGGATCGTATCGAAGGGTACCTGAAAGGTCGATAATTCTTTTTGAATGCATCCGCGCTGTTGCTGATCGAGAGGAGGTTTGCTCGTCGCGCGTAGGCGCAGGGTACAGGGTGCTGCGGCCTCCTCTTTGCCGTGACCCTTGCGCCGAGAGCCGTGAACCGTATCATGGACGCTGCTTTCCTAAAGAGTGCGTTTCAAGAGAGTCACTACCCCCCGCCGGACAAAACCGAAGTGGCCTTTGCAGGCCGGTCAAACGTGGGCAAAAGTTCCCTCTTGAATGTCCTCGTCAACAGGAAGAGCCTTGCCAGAGCAGGTTCTACTCCCGGCAGAACCCAGGCCCTCAATTTTTTCCTGGTGGATGGCCGCTTCTACTTTGTCGACTTGCCCGGCTATGGGTATGCCCGAGTCGCTCTTGAGGTGAAAAGGTCATGGCCCCACATGGTGGAGACCTATCTCCGGAACCGCCCAAACCTGAAAGCCGTGGTCGTGATCGTCGACATCCGGAGGGACCTTGGTGAGGAAGATGCGGAATTCATCGAGTGGCTGGGACAGGAAGGGAAAAACGTCATTCTCGTTCTGACCAAGGTCGACAAGCTCACCCGAAGAGAGAGAGAGGCACGGGTTCGTCAGATGGAAAAGGACCTTTCCGGAATCGTCTCTGCAAAGCCCATCCTCTTTTCCGCCAAAACCAGAGAGGGCCGCAAGGAAATCTGGGACAGGCTCCTCAGCCTGATGAAGGCCGAAGGCTATCAAGACCATAGGCTTTGATCTTCTTGTGCAGATTGCTTCTCTCAATGCCGATGGCATCTGCGGTCTGTGAAATATTCCATTTGAACTTCTGGAGCTTGGAGGCGATAAAAGCCCTTTCAAAATCTTCTTTAGCCTCTTTGAAGGTGCCGGCTTTCAGGGTGGAGGTCAGCGTTGTTTCCACATCGGCTTCCTTATTGAAGGGCGCCGGAATGTCCTCTGCTTGCACTTCCTTCGCCGGTGTCATGATCACCAGCCTTTCCACAAGGTTTCTCAGTTCGCGTATGTTTCCGGGCCAGTGGTACCTCTTCAGAATCTGAATCGCCTCCTCGGAGAACTCCTTGGGGGCCATGTTGGTATTGAGAGCCGTTTCCTTCAGAAATTCTTTGATCAGGGCAGGGACGTCTTCCGCGCGCTCTCTGAGCGGGGGAACTCGGATGGGGATGACATTCAAGCGGAAGTAGAGGTCGTCACGGAATCTGCCTTTTTCGATCTCCGCTTCCAGGTCCTTGTTGGTGGCGGCGATGACCCGAACATCCACGTGGATGGTCCTTGAGCCTCCGACCCGTTCGAATTTCTGCTCCTGAAGGATTCTGAGTGTCTTGGATTGAGCCTTGAGGCTCATGTCGCCGATCTCGTCCAAAAAAAGAGTGCCTTCGTGGGCAAGATCGAATTTGCCCTTTTTCATGGTTGTGGCACCGGTGAAAGCGCCCTTTTCATGTCCAAAGAGCTCACTCTCGATCAGTTCTTCGGGGATGGCCGCACAGTTCACTTCGACCATGGGTTTGAGGCTGCGTTTGCTGAGCCTGTGAATGGCACGGGCCACCAGTTCTTTGCCGGTCCCGTTCTCGCCTGAAATGAGAACCCAGGCGTTGGTCGGCGCTACGACCTTGATCTGCTCTTTGAGCTGCCGGATGGGGTCGCTGTCGCCGGTGAGGTTGTATTTGTCTTTGGTTTGCTCCCTGAGAAGGTGGATCTCCTCTTCCAGCCTGGAGTAGCCCACGGCATTGTTGATCACCAGAAGGAGCTTCTCAATGGAGAGAGGCTTTTCAATAAAGTCATAGGCCCCGAGCTTGGTAGCCTTGACCGCCGTCTCGATGGTGCCGTGACCCGACATCATGACCACCTGGAGTTCGGAGTGAGACTCCTTGATCTTGACCAGGGTCTCTAAACCGTCCATGCCGGGCATCCAGATATCCAGCAAGACGATGTCGGGCATGACCTCGTCGATCTTCTCCAGACCCGCAGGGCCGCTGCCGGCGCTAATCACTTCAAATCCCTCGTCGATCAGGATGCCCTGCAGGGACTGGATGATGCTCTCTTCATCATCCACGATCAAAACGGTCCTTGCCATTTTCTCACCTCACCTTGGTCTCCGCTCCGGTTGAGGATGCCTCTATCATCTCAAGGGCGATCCGGGCTGTTTTCTCGGAGGCGCTGCCTTGGCCGAGCGTTTCTCTGAGTGCATGGAGCTTTCTTACCATATTCCTGCGCTTGTCATCATGCTCAAGGATGTCCATGGCCTCCTGGGCCAACCGCTCAGGGGTCACGTCGCCCTGAATCAACTCGGGAACCACTTCTTCGCCGGCCACCAAGTTCACCAAACCGATGAAGGGGACTCGAACCACCATTCTCCCGAACCAGTAACTGAAGAAAGAGACCCGGTAGACGATGATCATGGGGACTTCTAGGATTGCTGCCTCCAGGGTCGCTGTGCCCGAGGCGACCAGGGCCATGTCACAGGCCTTCAGAACACGGTAGACGTCCCCGTGGATCACTTGAACTTGGAGGGAGGATCCCTTGAGCAGCCCTTCAATCAGTTCAGGCGGAATGGTCGAAGCCCGGGGCAAGACGCATTTCAAGTGTTCGTACTTGGAACGGATTCTCTCCGCCGCCTCGATCATCAGGGGGAGAAGGTTTGTCACTTCCTCTTTTCTGCTTCCCGGCAACAGCGCGATGGTGGGACCGGCTTGATCAAGGCCGAGTTCCGTGCGTGCCTTTTTCCCGCCCAGGTCTTCGGGGATCTCCTCAAGGAGGGGGTGCCCCACATACTCGACGTCGAGACCTCTTTCCCGGTAGAAGGCTTTTTCAAAAGGCAGGATAACGGCCATACGGTCCACGTAGCGCCGGATGGTTTCGACCCGGCCCTTTCTCCAGGCCCACACCTGGGGGCTGATGTAGTAAAGAACAGGAACCTGGAACTGCCTTGCAGCACGAGCAAGTCTCAGGTTGAAGTCGGGGTAGTCCATGAGGATGAGCAAGACCGGTTGATCTTTCCGGAGAATGCTCTTGAGTCTCAGGTAGGCTCGGGTGACCGTGCCCAATCGCGAGAGGACCTCCGTCAGGCCCACGACAGCCATCTCGGAGGAATTGAAGAGAATCCGAACGCCGGCTTCCTCCATGTTTTGGCCGCCGATGCCCCAGAAGGTCAGCCCCGGGTCGAGCCGTTTCAGGGCAGTGACCAGGTGGGACCCATGGAGGTCTGCGGACGCTTCTCCTGCAACAATGAGCACGAGTCTTGAATTCACGGGATCAACAAACGGCCTGAAATTTCCTGGAACCCTTCTCGATCTGATCGATGATCGCCAGGGCGTATTGGAGCGCTCTTCGTCCGTCACGACCGGAAACCACCGGTTCTGATCCGGCGAGAACCGCGTCGACGAAGGAAGCGATCTGATCCGCCAGGGGATCGCGGCCAGGGAACTGGATCTTGTTAGAGGTCACCTGAGAAAAGTTATTGGCATCTCTTAGGACGCCGTCGAGTTTTGTAACGGTTAACTCCCTTTTCAGGCAGTTGACGGACAAATAGGCGTCCTGCTGGAAGATCCGGATCTTCCGCAAGGCCTTGTCCGATACCCGGCTTGCCGTCAGGTTGCCCACGGTTCCGTTTTCAAAAATCAAGCGCGCGTTGGCAATATCCGTCTTTCCAGTCAGCACGGACATCCCAACCGCGTGGAGCTCCTTCACCTCGGAGGGAACGATGTGAAGGATAATGTCCAGGTCGTGAATCATGAGGTCAAGAACCACGTCGACGTCCGTTCCCCTGGGAGTGAAGACATTCATTCTGTGAGATTCAATGAAAACAGGACAGGTCAGCATGGTTTCCATTTCGACGACCGCGGGGTTGAATCGTTCCACCAGACCCACTTGAAGAACAAGCCCTCTGTCCTGGGACATACGAATCAGAGTATCCGCGGGTTCGAGGAGGTAGGTGATGGGTTTTTCCACCAGAAGGTGGACGCCCGCTGAAAGCGCTTCCTTGGCAACCTCGTAGTGTTTCTCCGTGGGCACGGCCAGGCTGACCGCATCCACCTGAGGCAGAAGATCATGGTGGTCGCGGTAAACTTTTGTCCCGTACCGTTCCGCGACCAGCTCCGCGCGGGCCGAGTCGGTGTCCACGATCCCGATGAGATCCACGTTTGCCATTCCCTTATACTTCTGGACGTGGTATTCCCCGAGGTGGCCGACCCCGATCACACCCACTCTGATGCGCTTATGTTTCAATCCCTGACTCTCTCCCCTACCCGATTTTGTAAACGCGAAGGACCGCTCCGTGCGCTAGGTCCGGGTTCCTGAAGGGCCTAGAGTGATACAATGACGATATTCAATCGATCAGCATATGAAATCGTGGCGACTTTGTCAAAGATCAAAGTTTTCCCTGCTTCGATCGCCAGGACCGAGGCGCTGACCTGGGACATCACCTGGATGGTTTCCGGGCCTACCGCCGGCACGTCAAAACGGAGATCCTGGTTCGGCTTGCTGACTTTGATGACCACCGCCTTTTCCTTTGCAAGCTTTCCCCCTCTCAGGATGGTCTCATTCGTGCCCTCGATGGCCTCCAGAGCAAGGACTGTCTTTTTCCTCACCACAACGCACTGGCCGATGTCCAAACGACCTAGCTCCTTGGCGATGTTCCATCCGAATTCGACATCCTCTCGCTCCTCTTTGCTCGGTCTCTTGCGTGTCAGATTCCCACGAGGAGCCAGAAGTTGCGGCAGGTGTTCAGCGGAGCTGACGATGTCGATCCCTTCCCTTCGCAGTTCCCCGGCGACCGCTCGCAGAATATCGTCGTCATGGAAGATAGCAAGCTTTGACATGAGGGTCAGCCCTCTCAGATCCGGCCGCACATTCTCAAACATTCTCTTTTTGTTGATCGAGCCTGCCATCACGGTTTTCGTGACCCCTGCCTTTTTCAGGGCCTTGATGAGATGGCCGAGCTGTCCCAGTTTGACCCAAACCAGCTCATCGACCTTTTCGGAGAGAAGGGGATCTGTTTCGCCGGTATGGGCCACGGCGACCACACGGAAGCCCTTTTCCCTGGCGGCTTCCGCCACCATGAGCGGGAACGCACCTCCTCCTGCAATCAATCCCAGGGGCTCTTTGTCTTGGAGTTTCTTGGTCATGGTTGAAGAGCGAAGAAAGGATACCCTTGTGAGGCCTGAGACCTCACCGGAGAACCCCCCGTTTTGAGGACTCCACGAAATCGAGGAGCATGTCGAGTTCCGGAAAGGGTTTTAACTCCTGTCTTGCTTTCTTGATCCCTTCGCTGAAGAGGGTATTTCCCCTCCAGATGATGCTGTAGGCCTTCTTGAGGCCATCCAGTTTCTCCTGGGAAAAACCGAGGCGCTGGAGGCCTTTTCGGTTGACCCCATAGAGTTTGGCTCTGGGTCCGGCCACGATCATGAAAGGGGGAGCATCACGGTCAACGCCGGTCTTCCCACCGAGGAAGGCGTAGGCTCCTATTCTCACAAACTGGTGAACCGCTGCCAGACCTCCGAGAATCGCGTAATCTCCCACCGAGACATGACCCCCGAGAGTGGCCAAATTGGACATGATGATCTTGTTTCCCAGGACACAATCATGGGCCACGTGCGCGTAGGCCATCAGGTAGTTTTCGCTGCCGATGATCGTGATCCCGTTTTGTTTGGTGGTCGCCCTGTTAATGGTCACAAATTCCCGCAAGATGTTGCCGTCCCCGATCCTCACTGCCGTGTCTTCACCGCGGTACCCGACATCCTGTGGCGGCGACCCGATGGAAACAAAAGGGGAAATCTGGTTTCTCTCGCCGATTTCCGTGTGTCCTTCGACCACCACATGAGAAGCCAGGACCGTGTCGCGGCCGATTTTCACATGGTCATGAACAACACAGTAGGGGCCTACTTGGACCCCTTCCGCCAACTCCGCAAGGGGACTGACCACTGCTGTAGAATGGATGTGCATATTCCGCCTTAATCGACTCCTGTCAGCCTATGGCGGCAATGAGCTCTGCCTCGGCAACGAGTCCATCGTTCACAAAGGCCTTTCCTGCCATCTTCCAAATCCTAGAGCCGGTCCTGAGCGTGACGAGTTCAAAAACAAGCTGATCCCCCGGCACAACAGGCTTCCGGAATTTCACCTTATCCATCCCCACGAAGTAAAAGTTCAGGGGACCTTCTTTTTTCATGTCTTCCGGCATGGAGAACCCGGCAAGGACACCCCCGACCTGGGCCATGGCCTCGATGATGAGAACTCCGGGCATGATCGGGTTCCCCGGGAAGTGGCCCTGAAAAAAAGGTTCGTTGATCGTGACGTTCTTAATCCCCTTCACCCGTTTTCCGGGTTCAAGTTCCGTAATCCTGTCGACGAGTAAGAAAGGGTATCGGTGGGGAAGAACCTTGACGATCTCTTCATAGCCGAGTGGAAGCTTCATGGTGTCCCTCGTTTTTCTAAATCGTCCAGCCTTTTCTCAAGCCGGCGGAGCCGGGCCACAAAATCAGGGAGGTGCGGAATCAGAGCGGATATTTTCAGCCACAGCCGATGAGGGATGGCCGGCGACCCGGAGACGATTTCACCTGCACCAAGGGATTTTGCCACACCTGACTGTGAACCGATCATGGCCCGGTCATCCACCCGGAGGTGGTCCCGGATGGCCGCCTGGCCGCCGATCACGACCTGGTTTCCTATGGAAACGCTTCCCCCGATCGCTGCCTGGGCAACAATGACGGTGTCTTCGCCGATCACGACGTTGTGAGCGATCTGCACAAGATTGTCTGTTTTGACTCCCCGCTTAATCCAGGTCTTTCCAAGAGCCGCCCGATCGACGCAGTTGTTGGCTCCGAGCTCCACGTGATCATCAATTTGCACAATCCCCATTTGGGGAATCTTCACGTTTACCGATCTGTCTCGGACAAAACCGAATCCGTCAGTCCCAATGACGGTGCCTGCATGGATGATGACCTCATTTCCGATGACACAGTCGTTCATGATGGTGACGTTGGGATAGAGGACGGTGTTGTTTCCGATTCTGACCCTGTCCCCAATGAAGACACCGGGGAAAAGAATCACGTTGTCGCCAATCATCGCTTTTTCCCCGATGTACGCCAGGGGATAGATGGAAACACTTGTGCCGACGACCGCACTCTTAGAGATGAAAGCCTTTTCGCTGATCCCCTCAAATCTGGAAGGAGGGGAGGCAAAAAGGGCTGCCACCTTAGCATAGGCCAGAGCCGGGTTGCGGACGATGACCTGGGATCCTTCAAAATCATCCCTCGGTTCCGCAATCAAGATCGCGGAGGCTTTTGTGGTTTTTAGACCCTCTTTGAAGCGGGGATCGGCAAAAAAGGAGATCTGCCCCGGGCAGGCCTCATCCAAAGAAGCGATGCCCGTGATGGTCACCCGGTCATCCCCTAAGACCTTCCCTCCAACCCGAGCGGCGATCTCCTTCAGGTTAAATTCCAAAAGCCCCTCCCACTGACCCTGAGGGCGGTTTCCTTGCCAAAAGGGGTCCCCGTGTGACAGAGCATGATGGCGAAGCCCCTGGACCGGCCGAAGTGCGCGTTTGGTTCCGTCCAAAGGACCGCATTAAGGATTCAGTTTGTCGTAAGCGTCTGTGACCCGATCTGTGAGATCAATGGTGTTGTTGAAATAGAGGAGGCCGAGGGTCCTTCTCTCAAGAATAATGGTGTACCCCTCTTTCTCTCCGATTTTCTCGACGACTTTTTCCAGTTCCTTCATGACCTTCTTGATGGCTTCCATCTCGGTATCTTTCATCTCCTGCGAGAACTCATCATACATGAACTTGAACTGCCGCTGCTTTTTCTCCAGTTCCCTTTTTTTGTCTTCCTGGGCGTCCAGGCTGAGCATCATGCTCTGCTTTTTGAGCTCCTCATCGAGTTTGCCCACGGCATTTCTTTCGTCATTCAGTTTCTGTTGCATGTCGTCAAATTTTTTCTTGACCCCCACACTGGCTTTCTGGAACGCCTTGGAATTTTTTTGAAATTTCTGAAGATCCACAACACCGACCTTGACGTTCTGAGCCGCAAGAGGAGCAGGCTGCAAAAAGACCATGGTCAATAAACCCAAAAGCACACCAATCAATCCTTTCATAAGTCCCCCTAATTCTTTAGTGATGTAAACCGATACCTCAACTCTTTTTCTACCAAAAACCTCCAATTTGGAATTCAACGTTCCCCGTCGGATCGCCCGGTCTTCGATTCAGGATGTACCCATATTCCAGTCTGATGGGGCCGAGCGGAGAATACCAGCGAAACCCTGCGCCCGCAGACCTGGGTATATTGGAAAAGGTGTAAGTCTCGTTTTTTCGGAACACGTTCCCCATATCGAAGAAGACGACTCCAGTGACCCCCTGCTCGGCGAGCAAGGGGAATCGGAACTCGAAATTGTAAATCATCATCTTTGGACCGCCCAGTGTATCACCCGTATTAGCGTCGATTGGAGAGATGCTATCCACATCGTAACCTCGGACCGTGTTGATCCCTCCGATCCGGTACAATTGATAGATGGGGATCCTTTTGTCTTCCCTTTCCTGCATCAAGCCCCACCGGCCTTCAACCATGAAAGCGGTATCCCAGCGCCACGGGAAGTACCACTGCGTTGTCGCTTCATACCGGTTGAAGTAGACATCGCCCCCCAAGACCCCCCCGGCGTACTGAAAGGCCAACATGTTATAGGATCCACTTCTGGTATTCCACGGTCTGTCTTTGCTGTCCCTGATCACACTGAAGGTCATGCTGCTGGTCAGGAACCGCCCTTCCATTTCCCGGACTTCCAAAGCCGTATCGCTTCCGACATCCTTGATCAGCGTGTCATCGTACGCATACATCACCAACCCTCTTGTGTATGCGTCAAGGCCTAGAGGAAATCCAAGCCTGAGAGTTCCTCCCATGCTGTCCCGGGTGTAAAAATCATATTGACGCTCCCAATTGATGAGGTCAATGCCACCGGACAACTGCGTGTCCCAGAGCCTGGGATCCGTGTACCGGATGTCGAAGAACTGGGATACTGAGCTGATCCGCATCTGAGCCATCAGCGTTCGTCCGGTTCCGAAGAGATTCTTTTGCGCCACCGTCACGGATCCCGTGGGGCCATCAGACCCGCTGTAGCCTGCGCCCAGGGTGAATGATCCCGTGGGCTTTTCCTTGACATGAATACCGAGATCCATCAGGTTTTCTGCGCTGCCTTTCTTGGTCTGGACTTCCACATCATCGAAATAACCAAGGCGATTGAGGTTTTCAGTGCTCTTTCGCATTCCCCATCCGCTGAAGTATTCGCCTTCATAGACTTCAAGCTCACGCCGGATGACGTTGTCTCTCGTGGCGGTGTTTCCGGTGATATTGATCCGCTCGAATCGGACCTTGCTGCCCTTGGTGGCCTGGTAGGTGATGTCCACGGTGTGATCCCTGTCGTCTTCTTTGGTCACCGGCACCACCTCTGCATACGCATAGCCTTCATTGGCGTAAACATCTCGCAAGGCCATCACATCTTTTCGTACGAGCTCCCGGCTGAAGGGTTCACCCTTAACCATGGTCACCACTTTCTTGAGAAGCTCTTCAGCCGGCAGGATGAGATCCCCTGTGACGCTCACCTCATCCACGATGTACTGGTCTCCTTCGATGATCTCGATTGTAATGATTAGACCGTACCCCGGTTCGTAACGCACCGTGGGTTCTCCGACCTTGGCGCGCAGGTATCCCTGGTTCTGATAGAAGACCGTGATTTTCTGGGCATCGGTTTCCAGCCTCTTCTTGTCGAGCACGCCTGACTTTGTAAACCAGGAGAGCAGACCTTTCTCGCTCGTGTCCATGACATCCTTGAGTTTGCCGGTCTTGAATTTCGTATTTCCGACAAACTCGATTTTCTGGATGTAGACCTTATCTCCTTCTTTGATCTCGTAAGTCAGCGCCACCTCGTTTCGAGGGATCTCTTCAACTCGATCCGTGATCTCGACCGTGTAGTAACCCTCCTGGCGGTAGTAGTCCTTCAACTTGTTCACACTCTGCTTCACGTCATTCGGATTGTAGATGGAATAAAGCTTGATGCCGGATTCTTTGGTCAGGTCATCTGCTTTGATCTTCTTGTTCCCTGAGAAGGTGATTCTTCCGATGGAAGACTTTTCACTCACGTTGAAAATCACGATTTTTCCCTTGGCGCCGTCTTCCGTCTCAATGCGGACATCGTTGAAGTAGCCCATCGCATAAATGGCGCGAAGGTCCTTGTCGAGCTTGTCGAAGTCGAGACTTTCGCCCTTCCGGCTTTCCACAACCGCGAGAATGGCATCGGTTTCAACCCGCTGATTGCCTTTTACGAGCACGGAATCAATCTGGGCGATCCCCGCGATTTGGTTGTAGAGGCTTTTCGAGGCCCTGTCCACCGCCTCATTGAGTCGATCGATGTCATCTTCCACCATGAAGAGAGAGATGGGAGGTCTCTCCCCTGTCACGTCCAGGGTTTTCAAATCAAGGCTGATCCTGTTGCCGATCTGGGTGAGGCTGCCGGTGACGACAAGATCCGCTCCGAGGTTCTTGCCGAGGGTGATGAGTTCTCCGGGGTCCGGGGAAGGGAGCGAGGCTACCGGGTGCCTGTTGACATCGCTCGGAGGGATCACGGGGATACCATATTTGGCCAATCGATCGGTCAACATGTCCTGCAAGCTGCGCTTGAGCGTATCGAGAGACTGCGGGGCATGGATGGTGAAGGGCAAGACCGCAACGGTCTTTTTCTGTTGTGCGTCCGAAGGGAAGGGTAGGAAAATGACAACCCAGAGGGCCAGAACAACCGGAAGGGCCTTCATGATCCATTCTTTTTTCGGAACGCTTTGACGCATGGTTTCATCCCCGCTTTTCCACGTGAATCCTGCCGTCGACGAGCTCAATCTGTCGCGACATTTTCTCTGCCAGCCTCTGATTATGCGTCACGATGACCATGGTGAGTTCTTCCGACCTGTTCAGAGTCACCAGAAGGTCGACAATCCCGTCTCCAGTGGTCATATCCAGATTTCCGGTCGGTTCGTCGGCCAGCAAGAGCTTTGGGCTCATCACGAGGGCCCGGGCAATGGCCACCCGCTGCTGTTCACCACCGGACAGTTCTCCGAGCCGGTGAGTAAGCCTTTTCTTGAGCCCCACCTTCGTCAGGATCTCCTCCGCCCTTTCCGTCGCTTCTTTCCTGCTGATTCGCGCAATCAGAGCCGGCATCAGGGTGTTCTCAAAAGCATTGAATTCCGGGAGAAGGTGGTGAAACTGGAACACAAAACCCATGTCCCTGTTCCTCAGCTTGCACAGTTCTGCTTCCTCCATTTCCCGGATGTTGTGATCTTCAAAGCGGACCACGCCCTGTGTCGGGGGTTCCAGCGTTCCCATGATGTTGAGGAGGGTTGATTTCCCGGCACCCGAAGCCCCTGTAACGGCGAGGCTTTCGCCTCTTCGGATGACCAGGTCAATTCCTCTGAGGACCTCAATGCAAAGGGCGTTGTGTTCAAAAGATTTATAAACATGATGGAGTTCGAGCACGAAGTCCCCTCCAGAGGTCATTCATATCTTAAGGATTCCACGGGGTCCAGCCGAGAAGCGTGCCAGGAAGGGTAAATCGTGGCCAGAAAAGAGATGACCACCGCCGCGACGATCACCAGCACGACATCCAGCATCTCCACCCGGACCGGCAGGGTGGAAATGTAATAGACATCCGACGGGAGTTCAATGAACTTGTACTTTGCCAGGAGATGGCAGAGCCCCAGGCCGGAAGCCAGTCCCACCAGGGTCCCGACCACCCCGACCAGCAGTCCCTGAAACATAAAAACGCTCATGATGCTCTTCTGGGTCGCCCCCATGGCTCGCAGGATGGCCACATCCTTGTTCTTCTCCATCACCACCATGACCAGGGTGCTGATGATGTTCAAGGCGCCCACCAGGACAATCATGATGAGAATAACGAACATGGCGATCTTTTCCAGCTTAAGGGCGGAGACAAGGCTTCGGTTCATCTGCTTCCAGTCTTTTGCCCAGTAAGGGTATCCCAGTTTCTTGGACACCGCACCGGCAATTTGATCCGCCTTGTAGATGTCGGCGACCTTCACCTCAACGCCTGTGGCCCTGTTGTCCAGCCCAAGAAAGTCCTGGGCCTCGTTCAAGGAGATGTAAACCATGGTCGCGTCATACTCATACATGCCCGAATCAAAGATCGCCGTGACCTTGAACTTTCGGTTCTGAGGCACCCTGCCCACGGGGGTGAGCTTTCCCATGGGAGAGACGACGGTGACCGTATCTCCCGGCTGGACCGCCAGCATCCTGGACAACTCCTTTCCCACAATGATCGCAGGAAGCCCGTCATGAAGGGAATCAAGGGATTGGAGGGATCCTCTTTTGATCATGCTGTCAATCTTGATCACCTTGCCTGCCGTCGTCGTGTCGATGCCTCTTAAGACCGACCCGGACACACTCCCTTGGCTATTGACCATGACCTGACTGTAGATGAAAGGGGTTGTTGCGACAACCCCTTCCACGGTACTCGTGTCCTTCGCGATCCTGTCGTAGTCGAGAAAGGCGCCTTCATAACTCAGAACAACCAGGTGGGAATTGACCCCAAGGATCTTACCCATGAGATCTTCCCGGAAGCCGTTCATCACGGAGAGAACAACGATCAGGGCCATGACCCCCATCATGACTCCGACAACGGAGATCACCGTGATCACGGAAATAAAAGCCTGTTTCCGTTTGGCTTTGAGGTACCTAGTGGCAAGAAAGACTTCGAATCGCATAAACTATGGTATCACTCTTTCGGGTTCGTTCGAGACCCGGGAACGTCTTTTCACCGCGGGAACGGCCGGGAGGGTCCAAGCTCCGGACCTTTTCCAGGGTGCGAGAAGGAACAGGGACTCATTTCGTTCTCATATGAGGGAAGAAGATGACATCCCTGATGGAAGGAGAGTCCGTCAGCAGCATGACGACTCGGTCAATACCGATCCCCTCTCCGGCTGTGGGCGGCAAACCGTATTCCATGGCGTCCAGGTAGTCTTCGTCCATGTACTGTGCTTCTTCATCACCCGCCTCTCTGAGCGAAGCCTGAGCCATGAATCTCTCCCGTTGGTCGACGGGATCGTTCAGTTCGTTGAAGGCGTTGGCGATTTCTTTGCCGCCGATAAAGAGCTCGAAGCGGTCGGCAAGGTCCGGCTCTTGATCATTCCTCCTGGAAAGCGGGGATATTTCAATCGGGTACCCGTAGACGAAGGTCGGTCTCACCAGTTTGGGTTCCACCAGCTGATCGAAGAACTTGGCGAGAATCTTGCCCAGGCTGTCTTCTTTCGAAAGAACGATATTCTTGGATCTAGCAAAAGCGGATGCCGCGTGGATGTCCTTCAGCGCTTCTTTCGGCAAACCCGCTGTCTCTGTGAGAGCATCATACAAGGCGATCCTCGGCCAGGGCGGAGTGAAATCAATGGCCTGGGTCTGGTATTCGATGATATTCTTGCCGAGGACTTCCATGAGGACATGGTTGAAGAGTTCCTGTGTCAGCTCCATGAGATCTTCAAAGGTCGCGTAGGCCATGTAGAACTCGAGCATGGTGAACTCAGGGTTGTGTTTAACCGAGACCCCTTCGTTTCTGAAGTTGCGATTGATTTCGAAAACCCTCTCCAGACCCCCGATGACGAGCCTTTTCAAATAGAGCTCAGGGGCAACCCTCAGGTAGAGATGCATTCCCAGGGCATTATGGAAGGTTTTGAAGGGCCTGGCTGTCGCTCCGCCGGGAATGGGTTGCATCATCGGGGTTTCGACTTCCAGGAAATCCCTTTGGATGAAAAACTCACGGATCGACTGGATGATTCGGCTTCTCAGGACAAAAACGTTCTTCACTTCCTCATTCGCGATGAGGTCAAGATAGCGCTGGCGATATCTTGTTTCTACGTCACTCAACCCGTGCCATTTTTCAGGGAGGGGTCTCATGGACTTTGAAAGAAGACTCACGTCTTCTGCAAGAAGGGTCAGTTCGCCCGTTTTCGTGCGGAAGAAAGATCCTCGAATGCCGATAAAGTCACCAAGGTCCATGAGCTTAAAGATCTTGTACTTATCCTCTCCGACCTTGTCTTTTCTAACATACGCCTGGATGCGCCCTGTCCTGTCTTTGATATGGATGAAGCAGGCCTTGCCAAAATCCCGGAGGCCCATGATTCTGCCGGCGAGTTTAAAAGAGTCTTTTGTCTTCTCCAGGGTCTCGGAGTCCACCCCTCCGAAACGGTCAATCGCCTCGGAAATCGTTAGATTACATCTGAAACCTGCCGGGTAGAGCCCGACCCCCATTGCCTTGAGGGATTCGGTCTTCTTTTTCCTGTCTTCAAGAACTCCCGTTGTTTTTTCCATCATTCGAAAGATGAATTCACTCCTGTTGTGAAAGGTATTATCCAATCATTTACATAGGTTGAACGTATCCTTGTAGTCCAATCAGGGTTGATAGTCAAGGTAAAAG
>Ga0209254_10001546_pt1 | contig 20688 bp, 18 predicted proteins | sample FrelakmetDIP11DI_FD_187148 | JGI IMG/M metagenome (GOLD analysis project Ga0209254, IMG submission 187148) | Freshwater lake sediment microbial communities from the University of Notre Dame, USA, for methane emissions studies - DIP11 DI (SPAdes)... | ecosystem: Environmental > Aquatic >...
GTATTTGGCAGCGACTTTGGCGCCGGCGCTTGCGGAACGGGCTTTGCCGGACGGGAAAACATCTTGCGCGGTGAGCCCGAACTCGGCGACCAGCGCGCGCGCCTGGCTTACCGCCTGGCTGATTTCACGCTGGCGGGCTTCGGCAATCTTGCTCTCGAGTGCTTCACGTTGCTGCAAAAGCTCTTTATAGGTGGTCATGCTGGCTCCATTCGTTTGAATTGATGAGAAGCGCCATTATAGGGATAATAAAAAATAAGGAAACAAAATCGGATATCGGGATATTCAATCAACCGGCATCTGGCGGCAGCGCCTGAATCAGTCCCCTTTGGGCTCTTCCATGAAGGCCAGTACCTTGTCGATACGTTTGCCATCCAGATCCACCACTTCGAATACCCATCCCGCGCATTGAATACGCTCCGCGGTGCCCGGCAGACGACCTGAAACCGACATCAGCAGCCCCGCCAGCGTATTGAACCGGCCCTTGTCTTCCTCGGGTAGTTCCCGGATGTCCAGGCGTGCCTTGAGTTCATTGACGGGCATGAGCCCGTCGAGCAGCCAAGAACCGTCTTCGCGCCGCGTGGCCCACGCATCGATCTGCGCGCCGGGTTGCAGCTCGCCGGTGATGGCCTCGAGCAAGTCGCGCGGGGTCAGCAGCCCCTGCACCACGCCGTATTCGTCGACCACGAAGACCATGCGGCCCGAGCGAAGGCGAAACTGCTCCAGCAGGGACATGCCTGTCAGCGTTTCGGGCACGAAGGTCGCCGGCAGGACATGGGCCTCGATCGACCCGGGCTCGTCCGGCCCGAGTTGCAGCAGCCGCGCCACGCTGATCAGGCCCAGCACATCGTCCAGGCTGCCCCGGCAGACCGGGTACCACGAATGCGTGCCGTGTTCGCCGCCCTTGCCCGCCTGGCGCAGGCATTGCGCGACGGTGCTGGACGCATCGAGCCAGTCGATGTCGGTGCGCGGCACCATCAGCGACGTCAGGGGCCGGTCGTCCAGGTGGAACACGTTTTGCACCATCTGGTGCTCGTGTTCCTCGATCAGGCCGGCGTCCACGCCCTCCTCCAGGCTGGCGGTGATCTCCTCTTCCGTCACCGGTCGCAGGCGGTTGGTGTCAATGCGCAGCAGCTTGAGCACCCCATGCGTGGTCATGGACAGCAGCCGCACAAACGGCTTGGTGGCCGTGGCCAGCCCGCGCATGGGCCGCGATACCCAGCGCGCCACCGGCTCGGGGTACAACTGCCCGATCCGCTTGGGCACCAGTTCACCGAAGATGATGGTGATGAAGGTGATGATCGTCACCACCGTCGCGGTGGCGGCGATGCCGGATGCCTTTTCAGCCATCCCGAAACCCTGCAACCACAGGGCCACGCCCTCGCTGAAGGCGGCTTCGCCGACAATGCCATTGAGCATGCCGATCGAGGTGATGCCCACCTGAACGCTGGAGAGGAACTGGGTGGGGTCTTCAAGCAGCTTGAGCGCTGCTACCGCGCCCTTGTCACCGGACTCGGCCATGGCGGCCAGGCGCGCCTTGCGGCTTGAGGCCAGCGCCAGTTCCGACATGGCAAAAACGCCGTTGAGCAGGGTCAGAAACGCAATCAGCAGGAAATCCATGAACGACCGGCTTCGCGCCGGTGGAAAATCAACAGAATGTCACTTTACTGTATCGGCGATGTGCAGGGTTGCGATGCCGCGCTGGGCCGCCTGCTCGACGCGCTCGGCTTTTCGCCCAGCCGCGACACGATCTTCGTGCTCGGCGACCTGGTCAACCGGGGGCCGGACTCGCGCGGCGTCCTGCACCGGCTGATCGGCTACGGCGCCTCCGCGCGCTGCCTGCTGGGCAACCACGACCTCCATCTTCTGGCGGTGGCGCATGGCGCGCGCAAGCGGCGTCGCAGCGAGACCATTGCCGACATCCTGGACGCACCCGATCGCGAGCAACTGCTGGACTGGTTGCGCCAGCAGGACATGGCCTTTTTCGAGCAAGGCGTGCTGATGGTCCACGCGGGCGTCCTGCCCGGCTGGACCACCGCGCAGACCCTGGCGCTGGCGGGTGAGGTGCAGGCCGTGCTGCGCGGGCCGGACATCGCCGGCTTCCTGCACAAGATGTATGGCGATGAGCCCGCCGAATGGGACGACGGACTCAAAGGCAAGGCGCGGCTGCGCGTGATCGTCAACGCGCTGACGCGCATGCGTTTTTGCACGGCCGAAGGCGTCATGGAGTTCGCCACCAAGGAGGGCGTGGGCGGCACGCCGCCCGGTTTCATGCCCTGGTTTGACGTTCCCGGCCGGCGCACCGCCGATGTCACGGTGGCATTTGGCCACTGGTCGACGCTGGGCTGGCTGAACCGGCCGGACGTGATTTCGCTGGACTCGGGCTGTGTCTGGGGCGGCCATCTGAGCGCGATACGCCTGGACGACGCGGGCGCGCACGAGCTGATTCAGGTGAAATGCCCGCAGTTGCAGAAGCCGGCGCCCGGGAAATGACGCGAACAGTCACTTATTGATAGCGGACTGTCGCCGTTCGACGCTGGACTGATGCCGATCCCGCTCAGGCCGTTGTCTTGAACAGCGCCGCGACCTTGCGCCGGGTCTTGATGTTGGCCGAAACACCGCTGCGTGCAGGTGCCGAGCCGGTGGCGGACTCCCAGTTCGGCTTCGCCTCGGCGGCGGGGGCCTCGTAGGGTTTGTCGAAGAACGGATCGCGCGAGGGCGTGGCAGGCCTGAAGCCGCGGGGTTCGCGACGCTCGCGGGGTTCACGGCTTTCACGGGGCGCGTCCAGCACGTCGCGTGGGTCGTCCTCGCCCCAGGCGCGCCGGCCGGTGTTGATGCGCCCGCGCGGCTTGTCTTCGTCGTATTCCAGGGCCTCGACCTCGATCTTCTTGCCCAGCAGCTTTTCCAGGTCGGCCATCAAGCGGCCATCGCTGCCTGAAACCAGGGTCACAGCCAGCCCGGAAGCGCCCGCACGACCGGTGCGGCCGATGCGGTGGATGTAGTCTTCCGCATTGAACGGCACGTCGAAGTTGAAGACCGCCGGCACGTCCTTGATGTCCAGCCCCCGCGCCGCCACGTCGGTGGCCACCAGCAGATCCACCTCGCCGGCCTTGAAGGCGTTGAGCGCCTTCAGGCGTTCGTCCTGGCTCTTGTCGCCGTGCAAGGCCGTGGTCACCAGGCCTTCCTTTTCCAGGCTGCGGGCCAGACGCGCGCAACCCAGCTTGCTGTTGACGAAGATGAACGCCTGCTTGATGCCCCGGGTCTTGAGCACCTGGTGAATGGCATGGCGCTTGTCGTCGTCGCCGACGCTGTAGAAGCGTTGCTCCACGGTGGACGCCGTCGCGTTGGGCCGGGCGACCTCGATCGTGACCGGGTCTTGCAGGTAGCTGTTGGCCAGGCGCTTGATCTCGGGCGAGAAGGTGGCGGAAAACAGCAGTGTCGTGCGCTGTTTGGGCAGGAAGCTCAGGATGCGCTGCAGGTCGGGCAGGAAGCCGATGTCGAGCATGCGGTCGGCTTCGTCGAGCACCACGTATTCGACCTGGTTGAGCACTGCGTTCTTGGCCTCGATGTGGTCGAGCAAGCGGCCCGGCGTGGCGACCAGCACTTCGACGCCCTTTTTCAGTTCCAGCGTCTGCGGCTTCATGTCCATGCCGCCGAAGACCACGGCGCTGCGGATATTGGTGTACTTGGCGTAGAGCTTGACCTGCTGGGCCACCTGGTCGGCGAGTTCGCGCGTGGGCAACAGCACCAGGGCGCGAACCGGGTGGCGCGCCGGCGACGTCGAAGTGTTCTCGTGCTTGAGCAGGCGGTGCAGCAGAGGCAGTGAAAACGCGGCCGTCTTGCCGGTGCCGGTCTGGGCGGCGCCCATCACGTCCTTGCCTGTCATCACGACGGGAATGGCCTCGGCCTGGATGGGGGTCATGGACTCGTAGCCCATTTCGGCCACGGCGCGTGCCAGCGGCTCGGCCAGCGAAAGGTTTGAAAAAGAAGATGTCATTTAGCCCGGTATTGTCTCACTCAGGGCAAACCCTGCCAACCCGCCGGCTTCGCCGCGCGACCCGGGGGCCGCGACAGATCTCGAAAAGCTATCTTTTTTATAGCTTGAAGCGACCCATTCACGCTGGCAGAGGCCGTATTTTCTACAGATTCCTGGCGCTGAAGGTGTCGCAGCCCTTGACGCTGCCATTTTGCAGCCCGTTGTTGAACCAGCGGGTGCGCTGGGCGCTGGTGCCGTGGGTGAAGCTCTCGGGCACCACGCGGCCCTGGCTCTGCTTTTGCAGCGCATCGTCGCCGATCTTCGCGGCGGCATTCATGGCGGACTCGATGTCACCATTCTCCAGAATCTGCCGCGCGTTCTGCGCATGGTGGGCCCACACCCCGGCAAAGCAGTCCGCCTGCAGCTCCAGGCGCACGCTCAGGCCGTTGTACTGCACGGGGCTGACCTTGGCACGCATCTGCTCCATCTTGCCGCTGATGCCCAGGAGGTTCTGCACGTGGTGCCCCACTTCGTGGGCAATCACGTAGGCCTGGGCAAATTCGCCGGGTGCGCCGAGCTGGTTCTTCAGCGTTTCATAAAAGCCCAGGTCGATATAGACCTTGCGATCGGCCGGGCAGTAGAACGGCCCCATCGCCGCCTGCCCCGCGCCGCAGGCCGTCTGCGTGGCGCCCCGGAACAGCACCAGCCGGGGCTCCTGGTAGGTGGCACCGCCCTTGGCAAACACATCCGTCCACACGTCTTCGGTGTCGGCCAGCACGGTGGAGACGAACCTGGCCATGCGGTCATCGGCCGGCGGCTTGTGTGCCGGTGCCTGCTGCTGCACCTGCGCGGTGGGGGCCCCGCCGCCGCTGAGCAGGCTCAGGATCGTCAAGGGATTGATGCCGAACGCCCAGCCGCCCAGCAGGGCAATGACGATGGTGCCAATGCCGATGCCGCGCCCGCCGATCAGCCCGCCCAGGCCGCCTCTGCCACCACCCCCGCCCCCGTCGCGACGGTCTTCGACGTTGTCCGATTCACGGTTGCCTTCCCATTTCATCCCGATCCTCCTCGAACAGCCGCGCTGCGGTAAATTCGGCCAATGGTAGCTGCGCCGCCCCGACCCGTCCAACCATTGCCCACGGTGTTGCTGACCGGGTTTGACCCGTTTGGCGGCGAAGGGGTGAACCCGAGCTGGCTGGCCGTGCAGGCCTTGCAGGGCCGGCGCATTGCGGGGCATCGGCTGGTGACGGCGCAACTGCCCACCGTTTTCGGCGCCGCGCTGGCGCAATTGCGGGCCCTGCTGCGACAGCACCGGCCTGCACTGGTGATCTGCGTCGGGCAGGCCGGCGGGCGCGCGGCACTGTCGCTGGAGCGCGTGGCCATCAACCTCGACGATGCCCGCATTGCGGACAACGCGGGGGCCCAGCCGATCGATACACCCGCGGTGCCGGGCGGCCCGGCCGCGTATTTCACGACGCTGCCGGTCAAGGCCATGCGAGCGGCGCTAGAGCGCAAGGGCCTTGCCGCAGAGGTGTCGCAAAGCGCCGGCACCTTCGTGTGCAACCACGTGTTCTACGGGCTGATGCACCTCCTGGCGACTCAACGGGCGCACCGCAAGACCCGTGGCGGATTTGTTCACGTGCCGTGGTTGCCGGAACAGGGCGCACCCTCGATGGCGCTGGACGACGTCGTCAACGGCCTGCATGTGGCGGTGCGCGTGGCACTGACCACGGCGCAGGACATCCGCGTGGCGGCCGGCCAGATCAGTTGATCGGACAGGCGCGCCTTCGCCTCCTTCGCTAAAGTCATGCCATGACCCACAACCCACCCGATTCCCGCGTGCTCGGGCCTGCCGAGACCGCTGCCGCTTTGCCCTACCCCGCACTGCTGCAGGCGCTGGTGCAGTTGCTGCTCGATGACCACGTGCACGTGCCCGCAAGGCTGGTGCAGCCCCTGCCGGGCGGTGGCAGCCTGTTCGTGATGCCGGCACACGACGCCAGCATCGCCATCACCAAGCTGATCACGTTCACGCCCGGCAATGCCGGCAGCGCTCGCCCCACCATCCAGGGCGACGTGATCGTCACCCATTTGGCCACCGGATCGCGCGCGCTGCTGCTGGACGGCCCCACCGTCACCGCGCGCCGCACCGCCGCCGTCTCGGCACTGGCAGCGCAACGGCTGGCGCCTCGGCCCGACGGGCCGCTGCTGATCGTCGGCGCTGGCGTGCAGGGGCGTGCGCACCTGGACGCGTTCGCCGATGTGCTGGGCGTGAAGGCGGTGGTGATTGCCTCGCGCAGCGAGGCCAGCAGCGACGCGCTGGCCCGGCACGCGCAGGCGCGCGGCCTGAGCGCCGAGATCACGACCGACGCCGACGCGGCGCTGGCCGACTGCCCGCTGGTCGTGACCTGCACGCCCGCCAGCGAAGTGGCCCTGAGCGCCCTGCCCGGCCCCGCGCACTTCATCGGCGCCGTGGGCGCGTTCACGCCGAAGATGGTGGAACTCGCACCCGCACTTTGTCGTCATGTCGCGCGCACGGGTCAGGTGGTCGTGGACACGCCGCAGGCGCTGCACGAAGCCGGCGACCTGCTGCAGGCGGGGCTGGACGTGAGCCGGTTTGAATCCCTGGCCGATGTGGTGCGGATCGACGCGGCTTTTCACAACCCCGTCGCGCAGGACGGGCCGGTGCTGTTCAAGAGTTGCGGCTGGGCGGGCTGGGATCTCGCGGCCGCCCGCTGCGCCCTGCGCACCCTTGCCGGGCCCGGCAAGGCGGCCTGAGCGGGCCGCAGAGTTGCCGGCTCAGGCCTTGGGCAGCGTGACGCCGCGCTGGCCCTGGTACTTGCCGCCGCGGTCCTTGTAGGACACCTCGCAGACGTCGTCCTTGTCGCTCTCGAAGAACAGCACCTGGGCGCAGCCTTCACCAGCGTAGATCTTGGCAGGCAGCGGCGTGGTGTTGCTGAATTCGAGCGTCACATAGCCTTCCCATTCGGGCTCGAAGGGCGTGACGTTGACGATGATGCCGCAGCGCGCGTAGGTGCTCTTGCCCAGGCAGATGGTCAGCACGTTGCGCGGAATGCGGAAGTATTCCATCGTTCGCGCCAGCGCGAAGCTGTTGGGCGGAATGATGCAGACATCTTCGTTGAAATCGACGAAGCTTTTTTCGTCGAAGTTCTTCGGGTCCACCACGGTGCTGTGGATGTTGGTGAAGACCTTGAATTCCGGCGCGCAGCGGATGTCGTAGCCGTAGCTGCTGGTGCCGTAGCTGACGATCTTGTTGCCGCCCGCGTCCAGGCGGATCTGGCCGGGCTCGAAGGGCTCGATCATGCCGTGCTGCTCGGCCATGCGGCGGATCCATTTGTCGCTTTTGATGCTCATCGGTGAAACCTCGGTGTTGCCTGCGATTGTAGAAGCGCGGCGCGCCGCAGCCTGGCACCCCGATGGGAGGCAAACAATACTATCGAATCAATAGCGAACTATGACCATCTGACGATGGACTGACGCGTCTTTCACCCTGAAATGACGGTTTTTTCGACCAGCCGGTCATCCCCGAGCACGATCATCGCGAACAGCAGCTCGTCCAGGCTGCCCGCCTGCGCGGTGCGGCGCGCCAGAAGGGGCGTGGCCCCAGGGTTCAGCACGATGAAATCGGATTCAAAGCCGGGTTGCAGGTTGCCCACGACACCTTGCAGGCCGAGGGCGCGCGCCGCGCCGGCCGTGTGCTGCCACCACAGGTGCTGCGGGCTCAGGCTCAGGCCGGGCTTGGTCTGCCGGCCTTCAATGGTGGCGCGCCCGACGGTATAGGCCGCGAGCATGGTGTGAAACGGGCTGAAGCTGGTGCCGCCGCCCACGTCGCTGGCGAGCCCGTAGCGGAAACCCACGCGGTCCGCGCCGGCATAGTCAAAGAAGCCGCTACCGAGGAACAGGTTGCTGGTGGGGCTGACCGCCGCGGCCGTGCCGGTGTCGCGCATCAACGCCCGGTCGTCGTCGTCGAAGTGGATGCAGTGCGCATAGATGGCGCGCTCGCGCATCAGGCCGTGGTCGTCATACACCGCGAGGTACGAGCGCGAGGCCGGGAACAGCTCGCGCGCCCAGCGCACCTCGTCGAGGTTCTCCGACACATGCGACTGGATCCAGACGTCGGGGTAGCGCGCCGCCAGTTCGCCGGCGCCAGTCAGCTGCGCCTCACTGCAGCTCGGGGCAAAGCGCGGGGTGATGGCGTAACCGAGCCGGTCCACGCCGTGCCATTTCTGGATCAGCACCTCGGTGTCGATGAGGCTTTGTTCGGTCTGGTCGCGCACGCCGTCGGGGCTGTGGCGGTCCTGCAGCACCTTGCCCGTGATCAGGCGCAGGCCACGCTGGCGTGCCTCGGTGAACAGGGCATTCACCGAGGTCGGGTGCGAGGTGGCAAAGGTCAGCGCAGTGGTCACGCCGTTGCGCGCGAGCTCGTCCAGGAAGAATTTCGCCACATCGGTGGCGTAGGCCGCGTCGGAAAACCGGGCCTCGTGCGGAAAGGTGTAGTGCTCCAGCCAGGGCAGCAGGCCCTCGGCCGGCGAGCCGATCACGTCGGTCTGCGGGTAGTGGATGTGCAGATCCAGAAAACCCGGCGCGAGGATGCGCCCCGGCAGGTGTTCCACCGGCACGCCGGGGAAGCGCGGCGCCAGCGCAGCGTGGTCGCCCGCCGCAATGACGACGCGCCGGCCGTTATCGTCGGGCCCGGTGACGAGCAGGCCATCGGTGTCAAAGACGGCACGGCCGTCGTCGTCGAATCGCAGGAGGGAGGCGCGCCAGGCTTTCATGGGCGCTATTTTGCAATCCTGCCTTGCACGCCGGATACGAGAAAGTTCATAGCCAGTATCTGCGCATCCGTCATCGACTGCCCCTTGGGCACCACCTCGTGCCCTTCGTTGTCGGTGATCGGGCCGGCAAACGGCTGGAGCCGGCCAGCGGCGATGTCTTTCTGGCGCGCCAGAACCTCCGCCTGCACTGTTTTGGGCACCCTGGGGCCGAAATCACCGACGCGGATCATGCCCTCCTTCACGCCGCCCCAGACATTACCGCTTTTCCAGGTGCCGTCGATCACGTCCTGGACGCGGCGCGTGTAGTAGTCGCCCCAATGGTGCGTGACGGCCACGATCTGCGCATCCGGCGCCAGCTTGCGCATGTCGGAGTGGTAGGCCACGGCCAGCTTGCCGCGCTCCTGGGCGGCGGCCATCACGGCGGTGGAGCCGGTGTGAAAGGCGATCACATCCACGTTCTGGTTGAACAGCGCCATGGCCGCGTCGCGCTCCTTCGGCGGGTCGAACCAGGCGTTGAGCCAGACCACCTTGACTTCGGCCTTCGGGTTCACCGAGCGCAGGCCCAGTGTGAAGGCGTTGATGCCTTGCAGCACCTCGGGAATCGGGAAGCCCGCCACGTAGCCCGCCAGATTCGTCTGCGTCATTCGCCCGGCGGCGATGCCAGCGAGAAAGCGGCCCTCGTAATAGCGCGCATTGGCCGTGGCAACGTTGGGCGCGGTCTTGTAGCCGGTGATGGACTCGAACTTCACGTCCGGGAAATCTTTCGCCACCTTCAGCGTGGGCTCCATGTAGCCAAAGCTGGGCGTGAAGATGATCTGGTGGCCCTGGCGCGCCAAGTCGCGGATCACGCGCTCGGCATCCGCCCCTTCCGGCACGTTTTCGACGAAGGAGGTCTTCACGCCCGCGCCGAGCGCCGCCTCGACGGCCTTGCGGCCCTCGTCGTGCTGTTTCGTCCAGCCGGCGTCGGTGATGGGTGAGACATAGACGAAACCGGCCTTGACGGGTTCGCCGGGCGCGCGTGTTGGCTGGGAAAAAACGGGAGATGAAAAACAGACGGCCGCGAGCGCAAGAGCGCCCGCCGGCACGAGGTTTTTGTACATGGTGTTCCTCTACATGGCCCCGGATGACTGAAAAAGCAAAAGGCCGCCGGGACAGCAGCCTTTGCATGAATTTTACCAGCCAGGCGACCCGCCGCGATGACGGGTCGGTGCGGACATCGAACCGTCTATTTCCGCCCCATGGCCAGCAACACCACACCGGCGACGATGGCGCCGGCGCTGACGATCAGCGGGATGTTGATGCGCTCGCGCTCCTGGACTTTGAGTTCCAGCGGCCCCAGCTTCACGGCGCTGGTCTCCTTGGTGTAACTGAAGCCGCCGTAGGCCAGGCCAAGGCCGCCCAGGACGATCAGGATGATGCCGATGAGTTTGGAGGTGTTCATTGAGGTCTTTCAGATAAAAACAGGGAAAGGTCGGCCAGCGCGCCCTGCACCGCGCGGTTTGCGGCCACCACGCCGCCATAGGGGTCTTCGCTGGTGGCTGCGATGCTACTCTCGAACTCGCGCACGGCGATCACGCGGCGGGTCCGCTCATCCACCAGGGTGGCGCGCAGGGTGAAGCGCACCCGGCTCGGCAAGGTCTGGAACTCGTGCTGCAGCCGGAGGATCTCGGTGTCCAGCCGCCACTCGCCCGCCGCGGCACCGGGCGTCAGCACCACGGCGCGAAACGCCCCGGTGCGTTCGATCGCGGCGACCAGCAGGGGGCCCAGCATACGCGCCCGTGGTTCGACCCATTCACTGTGCGCGAAGTAGTCCAGCCGGTGCGGCTCGCGCACGTAGATGATGCGCTGGCTGTCAAAGCCCGCCGCGGCCTGCGGCGGGTTGATGACCAGCGTGCGCGTCGACGCGACGGGCCGGACCCGCCGGGCGGCTTCTTCGTTTCAGTCGTCGTGCTCGATGAAGCGCTCGAAGGTTTCATTGAGCTGATGCGTCCAGCGCTGCTTGTCGGCATCCGGCGCGAAACTGGCCACGATGCTGTTGTGCGCCAGCGTCCAGGCGTGCTGGGTGCCCAGGTGCAGCGCGGCGAAGGTCTGGGTGAAGTTCTCGTTCAGGTAGCCGCCGAAGTAGGCCGGGTCGTCCGAGTTCACCGTCACGCACAGGCCGGCGTCGAGCAGCGCGTGCAGATTGTGGTCTTTCAGGACAGGGAACACGCACAGCTTCTGGTTGGACAGTGGGCACACCGTCAGCGGGATGCGCTCTTTCGCCAGGCGCGCCATCAGCGCCGGGTCCCGGGCGCTCTGCACGCCGTGGTCGATGCGCTCGACTTTCAGCACGTCCAGCGCACTCCAGATGTAGGCCGGCGGCCCCTCCTCGCCCGCATGGGCCACGAGGTGCAGGCCGAGCTCTCGGCAGCGCGCAAAAACGCGCGCGAACTTTTCCGGGGGGTGGCCGAGCTCGCTCGAATCGAGGCCGACGCCGATGAACTTGTCGCGAAAGGGCAGCGCCTGCGCCAGCGTGGCGAAGGCCTCTTCCTCGCTGAGGTGACGCAGGAAGCACAGGATCAGGTCGGCACTCACGCCGAGTTTCGAGACGGCATCGACGCAGGCGCGATGCAGGCCCGTAATGAGCACCTCCATCGGCACGCCGCGCGCGGTATGGGTCTGTGGGTCGAAGAAGAGCTCGGCGCGCACCACGTTGTCGACCGCGGCCCGCTCGAAATAGGCCCAGGCCATGTCGTAGAAGTCCTGCTCCGTCAGCAGGACGCTGGCGCCAGCGTAGTAGATGTCGAGGAAGCTCTGCAAGTCGGTGAAGGCGTAGGCCCGGCGCAGGTCTTCCACGCTGGCATAGGGCAGCGCCACGCCGTTGCGCTGGGCCAGCGCAAAGATCATCTCCGGCTCCAGCGAACCTTCGATGTGAATGTGCAGCTCCGCCTTGGGCATGGCGCGCAGCAACTCGGGCAGGCGGTGCGCGGGAACGGGATGAACTTTGAACATGATGGACCCCAGAACGAAACAGGGCCGCTCGAAGGCGGCCCCGTCATCAGATCACCTGAAGATTATTTCTTGTCGCCGCCCGGGATTTTTCCTTCCACACCCTTGATGTAGAAATTGACCCCGCCCAGGAACTTGTCATCGGCCACGGCGTCCTTGGCCAGCACTTCCTTGCCGTCCTGACCCATGATCGGGCCCTTCCAGATCACGAAGCTGCCATCCTTCAGGCCGGCCTTGATTTCGTCGATCTTCTTCTTGGTGTCCTCCGGCACGTCGGCGGCGACATTCACCATGTCGATGGCGCCTTCCTTCACGCCCCACCAGGCTTGGCCGGTGGACCACTTGCCATTGAGCGCATCACCCACGGCCTTGATGTAGTAAGGGCCCCAGTTGATGACGGCCGAACCGAGGTGGGCCTTGGGGCCGTAGGCGGTCATGTCGGAATCCCAGCCGAAGGCGCGCTTGCCCATCTTCTCGGCGGTCTGCAGCACGGCCGAGGAGTCGGTGTTCTGCATCAGCACGTCGGCACCGCCGTTGATCAGCGCAGTGGCGGCTTCGGTTTCCTTGGGCGGGTTGAACCACTCGTTGACCCAGACCACCTTGGTCTTGACCTTCGGGTTGACCGACTGCGCGCCCATCGTGAAGCTGTTGATGTTGCGGATGACTTCAGGAATCGGGATCGAGCCGACCACGCCCAGCGTGTTGGTCTTGGTCATCTTGCCCGCGATCACGCCGGCCATGTAGGCGCCTTCATACGTGCGGCTGTCATAGGTGCGCATGTTCTCGGCCGTCTTGTAGCCAGTGGCGTGCTCGAACTTGACGTCCTTGGTGTCGGCGGCGACTTTCAGCATGGGCTCCATGTAGCCGAAGGTGGTGCCGAAGATCAGCTTGTTGCCCTGGGCGGCCATGTCGCGGATGACGCGCTCGGCGTCGGCGCTTTCCGGCACTTTTTCCACGAAGCTGGTCACCACCTTGTCGCCGAACTCTTTTTCCACCGCCTTGCGGCCGTTGTCGTGGGCGAAGGTCCAGCCGCCGTCGCCCACCGGGCCGACATAGGCAAAAGCGATCTTCAGCGGCTCGGGCTTGGCCGGCGCGGGCGCAGACGCCACGGGCTTGGGCGCCTCGACCGGCTTGGCTTCTTCTTTCTTGCCGCAGCCCACCAGGGCAGCGGCTGCCACGGCCGTCAGGGCAGCGGCCTTCAGCAAGGAACGTTTTTGCAGATCAGTCATGTCAGGTCTTTCATGGACAGGGTTGAGACAGGGTTGGGGAAGCGAAAAAAAGATTATGAACCGGGAAAGAACGGCTTGCCCAGCGAGGCCGGCATGTTGACCCGGATCCAGGCCGGATTGCGCGAGATCAGCGCCAGCACGACGATGGTGGACACGTAGGGCAGCATGGTGAGCAACTGGCTGGGCACATCCACGCCGACACCTTGCATGTGGAACTGCAGCATCGTCACCCCGCCGAACAGGTAGGCCCCCAGCAGGATGCGGGCCGGGCGCCAGGTGGCGAAGGTGGTGAGCGCCAGCGCGATCCAGCCCTTGCCGGCCACCATGCCCTCGACCCACAGTGGGGTGTACACCACCGAGATGTAGGCGCCGGCCAGGCCGCACAGCGCCCCGCCAGCCATCACGGCCGCCAGGCGGATGCGGCGCACCGGGTAGCCCAGCGCGTGCGCCGACTCCGGCGACTCGCCCACCGAACGCAGCACCAGGCCGGCGCGGGTGCGGTACAGGAACCAGATCAGCCCCAGTGCGAAGGCAATCGTCAGGTAGACCAGCGGGTGCTGGCGGAAGATCGCCGGGCCCAGCAGCGGCACATCGCCGAGCACGGGGAACGAGAAATTCGCCCGCTCGGGCAGCTTTTCCTGCACGTACCGGATGCCGGCGAAGGCCGAAAAACCAACGCCGAACAGGCTCAAAGCGAGGCCGGTGGCGTACTGGTTGGTGTTGAGCCAGATCACCAGCACGCCGAACACGCCGGCCAGCAGGGCGCCAGCGCCCATGCCGGCGGCAAAGCCGAGCCAGTCGCTGCCCGTGTGAACCACGGTGGCAAAGCCGGCCACGGCCGCGCACAGCATCATGCCTTCGGCCCCGAGGTTGACGATGCCGGCTTTCTCGTTGATCAGCAGGCCCAGCGCGGCAATGGCCAGCACGGTGCCGGCGTTCAGCGTGGCCGCCAGCAGCAAGGCATAGGATTCCATTACGTCGCCCTCCCGGTAAATTTGAGCCGGTAGGCAATCAACGTGTCGCAGGCCAGCAGCGTGAACAGCAGCAGGCCCTGGAACACCCCGGTAATCGACTTGGGCAGGCCCAGTCGGGACTGCGCCAACTCACCGCCGATATAGAACATGCTCATCAGCACGGCTGAGAACACCATGCCCACCGGGTGCAGCCGGCCGACGAAGGCCACGATGATCGCGGCAAACCCGTAGCCCGCCGGCACATAGGGCGTGAGCTGGCCGATCGGCCCGGCCACTTCCAGCGCCCCGGCCAGGCCGGCCGCCCCGCCCGAGGTCAGCAAGGCCACCCACAGCGCCTTGCGCGACGAGAAGCCGGCGTAGCGCGCCGCCGCCGGCGCCAGGCCACCCACCTGCTGGGCAAAACCGGCGCGGGTGCGAAACAGAAACACCCACAGCGCGGCCGCGCCGCCCAGCGCGATCAGCAGGCCCACGCTGACGCGCGAACCCGACATCAGCCGTGGAATCTGCGTCACCGCCTCGAAGGTGCGTGTCTGCGGAAAGTTGTAGCCGGTCGGGTCTTTCCAGGGGCCATAAACCAGAAAACTCAGCACCATGTCGGCCACGTAGACCAGCATCAGGCTGACCAGGATCTCGCTGGCGTTGAAGCGGTCGCGCAGCAAGGCGGTGATCCCGGCCCAGACCATGCCGCCGGCCACGCCCGCCAGCAGGATGACGGGCACGATCCAGCGCCCCGTCTCCTTGCCGGCCAGCAGCGCCACGCCGCCCGCGGCCACCGCGCCGATGATGAACTGGCCCTCGGCGCCGATGTTCCAGACGTTGGAGCGGAAACACACCGCCAGCCCCAGCGCGATCACCAGCAGCGGCGTGGCCTTGACCATCAGCTCGCCCAGCGCGTAGGGCGACTTGACGGGCTCCCAGAAGAACACCTGCAGGCCCTTGACCGGGTCCTTGCCCAGCGCGATGAACAGCGCCACGCCGATCAGCACCGTGATGAGCAGCGCCAACAGGGGCGAGCCGTAGCTCCAGAACTTCGAGGCTTGCGGGCGCGGTTCAAGCTTGAACATCGGAGGCCTCCCGCGCTGCCATGGCGATGGCCGCCAGCCGGGCCTGCACGTCCTCGTGCCACAGGCCGCTCATCCACTCGCCCATCTGGGCGACCGTGGCGTCCGCCCGGTCGATCGAGGGCGAAAGGTTGCCCTTGGCCATCACATGCAGGCGGTCGCAGATCTCGAACAGCTCATCAAGCTCCTCGCTCACCACCAGCACCGCGCAACCCGCGTCGCGCAGCGCCAGGATTTCCCCGCGGATCTGCGCCGCCGCCCCCACATCGACGCCCCAGGTCGGCTGCGAGACGATGAGCAGTTTCGGGTTGGCGTCGATCTCGCGCCCGACGATGAATTTCTGCAGATTGCCCCCCGACAGCGATTTGGCCGCTGCGTTGGGCCCGCCGGTCTTGACGTTGAAGCGCGCAATGATGCCTAGCGCCTGGCGCTCCAGCGTCTTTAGATTGATCCAGCCGCCGCGCCCGATGGCCTCGCTGCGCGTGAGCATCAGGTTGTGCGCCAGACCCAGCAGGGGCACGGCGCCGCGGCCCAGGCGTTCCTCAGGAACAAAATGCACGCCGAGCGCGCGCCGCTGGCGCGGGTCCATCCGGCCTGCGGGCTGACCGCTGACTTCGATCATGCCGGGTTTGGCTCGCGTATCTTCGCCCGACAGCGCGTACAGCAGCTCGCGCTGGCCGTTGCCCGAGACGCCGGCGATGCCGACCACTTCCCCGGCACGTACCTGCATCGACACGTCATGCAGATCCACGCCGAAGGGCGATTCGCGCGCCACGTCGAGCATCTTGACGCTGAGCACGGTCGCGCCGGTCTTCAACTCGCGGTGCTGCAAGGCCGGCGGCTCGGCGCCGATCATCAGACGGCTCAGGGATGCGTTGGATTCCTCGCGCGGGTCGCAGATGCCGGTGACCTTGCCGCCGCGCAGCACGGTGCAGGCGGTGCAAAGCTCGCGGATCTCGTGCAGCTTGTGGCTGATGTACAGGATGCTGCAGCCCTCGGATGCCAGCTTCTTCAGCACCACGAAGAGTTTTTCGACCGCCTGCGGCGTGAGCACCGAGGTGGGTTCGTCCAGAATCAGCAGTTGCGGATTGCTCAGCAGCGCACGGATGATCTCCACGCGCTGCATCTCGCCCACGCCCAGGGTGTGCACCGGGCGCCCGGGGTCGATGTCCAGGCCATATTCGCGGGCCTTGGCCTCGATGCGCGCGGTGACTTCCTTCAGGCTCAGGCTTTTGTCGAGCCCGAGCCAGACGTTCTCGGCCACGGTCAAGGTATCGAACAGGCTGAAATGCTGGAACACCATGCTGATGCCCAGGGCGCGCGCCTCCTGCGGGTTGCGGATCTGCACCGGCTGGCCGTTGAAGGCCACCGTGCCCTCATCAGGCTTGACCGAGCCGTAGATGATCTTCATCAGCGTGGATTTGCCGGCGCCGTTCTCGCCGAGCACGGCATGGGTCTCGCCCGGCTGCACCGTCAGCGAAACGTCGCTGTTGGCCACCACGGCCGGGTAGCGCTTGGTGATGTGCGCCAGCTGGAGTCGGGGCGGGCTCATCAGTGGTACAAGCCTGTTTTCAAGGCTATTTCAGGCGAAGCCCAGCGCGGAATGGTCATTATTTGCTATTCTTTCCGAAGTGATGCGGCCACCGCCTTGACGCGTTCGCGAAGCCACTTGGCGGAGCTGGACGCGTGCGTGCGCTCGTGCCAGAGCTGGTAGTACAACAGGCGCGGAAACTGGATCGGGCATGGCAGGATCTTGACGGGCAGTTTGTCGACATACCGCTCGCAATACTGGCGACCGGTGGTCAGCACCAGCAAAGTTGATGCCACCATGCTCGGAATCAGCCCGAAATGCGGGCAGCGCGCCGTGATGTTGCGCTGCAGGCCCAGCGAATCCAGGTGTTCGTCGATCACGCCGCGCGCGCCCGGGTGTGTGGGTGTCGGGGCGATGTGCTCGCCGGCCAGCCAGCTCGCCGCATCCCAGCCGCCCTGGCTTTCGCGCCGCACCGCCGGGTGGTCGCGCGCCACCAGGCAGACCACCTCGTCGCCGAACAGGCGGCCCAGGTGCAGGTCGTCCGGCGGGGTCAGCCAGTTGCCGATGACCACGTCCACCTCGCCCTGCGCCAGCCGCGTGCGGTAGTCGCTCTCGGCCGACAGCGGCAGGATCTCGATCGGGCAATGCGGCGCCTGCTGCTTGATCTGCGCCACCAGTTGCGGAAGGAACAGCGGGTCGAGGAAGTCGCTGGCCGCGATGCGGAAGGTCTGGCGCGAGGTGGCGGGCTCAAAACCGCGCGCGTCGGAAAACATGGATTCGGCGGCACGAAGAATGCTTGAACTGGGCTGGAGCATGCGCAAGCCGGCGTCGGTGGGCACCATGCCGGCGCCTGAGCGCACCAAAAGAGGGTCGCCCGCGAGTTCGCGGAGTTTTTTCAGCGACGCGCTGACCGCCGGCTGGTACATGCCCAGGCGGATGGCGGCTTTCGAAACGCTGCGTTCAGTCAACACGGTATGCAAGACCCTGATCAAGTGGAGGTCTATCTTGTCGAAAAGGGCCTGATCTCTCATACCTGTGCGTGCATTCGTCTCATATGCTGGGGCTTATGGCGCGGGGGCATCACTCGCTCTACCCTCGCGCACAAGGAACTACGAAATGACAAACCCGAACATCCGGTTCATCCGCCGCGGCCAGGCCGTGACGCTGGTCAATGTACCACCCACCCGCACCTTGCTGGAAGTGCTGCGCGAAGACCTCGGCGCCACCGGCACCAAGGAGGGCTGCGGCGAAGGCGACTGCGGCGCCTGCACCGTGGTGCTCGGCGAGGCCGTCGCCGGCCGCGTGCAATACAAGGCCATCAACGCCTGTATCCGGCTCGCGCATTCCATCGACGGCCTGGCGCTTTGGACCGTGGAAGACCTCGCCACCGACCCGCTGATCCAGCCAGCGCTCAAACCGTCGCGAGCCGAGGACGCAGCTGGTTTGCACCCCGTGCAGGAGGCGATGGTGCAGTGCCACGGCTCTCAATGCGGCTTCTGCACGCCGGGCTTCGTGATGAGCCTGTTCGGCCTGTACCAGAACCAGGGGCCCAAGCGTGAATCCGTGACCCGCGAGGGCGCCCAGGCCGCCCTGTCCGGCAACCTGTGCCGCTGCACCGGCTACCGGCCGATCCTGGACGCGGCGTTGGCCATGCACCAGTTCCCAGCCCGCCGCGTGAAAGAACCTGAATTGCTCTCAAAACTGGAGCATCTAAAGACCATTCCACGATGGGGAAGTGCCAATCTGGACCTGAATTCGGTCTACATGACCCCAAAAAACCTCTCAGAACTGCTGGCGCTTCGCCGCATGCATCCCGACGCGCAGATCGTCGCCGGCTGCACCGATGTGGGCCTGTGGGTGACCAAGCAGCACCGCGGTTTCGCCCAGGTGCTCGATGTCACCCGCGTGGCCGAGCTGCGCCGGGTGGAGCGCTACCCGCACCACATCGCCATCGGTGCCGCCGTCACTCTGGCGGATGCGTTCGACGCGCTGGTGGCGGACCGGCCGCAGTTACAGACTTTCGCCCAGCGCTTTGCCGGCCTGCCGGTGCGCAACTCGGGCACGCTGGGCGGCAACGTGGCCAACGGCTCACCCATCGGCGATTCGATGCCGCTGCTGATCGCCCTGGGCGCCAACGTGGTGCTGATGAGCCAGCGCGACGGCCGGCAGTGTTCACGTGAACTGCCGCTGGAGCAGCTCTACACCGGTTACCGCCAGAACCTCATGGCCCCGGATGAGGTGCTGGCCTGGATCAAGGTGCCGCTGCCGGTTGCAGGCGAGCCGAGTGCCGCGCCGGGCCGCCCCAAGCAAGCGAGTGCCCCCTCGGGGGGCAGCGCAGCACACGAAGTGGCAAGCGTGGGGGTCGAGTTCCTGCGGGTCTACAAGATCTCCAAGCGCTTCGAGGACGACATCTCGGCCGTCTGCCTGGCGGTGAGTCTGCGCATCGATGGCGACCGCATCCTGAGCGCGTCCATCGGCGTCGGCGGTGTCGCGGCCACACCGGTGCGCGCTACAAATACAGAAGCATGCATGCGCCAGATGACGCTAGGAAGTGCCACTTTTGAGCATGCCAAATCGGTTTTGCAGGCCGAGTTCGAGCCAATCTCCGACATGCGGGCATCGGCGGCCTACCGGCGCGAGGTGCTGGGCAGCCTGCTGCAGCGCTTCTGGCTGGAAATCCAGGGCTTGCCCAACGTATCCCTTGAAACACTGTCGCTGGAGGACCGGGCATGAAAACCGCTGCGCCCTCACCCGTCGCCCCCACCGCTCCCGTCTCCCCAGCCACCGCCCTGCCCGCCTGCGGCACCTCCCGCGCCCATGAAAGCGCCGTCGCCCAGGTGGCCGGTGCCGCGCCCTACATCGACGACATCCCCGAAGTGCGCGGCACGCTGCACGCGGCGCCCATCCTGTCGCCGGTGGCGCACGGCCGCCTCAAAGGGGTGGATGCCCGCGCTGCACTGGCCATGCCCGGCGTGCGCGACGTGGTGCTGGCGCGCGACATCCCCGGCGACACGATCCTGGCCGCCTTCGCGCACGATGAACCCATCTTCGCGCAGGACACGGTGCAGCACGTCGGCCAGGTGATCGGCCTGGTGGTGGCCGACACCGTGATGCAGGCGCGCAGGGCCGCGCGAAAGGTGGTGCTGGACATCGAGGCGCTGCCCGCCGTTCTGACGGTGCACCAGGCGATGGCCGCGCAGAGCTTCGTGCTGCCGCCCGTGATCGTGAAGCGCGGCGACGCGCAAGCCGGCCTGGCGCGCGCCACGCACACGCTGCAGGGCCAGTTCGAGGTCGGCGGCCAGGAGCATTTCTACCTGGAGGGCCAGATCGCCTACGTGCTGCCCAGGGAGCAGGACCAGTGGCTGGTGTACTCCAGCACCCAGCACCCCGGCGAGGCCCAGCACTGGGTGTCGCATGCACTGGGCCTGGACAACCACCGCGTTCAGGTGGAATGCCGGCGCATGGGCGGCGGCTTCGGCGGCAAGGAAACGCAGTCCGGCCACCTCGCGGTGTGGGCGGCCATCGCGGCGAACAAGCTGAAATGCCCGGTGAAGATGCGGCTCGACCGCGACGATGACTTCATGATCACCGGCAAGCGCCATCCCTTTGCCTACCACTACAGCGTGGGCTTCGATGACGCCGGGCTGATCACCGGCCTGAAGCTCACCATGCTGGCCAACTGCGGCTTCAGCGCCGACCTGTCCGGCCCGGTGGCCGACCGCGCCGTCTTCCACGCCGACAACGCCTATTTCCTCAGCGATGTGGAGATCGCCTCGTACCGCTGCAAGACCAACACCCAGAGCCATACGGCGTTCCGCGGCTTTGGCGGCCCGCAGGGCGTGATCGCCATCGAGACCCTGCTGGGCGACATCGCAAGGCATCTGGGGCGGGACGCGCTGGACGTGCGCATGCGCAACCTGTATAGCGACGAAGTCGTCGCGCCACGGAGCGCAACCACGCCGGAACGGCGTCGCGACACAACGCATTACCAGATGCCGGTGGAAGACAACATCCTGCAGCCGCTGATCTCGAAGCTGGAAGAAACGTCGTTGTACCGCCAGCGCCGCGCGCAAATCGCCGCCTGGAACGCCCAGAGCCCGGTGCTCAAGCGCGGCCTGGCGCTCACGCCGGTGAAGTTC
>Ga0209254_10001548_pt1 | contig 20686 bp, 13 predicted proteins | sample FrelakmetDIP11DI_FD_187148 | JGI IMG/M metagenome (GOLD analysis project Ga0209254, IMG submission 187148) | Freshwater lake sediment microbial communities from the University of Notre Dame, USA, for methane emissions studies - DIP11 DI (SPAdes)... | ecosystem: Environmental > Aquatic >...
TGCCAGCCGATCCAGAAGTAGGTCTCGGTCTCGCCAAGGGTGTTCTTGAAGTCCCAGCGGTTGACCCAGTCCCAGTGAAACGGAAGGCCGAAGAGGTTGACCGAGATGCCGAAGCCGTACGCGGCCACGCCGTCGGTGAGGCGACCGTCCTCACCGACCGTCACCACCTCACCGGTGATCGGGTCGGTGAACTCCTTCTCGCCCATGAAGGTGCAGCCCGGCTGGCCGAAGAAGTTGTACTCGATCGAACCGGAGGTGTAGCACGAGTACCCTACGTCGGTGAAGAAGCGGCCGCGGATCTCGCCGATGCTCATGAACGAGAGGTCGAGGCGGTCGATCAAGGGAAAGCGCCACTCCAGGTTGGCGAAGGCGGCCTCGTTGCCGGCGATCGAGCGGGTCGGGAAACCTCGCACCGTATCGAGCCCGCCGAACGAGAAGATCGACGGCGCGTTGCCGTCGGCGTAGGCGCCCCAGAGCCGGAAGGCGATCTCGTTCCGGCGTGAAAGCGCGAAGTACTTGCGGTAGTCGACGATGGCCTGCGCGGTCAGCGTGCCGCCATCCTCGAGGTCGGCCGCGTAGAGCAGCCGGAACTCCCAGCGCGAGCCCTGGTGCGGCCCGTAGTTGTTCCACGCCGTGGTGTCGCCGACGATCGCCGCGCTGACGATCGGGGCCTGGTCGTTGTAGGAGACGAAGGTGAGCTCGCCCTCGGGGTTCGTTGCCGGGAGGTCGGCTGCTCGGTCGAAGTAACCCACCGAGCCCTCGAGCCGGTAGTAGCGCGACAGCGGGTACTGGCTGTCGAGGGTCAGCCCGGTCACCCGGTAGATCTGCTCGCGGCCGTAGAAGTCGTCCCGCAGCGAATCGTAGCCGGTCAGGTAGAAGCTGCGGTCGTCGTACAGCGTGACTCCCCACTGGAGGCGCGGCTCGAGGTTGATGAAGCCGAGCCGGAAGTCCGAGAAGGTGTCGACGGTGTTGAGCAGCACCCAGAAGCGGCGGTCGCCGTACTGGTCGGACATCGAGATGTAGGCCTGGGACAGGAAGTTCCCTTCCTGGTCGACGCCCACGATCGCTGACGCGTCTTCGATGAAGAGCTTGCGGCGTGCCACGTCCTTGGCGTCCGCGGGGTCGACCGAGATGCTGACCGCCGGCAGGTACGGCTCCTTGCCAAACTCCTCCTCCGGACTGCGCTCAATTCCTACCGGCACGCCCTGGCTCGCGTCGGTGGCGTAGAGGTCCCAGCGCCCCCGGTGGTAGGCCTGGAAGCCGACCCTCTCCCCCTCCAGGGTGTCGGCCGGCACCGGGTTGAGGGCGCCACCGTAGACGTAGGTCAGCCGCTCGAGCTCACGCGTCTCGCCGTCGAGCTTGTAGATGTCGTAGATACCGTCCATGCGGTCGGAGGCGAAGTAGAGCCGCTCACCGTCCTCGGAAAACGCCGCGCCCTCGTCGTTGCCGGGCCCGAAGGTCAGCTGCTGGCGCTTGGTCGGGTCCTCGAGCGAGATCCCCACCAGCTTGCCGTAGTCCCCGAGCTGAGAGGTGTAGACGAGCTGCTTCCCGTTCGGCCGGAAGGTGGGGGCCGAGTCGTACCACTCGTCGTTGGTCAGGTTGCGCACCTCGCCGCTGGCGCGGTCGAGCAGGAAGATGTCCCAGACGCCTTCCCGGACGGCGCTGAAGGCGATGGTCGCTCCGTCCGGGGAGAAGGCCGGCATCGACGGCTGATCGATCGGCAGCGGGATCTCGAAGCGCTCGGCGATGCCGCCTTTCCTGGTGTCGAGCAGCAGCAGCGAGCGGGTCCGCTCGGATCGAGCGAACACGGCGACCCGGTCGCCGTCGGGCGAGAACGCGAGGTCACGGCCCTCCTTCGGGGCCGTCGTGAAGCCCTGGGCGATAAGGTACTCATAGTCGACCGTGTAGCCCTTGGTCAGGTTCTTGTAGAGCTTGCGGTCGGGAATACCGAACAGCGCGACGTCGACGTCCTGCTTGTAGGTCGTGAAGGCCGCCACCAGGTCGTGCGACGGCGAAATCACAGGTGACGCCTGGTCGGCCCTGCCGGACACGCCGTGGATGTAGAACGGCCGCCCGAACTCGCGCGGCGTGCCGCGATCGGCAGCGCCCTCGTACTTCTTTCGCAGCCAGACCCGGAACCGGGCGTCGAACTCCTCGACGTCCATGTTGAAGACGTTCATGATCGGACGTTCGAGCCCTCCCCCGACGACGCCGCGGAAGGCGAACACGAAGTCGCGGACCCCGTCCTCGCCCCACTCCGCCTCGATGAACTCGAAGATCTTGTGACCATAGCGGTAGGCGAGAAATCCGCCCGGCGCCTGGTCGATCGGCGGCACCAGGTCCGACAGCGCCATGTCCCTCATGTACATTTCGTCTTGGCTGTCCTCGTCGTCGCCGAAGTACGACGCCATGCCCTCCATGAACCAGATCGGCGGACGGGCGTAGATGGCGCGCCCCCGGCGTCCCTGGAAGAGGATCTCGTACTGGAAGATGTGGGTCAGCTCGTGCTGGATCAGCTTCTGCAGCTCGCGGTCCGCGAGGTCGACCGGCAGCACCATCCGATTGCGGACCGGGGTCGCGAAGGCGCCGACCCCCTCGGGCACGAACCCCGGCATCAGGTTGGTCTGCTCGAACTCGCCGTGGGTCGAGTAGGTGATCATCTGGATCGGCTCGAGGATCTGGAAGTTGAGCCGGCGCGCGAGATCGTCGTACGCGCTTTCTGCGAAGGAAGCGATCTCCTCGAGTCGCGGCTCGACCCGGTCGTAGAACGAGATACTGAAGTGCGGCGTGTCGTAGGTCTTCCAGTCAAAGGTGTCGTAGCGAACCTTGTTCTTGCCGCCGATGTAGGCGTACTGGGCAGCCGCCGGCGCGGACACCAGCAGCAGTGCGATGAGCAGCCGACCCCAGATCCTCATGCCTTCCTCCATCGATAGGGCGCGATCGCGGCGCGCCGGGTTGACTCGAGATCGTGGCTGGACCGCGGCGCGGAGCGTCTCCGCGCGGGCGTGTGACCGTGGGCCGCAGCGCGCTCCACTGTGGCCTCAGTCGGTGTAGAGCGTTCGCTTGGCGACGACGCTGCGCGGCACGAACACTCCCAGCAGCCGGTTGTCGAGGTTATAGAGCTCGGCGAACATGTCGTCGGCCTCGCGGAGCTTGCGGTCCGAGCGCTCCTTGAAATCGGTGATCTGCTCGCTGAGCACCTGCTCGCCGGTGTCGGCGTCGTACACCGTCATCAGGATGTCGAAGTTGAAGCCGGTCTCCTCGACCAGCACCTGCCGGAAGTAGGTCTTGCCGTCAGTCGGCGACACGTACTCCTCGGTGTTGTAGCCGGCGCGGTCCAGGACCTTGACGTCGATCGACGCCGCCACGATGTAGTCGGCGTCGGTGGCCGCTCCGAGGTCGATCCAGAACTGCTTCATTGTCGCGAGCTCGAGCGGGTCTTCGGTCGGCAGCTCGAGGCTCTCGAGCGGCGGCAGCACCTCGAGCCGGGTCTTGCGGCGGAGCACCTTGCGCAGGTAGTCGTCGAACTCTCTGCTCGCCTCGAGGTCGGTCGAGCTGGTCTGGCTGCCCCCCCGCTGCTGGATCAGGACCGGGCCGATGTAGATCTTCTCCGACCCGTCGAGCTCGAGCTCCGGCTCGATCCAGAGGTTGATCCGCAGCTCCTTGGTTGCCGCCGCGGCCGCGGCCGCCACGACCAGGGCGAGGACGAACGCGAACGCCATACGCCTACGCATCGCCCTGCTCCTTGCCGTCCGCCGACTCGCCGCCCGGCGCCGGTGCGGCAGCCCCGCCCTCGGGGGCGTTCGCCGCGGCCTTCATCTGGGACTCGTAGAACTCCTTGAACCGCGAGTAGTTCTGCCGCAGGACCCGATCGTTCGGGGCGACCGCGAGCGCCGACTCGTAGGTGGCGAGCGCCTCCTCGAAGCGGCCCGCCGCCTCGAGCGAGACTGCGATGTTGTTGAGGATCCGCGGCTGGTTCGGCGTCAGCGTGTTCGCGCGCTCGAAGCGGAACAGCGCCTCCTGCCAGTAGCCATCCTTCGCCGCCGTGAAGCCCCGCTCGATCTGCTCGCTCGCCTGCTTCACCGCGGCGTCGCCGGCGGTCGCCGCCGGGGCGGCGGCGAGCACGGCCAGGGCGATCGCGGCACAGCTCGTGACGATCCGGCGTCTGGTCATGTGCACTGGTGCTCCCCTCGTTTCAGCGCCGCGTGCCGGGCGCTGCCGTCACACGCCGCCAGGATAATATCCCGAGATCGTGCGGACCTTGTACTTCTTCTGGACCAGATCGACCTCGATCTTGCGGAGCTGGTCCGGCGGCCGCTCCGAGCTCGAGCTGTACGCCAGCAGGTACTGGGTGCGCAGCTCGCGGTCGATCTCCGCGTAGATCCTCTCGAGGTCGCTGTCGCTGGACACGAAGTACGCCTGGCCGCCGGTGACCTCGGCGAGCTTGGACAGCTGCCAGCGGGGGACCACCTTGGTGGCGGGCAGGTCGATCCCGATGGTGTAGATCGTGACCCCGGCGCGCTGCGCGTAGCCGACGGCGCTGTCGAAGTCGTGGCTCGACGCGTTGTCCTCGCCGTCGGTCAGCACCACCATCGCCTTGCGGCCCCGCACGCCGGAGAACTGGAAGAGGCCCATGATCACCGAGTCATAAAACGCCGTCTCGCGGTCGGCGTACAGCGCGAGCAGCGCGTTCTCGAGCGTCGCGAAGTCGGCGGTGAACGGGGCGAGCAGGTCCGGGCGGTCCGAGAAGGTCTCGATGAAGGCCCGGTCCTGGGGCCGCAGCAGGTTGCGCAGGAAGCCCATGACCACCCGCTGCACCGTCGCCAGCGTGGCCTCCATCGATCCCGAGGTGTCGACCACGATCCCGAGCCGCACCGGCAGGTCGCGGTGCAGCGCGAAGGCGGAAATTGCCTGCTCGACGCCGTCCTCGAGGACTCTGAAGTCCTCCTGGACGAGGTTCTCGACGGGCTTGTCATCCTTGTCGAACACCGTCACCGGGAGCTCGACCGCGGTCACCTCGACCACGCTGCCGAACTCGGGAGCGTTGACGAACTGGAGGTCCTCGGCCACCCTGCCGTCGGCGGTCGTCGCCACGGCACGCAGGTAGCCGAAGTCGCCGCCGCCCTTGAGTGTCACCGAGACTTCGAAGGGCGGGGCCGCGACGGTCGCGAGCAGCTCGTCGTTCCAGTAGATCTCGACCTGGCGCAGCTCGGCGTCGCCAGGGACGTTGACCTCCGCCGCCACCCGCACCTTGTCGCCGCGCGATGCACCCGGCGACAGCGGCAGCAAGCGCACGTAGAAGCGCTCGCGGCCGACGTTGATCGCGAGCTGGTCGCGCGCGATCTCGCTGCCGTCGGCGCCGTAGCCGATGGCGGTCACGGTGGTGAGCCGCGGCAGCGGGCCGAGGTCGAGGTCGACGTCGTACGGCGGACGGTTCTTGACCAGGATTTCCTCGCCGTTGACCGTGAACCGCACCCGGTGCACCTCGTCGCGCACCACCGCCTCGAAGCGGCGCACCCCGCTGACCGCGTCGCCCTCGGGGCCGACCAGCTTGAGCAGCGGCTGCTCGGTCGCGCTGAGGTCGAGCTCGATCACCGCGTCCGCCTCCCCGCCGGCTGCAGCGGCCGTCGCCGCCAGGGCCGGCGGCGGCTCGCCGGTCGGCTGGCTGCTGGCGGTGAACGAGTGCTCGGCGACGCCGGCCTTGTTCGAGTGGACGTCCTCGACCTTCAGCCGGAGGGTGTAGTCGCCCGGCCGCAGGAAGCGCTCGAAGGCGAGCCCGAGCGTGCCCTCGGCAGCCGGGACCGAGAACACGTAGCGGAAGCGGTCGACCATCTGCGACTGCCGGGAGACCTCGCCAACCAGGTCGAGCTGGACGACCTCGATGTCGCCGACCGGGGTCGTGCCGAGCCCGTTCCCGGCAACATTCACGGAGAAGCCCATCTGGACGAGCCCGCCATCGGCGCCCCAGGACGCGTCCCGCACCTCGAAGTCGAGCGGCTCGGCCTTCTCGTCGACGAGGGCGGAGAACTCCATGAACCGGCCCGCCGCACCCTCCTCGCGCTGCTCGTCGACCGGCCGGAACTCGATCATCGCCGCGAGGTAGTTCGCATCGCGGCCCCACATCTCGGCGGCCGCGAGCAGGTTCATGAGGGTGTCGCCCTCCGGGCAGCGATAGCGCGGGTTGTCCATCGTCGTCACGCCGTAGGGGACGCCGCGGCTCTCGGCGCCGGCCATGGTGACGTACAGCACCCGGCGGCCCTCGGTGCCATACCACATGCGGTAACGGCCGGTGCTGCCCGGCTGGTAGAACAGCACGACGACGTCCTGGCCGAGGCCCTCGACGTACGGCCAGCCCCAGAACTCGAGCGGGTTGAAGAACTCGGTGCACCGCGACACGAACCGGTAGACCGGAGGCCCCTGGATGAGCAGCACCCGGGCCCTGTCCTCGGTGGTCGATTCGAACTCGGCGCGTGCGTAGGTCAACCGCTCGTTGTACATCCACCGGAAGCTCGAGCCGATCCCGGTCTGGCGGCCCCACAGGACCCACAGGCGCTCCGCGAACGCCTGACGCTGGGCCTCGGTGTCGAGGGCGAGGAAGGCCCGCTTCTGATCCTTGCTGATCAGCGGGTAGACCTCCTCCTCGATCCAGACCCGCCAGTGCTCGGGCAGGTCCTTGGTCGACCGGCGCGGTTGCTCCTCGTCCTGCTTCGGCTTGTCGGAAGACCACGCGATCGCGGCCGGCAGCAGGACGAGACAGGCCGCGAGCAGCAGGGCGCCGATGCCGCGCTGACGGCGCTTCCGGGTTTCCCCGCCGTTCGTCGCCAAGACCCTCGCAGCTGTCATCGTTCGCGATCCTCGTCCCCGGCTGGGCGCCGGCACTTCCGCGCCGCGGGTTGCCCGCGGTCCGCTGCGGCCGCTCCGATCAGCGCACAGACCGGTCGCAACTTGCTGATTGCAACATCCGCCCCCCGCGTTCCCTTCCACCGCCCCCACCCCGAGAATACGCGGTCGGCGCGCCGTGGTTCATCGCCTCGACGGTTCTCGAGCGAGGCACGACGAGCGCGCCGGTCAGGTCTGCAGCACGCCAACCTTGAACGGCAGGATCTCTGCCCGGTGCGCAGCCGCGGCGAGGCTGCGGGCGACGACCTCGCGGGTGCGCCGGGGATCGATGATCTCGTCGATCCACAGCCGGCCGGCGGCGTAGCGCGGATCCATGGCCGAGAGGTACCGGTCCTGGATCTGGGCGAGCAGCGCCTTGCGCTCGCCCTCCGAGACCTCGTCTCCCCGGTTCTTGAGCTGAATGGCGAGCAGCGTTTCCGAGGCCTGCTGACCGCCCATGACTGCGATCGAGGCCGACGGCCAGGCGTAGAAGAAGCGCGCCCCGTAGGCCCGGCCGCACATCGCGTAGTTGCCGGCGCCGAACGAGTTGCCCACGAAGACGGTGATCTTCGGGACGACCGAGTTCGCCACCACGTTGACCATCTTGGCGCCGTCCTTGATGATGCCCCCGCGCTCCGCCTTGGACCCCACCATGAAGCCCGTGACGTCCTGCAGAAACAGCAACGGGACCCCCTTCTGGTTCATCAGCTCGACGAAGCGGGTCCCCTTGTCGGCGGCGTCCGAGTAGATCACGCCCCCAATCTGCATCTCGCGGTCGGTGGGGGCGAGCCCGCGCCTGGCCTGGACGGTCTGGCGCTGGTTGGCGACGATCCCGACCGCCCACCCCTCGATGCGACCGGTTCCGCACACCAGGGTTTGTCCGTAGGTGGCCTTGTATTCCGCGAACTCGGACCCGTCCAGCAGCCGCGCCAGCAGGGCGTGGGTGTCGTAGGGCCGGGTCCGGTCGACCGGCAGGATGCCGAGCACCTCGTCGGGATCGCACGCCGGCGGCCGCGGGTCGATGCGGTCGAAGGGGGCCATCGCCGGCCGGGCGAGCTCGCCGATCCTGGTCCGGATGTGGTCGATGGCCGCGCGGTCGTTCGGGAAGCGGTCGTCCACGACCCCGGAGATATCGACCTGCACCTCGGCCCCGCCAAGGGCCTCGTTGTCGATCTTCTCACCGATCGCCGCCTGCACGAGGTGCGCCCCGGCCAGGAAGATCGTCCCGGTCCCCTGCACGATCAGCGCCTCGTCGGACATGATGGGCAAGTAGGCGCCGCCGGCCACGCACGAGCCGAGGATGGCGGCGATCTGGTACACGCCATCGGCCGACATCCTGGCGTTGTTGTAGAAGACCCGTCCGAAATGCTCGCGGTCCGGGAAGATCTCGTCCTGCATCGGCAGGAACACGCCCGCGGAGTCGACCAGGTAGATGATCGGCAGCCGGTTCTCGATCGCGATCTCCTGCGCCCGGAGGATCTTCTTGCAGGTCATCGGGAACCAGGCGCCGGCCTTGACGGTGGCGTCGTTGGCAACCACCACGCACTCGCGCCCGCTGACCTTCCCGAGCCCGACCACCACTCCGGCCGACGGCGCCCCGCCCCACTCCTCGTAGAGCCCCCAGGCCGCGAACGAGCCGAGCTCCAGGAACGTCGATCCCGGGTCCACGAGCGCCGCGACGCGCTCGCGTGCGAGCAGCTTGCCGAGCGAGCGCTGGCGCTCGGCGGCCCGCTCGCCGCCGCCCTCCGCGATCTGACCGCGCTGTGCCTCGAGAATGCGCAGCCCGTTGAGCCAGTGGTCGCGGTTGGCCTCGAATGCGACGTCACGTTTGACGGCGAGGGAGAGGGTTTTCGGCATGGCGCGAGTGTAGCACCGCCACCTCGCCCTGCCCTGACCGGCGCTCTGCTACACTCACGTTTCAGTCGGCTCGGCAGCGGATCGGGGTGGGACGGCAACGATGGGCAAGGTGAAGGCGCGGCGGACCAATCGTGAGGAGCTGCCCGGGGTCGTGGTGCTTCGCGACTCGCTGGCTCCGAAGATGGCGGCCTTCGAAAGGCGCCCGTCAGTCCTCGATCTCGACATGGACCTCGACCCCGACCTCGAGCACCTGGTCGACCACGATCCGAACGGCTTCTTCACCGCGATCGACGGCGGCGAGACGGTCGGCTTCTGCGCCGCCATCGTCCGCTTGCGACAGTGCATCCTATCAGAGCTGTGGGTGCTGCCGCAGCACCAGGGCAAGGGCGCGGGCGAGGTTCTCCTGACGCGCGCTCTGGCCTACGGAGAGCGCTCCGGGGCGCGCGGCTACCTGGCCCTGGTGCCGCCCGAGCCAGAGATCCAGGGGCTCCTGCTGCGCCACTCCTTCCAGCCGCTGACCCCGGTCTACCAGTTCCAGCTCACCTCCGCCGCGGCCGCCACGCTGGTGCGAGGGCTGGTCCCCCTGCTCGAGGGTAGAAACGCCGCCAACGACCTGCTCGCCCGTCGCGGCCAGGCGGACATCGACCGCATCGATCGGGTGACCCGCGATCTGACCCGCGAGGTCGACCACGGCTACTGGCTGAAGAAGCGCGCGCTCGGCGTCGCCCTGGTCCGCCAGGGATCGCGGATCGCGGCCTTCGGCTACGGTGGAAGGGACCAGGTGGGGCCGGCCGCCGGCTCCTCGCGCGAGGCCGCCCTGTGCGCGCTCGGCTGGGCCCTGCACCTGGCGATCGAGCAGGGGGCGGCAGATCCCCTGCTGGTGCGGGTGCCGGCCCGCTTCGAGGGCGCCATCGAGGCGCTGCTCGACGCCGGCAGCCGCATCCAGGCGACGATGCTGCTCTATGGCATCAACGTCAGCGCCGCCTTCGACCGCTGCGTGCTCGGCGCCCCCAACCTGCCATGACCGACGGCCGAGCGCTGCGTCCACCTCGGCCGGATCGCCGCTACCGCGTCGACTACGCCGGCGAGCTCAATGCCGAGCAGCTGCGGGTGGTGATGCACCCGGGCGGGCCGATGCTGGCGCTGGCCGGAGCCGGGACCGGCAAGACCCGCACCCTCGTCTACCGGGCGAGCCGCCTCGTCGAGGACGGGGTGGCTGCGCCGAGGGTCCTGCTGCTGACCTTCACCAACAAGGCGGCCCGCGAGATGCTCGACCGCGTCGAGCGGATCACCGAGAGCGTGAGCGGGCGGGTGACCGGCGGCACCTTCCACTCGGTCGGCCACCGCATCCTGCGCCGCTACGCCTCGCTGCTCGGCTACACCGAGCGCTTCTCGATCCTCGACCGGGAGGACGCGACCGACCTCATGGGCCAGGCGCTCGCCGACCTCAGCCCGGACCTGCCGGCGAAGCGGACGCCGCGGCCGCGGCTGCTGCTCGACATCTACAGCCTGGTGATCAACACCGGCCGCGACCTCGAGCAGGCGCTGCTCGACCGGGCGCCGCAGTACCTCGAGCAGGCCGAGGCGATCGCCGCGATCTACCGCCGGTACCTCGAGCGCAAGCGCCAGGCCGACGCCATGGACTTCGACGACCTGCTGCTCAACTGGTTGCTGCTGCTGACCCGGCAGCCGGCGGCGCGCCGTGAGCTGGTGGAGCGGTTCGAGCACATCCTGGTCGACGAGTACCAGGACACCAACCGCCTGCAGGCCGACATCGTCGACGGGATGCTCGGCCCTGCCAAGAACGTCATGGTGGTCGGCGACGACGCCCAGTCGATCTATGGCTTCCGGGGCGCGGAGTTCGCGAACATCATCGGCTTCCCGGAGCGCCACCCGGGGTGCGAGGTTTTCCGACTGGAGACCAACTACCGGTCGACGCCGTCGATCCTGCGCTTGGCCAACGCTTCGATCAGCCACAACCAGTACCAGTTCGCGAAGGAGCTGCGGGCGGTGCGGCCGGAGGGCGAGCTGCCTGCCCTGGTGTCGGTGCCGTCGCCCGAGGGCCAGGCGAGCTGGGTCGCCGACCGGTTGCTCGCACTGCGCGAGGAGGGCTTCGACCTCGAGGACATGGCGGTCCTCTACCGCAACCACGCCCACTCCCTGGACCTGCAGGTCGAACTGACGCGGCGCAACATCCCGTACCGGGTCCGCTCGGGGCTGCGCTTCTTTGAGCAGCGGCACATCAAGGACGTGCTCGCCCACCTGCGTTTCATCGACAACCCGCGGGACGAGATGGCGTTCGTCCGGCTGGCCAAGCTGCGGCCGGGGTTCGGGCCGCGGTTGGCGGGCCGGCTGTGGCAGCTCGTGGCCGGGGCGGAGGCGCTGCGCCGGATCTGTGGCCTCGACAGCGCCGCGGTCGGCCTGCGCGGCGCCGCTCGCACCGCCTTTGCCGAGCTCCAGCTGCTCCTCGAGGACCTCCAGGCGCCCGCGATGGCGGCGCAGCCGGGCGAGGCGTTGCGGCTGGTCGTCGAGCGCTTCTACCGCCAGTGGGCCCGCGAAAATCTGGAGAACGCCGGCTCGCGGATCGAGGACCTCGAGCAGCTGGCGCTGTTCGCCGACGGGCACCCCGACCTCAACACCTTCCTGGCCGAGGTCACCCTGCTCAACGACCTGTCCGGCGAGGACGCCGTCGGCGGCCGCGACGATGAGATGGTGACCCTGTCGACTACCCACCAGGCTAAGGGCCTCGAGTGGCGGGCAGTCTTCATCATCTGGCTCTCCGAGGGGAGGTTCCCGACCGTGCGCGCCGAGGACGAGGAGGAGGAGCGCCGGCTCTTCTACGTCGCCGCGACCCGCGCAAGGGACCTGCTCTCCCTGGTCAGCCCGCGAATCGCTCGCGACCGGTATCGGGTCGACGTCGTGCTCGACCCGTCGCGTTTCCTCACCGAGCTGCCGAGTGACGTCTACGAGCGCGTCACGGTCGCCGACCAGCGCCCGCCGGACGCCCTTGACGCCCTTCCCGCCGGCGCCCGCTACCGGCTCCCGGCGTTCCTCGAGGAGCCGGAGGGCGACAACGGGGATGGGGAGGACGATCCCAACTAGGAGCGTGTCGGGCATAGGCCCCCGCGCGCGCTCCTGATTGGCTCGTTGTGGTTGGCCTCTGCCCGACACGCTCCTCGGGATGCGCTGCGCGCATCCTGACGATGGAAAGTGGTTTCTGAAGGTGGAAGGTCCGACGTCTTTGGACGTTTGTGTGCCTATGCAGCAACCTCCTCAAGCGGGGGGACGTTCCCCTATCCCTCCAAGGAGAGATCCCATGAGAGCGCCCGCTCTTGTCACGGCGACGTGTCACGGCGGAGCCGGAGGCAAAGCCGGAAGCCGAAGGCGACCTGTCACGGCGAAGCTGCGAGCGAAGCCGGAAGCCGGATCCGCGCCCCGAGGAGCCTGCCCTGAGCGAGCGGCGCCGCGGCGCCGCGAGTCGAAGGGTTCCCGTTCCCGGCCCCACTCCGCTTCCGCGCCCGAGACCAGAAGACCGGCGTTCTGGGGCTGCAACCGTACGAACCGATACCGCCGGCGCCCACGAAGGCGAGCGGTCCGCCCGCAGCAGAGAGCCGCGCGCAAACATCGGGCTCGGAAGCGGACGCGGAGGCGGGGGCGAGACTCGGAGGCACGGCCTCTTGACAGGTCATGACTCGTCTATCCTAATATGCTGGAATGGTTATGCAGTGATCATTCACGCAAGGAGAGACCGATGAGCGTCATGACCCTGACCACCGACAACCTCGAGACCACGATCGCGAGCAACGGCATCGTCATCATCGACTTCTGGGCCGAGTGGTGCGGTCCCTGCCGGGCCTTCAAGCCGATCTTCGAGGCCGCGGCCGAGAAGCACACCGACGTCAGCTTCGCGTCGTGCAACACCGAGGAGCAGCCCGAGCTCGCGGCAATGTTCCAGATTCGATCGATCCCCACCCTGGTCGTGTTCCGGGACGGCATCCCGGTCTTCGGGCAGCCCGGAATGCTCCCGGGCGCGGCGCTCGATGAGCTGCTGCAGAAGGTCCGCGAGCTCGACATGGACGAGGTGCGAGCCCGGGTCGCGGCAGCCGAGGCTGCCAGCGCGTGACCCGTGCTGTGGGCGCGCACGCCGGCGCTTCGCGCCGCCCGCTTGCGCCGGCCGCTCCGCCCGGCTAGCCTCGGCGGTGCCGCATCGCGCGACCGTCGTCCGCACCCGGCGGGGGCCCGCGGCAGCGGTTCGGGTGCGAGGTGCTGACCAGTGACCGCCGACACCGCCAGCCTGCCGACCAGCCTGCGCGAGGCCCTGCGCCGCGCGGCGCTCGACTTCCCGCACAGGGGCATCGCCATCTTCGACAGCCGCGGCCGCTCCTGCGAGCGCCAGAGCTACGCCGAGCTGTACCGGCTGGCGACCGAGTCGGCGGCCCGCTTCGCCGGCCTCGGCATCGGCCGCGATGAGCCGGTGCTGGTGGCCCTGCCGACGTCGTGGGAGTGGATGGAGGCGTGGTTCGGCCTGCTGATGCGCGGCGCCTGGCCGGTGGCGAGCTCCGGGGCCGGGGCGATGGCCGCCGCCGAGGCGCAGTTCGACAAGGTCGACAAGGTGATGGCCGCGATCGGCGCCCGCCACGTTGTGGCGAGCGAGTCCTTCCGGGCGCAGGCCGGCGAGCAGGGCTTCGGCTTTGCCCACGAGGGCGTGATCACGATCGAGCGGCTGCGCGGCGCGCTGCCCGCACGTACCGGGAGCGCCGCCGGTGTCAGCGACGCCGGCGACGTCGCCTTCCTGCAACTGACCAGCGGCTCGACCGGGCTGCCGAGAGCGGTGATGATCACCCACCAGGGAGCGATCCACAACCCGGTCGCGAGCGACGAGGCCATCGGGGCGCCGCTCGGCGAGCCCATGCACCGTCTCGCCGAGTGCATGGTGTCGTGGCTCCCCCTGTACCACGACATGGGTCTCATCGGCTGCCTGATGCTGCCAATGCTGTGCGGCCTCGACAGCTGGCTGCTGAGGCCCGAGGCCTTCCTCGCCCGACCCAGGCTGTGGCTGGAGCAACTCGGCAGCCACGGGACGTCGTTCGCCCCGGCGCCGAACTTCGGCTACCAGCTCTGCCTCGAGCGGATCCCGGCGGACAAGCGGGAAGGCCTCGATCTCGGGGCGTGGCGGGCCGCGTTCACCGGGGCCGAGATGGTTCGCCCGGAGACCACAAGCGCGTTCTGCGCGGCGTTTGAGCCCCACGGCTTTCGTCCCGAATCGCTCCGGCCGTGCTACGGGCTCGCCGAGGGCACGCTCGCGGTCACCTTTGACGTGAAGGGGTCGGGCGTGAGGACCCTGCCGGCGCCGGCCGGTACCGATGCTGGCTTCGCCATGACCGACGTCGTGAGCAACGGGGTCCCGATCCGCGACACCAGCCTCCGGATGACCGCCCCGGATGGGAGCGTTCTTCCCGACGGCGCGATCGGCGAGGTCTGCATCAAGGGCCCGGGGGTGTTCCGCGGCTACTACCGCGACCCCGAGGCCACCGCCGCCACCCTGAAGAACGGCTGGTTCTCGACCGGCGACCTCGGCTTCCTCGCCGCCGGCGAGCTCTACCTGACCGGGCGTACCAAGGACCTGCTCATCGTCCACGGCCACAACATCATGCCCGACGACATCGAACGGCTCGCCGACTCGGTGACCGGCGGCGGCGGCCTGATGCGATCGGCTGCGTTCTCGGTGGCGCGCGGCGCCGCCGGCGAGCAGGCGGTGGTCGTCGTCGAGACGGCGGAAGCCGACCCCGCGAGGTTCGCGGAGATCGGACGCGAGATCCGGATCCGGATCGGCCGTACGATGGGCCTGCCCCTGGCCGACCTGGTGTTCGTGAGGCGGGGGCGCATCCCGCGCACGACCAGCGGCAAGATGCAGCGCGGCGAGTTGCGGCAGCGCTACCTGGACGGTACCCTGGAACGCCTGCACGATGCCCCGATGCACGAGCCGACTGGGCACGGCGCTGCGAAGGAGCCGAACCGATGAGCCTCAGGGAGACCACGTTGGCGGTCATTGCCAAGGTGAGCAAGGCCGACGCGGCCGCGATCCGCCCCGACATGGACCTGGTCGCCGACCTCGGCTTCGACTCGGCCAAGGCCCTCGAGCTGCTGGTCGAGCTCGAGGACGCACTCGGCATCGAGGTCAGCGACGAGCAGGCGGCGCGCCTCAACTCGGTCGGCGACATCCTGGCGATCGTGGAGACGCTCGAGCCACCCACCCAACCGCCCAGGGGCTAGGGGTGAGGGGCTGGGATTTAGCCCCTCCCGCCCGCTCTCGTCACGGCGACTCGTGACGGCGAAGCCCATCGGGCGAAGCCGCAAGCCCCAGGCGACCTGTCACGGCGTAGTCCGACTTGTGACGGCGTAGCCCGCTGGGCGAAGCCGCAAGGACGGAGCCGGAAGGCGAGGCCGGATCCGCTCCCGTACCCGTTCCCGTTCCCGCTCGTTCACTCCGTCCTCGAGGACGCTTCGCGCCGATCCTCTGAGCGCGCTCCCCGAGGTGACTCGCGACCGGCGGCCGCGGTGACCAGCCGTCACCAGCGGGTGGCCGTAGGCCGCAAGCGACTGCGGCCACGGCCACAGCCGCTGCCGTCGGCAGGTTGCCACCTTTGGCGATTTCGGGTCTCGAGGCCTTCTTCAGAAGGAACGTCGCCCCCGGAATCGCCAAAGATGGCACGCCCGCGGGACGCGCTCTCCTCGTGCTCGCCTCGCATCCCCGGCGCGGAAGCGGGCACGGAAGCGGCGGTTCTCGGGAACGGGAACGGGAACGGGAACGAAGCCGAGAGCGGAGTCGGAAGCGGGTCTTCGAGAACCGTGGGTTTTGGGAGAGCCTCTGATATATTCCAACACCGAGGGCAAGACGGCTGGACATGCGCGAGGACACCCGACAGCGACTGAACGGGCTGCTCAACCAGCTCGTCGTCGTCCTCGCCTTCAGCATCCCCGTCTACCGGAAGTGGACCTCGATCGCGGCCGCGCTGGTCATGATCCTGTGGCTCGCCGAGGGGCGCTTCGCGGACAAGCTCGCCGCCCTCAGGCGGCATCGCCTGAGCCTGGCGATTCTGGCGTATGTCGGCTTCGCGGTGCTCTCACTGGCGTGGTCGGCGGACCCCGCAGCGGGCCTGCGCGACCTCACCAAGTACCGCTACCTGCTGCTGGTGCCTATTCTTGCCACCTCGCTGCGGGTCGACTTCCATCGCCGGGTCGAGAACGCCTTCCTGATCGGGACCGCTCTCTCCCTCGCGGTGTCGTACGCCGTCTTCGCGGGCCTCTTCCGGCTGCGCGACGCCTACCCCGGCAACCCCGCACCGAGCATGTCCCACCTCGACTACAGCATGGTCCTCGCGGTCGCCGGGCTGCTCGCGCTCGCCCGCCTTCTCGAAGGCGGCCACCGGCCCGGCCAGCAGCTGGCCTGGGCCGGGCTCCTGGCCTTCGTGGTGGGCGGTCTGCTGATCAACATCGGCCGCTCCGGGCAGGTGGCGTTCGTGGGCGCGGCGCTGGTCGTGACTCCGGTCATCCTGGGCGAGCAATCGCGACGGGCGGCAGCCGCCGGGCTGGTGGCCGTGGTCGTCCTGCTGGCCGGGGCCTACTTCGCCGTCGAACCGTTCCGGGCCAGGGTCCTCGACGGCGTGCGGGAGCTCGAGGCGGCGGCAACACAGGGGCGCTACGACAGCAATCAGGGCAAGCGGGTGGCGGGCGCCATCGTGGCGCTCGACATGGTCCGCGAGCGGCCCCTGCTCGGCACCGGCGTCGGCGGCACCATGGAGCGCTTTCGCGAGCTGCTGGCGGAGCGCCACCCGGAGCTGCAGGCGGTCGCCTCCTGGTTCCCCCACCTCCACAACCAGTACCTGCAGACCGTGACCGAGACCGGTCTGATCGGCCTCGCGACGCTGCTCGTGATACTGGCGGTGCTCGCCATCGGGCCGCACGCAACGCCCCACGCCCGCCACCTCGGCGTGCTGCTCGCGGTCGCCTATCTGCTCGGCTTCCTCGGCGACCCGTTCCTCCGCAAGCAGCTGCCGCTCGTGGCGTTCGCAACCGTCGCCGGGCTCGCGTTCGCGCCGGCGGCGTCCGTGGTTGAGAAGTCCGACAGCTCAGCCGCCGACCCCGGCAATCCCTGACGGGTGATTGCCGGCGGGAGAGCCGGCCTGCGGCTCCTTGAGCGCCAGGCGCCGGTACTCCGCGCAGTCCTCGAGCAGGCTCTGCTTGCTGCCGACGCCTACTACCCGGCCGCCGCTGAGCACGACGATCCGCGAGGCGAGGTCGACCGTCGACAGGCGGTGCGCGATGATCAATGTGATCTTGTCGCGAGTGACGATCCGCAGGGCGTCCTGAATGGTGGCCTCCATCCGGTTGTCGAGCGCGCTCGTGGCCTCGTCCAGGATCAGGATGTCCGGATCCTTGTAGAGCGCCCGGGCGATCGCCAGCCGCTGCCGCTGCCCGCCGGAGAGGTTGGTGCCGAACTCGTCGAGCACCGCATCCACGCCGCCGGACAGGCCGCTCACGAAGTCCCAGGCGCCGGCGCGCTCGAGGGCGGTCCGAACGCGGCCGGGCTCGAGCTCGGACCCGTAGGCGACGTTGGCGGCGACGGTGTCGTTGAAGATGTACACCCTCTGGGTGACGATCCCGATGCGGGCGCGCAAGTCCCAGAGGTCGAGCTCGCGGGTGTCGATGCCGTTGACCAGTACCTGTCCCGAGCTGGGGTCATAGAGGCGCAGGATGAGGTTGACGAGGGAGGTCTTGCCGCCGCCGCTGTCCCCGACGAGGGCGACGGTCTCGCCCCGGTCGACCCGCAACGACACGCCCCGCAGGGCCTCGACCTCCTGGTAGCTCAGCCCGACATCCCGGAACTCCACGGTCTCCACCGGACCATCGAGCCGGCGGTCTCCGCTCGTTATCGACGGTGTGCGCTCCATCAGCGAGAAGATCCGCTCGGACGCCGCAACCGCGTCGAACATGCCGTTGTAGGCCACCGACATCCGCTTGACCGGCGTGTAGATCATGAACAGCGCGGCCGCAAACGACATGAAGCGGCCGGCGGTCAGCTGGCCCTCGATGACCTGCCGTCCCCCGAACCAGATCACCAGCGCCACCGCAATGGCTCCGATGAACTCCATCAGCGGGCTCGTCAGCTCGCGCGTGCGGACGCCCTTCATGTTGATCCGCCGGAACTCGAGGGTGTCACGCTCGAAACGCTGCACCTCGAAGGCCTCGGAGTGGTGGGCCTTGATGATCTCCATGCTGTTGAAGATCTCCGATAGGCGGGCGGTGATGTCGGCGTCCTTCTCCTGCGAGCGATGGGCGAGCTTCTTGACGCGGCGGGCGATCAGCAGCAGCGGATAGGCGGCGGCTGGCAGCACGACCAGCCCGTAGAAGGCGAGCGTGGGGCTCTGATAGACCGCGACGCAGATCAGGGCCACGATCACCAAACTCTCACGGGCCACGACCGCGACCGACTGCGAAACCGCATAGCGGATCCGGGCGATGTCGTTGGTCACCCTCGAGATGAGCTCACCGCCGCGGAAGCCGAAGAAGAACGCCAGGTCGAGGCCGAGCACGTGGCCGAGCAGCCGGTTGCGGATCCTGCGCACGATGTCCTCGCCGATCCACGCGAGCTGGTAGGTCTGCACGTAGCGGCCGACGCTCTGGATCAAGTACAGGCTGACCACGATCATCGGCAGCACGACGAGCGCGTGGCGGTCCCTGGCGATGAAGATCTCGTCGAGCACGTCGCGGATCAGGTAGGTGATGCCGGCGGTCGACGCCGCCACCAGCACCGCCCCGATGCCGGCCTGAACGAAGCGCGGGATGTAGTCCTTGAAGTAGGGGCCGAAGCGCCGGAAGAACTCCCTCACGGTCGTGGTCTCACGCTGACGAGCGTAGCAGGCGCGGGCACGGGATAGCCAGACCGGCTGCTTCGCCAGCCTCCGGGTCAGGGTGCGCCGGCGGGTTGGCCCTCCGACTGCTGGAGCCGGTGCAGGCCCTCCCAGGTCGTGTCCTCCTCGTCGAAGGCCGGCAGCTTCGGCTCGATGCCGCGGGCCTGGTTGGCCTGCCAGCCCCACAGGATGGCGAACTTCATGTAGGTGCTGTAGGCCTGGAGCATGCAGAACACGAGGCCACGGGCACCGTCGAGGAGACCGAACTGGAAGATGTAGGTTCGAATGAACCTCCACAGCGGGCGCAGGAAGACCTCGGTTGCGCGGCAGCGCACCCCGTCCCGCCAGCACTGGGCAGCGCCCCAGTAGCCGTAGCGGGCGAGGCGGAAGGCGTACTCGTCGAAGCTGCGATCCACCATGTGGTGGTCGATGGCGTGCTTGAGGATCGGCGCCGGCCCCGAAGTGTGCAGCAGCGAGTGGACGCGGCGGTTCTCGTAGTAGGCGGTGCCCTTTCGGAACAGGCGCGCCACGCGATCGTGCTGCCATCCCGAAAACCGGATGCGTTTGCCGAGGAAGAACACATTGCGGTTGATGGTGTAGGCGTCGTGATTGGGATTACGCGCCAGCAGGGTCTCGATCTCCCGTTTCAGCTCGGGTGTGCAGCGCTCGTCGGCGTCGAGCAGAAAGATCCAATCGTTCTGGACGTGCTGCAGCGCCCAATTCTTCTGGGCTCCGGCACCGAAGTAGGGGCGCTGGAAGAACCGGACCTTGTCATAGGAGCGGGCGATCTCCGGGGTGCGGTCCGTCGAGAACGAGTCAACGAGCACGATCTCGTCGCACCAGCTCATCGACGCGATGCACTGGCCGATATTGTGCTCCTCGTTGAACGAGGTAATGACTCCGGACAGCCGCGGCCGCTCCCGGTCGCCGCCGGACGTCGCTGGAGCCTCGGTTTGGGGCGTCGTCATCGTCTCGCGTTCCCAGCACGATGGCGGGGCCGGCCCCGCCACGTCTCGATCCGCCGGAATGCTAGCACAGACCCTCTGAGGTCCGCGGGTGTCCGAGTGCCGGTCCGTCCCCCGCCCCCGTATCTGAAGCACCGTCGCGTGGTACCAGTTGCGGGAAGTTAGGCGAAGCCCCAGAGGCCCTGAGTTGCCCGGAGACAAGTCGAGGGGGATGATGCAGGCGGCTACTCCACGCCACGTGCTGCTAGTCGGCGCCCCCAACGGCGGCGCCGAGCGGGTCGCTCCTCTCCTGCAGCGCGCCGAGTTCGACGTCCACGCGGTCCGCCCGTCCGAGATCGTCCTCGACCTCGTCATGGGCACCCCGTTCGAGCTGCTGGTCGTGGGCTACCCGCTGCCCGAGATCGACTTCATCGAACTGATTCGCGCGGTCCGACTGCGCGAATCGGCCAGCCTCCACGCCGGCCTCGTGCTGCTGGCCAGGCCAGGCTTCCTGGAAGCGGCCCAGGCGCTGCTGCCGGTCGGCGCCAACCGCGCGGTCAGCCTGGGCTGGCCGGACTCGCGGATGTGGCGCGCGATCGACGACCTGGTCGACGTCGCCCCGAGGGCGCGGCTGCAGTCGACGTTGGTCGCCGATGTCGAGCCACCCGGAACCTGCGACCGGTTCCTCTACGAGACGGTCAACGTGTCGCGCAGCGGTGTGCTGCTCCAGGGTGAGAGGCTGTTCGCGCCTGGCACGTCCTTCGAGTTTGCATTCCGGCTGCCCTCCGAGACGCGGCCGGTGGAGGGCCGAGCCGAGGTCGTCCGCCGGGCGGACAGCGGCCGCGAGCGGATGCGTGGGCTGGGGGCGCGGTTCCTGGCCCTGCGCGAAGACGGTGGGGTCCGGGTGCAGCGCTACGTCGAGGACGGCCATGGGGCTGGGCTTTCGCCCGGCCAGGATCCAGGATCTAGGATCTAGGATCTGGGGGGTTACTCCCCCACCCGCTCTTGTCACGGCGCAGCCTACCTTGTCACGGCGCAGCCCGGCCTGTCACGGCGAAGTCCGTAGGACGGAGCCGGAAGGACGGAGCCGGAAGG
>Ga0209254_10001549_pt1 | contig 20684 bp, 20 predicted proteins | sample FrelakmetDIP11DI_FD_187148 | JGI IMG/M metagenome (GOLD analysis project Ga0209254, IMG submission 187148) | Freshwater lake sediment microbial communities from the University of Notre Dame, USA, for methane emissions studies - DIP11 DI (SPAdes)... | ecosystem: Environmental > Aquatic >...
CTGTTCGGACCGCAATTGATGTATTCATTGCCGGAGATCACGGCCATCACGCAGTCAGCCAATCCGCTGGTGCTGAAGGAGTTCATCGGCAACGCCGAGATCGGCTGGAAGGTAGCCTACTCCGATCGGTTAATGGCCTGGTACGGCGCATTCTGGATCGCGTCGCTGGTGTATGCGGTGATCCGTCGGCGGGTGAAGCCGCTGCCCTTCTGGGGGCTGATCTTATTCTCGCTGCCGATGTTCATCGACGGAACCACACACACCGTCAGCGACGTGCTGATTGGCAACCAGTTCGGCACAGGCTTCCGCGACACGAACTTGTGGCTGGCGCAATTGACGAACAACGCTTTGCCGCTGTGGTTCGTGGCGGGTGATGCGCTGGGCTCGTTCAATTCGATCATGCGCTGGATCAGTGGTGCGCTGTTTGGGATTGGATTGGCGTGGTTTCTGCTGCCGTACGCCGAGGGGACGTTTGGTTATCGGCGGATTGAATTGGAGAATAAGAAAGGAATCGCTCATGGCTGAGGCAAAGACTCAACGCACCAAACGCAGTGTGGATGCGTTTCTCAATACCATCCCGGATGAGCAGAAACGCCAGGACGCCTTCACGCTGGTGGACATTATGCGCAAGGCCACTAAAGCTGAGCCAGCGATGTGGGGCAGCAGCATCGCCGGCTTTGGCATTTATCGCTACCAGTATGCCAGCGGGCGAGCTGGCGAATGGCCGCTCACGGGGTTCTCGCCGCGCAAGCAGAATTTAACGCTGTACATCACGAGCGGGTTCGAGCAGTACGAAGAGCTCCTGAAGTCACTGGGCAAGTTCAAAACCGGCAAGGCGTGCCTGTACATCAAGCGGCTGGACGATGTCGTTCTGCCCACGCTGCGCAAACTGATCAAGCAGTCGGTGCAGCACATGCTTAAGACGAATCCGGCGTAAGGCGGAACCATGTTACGCTACGTTGCCTTTCTGCGCGCAATCAACGTGGGCGGACATACGGTCAAGATGGATGCGCTGCGCCAGCACTTCGCGGCGCTGGGCTTCGCCAATGTGGAAACCTTCATCGCCAGTGGCAACGTGGTCTTCGAGACCACGGCCAAGAATACGCATGCGCTCGAGAAGAAGATCGAACAGCACTTGTTTGCGGTGCTAGGCTACGAGGTCGCTACGTTCATCCGCACAGATGCCGAGCTTGCCGCCATGGCACAGTATCAGCCCTTTTCATCTGCGGCACTGAAGAAAGCGCAGGCGCTTAACGTCGCTTTTCTGACCGACCCACTCAATGCTGCGTCTCAGAAGAAACTGCTGGCGCTGAAGACGGACATCGACGATTTCCACGTCAACGGTCGCGAGGTGTATTGGCTGTGCAAGAGGAAGCAGAGCGAGTCAACGTTCTCCAACGCTGTGCTCGAGAAAACCCTCGGGCGCTCAGCGACCATCCGAGGGTTTAGTACGATTCAGAAACTGGCGGCGAAATACGGAATCATTCCTCCGGCTGCGTCATAAACTCCCACGTCAACCCATGCGCGATGAGGATGAGCAGGGCGAGCAGGATCGCTTCCACTTGCAGCGGCAGCAAATTCAACGGCTTAGCCAGTTCCGGCGCGGTGCCGAAGATCAACACCAGCAGATACAGCACAATCACGACCCAGCGGTAGCGCCGGAACGGACCGATCGGGCTGCTAGAGGTACGCGTTTTCCAGATCAATTTGGCCGTGAAGAACATGCCCAACGCGGCGGCGATGACAAAGGTTGAGCGCCAAATGAGTTTATTGTCACCGCTCACCATAGCGATCAAACTCATCACGCCGGGAATCAAGAACGACAAATAAATGCCGCCCGCAAATGCGCGCGAATCGTCGTGCTTCAGCCAGTCTTTGTTGAATTGCACGACGCCCCACCACAGGCCGACCAAAGCGAAACAGGTTCCCGACACAATGGCATAGAATGAATCGAGGCTCATCTTGCTCCCTTTCACCTGAGTGACGATGCGCTTGCGGCGCAGTGGCTGGATGCGCCGGAGCTGCTCAACGGCAGTATAACACACCCGCTCAGTCAAAGTGGAATTTTGACCGTCCTCTGACTGGATTCTTACCTCTGGCAAACCAAGTTGGCTTATATTGGGCAGAAACATATGCTTGGCATGACGGATTCTCAACTGGTCAGAACCTAACGATATCATCCACTTTACAATCAAGGGGGGAACCGATGAACGGAGATTCATTAGCGAGTGCGCCGACACCGCGCGTGCCACTGGGCGGCGACTACTGGCAGGTCGATCCGGGGACTGAGCTATGGGGCTTCGCCGATCTCCACGCCCACCTCATGGCTCATCTCACGTTTGGCGGCAACGCCTTTTGGGGCGAACCGTACGATCCTGATCACACTGGCGCTGAGGCGCTGGAGCATGCGCTGCCTTCGTGCGAGCCGATTCACGGCGGCCTGATCGACATCAACCCCGAGATCGGCCATCCGGCGGGCGGCGGCTGGCCCGACTTCATCATCTGGCCGCGCTTCACTACGCTGGTTCATCAACAAGCCTACGTCGATTGGATCTATCGCGCCTATCAAGGCGGGCTGCGACTGATCACATGCCTCGCCGTCAATAACGAATTGCTCGGTACGCGCAGCGATCCCAAATTGCCGACGGATGACAAAAGCGCCGTCGAGCGGCAAGTAAAGGCGATGCAGCAGATGATCGTCGATCTCGATCGGCAGGCGGGCGGCCCGGGGCAGAGTTGGATACAGATCGCGTATACGGCTGAAGAGGCCCGTGCCATCGTCAAGGCCAACAAGCTCGCGATCGTACTCGGCATGGAAGTCGATTCGCTGGGCAACTGGCGGACGCTGGAGGATTTGCAGAAAGCGTGCGGCGACGATCTCGATCGGGCGCGTGAGCTGATCGGGCAGGAGTTGGACTGGCTGGTCGATCTCGGTATCCGCCAGATCACGCCCATCCACCTCACCGATAATGCCTTCGGCGGCACGGCGGTCTACATGCGCCTGCTGGACATCTTGAACGTATTTGTCACCGGCCGGCATTACAAAGTCGAGAATGCCTTTGAGACCGGTATCCGCTATCGGCTCGATCGGGATGGCGCCGATGTGCTGGACAATGCGCAGCGCGCCGTAGTGGCCAGCGGCGAATCGATCTCGCGGCTGCCGCCCATGTCGAACCAGACGTTGATTCGCCAGATTCCGGCCGTGCGCGATCTGTTCGAAGCGTTGGAAAGCCCGAATGTGGGCGGCGGGCACGCCAACGTGCGCGGCCTCAACGAATACGGCTTCATCCTGCTGCAAGCGATGATGCGGCGCGGCTTGCTGATCGACATCGATCACATGTCACAGAAGGCGACCGACGCCGCGCTGGACCTGGCCGAGCGGCACGAGTATCCGGTGGTGTCCTCGCACTGCTGGTTCCGCGATCTGTCGTTCAGTGCTAACGTGGAATTTGGATCAGATGACCCCGAGCATTACGGCACGTCCGATGTGCACAAGGTGGCCAATGAAGTGGGCAAGCGCGCCGATCACGTGGAGCGCATCGGGCGATTGGGCGGCATCGTCGCGCCCATTCTCAATCAGGGCGATGTGCTGGATTTTGCCAACATCATGCCGGAGCAGGCGCACAAAGTCGCACGGCCGTGCGCCGGCTCCAGCACGGCGTGGGCCACCAGCTATCTGTATGCAGTGGAAAAAATGGGTGGCCGCGGCGTGGCCATCGGCAGCGATGTGAACGGCGCGGCGGCGCTGCCCGGTCCGCGCTTCGGCACGTTTGCGGCCTACGGCGTGCATGGCGATCAGCACCGCGAGCAATTCCGGCGCGAACAGATCGACGCGCAGCAGAACGGTGTGCGCTATGCCACACCCCTGCGCGATTACCGCTGGCATCGCTTCGACGAAAGCGGCTCGCACGCCTACGATCGCGAAGAGCGTGAAGCATGGCAGGGCGTGGCGCAATATGCGGCCGGTTTCCAGCCCGATCGGGATCAGCATCCCGGCGATGATGTGCCGCCCCTTTCGTTGACGACGATCGATAATCGCCTGCACTACACGTTCCGGCAGGACAACATCGATAACATCACGCGCGGCTTCTGGCTGGCCGATGAGGCCGAGGCGAACCACGTGCCCGCCCCCAAGACCCGATCGGATCTCAAAGCTCGCTGGCCCGATGAGCAATTTGCGGCGTATCTGGTGAAGCGCAACCTGCCGCTGCCTGAAGGCGAGCGCGACGACGACGTGCTGCGCTTCTACGAAAAGATCACGGGCATCTGGCAGAAATGGCGCGCCATGCAGGGTGACAATCCGCCGCTGGTGCGCGACACGGCCGGGCCGCGCCGCGACTTCGACATCAACCTCGACGGGCTGGCGCACTATGGCCTGTTGCCCGACTTCCTGCAGGACATGCGCAATCAGGGTATGGATGCGCAGGACTTCGCACCGCTGTTCCGTTCGGCCAATGACTATGTGGAAGTGTGGGCCAAATGCGAGGAACGCTCGACGGCGTTGAAGCAAGCGAATCCTGAGTAGAGATGTAGACCTCGCAGGTTTTAGTTGATGGTCTAGCGAGGTTGGCTAATCGATCGTGTTGATAATCGGTGGCTGGCCTGATGATCGATCGAAACCTGCGAGGTCTTTCAATTTTGCGTATAATATCAACAGCGATATTAGCTTTGCCTGGAGAGATACAAGGAGTTCACAGACCATGACCGTTCAAGAGCAATTTGTCGTCGATGCCAAAGGCAACAAGACGGGCGTCATCCTTTCAATGAAGCGGTATCAAAAGCTCATGGAAGACCTGCACGATCTGGCCGTGGTTGCTGAGCGCCGTGTTGAGAAGCCCGTGGGCCTTGAAGAAATGAAGCGCCGCTTGAAGAACGATGGCGTCTTATAAAGTTATCTTCAAGCCGTCAGTGGAAAAAGACCTGCGGGCATTGCCGCAGTCAGTCGTAGGGCGTGTTTTCACCAAGATCGAGGCACTCGCTGCCGAACCATTTCCGCGTCAGTCGACCAAGTTGGCTGGCGCGGAACACTTGTATCGCATCCGCATTGGCGATTACCGCGTCATTTACAGCGTGGATAAAGACCTCAAACAAGTGATCGTGCATTACGTGAGGCATCGGCGCGAAGTCTATCGCCAGTTTTGAGGAATCTCAACTCGCCGTGTAGACCTCGCGGGTTTTGGTTGATTGCCGCAGGTGTGCGGCAGACGATCGATCGAAACCTGCGAGGTCTTTCCATTACAGGAGCATTTCGATGGGAACAGCAGACGTGCAGGGACAGATTTGGGGAGATCGTGCGAGAGACTGGGCCGAGATACAGGAAGCCATGCTCGTGCCATCCTACGAGATGCTGTTGCGTGAGACCGCCGTTGGCGCAGGCACGGCGTTCCTGGACATCGGATGTGGGTCAGGCATGTTCTGCTGGATGGCAGCCGATCTGGGCGCGCAAGTCAGCGGACTTGACGCGGCTGAGCGGCTGCTTGCTATTGCACACGAGCGTGTGCCGCACGGCGATTTTCGCACCGGCGAGATGGAGGAATTGCCTTACGCGGACCAGACTTTCGATGTGGTCGCTGGCATCAATGCTTTCCAGTTCGCAGCAAATCCCGTAGTGCCTTGCAAGAGGCGCGTCGTGTGACGCGGCCCGGTGCGCCGATTGCGATCGTCGTTTTCGGTAAGCGTGAAGACAGCAAGGCCGCCGCTGTTTTCGCCGCTTTGGGCTCATTGTTGCTACCGCCGCCACCGGGCACACCCGGACCCTTTGCGCTATCAATCGATGGCGCGCTGGAAGAATTGGTGATGCAAGCCGGTATGACACCGGGGAACGTCGAAGAGGTTGATTGCCCGTGGGAATATCTTGATGAGCCAATGGCGCTGCGCGGCTTGCTCTCTTCCGGCCCAGCCATGCAGGCGATTCAACATGCGGGCGAAGAGACGGTGCGGGCCGCTGTCCTGAAAGCCCTCGCGCCATTCAAGACTGCGGCGGGCGGATACCTGCTCAGAAACAAATACCGCTACATGATCGTGAAGGCATGACTATTTGGTGTTGCTGGGGTAGACCTCGTAGGTGTTCGTTGATTGCGATGTGGTACTGGCCGATCGATCGAATTGATGATCACGGCCAGCCCGATAATCGATCAAAACCTGCGCGGTCTTGTTTGTTGCGCGGCTTGACGGGAGTTGCGGGGTAAGACTATACTTCGATCAGCATGTAATCCAGTTTGCGGTGGAGTGAACTATGAAGCGGATCGAAAGAGACATTGTGGCTTTATTTAATGCGTTCTGGTATAGAGACTTTCCTGTCGCAGCGGCGCATAAGCCCGTGGGTAGTCGGGCAGAATGGACAACGCATATTGGTATCTGTATACGGTCAATTGCGGATTTGTTGGGGTATTTCACCCATTTCGAAAGCGGAATACGGACTGATGCTGTGATAAAAAACAATGCCGGGGAAGCTGTCGCCAACATTGAGTGGGAGTGGAAACAACCATTCAGAGAAGATGTCAATGAAATCCAGAAGCTATACGAGACCCGTGAAACAGCTGATGTGAGTGTCTTCATCGGCTATTGCCAAGACATTCGGCAGAAAGAAAACATTGAGAGAATCCGCCAAACGTGGTCGTGCAAAGACAAGTCACTCATTGTCTTCCTCGTTACCTTTCGAGGAAGCAAACCACGGGTATTTGATAATCTTGACACTTACATCTTCAAGGGGAAAACCCAGCGAAGAATCAGGTCTCAGCCGGCCCTCCCATGGATGGTAAAAGGTACTCGATGGGAGCAAAAAACAAACTAGTCATTCGAACGGGCGGCGCTAGCGGTTGCAGCCTATCTGCAATGTTAAGCCTCTTCGGTTTTCACGCATTACGTTTTACGCATTACGTTCCCCATCTCGCTCGAATCATACCCTTCCAATTCCGCCACTACTTTGCGGAACGACTCTCCGCGAATCAATGTCAGCAGCGGTTGCAGCAATTCCGACTCGTAGAACTGCTGCGGAATGACGAGATCGTAGCGTTCCCATTCCACCGATACGAAATCGAGATCGAGCGCACGGGCAGCGGCACGCACGCCGAGTCCGCAATCGGCCACGCCGGATTGCACGGCAGCGGCCACGGCCAGATGCGTGTACTCCTCGCGCTGGTAGCCGTGCACCGACTCCGCCGCGATGCCCAACTCCTTCAGGCGATAGTCCAACAACACGCGCGTACCCGCGCCTCGCTGCCGATTGACAAAGCGCACCTCGGATCGCGCCAGGTCTTGCAATGACGCGATGTTCTTCGGGTTGCCTGGCGCGACGATCAAACCTTGCTCGCGGCGTAATAACGTCACGACCACCACGGGCACATCCGGCAAATACTGCTTGATGTACGCGAAGTTGTACTCGCCCGTTTCTGGATCGAGCAGATGCGATCCGGCCAGGTGCGCTTCGCCGCGCCGCAGCGCGATCAATCCGCCGAGGCTGCCGGCATGCGCCGAGACGAAGCGGCGCTGCGCGGATCGATCGGGCGTGGGCGAATCGCTCGTCATTTCCGCCAGATGCTGCGCCAGCAGATCGAGCGTGAGGTCGTGCGAGCCGATGTGCACGATGGTGCGATCGATCTCCGCCGGATCGGTGTACAACTCGATCGTGACTTCCTCGCCCGTATCGACACCTTCGCTGAAGCGCGGAATCCGCACGATGCCATCGGCGCGCACCAGCGACGTGATCACGCCTGCGCCCCGGCTCAACGGCGCGGCGACGGTGCGATCGCCCACCTTGCCCGCTGTCACGCGCACCCATTCATCCTCGCCCATCGGCGAGAGCAACTTGCGCGTGATGTTTGCTCGCAGCGCGGGCTTTTGATGACCGGGCAAGCCCAACCAGCGTGCCAACAATGGCTCGACAAAAATCTCACCTGTCAGTGCTGCACTTACGGGATACCCCGGTACGCCTACAATCGGTGTGGCCGATCCCTGATCCCCGATCCCTGATCCCCGATTAACTAATCCCAGAATCACCGGATGCCCCGGCCTCACCGCCACCCCATGCACCAGCAGTGTGCCAAGTTCTTGCACGACGCGCGCGGTGAAGTCTTCGCTGCCTGCCGATGATCCCGCGTTGACGAGGACGAGATCGTGTTTGGAAGCCGCATCGAGCACGGTGGCCTTGATCGCCTCGAAGTTGTCGATCACGATCGGGTAGCGCGTGGCGATGCCACCCCATTGCTCGACTTGGGCAGCCAACACGATCGAGTTGTATTCGATAATATCGCCCGCCCTCACCCCCGATCGGACCACTTGCTCCATCGTGATCAACTCGCTGCCGGTGGGGATCACAGCCACGCGCGGCTTTCGTCGCACGTTGACGGTGGCATGTCCGCTGCCGGCCAGCGCGCCGAGATCGACCGGGCGCAAAACATGATTCGCGGGCAGGACCAACTCGGTGGCGACCATGTCTTCGCCCAGCGGCCTGACGGCCGTCCACGGCGCGATCGGCGCGCGAATCTCGATGTGCGCGTTGCCGATCGGCTGCACGTGCTCGATCATGATCACGGCATCGGCCCAGCCGGGCAGGGGATCGCCCGTATCGACGACCTGCGCTTGTGCGCCGAGATCCAGTTGCAGTGGATGCGTGTCGTTGGCGGTGATCGTTTCGACGGCGCGCACCGCGTAACCGTCCATCGCGCTGGCGTGATAGGCGGGCGATGAGACGTGCGCCCAGATCGGTCGAGCGGTGACGCGGCCCAACGCTTCGGGCACCGGGACATCTTCACCCTCGATCGGTTGCCAGCGCCCGATAGATTTTAGCGCGTCACTAAAACGCCGCCACGCTTCGTCAAGTGGAATGTCTTCGAGATAGACTTTGCGGGACATAGAGCTACCTCACCCAAACCCCCAAATGATTCCCCACTGGCCGCTCCACACCGGGTATCGAAGCATGAATCGGCGCGTTGAGGATTTGTGGACGCCCCTGCTCGTCTTCGATCACCAGCGTGGACGATCCGCCTCCATCGAGATTGAGCGCGATGTCAGTCCCGTGCTCGATGGCGATCTGCGCCAACTCCAGCAGCGTCACACCTTCGCTGTAATTGGGCTGGCGACCATCGACGATGAAGATCAGCAGCGTGCGTTTCTCTCGATCGAGTCCCACCGCCGATCGCGGATGCACACCAGCGTAATACTCGTCGGGTTTGATCTGTTCGCTGATGCGGCCGCCTTCGACGATCAACGGGAGGCCTGAGATCGCATTATACACCGCCCCGATCAGCTGATCGATGCCTGCGCGATTGTCCTGCGACAAAAACAACGTCGGACGCGGATCGTCGGCCTTTTCTTCGGAATACACTTCACCGTTGGAGGCCGCGAAACCGTTGACGTCGGTGGGATCGTTGTCGTGCGGATAGTAGTCGAAGATCGTGCGATACCACCACGGCCAGAAGAAGTCGCCGTTGATGGCCAACTGCAGATCATGCGCGGTGAGAAAGTGCGAGGTCGTCTGCGCGCGGACTTCGTGGCCGTCCACCGGATCGCTCGGCGTGACGAGGAAACTCAACCCTGGCGTATCGAGATCGATCCGCACGATGTGGATGATCAGCGGCCGCGGCTGCTGCCGCACATCGCGGAGGTAGGTGATGCCGTCGAACAACTCAACCCGCGCGCTCTCCGGCTGAGGACGGTGATCACGCCAGAAGAAAAATCCGCCGACAGCGAATACGATAACGGCGGCAACGATTAACGCCGCAACCAGAGCGGAACGCCAGATGCGACGCAGGCGGGAGGGATGCATAGCAGGTCGATCAGCGGCGAGGCCGCGCACGCGGCTCGCGGTGCAACGGACGTGATTTGCCACGGACTAATTGCTTGAGCTGATGCAGATAGCGCGTTTCGTCGAAAGGCCGATCGGCTTTGAGGGCAAGATAGAATTCTTCCATGAAAACTGTGCCGATCCGGTGGGTGGCTTCATGTCGATCGATGCCCTGCGCCAGGAGTTTCTGATAGATGTCATTGACCGGCGGTAGTTCGCCATTGATCTGGTTCAGGACGGCCTGATGGATCACCAGGTGCATCACGGGATTCACACCGTCTTCTTCCAATTGGGCGTCGCTAATCTTGTCCAGGCGGTTCCAGACGTGATGCCATTCGGTGTGTTCGCGCATGATCTCAGCCAGCATTGCCTCCTCGCCGCTCAAAGGCTGGCCAGCCTGTGCCGCTTGCCAGATGCGATGCAGCACTTTGCGATTGGATCGCTTCATGTCGTCGAGCGGGCTTTCGACCATCCCGGGGCGCGCATAGGGGTCCCATTCCATCTCGCCAGTTTCTTCGTCAATGTCGGGATATTGTAGTGGCGCCTGGCCGTGCTGTGCGACCAGGCGAGGATAGGCGCCTTTGGGCGCGGCAGGGTTGATCTGCTTCACCTGCACGTCAAATTCGTGGCTGTCACCGTAGTCAAAATAATACAGAAACTGCGAACGTACCTTGAGATCAAGGCTGCCGATCGTGACCTGATGGGTGTGACGTGTCGCTTCTGACCACGGGCTGCCAATTTCACTAGCCTGATCGAACGCCTGGCCGCTCATGAAAAATGAATAGAGATGATCATCGTTCCAGTCAAACGCTTGCTGGATCATCAGGTGCAAGTCTTCCAGCGTTTGATCGGCGGCAATCTCGATGTCGCGCCAGACCTTGGGCAAGGCCCGATGATTCGCGCGCAGCACAAAGGTTTTCACCGGCCCGCGCTGAGCCTGTTGCGAAGGACGCGGGCGGCGGCCCGGCCCTGGCTGATATTCGCGCGGCACATCAGGCGGACGATCCATATCGGCTTCAGGTGTTTCTTCTCGCACCCAGACATACCTGGGCGGGTCTTTCTCGTTCATTACGGGTCGCCAGATGTCTTCGGTCCAAATCTCTTCGAGCGGATCAGGTGGGATAAGATCATGGTAGTGGCCGGTGGCCAGCAGATACGGCACCAGGTCCCACAACGCTACACCGTAGGGCGAGCGTCGCAGCTTTTCCAGACCGGCCTGCACGATAGCCGAATTGCGCGCCGCAATGGTGGTCTCTTCGCGCTCTACGCGCCGTTGAAAGTCCACCGCGTAGAGTTTGCGCTCACCATCGATGGCGTGCAACAGCAGATGATCACCCGGCGCGGCAGACAGCGACTTCAGCCACGCGCGAAACTCCGGCGAGATGACCATGCCCCACTGAGAATCGTGCAGATGTGTCAAGGCCATGGCCGTGTGGGTTCCATCGGGCAGCAGCAGATCGATCGGACTGCGATCACAGCGCGAGGCATTCTCGAAGAATGTCGGCCACAGGAGTTCGCGCGCATCATCTCCTAATTCGACTGCCTGACCGTCAAGAGCGGTCAACGTGAGCGTCACGCGCATCGTCGCCCCGTTGATCAGGCGTAACATCCAGCCGTAACGCCCATCACCCGTGCGGGTGATAAGACGAGTTTGACTGATGGCGCCGCGTATGGTGTTCTTGGGATTCTTCGTTTCGATCGGCCGCAGCGCGTGAACGCGTTGTACGATCTCATCGAAGGACAACGGCTCAGGTGCAGTCTGCACCACTTGCAGGGTTAGAACAGTATAGCTGGGCTTGTCAGATTTAGGCATAGCGCATCAAGCCGCCACCAAGGTATTAAACCCATCCACCACGCCCTTGATGAGGCCGCCGTAAAACTCGGGCTGGCCGGGGCCGTTGTAGATGCGCGCGAATCCCACATAGTCGCGATTGCGCAGCGCATCGACCTGGCGTTGATCGTTCTTCACGAAATTGAAGAAGCCCAGCAGTTGGAACTTCTCGTCGGCGGCGAAGGCCGCGAACATCGCGTCGGGCGAGGCATAACCGATCGGGCGGTGGTTGGCCCCCAGAATCTGCGTCAAGCCCATGCTGATCGATTTCTTGGCGGCCGTCGCGTTGATCGTGGAAGCTAGATTGAACGCGGCCCATTCACTGTTCTGATTCTGGTGCACGTCCAGCCACGGCCCGTTGGGCTGCGTGCGATACTTGTGACCTTTCCAGGTGATGTTTTGATCGAACACGAAATGCTGATGATAAGCTGCCGGATTGGTCTTGCCCCAATATGACCAGAAGAGATGATTCTCGAAGCGGATGATCATGCGGCCATCCGGCCCCAGGCCACTGCCGCCCGACTCGACGGCGATCACCGCCACAGCGACTCCCTTATCAATACCGATACGCGCCACTAAAGGTTCAAGCACGCCGCCATACTTGTTCCAGATGCGCGCGGCATTCAACGCCGATTGGCCTGCGCTGTCCGGCGCATTCAACTTGCGCGCCGGCACCAATAACATGGCCTGCAATTCCGCCAGTGTCAGCGGCGATCCGCTCGGCACATCGAGGCCGCCGGGCGGCGGCAGCGGCGCGGGTTGATCGCTGACTACCTGCGAGAACTGCGCCGCGAGATACACGCGCGCCACGAACCAGCCATTCGTTGGGCCGCTGATCAGTTCGAGACTCTGGCCTTTCTTGAGATCGCCCACGTCGGTGCTGGGATCAGTGCTGGGCGCGTTGCGGATGTTGATCGTATCCCAACCGGGCAGGGGCGCAACCCGTCCGCTGCTGGCGCCGGCCACTTGCGCAGAGACGTACACTTTGGCCGCATGCCACTGGCCGCCCTGCTGATCGAGTTCCAGTTTCAGATTTTCATTCAACGTGCCGAGCATCGTCGATTGATCGACTTGCGCTGTGCTGCGCAGGTTCACGCCGCCCGATCCGGCTTGGGGTGCCACATTTTGCGCTGCCATGAGATTCACTCCTTATGGGTGCGTAGTCGCAGAGTGTACAAATCATCGCGCTCGATTGCATCGGCCTGTTGCAACAGGCCATCGAGATCATCGTCAACATCGATGTAACGCCCGGACAGTGCATCCGCTTTGCCGGAAGCGAGAAGCATCATCAATTCCACTGAGCGCTCGATAGGCGTGTCACCGCCCTCTCGGTAGAGTTGCTGAAACCACTGCTGAACAAACGGTGCACGCTGCTTTACTTCGTCTGACTCCGCTGCGTAGTTGCTCATCGGCGTGCGAACCGTCCCTGGGTGCATGGCAAAGAAGCGAATGCCTTGATTGCTCGTTTCAAGCGCAAGACTCTCCGTCAGGCGGATAACGGCCGTCTTGCTGACGCAGTAAGCCGAAGTTAGCGGGATTGACTGAAGACCGGCAGCGCTGGCCAGATTGATGATACGCCCTTGCTGACGTGCCAACATGCCCGGCAGAACGGCTCGTGTGCACAGATACGTGCCACGCACGTTGATTTCTACTTCGCGCCACCAGCCATCGGGATCGACTTCTGCGATCGGGCCTAGAGCACGGAAGACGCCGGCCGTGTTCACGAGCAGGTCGACGTGTCCCAACTGCTGTTGGACTTCTGCCACGACGTGCTCGATGGCTTGCCGATCGGTGACATCGGCGGTGAAAGCCAGAGCGCGGCCACCTGCCTGCTCGATCGCTTGTACGGCATCCCGCAGTTGACCTTCCGAGCGCGCCACGCTGACTACGGCTGCTCCAGCCTGTGCCAGTGCCTGGGCAAACGCTTGTCCCAGCCCCCGACCGCCGCCTGTGATCACTGCAACTTGATCGGCAAAGTGGTAATCCATCATGTCACTATCAACCTTTCTGTTCGCGCAAGCGTGCCATGAAATACACATCGACAAATTCGCTGTCGCGAAAGCCGTAGCTAATCCCGGTGCCTTCGATCGCGAAGCCGAATTGCTGATACAACTTGATCGCCGGTTCGTTGTCGGTGTAGACCTCAAGTTCCAGCCGTGAAAGATTCACCCAGTTATCGGCTAGATCGATCGCGGCCTGCATCAACGCCGTGCCCACACCCTTGCCCTGCCAATCGTCGCGCACCGCGATGCCGATTTGTCCCGCGTGGCGGCGGCGCGGTCGGTCGGGCGACGTATGCAAGCCCAGCTGCCCGACCACGTCCCCATCAACGCACGCGACGAGCCGGTAAAGACCTGTGACCGAATCAGCCAGTTGCTTCTGCCATTCCTCAACGGACGGGTATGGAACCTGCGAGATGCCCCAAACGGTTTTCGGTCCGCTGAAAATCTTCTGGAGCGCTGCGTAATCACTCGGCTCGATGTGACGGATGCTGATGTTCATAAACTCGACGCTGTGCTGCGTGAGCTAATCGGGTACGCCTCAGCCTTGCGCATCATGTAGCCGCGCCATGAAATATACATCGACGTATTCGCCGTCACGATAGGCGTACTGGCTGCCTGTCCCTTCGATCGTGAATCCGAACTTCTGATACAGCTTGATGGCCGGTTCGTTATCCGTAAACACTTCCAGTTCCAGCCGCGAAACATTTACCCACTTGTCGGCCAGATCGATCAACGCTTGCAGCAGGGCCGTGCCCACGCCTTTGCCCTGCCAGTCATCGCGCACCATCATGCCGATCTCGGCAGCGTGACGGCGCCGCGGCCGGTTGGGCGAAGTGTGTAGGCCGCACTGGCCGACGACTTCGCCCTCGACACACGCCACGAGCGAGTAGAAGCCTTCGGGCGGTTCAGCTAGGCGCTTGCGCCACATCTCGGCCGAAGGGAAGGGCAGTTGCAGCGTCCCCCAGATCACCTTTGGCCCGCTGAAGATTTTGTGCAGTGCCTCGTAGTCGCTCGGCTCGATGTGACGGATGGTGATGGTCATGAGTAAACGTCCTCTCTTTCGGCAAGCGTCCTCGTTCGGCGGGTCGGAGTCTAATCGTTCATTGGGGCATAGTCCTAGCTTACTCCAACCCCGCACTTTCATCAAGTGAGGGCGACATCCGCCGGTGCATTTCAGATTGGGGGCAAGATTGCTCCAAGCCCCCGTCCGCGGGGACGATGGGCACGTTGCGCAACGCCCCTGCGGACGGGGGCGAAGAGCGAAACGACAACCTACCCCAAAAGTGAAATGCACGCCGACATCCGCCCTCACCACACTTCGGTGCGCCGCGGCGTGTCCAGTTCACGTGGACGTGCGGGCGTGGTGAGTTTGCGGCAGCGCTGAGACGGTCGCGATTCTTCGCCCAGAAAGTGTGCACCTGTCTTCAAGATCTTGACTTTTTGTTTTGATAATCTTATTATATAGACATCTAGGGGACCGGTTCTGCACCAGGAATGAACGGTCCATGCGGAAGATGGCGCGCAAGTCGAGTTCACCTGCTGTAACAGCCACGGTGATACATACTCGCTAACGACGATGCTATCTCGCTGAACCCTGGACGGGTTTGCAGACGGCTCGCAAGCTATCCGATCTGCGATTTGGCATCGCTAGAGCCAGATACCCAGTAGAAAGGAGTGATATCGACCCAACCCTGTGACCCTGATACCCCAAGAATACCCATCAAACTGGCATCTGCATCACCATGCACCTTCGCACCAAAACGAAGATGTCATGTCGAGCGTTCGACGAAGGTACTGTGCCTGGCGTATCCGATTGCTGAACTGCCGGCAGGCACCATCCCTCCCAGCACCATACCTAACAGGATCAAGGAGGATTCATGCCCCTCGTATCATTCAAAGAGATCTTACAGGATGCATTTGACAAGCGCTACGGGGTCCCTGCGTTCAACATCTTGAACGACCTGACGATGGAAGCGGTCCTCTCAGCTGCCGAGGATGCTCATTCCCCGATAATCATCCAGACCTCTGTTAAGACCGTCAAATCGATCGGCATTGATGTGCTCTACGCCATGTGGATAGAAATGACGCGGCACCTCAAGGTGCCGGCCGCCATTCACTTGGACCACTGCCCGGAACGAGCGGTGATCTCTGCTTGCCTAGCCAAGGGCTGGAGTTCCGTGTTGTTTGATGCCTCTGCCTTGCCGATAGAAGAAAATCGTCGCCAGACGATCGAGGTGGTTGCCGAGGCCCGCCGCTATGGCGCCGGCGTGGAAGGCGAGATCGAGGGAATCAAAGGTGTCGAAGACGGCGTTGGCTCTGACGAAGAAGCGGATCGCAAGACCCTGGAGGTGTCACTTGACTTTATCCGTGCCACCGGAGTCGACTGCTTTGCCCCAGCCATCGGTAATGCGCATGGGGTCTACAAGCAAACCCCCAAGCTAGACGCAGAGCGGGTGACCGCAATCACCACCGCGATCCCGATTCCCATTGCCCTGCACGGCGGAACGGGCTTGACGAAAGAGCAGTTCCGCGATCTGATCGCTCGGGGTTGCGCGAAAGTCAACATCTCGACGGCTCTCAAGATCACTTTCATGCAATCCAACCTGGCCTTTCTGCGCGAGGCTGAAGCCAAGAACAAGTGGGATCCCCCCTCTCAGTTTAGTTTTGTGCGGAAGGCTGTGAAGGAGATGGTCACCGAGTATTTACAGCAATTCGGGTCCGCAGGGAGGGCGTAATGCCGGCGCTGATCTTTGACTGTGATGGCGTGCTTGCCGATACGGAACGCTACGGCCACTTGCCGGCATTCAACCAAACTTTCCGCGAGCTCAATTTGCCGGTGCAATGGTCGGAAGAAGAATACGGCGTCAAGCTGAAGATCGCTGGAGGAAAGGAGCGCATGGCCAGCCTGCTCACGCCTGAGTTCGTGAAGCAGGCGAACCTGCCTGGCGACCCGGAAGAGCAGAAAGAGCTGCTGGCCAAATGGCATAAACGCAAGACGGCGATCTACAAGCAAATGAACCTGGAGGGAGCTTTGCCGGCCCGGCCCGGCGTGGCGCGTGTCGTTCGCGAAGCCGTTGAAGCGCGCTGGCAACTTGCGGTGGCTTCCACTTCCGCGGAAGAGGCGGTGAGGGCCGTCTTGGACTCGGTGGTCGGGAAAGAAATGACGGCCCATTTTTTAGTCCTGGCTGGCGATATCGTCCCGAAGAAGAAACCCGCGCCCGACATCTATCTGCTGACTCTGGAACGTCTACAGGTTTCGCCGGAGAAGGCCCTGATTGTCGAAGACTCCCGCAATGGTTTGCTGGCAGCTGTGGCCGCGGGGATCCGCTGTGCGGTCACATTGAGCAGTTATACCTGGGAAGAAGATATGCGCGAGGCGCTTTTGGTAGTCTCTGATCTGGGCGAGCCTGGCATCCCTATGAAAGTGATTGCCAATCGGAGCCAGGCCCGGCCTGGTGAATACATCACTTTGCACGATCTAGCTGCATGCTTAAATTCCTGAACTATCGATAAGGAAAATTTCAATGAGCCAATCCAAAGATGTCGACTTTGTGGTCAGAGTGATTGCCCAGACCGCGGTGGACAATGAAAAATACTTCTGTGAGCTGGATGGTGTTGTGGGCGATGGCGATTTCGGCTATTCCCTGGCCCGCGGCTTCGAAAAAGTGCTTGAAGACTGGGATCAGATCGATCACAGCTCGCCGGGTACCTTTCTCAAGAAAGTCTCATCGATCATTGTAGGACGGGTCGGTGGTGTGTCTGGCACCATTTGGGGCACAGCTTTCTTACGGGCTGGAATGACCCTAGGCACGAAAACCTTGTCGGACATCACTCAAGATGATGTGATCGCTATGTTCCGCTCCGCTATCGAAGGCATCAAGAAACGCGGCGACACTGATCTGGGCGACAAGACCTTGTTGGACGCGCTGGTGCCGGCAGTGGATCAACTCGAGAAATCGTTCAAGGAGGGTAAAGATTCGACAACTGCAATCGAAGAAGCGACGATCGTGGCCCGGGAGCGGGCTGAAGCAACCCGGCCGATGCTCGCCAAGCGAGGACGTGCCGCGTATACCGGAGAGCGTAGCATCGGAACATTGGATGCAGGCGCAGTCGCTATCGCGGTAATGTTCGAAAAGGTCAGTGAAGCCTGGAACGCATAAGGCTGTCTCTTTCACACGGCTCAGGAGGCCAAAATGAAAAAGTTCGTGAATGATCCCAAGCAGTTCGTGCCAGAGATGCTCAAGGGTATCGCGCTGGCGAACCCCACAACCTTGAAGTATGTCCCAGAATACAACTTGATCATGCGGACTGATATCCCTAAGGACGATAAAGTATCCATTATGCAGGGATCGGGGTCCGGACATGAGCCGGCGCACGTGATGATCGTGGGCCGCGGTATGCTGGATGCCGCTTGCCCGGGCGATGTCTTCTCAGCGCCGGCTGCCGACTACGTTTACAATACCTCGAAGCTGGTGGCCTCAAAAAAGGGCGTCTTGCACTTGATCAACAACTATACCGGTGACAAGATGTCGTTCGATATGGGTAAGGAGATGGCCGAGGCGGACGGGATCGAAATCAAGGTCGTCGTCGTCAACGACGATGTGGCCGTGAAGGACTCGACCTGGACAGTCGGGCGACGAGGTGTCGCGGGTAATTTCTTCGTCATTAAGGCGGTCGGGGCCGCCGCCGAGCAGGGAGCCAGCCTGGATGATCTGGTCAAACTAGGCGAACGCGTCGTTGCAGTGACGCGCACAATGGGCATGGCGTTGACCGGCTGCACGCCTCCCGCTAAAGGTGTTCCGATTTTCACCCTGGCCGAAGACGAGATGGAGATGGGCATTGGCATCCACGGCGAGCCAGGCCGCAAACGTGTCAAGGTGGCGAAAGCCAACGAGATCGTGGATGAACTGCTCGAGGCAGTCGCGTCTGACTTGCCCTACAAATCCGGTGACGATGTGGCTTTGATGATCAACGGCATGGGCGGCACCCCGATCTCCGAGCTCTACCTGCTGTATGGGTATGCCCACGAGCAGGTCACGAAACGCGGCATGAAGATCAAGCGCAACTATGTGGGTGAGTACTGCACATCGCTCGAAATGGCAGGGTTCTCGCTTACTCTCGTCAAGCTGGATCCGGAGCTGGAAAGTCTTTTGGCTGCGCCTGCCGAGATTGCAGTCCGCACCTTCTAAGAGAGCGAGCTTGTATCAATTGGAACCGCACGCCGGTAGTTGGGGGAAGAAGCGGCACGCTGTACTTTGACAACCATTCCGGGAAGATTTCTGCTTGCGATGTGTGGATCAGCACTCAAGAGCTCTCCCGGAACGGTTTCCCCCAGTTGTTCGAGTTTGACCACCACGCATAACAGCCGATTTGTTGGATCGTCGGCGCGCTCCGAGATGACTGTCAAAAACGATCACGCAAGGGGGCAATCTACCTAAACTCCCATACGTCTGGTCACAAAATGAGGTATTACATGAACGCTCAAGCCCGATTGCTTCCGACGACCGTTCTGGATCGCTTGCTGAGCACTGCGCCGCGCCTTGAAATCTGGTGGGACTCTTCACCGCTGATCTATCAAAACTGGATGGAGAAGCTCATCGCGAGTGCCCCTCACGGCGAGCAAACTGTCTTAGCTGCACAACTCCTCCGCCTGTTTGACCCACAAAACCCGCAGAAAACGCTGTTCACTGGAGTCACAACCAATCCGCCGCTTTCCCTGGCAGCTATCAATGACAACCCTGAGCGTTGGGCCGGCTGGATCAACAATTACATCCGTACGCACCCAGACCAGGATGCCCGCCAGGTTTTCTGGGCGCTATATAAGGAGATCATCCGGCTGGGCGCGGAAACCTACTTGCCAGTTTTTGAGGCTTCTGACTTTGCTTACGGTCACCTATCAGGCCAGGTGGATCCGCATTATTTCTTTGACGCCGACACCATGCTTCCTCAGGCAGTGGAACTCAGTTCATTATCGCCGAACATCGCGATCAAGATCCCGGGCACCCAACAGGGAATGCAGGTTATTCGCGAGCTGACCGCCCGTGGTATCTCGACTAACTGTACCGCAGCTTATACGGTCCCGCAATTCATCGGTGCCGCGGAGGCAGTTCAGGCGGGGCTGCTTGAAGCAAGGGCGAACGGGGTGAACCTGACGAAGTGGCGTTCGGTTGTTACATACATGAGTGCTCGCTGGGAAAGCGCCCCGGAATTCGACGAACAGGCAAAAGACGCAGGCTTCCAGCTCAGCCTTGAAGATCGCCGCTGGGCGGCCGTGGCAATCTTTAAGCAGGCCTATCGCATATTCCGCCAGCGCGCTTATCCGAGTAAACTGTTGATCTGTTCCCTACGTTTAGGGCCGGTTGTGGACGGTGTGATGCGCTGCTGGCATATGGAAGAGACGGCTGGCGGAAATGTTGTCTTTACCTTGCCGCCCTCCTTCCTGACTGAGCTATTCACCCAAGGAGAGCACTTGGACTTCGAACCGCGCATCCGCAGAGGCATTCCCCCTGACGTGCTGGAACGCCTGCGGCGTGTGCCTTATTTCCGAGCCGCCTACGAGCCAGACGGCCTCTCCCCGCAAGAGTTCAATACTCTGCCGCCTTTGTTGAGCACCCATAAGGAGTTTTGCGGCGCTACGGAGAAGATCATCGCTTTTGCCAATGCGCAGCTGCACGTTGCCGCCTGATCCCCAACCTGGCGTGCGTCTGCAAGTTGCGCCGCAGGTTGGGGATGGCCTCGTTCAGCTTTGGCCCAAACGAATCGAGACCATTTGAATGTTGGTCATATCTTCCATCGCATACCGCACGCCTTCACGCCCCAGCCCGCTCTGCCGATTGCCACCGTAAGGCATGTGATCGGCTCTGAAAACCGGTGTATCGTTGATGATCACGCCGCCGAAATTCAAGCGCTTGATCGCGCGGAAGACCCGATCTATGTCGCGTGTGAAAACGCCCACCTGCAAGCCAAACTGCGTGTCATCGGCCTGGCGCAGCGCTTCTTCAAAGTCGTCACACGCGATCACGTTGGCAATCGGCGCAAACGCCTCTTCGGCCACCACCTTCATATC